>Ga0074195_1000039_pt1 | contig 345809 bp, 341 predicted proteins | sample EPASupsiteHSE623_FD_64525 | JGI IMG/M metagenome (GOLD analysis project Ga0074195, IMG submission 64525) | Bioremediated contaminated groundwater from EPA Superfund site, New Mexico - Sample HSE6-23 | ecosystem: Environmental > Aquatic > Deep subsurface > Groundwater > Contaminated ... | reverse complement strand
ACCAGGAGTAATAATAGTGGGATAATAGCCATAATCTGCATAATATAAGTCTAGGGCAGTAGATATTTGTTTAATATCTGCCACTCTCTTAGCATCCCTTGATTTAGCTCTGGCATTAGATAGAGCAATAATAGATAGAGTAGATAATATACCTATTATTGCTATGACTACCAATAATTCTATGAGGGTGAAACCTTTTGGCTTTAAAAACATAAAAAGTGTTACATACACAGTATATAACACTTTTTAAAACTAAAAAACCCTTATTTTTTCTTATTTTTTAAATTTATACAGGTCTTAACAAAATCTACAAATAACGGATGCGGATCTAGAGGCCTAGAAATATACTCTGGATGAAATTGCGTGCCAATAAAGAAAGGATGGTCTTTAATTTCAATTGCTTCAACAATAGAGTTATCCGGCGACGTTCCTGCTATAGTTAATCCCTTGAGTTCTAAAAGCTCGCGATATTTTGGATTAAATTCATAACGATGACGATGGCGCTCGGAAACAATCCTCTTCTTACCAAACTTTTTTTCATAAATCTTTACTAAACGAGTGCCGGGAACAAGTCGGCAAGGCCAACCGCCTAAGCGAATTGTTCCACCGTATTTACCTTGCTTAAGATTTTCCTTCTGAGTTTCCATAACGTCAATAACTGGATAAGGAGTTTTAGGATTAATTTCTCGACTATTAGCATTTTTTAAGCCTGCAACATTGCGCGCAAACTCAATCACTGCCATCTGCATTCCGTAGCACAAACCAAAATACGGGACTTTATTTTCACGGCAATATTTAATGGTCTTAATTTTTCCTTCTGAGCCTCTTGAGCCCCAGCCTTGCGGAACTATTATTCCGTCAAATTTCTTTAAAAGTTTAGCGCCTTCTTTTTCTACCTCTTCCGACGACAACCAATGAATTTTTACCTTGCAATGATTGGCGGCGCCGGCATGTTTAATAGCCTCTAAGACAGAAATATAAGAATCAGTCATTGCAAAACTTCCTGAAATAAAATATTTTCCAACAATTCCGACGTCAATATCTTTTTTAGCCGTTTTCATACTCCTAATCATTGACTTCCATTCAATTAAATCTTTTCTTCGTGAACGAAGTCCAAAACGTTCTAATAATCTATCGCCTAATTTATCTTTTTCAAAATTAACCGGCACATCATAAATAGATTCTATATCTGGGGCTGAAATAACATCTTGCGGTCTAATATTACAATTAACGGCAATCTTTTCGCGGCGCGGCTGATCAACCGGATGAGAAGATCTAGCAATAATAAAATCAGGCTGAATACCAGCAGTATTTAAAGTACGAATCGCGTATTGAGTTGGTTTAGTTTTCATTTCTGAGGATAAAGACGGAACCGGCAAATAACTAACCATAACAAAAGCTACGTCTCGCCCATAAGACAATTTCATCATACGAGCCGCTTCTAAGAACAAAAGGTTCTGATACTCCCCGACTGTTCCGCCAATTTCAATAATCATAACTTCGGCTTTTGTTTTTTTAACAGCCGCTTCAATACGTGATTTTATTTCTAAAGGAATATGAGGAACAACCTCAACGCATTTACCTCCATAGCCCAAATTTCTTTCTCGTTCAATAACCGCCTGATAAACACGGCCGGTTGTCATATAGCTATCGCGATAAATATTTTTATTTAAAAAGCGTTCATAATTTCCAATGTCCTGATCTGTCTCATCGCCATCTTCAGTAACAAAAACCTCACCATGTTCTATAGGATTCATTGTTCCGGCATCAACGTTTATATAAGGGTCTATTTTAATAGCCGAAACATTAAATCCTTTGCCAGTTAAAATACGACCAATAGAAGCCGCGGCCACCCCCTTGCCGACGCCTGACATAACTCCGCCGACAATGAAAATATATTTGGTGGTAATTTTTTTCTTTTTCATGTTTAGAAATTAACAAAAGATAAATACCAATGAATAATTTTTTCTCCGTATAAAAGCGCAATGGCGCCCCCCAAAGACAAAAAAGTCCCTAGTGGCACCATTGATCCCCATTTCTTTTTTCCGCTAGCAATCAAAATAACACCAACTAAGGCTCCGACGGCGTAAGCAATTAATATAGCAACTAGAACATTAGTCCAACTTAAAGCTACACCCAGCAATAAACCAAGTCTAATATCTCCACCGCCTATCCAGTGGCCCCTAGAAACAAGAAATTGTATTAAGAAAAAACCTGCTCCTATTGTAGCAGAAATTAGAAGACCAGAAAAGCTAAAACCAAGCCATAGATTAAGACCAAGAATAATCAAAATAGAAGGGAGGCTAACTTTGTCTAGAATAATATACCAACGAGCATCCATTATGAAAACTAGCACTAAAATAGCTAGGACAAACCAGTTACGAACTACCACTAAAGGCTCAAAATTAGCTTGTATTGCCCCTAAAATAAACAATAGACCTGTTATGGCCTCAACTAAAGGATAATGCCAAGCAATGGCTTTTTTACAATGTCGACAACGTCCGCCTAAAAATAAAAAGCTTAAAACCGGAATATTTTCATACCAGGCAATTTGCTTATTGCAAGAATCGCAATAAGAGCGCCCAATCATTGATTCTTTTTTATATAGCCGCCAAGCTAAGCAGTTTAAAAAACTACCGATTATCAAACCAAAAACTCCACTAACTATTAAGAGAAAACTTTCTACGTTCATATAATTTAAAACAATAAACTAAAAGTAATATAGAAAAAGGCACTAAAGGAATAAAGGACCTTGATAAAGCAGTATGATCTAAGGCCCACATATAATTTTCAGTGAGGCTAAAGACTCCCAGTAATATTATAATAACAGAGCTAAACATTATCCAGCCTATCCAAAACCTTTTTTCTCTCCACAAATAGAGCAGCAAGGTCAAACCAGCTACTATAAAAATAGCCCACCAAATATTCCAATTTCCACTAATAAACAGCGCTGTTATAAATTCTTTAAGTGCCTCAGGATGCCAAACTGATTGCGGATCTGTATTTCTTAAATTAAGTTTAAAAAATATTTTAAATAAAATCCATGGCGCAATAGGTAAAAAGGCCAGCCCGGCAAAAATTATTTTCTTAAAAGAGGCCTTCTTTATCTTTAGAAACCAAGCAAGTAGTACGCCTAGGCCCAAAGCTCCTAAGTAAAAACTACCATAATTTTTAATCGAAAAAGTCCAGCTTGTAAATAGAATACTTAAAAACAAATAAGCTTCATTGTTATTGTCTAACCAATCAAAAAAGAAACTAAGCCCAACGGCCAAGTAATAACCAATAATTAAATCAGCATAATTATTTGAAGCATGATAAAAAATTAAAGGTTGCGAAGCTAAAAACAAAGTAAATAATAAACCCCTGAGTTGCCCTAATTTTTTTATTGAGAAATCGGCAACCAATATAATAAGAGACAAAAAATACAACCAAGCAATAAGATTAAATTGTCCGCCACTTCCGCCCAATAGCCTAAACCAATATTCCATAAATGATAAATGCCAAGGGTAATTACTATGACTAAGAGCCGAAAGATAAGTCGGGCTTAAGGGGTTAAAATCAACGCTGCCTTGCTTTAATAAAATTTCCGCGCGCATTGACCAAAAAGCTAGAGAGTCAAAAGCTACTGGTGGTTTTCCTAGGGACTGAACTAAACTAAAAAATAAAATTACAACAATCAAACAGGCTAAAATCCAACTTAAAATTTTAATTTTTTTAAAATCAATAAATATTTTTTCTTGCCACTTAATCTTAAGAATGATTATTAGCAAAGAGACTAAGGCTTGAGCTAAAATAAAATAAAAAATAAAATCTGAATAATGCTGCCTCGCTATAACAAAATACAATAGTAACTCAAGGCTTATTAAAGCTGATCCTAAACCATAAGACATAGCCAAACTTCTAAAAAATCCTATATTAAATCTCTTTAAAAAAGTAGAAATTGCTAAGCCAGGTAAGATAGTTGAAACAATAAAAAATAAAACTGCCATATTAGTGCTTTTTAAAAATTATTTGATCTGGTCCAAAAAAAGACACGATATCAAAACGACCTAAAAGCTTTGTCTTTTGAACGTCTTCATATAATAAACCATCCTCATAAACATGTGGTTTATTTGGCCGATATAAAATAAGATATTGAGCATCTAAAGAATCTATAAAATCATAATCTTTAAATAAAAAATATCCTAAAAATGCCTGAGAACTAGAGCGTAAATATGCGACAGAAGAACCTTTAGGAATCTGCTTTCTAAGCTGTTCGACAAAAGGATAAAGGGCACATAAAGTTCCGTTTAGATTTTGATATTTATCAATACGACAATAGCGCCAAACTATTTGCTCGGGTTCTTTTTGAAATAGAATAAACCAAGTCTCATTAAACTCCTTAATTGAGTTATAAGAAAAATGAATAAACAAAGGCAGCCAAGTAATGGCCGCGGCGACGATTAAAATATTTACAAAAGAAAACTTTTTTCTAAAAATTAACCAACCCAAAATAAATAAAATAACAAAGCAAAGAGAAAAGACTATGGTTGCAGCCCAATGACCAACCCGCAAGCCTAAAATTATATTAATAGTACTTAATAACTCTGGCTGGAAAATAAATAGATTCATAAATTATAAGCTATTGATTGTTTGAATAACTTCTCTGACAGATAAATTAAGGCCGTTCTTACCGCCGAATTCCAAAACTACATTAGCGTTAGGCGCCCAAATAACCCTTTCATGGACCAAAGAAAAAAGACAAATCGTCTTAATACCCAAGGCAGCCGCTATGTGGGTCAATCCAGTATCATGACCTATAAATATTTTTGCTCCGGCGATAATTCTCATAATATATTGTAGACTAGAATCAGTAGGGGTTGTTAAATATTTGTCTTTAGTGTTGTCAGAAAAATTTTTATCAAGTGACTGGTCGTTTTTTGACCCAATCATAATAATTTTATAATCAGTAGATAAATAAACAATCAATTCTTGCCATAAATCCAAAGACCAAATTTTGTTAAATTCGCCCGCGCCTAAATGAATAACTGCTACTGGTTTGTCATAATTTAAACATAACGGCTCTATTTTTAAAAATGGTTTATAATTAAGTGATTCATTACCAAAGAACATTAAATATTGTTCGTGTTTAGGAACTAATATATTAGCGTCAAGTGAATAATTTAATAAAGATTCTCCTCCCCCATTTTTAAAACCAATGCGTTTTTTTATACGCTTTGTTAAAAAATAAAAAATAGCGACAGGGTCTCCCTTAGAGTCAATTGCTAAATCATACTCATCTTTGAGGCTAGTATTATTCCAAAAAGATAACCAACGCTTGATATAAAAATCTTTATCCGGGAAATCTATTATCTTATCGATCGAAGAGATAGCACTGAAGACATCTTTAGCAGACAGGCTAGATATAACATCTATATGACAATTAATAAATTTATTTTTAAGGTGTCTAATAAAAGGTTCTAGCAAGACAGCATCTCCGATTCCACCGGTTGCAGTAATAAGAATTCGGCAATCTCCAGGTAGATTCATCTGATTAATATTTTCTTCTTTTATAAAAAAAGAAAATGGCCATGTTAAAAAATCCAACAAACGAGCCATAATCAGCCAGTAAAATTTTTTATAAGAATATTTAGTATGTTGGAAAATCATAATTATTATCTAACAAATAAAATATTTTTCTGAAAATTATGTTTTGAGCAATCTTTAATAAGCTTGCTATAATCAAGTTTATTTTTAAAATCTCTATCTTCTACATCAAAAGCCTCAAAACCATATTTCTGTATAGAAAAAATATATTCTTTAGGATCTACACCACAAGCCCTTAATCTATCTGGCCAAAACTCTGTCAATATTTTTAGGCGTTTGTTGCAATTAATAACATTCTTCATACCCTTTAGAATCCTACCCTCTGCGCCCTGAGCGTCAATCTTAATAAAATCCACTTTATAATTATCTTTAAAATATTCATCTAAACTAATAGAGTCAACATTTACAAAATCACGATGTCCGCCATCATCATATAAACGATGATCTCCATTATTAACCGAGGAGAGAAATAACGGCAACACACAAGATTCATCAGAAACTGCCTTATTAACCAAGACAACATTATTATATTTATTGGCTATAATATTTTTTTTAAGAAGCAGATAATTAACCGGATCTGGTTCAAAGGCAATAACCCTACCAGAAGGACCAACTTTTTTAGCTGCTAAAAGCGTGTAATAACCTATATTAGCACCTATATCAACAACTACATCGTACTCTTTAATAATATTATTAAACAGCTTTGTTTCATCGACCTCATATACTCCATAGACAGATAATCCCAGGCTATCATTGTTATCCAAAAACATTAAATGGTTATTAATGAAGATATGTTCTGGTCTAGTTTTTTCTAAAATCAAAATACTTATTAACCTCCATAAATAGCCAAGTATCGGTAATTTTCCAAGACCCTTGCCAGAGAGCAATCTTGCTAATTTTTTAAACAATTTAAATAAAAGAATCTTCATATTTAAACTTCCAACATCTTTCTATCACTATAACGATGACCAACATAAACGCCATTGATTTTCTGACCATAACGAGGAGGCTTATAGACTAGCTCTAGATCTTTAATTAAAAAATAATTTTTAACTTCTTCTTTTCTAATAAAGAAAGCATTAGCCCCAAAACTCTCACAGACTAATAAACTGTAGCCCTTTCTGTCTCCTAATTTTTTGAGAGCTAAAAGACTTGCTCCAAAAAAATTAGTTCCATCGCCTGAAAAATCAGCTTGATAAGGTACGACTTTACTAAGGTTAGCTTGAATACTAGCATTATATTCTATAACAACGATTCTCGGGTAAAATTCACCAATTGCCTCCCAAACCCAATAATCATTATAGTCTATGTCTATAGATAGTAAATCAAAATTTTTAGGAACATTATATTTGATAAATAAATCATTAATATTCTCTCGGGTTATTCTCTCCTTCTTTATGGTTGACAAACCATAATTATCTATATCCATGTGCAAATATTTCCATCCACCTTTTTCAATAAGATAACGAGTATTACATTCTCGGCCATCCTCAACGCCAAACTCTACGCAAAATTTATTGGTAGTGCCGATTGTGTCAAATATTTTCTTGATAATTCCGTCCTCTCCGTGTTGAGAGAAAATCTTTTTTTCAAAAAAATTTAAATCATCATAAGAACGTTTTTTATTCAATGGCCATATAAAGTAATAAGACCAATCAGCGGCAAGACAACGAGCCTTTTCTATAAAACCATGATATAACTTTTTTAAGAATCGACGATATTTTAATGGTAAATTATAATATACTAGCTTCAATAAAGACTTAAAAAATCGCTTTTCTGTTTTATCATAATAAACTTCTGTGATACTTTGTTTTTTATATAAATACCAGTCAGATGCAGCCCTGAAACAAGCAAGCATAAAAGCTATCTTAAAAAAGATAGCGCCTTTACGATATCCATAAGGAAACAAAGTTTTTACAAAAACAATAAAAGCGTCAAATGGTAAAATTAGTAAAGGAAAATCTCTTCTTAAAGACATTTTATTGGGCCATTCATTACCTTTATATTGGAATTTTGAAATATTAGGAAAGTCCTTAAGATAAAATTCAGCTTGTAAATACGCCCAAGCCAACCATTTTTTCTTAAAAATCTCAAAAGAATAGTTATTATAATCTGGTTTATGTTCTAAAACTAAAGCTAAGCGTCTAACATTACCCGAGACTTCTACTATATAATTAGGCAAGCCCAAAAAAGACATTTTATCACGCCTAAATAAGCATCTTTTATAAGGCCAATTTTTAGTTAAATATTTTTTTCCATTATAAATAGGCCAAATAAACTCATAAGCATCAATTTCACTATTATTTACTAATTTTGGCAAAGCTAATTTTAAATCTTCTGACAAATATTCGTCAGCATCAATTTGTAAAATCCATTCGCCAGAAGCCAAAGCATAACTTAAAGGACGAATCGGTTCGGCGACGCCCACGCGCGGAGCAACAATAAATTGCGCGCCATATTCTTTAGCAATGCTTTCAGCTTGATCATAACACGGTCCATCATGAAAAATAATTATTTCATCAACAACTCCTTTAATGCTATCAAGACAACGTGACAATAATTTACCGTCATTATAAACAACTAAACAAGCTGAGATTTTTATTTTAGTGTCGTTCATAGCGCGCGCCCTTTTTAGCAACAATTCTTATAATACTCATATGATCACCGAAAAAACGACTGCCAACATTTTTAGCTAGCTGACGACCATCTAGATGTTTAACTGATTGATAAGAGACTATTTTTGCGCCTAAAGACTCTAAAGCTAGGCGCAAATCTATTGGATTAAGATAAACCGTCGCATCATTATCAGGAAACTCAAAAACCTCAGAGGGTTTTCTATAAGCAAATTTTGGTTTGTGGGCAATAGTACGGCTAATGAGCCAAATAATATTTCTTATAGCTAAAAATAAAAGTTCCAAAGAAGTTTTTTTACCTTCAAAAGTCATACCATCCCTTAATCTATAAGCATCAATCATATGCTTAGCGCTTAAAAGATTAGGCGAATGAATTAATAATAAGCCGCCCGGCTTTAAAACTCTTAAGGATTCGGCTAAAACTTTGGGTACATCAGTAACATGTTCTAAGGTATTAAAACTAACAACAATATCAAAACTTCCATTATTAAATGGCAAGTCGCATAAGTCTCCTAATCTTAAATCAGCTTCAGGAAATTTATTTTTTGCATAATTAATAAACTTTTCTATTCCATCAATACCAACTACTGAATAACCTAATTTTCTTAACATTTCTGTTGATTGCCCAGTACCACAACCAGCATCAAGAATCATCATGCCCGGGCGAGCGTAATGTTTTATAAAATCAATATATTCCTTAAAATAATCTTCGTCTGCTAAAGACAAAATTTCAAAATAAACCTCTGAGCTATTATAAAAAGATAATTGTTCTTTATCCATACTACTTAAACTTAGCTTTTATCTCTTCAATTAACTTAGATATTTGTTGATTATCAGGCTCTATCTCATGAGCGGTTTTAGCATAATCTAGGGCTTTTGCAAAGTCGCCCTTCTCATTATAAAGAGTAGCGATTGCTAATGGCCATAAACTATTATTTGCGTCAAAAGAGTAGGCTCTTTGATTATACGCAATCGCCGCATTAATATCTTTATTATGATAGCTAATATCTGCTAATTTTTTATAAGAAGATGTTAGGGTTGGATCTATATCTATGGCTTTTTTATAATATTCCGCTGCTTTAACAAAGTCTTTATCATTATAATAAGACAAGCCCATAAGATCATTAAAATAAGCTAACTGTTTAGCAATCGCTGTTAAATGTCCAGTTTGCATTGGAGCTTTATCTAAGGCAGGCGTCGCCGCAATGCCTTGTTCAAAAATTTTTCTAGCTTCAAGAGATTTTCCCTGCCAAAGCTTCATTCTTCCATAATCCTGATAACCAATTGTTATATAAGGATTTATTCTTATCATTTGCTTATAGTATTCTTCGGCGTTGATAAAATATTTTTCATTAGCGTAATAGCCAAGAATAGAATAAGCGTGAGCTAAGTCTATTAACGTATAAAACTGCTTATCTTTACTTAATAGGGCTTCGGCCTGATCTACCATATTATTTACAATCTGTTGTTTGCCGGATTGAGAATCAACCGCAGAAAAACAATTAGCTGCATGGAATAGATAAATACGACTATAAAAATGACTGGTTGGATACCACTCCATTACTTTTTCCATATTATCTAAAGCACCACGACAATCAGAAATCGCCTCAGCTCTCTTTGCTTTCATATAATAATAATCAGCAACCAAGGGTCTAATATCAAAGCCAAAGAATAAAACTATACTTAAGCCGGTAATTGCAAAAAATATTATGAAACGAGATGGCTTTTGGAAAAAGTTAATTTTTTTCCAATGAAAATCAGGGTAATCATTACCGTAAAGCCAGGCTAATCCTAAGATAAGCCACCATAACATTGACATTGTTGTTAAAGAAAAGCTAAACAAATTGTTAATTCCGTAAGCTAAAATTGAACTTAAAAGCGCAAGCCCAAACCAATAATCTTGTCCCTTAGTTCTTAAAAGTTTTTTAATAAGAGATTTTAAACAAACAAAAATTATAAAGAAAGACAGCAATAGTCCAACAAGACCAAACTGTAAAAGATTGTCTAGAATAAAATTATGAGCTCTGTCTGGAAAGGAATTAATTCTTTCATAATATCCCCAGTCAGGTTGATATTGCCCAACAAAAACTCCAGATTGAGCATCAGGACCAAAGCCAAATAACTTCCTATACCAAGGAGCATCTAATATAGCCTGATAAGAAGCTTGCCAATATTTAAAACGAATAGCATTAGAGCCAGCTTTAAAATCTAAAACACTGAAGATTCTACCTGTAAGATTTATATTACTATAATCAACTCTTGATAAAATGAAATTTCTAGGACCAGGAGAAGCTAAAACAACAATAGCTATAATTCCGGCAATAACTATAGAAAGAGTTAATTTATGGAATTTTTTATTCCATAAATGCAATAATGCGACAATTATTGAAGAGGCTACTAAAGCTATCCAGGCGCTTCTGCTATAAGTAAATAATAAGGCTATAAATTCAGAAACTATAAGAAAGCTCATAGCTAGTCTCCACCACCATTTATAAATAAGAAAAATTGCCGCATAAATACTAAAAGGTAAAATTACTACTATAAAATGACCGAAAAAGTTAGGCTGCCCCAACGTTGAGAAAATTCTTGTAACAGAGCTTTCAGACCAACTTAAAAAATCTAATCCCAAAAGTTGAATAATTCCATAAATACAAGCTACAAAAACAGAGGCTAACAAAGCAATTATTACTCCTTTAACTTTTTTATAATCTTTAATAATTGTTATTGCAACAACAAAAATCCCTAGATAAGCTAATAAATTATAAAAACCCTGCTGACGTTCATAACTACCTAGAAAACTAATAGTAGGATTAAGCGACAAATAAGAACTTAATAAATAAGAGATTGCTAAAAAGCTTATATAGATAATTATTTTAAGACGTTGACCGACAAAATAAGACGCTTCTTTAGCAATTATAAAAAGTATAGCTAGAACTGACAAACCTAGGCCTAATCTTAGAGCAAATGATTTATTAAGATCAAAAACAGTATAGTTTTCATGAAACCAGGCAAAATATATTGGCACAAAAAAAATAGTAGCCAAAAAAGACCAATATATAAAAGACTTTAAAAAATTAGTGATTTTACTATCTGTCATAATGTCATTGTATAAAAATACAGACCGCGGCTCAAGCCAACGGTCTGTATAAGAATATATCAATTAGTTATTCAAGCCATTCGGTGAAGCGCGGTGAGTACCAGAAGACAAATCGCCAATTGCTGAACCTAAACAGTAAGTAATGATATAAGAGGTGTTAGTGCTAACTTGACTATAGGAATAGTTAGTACTAGCTGGACAGCTACCATCATTATTTGGGCTTGGGTTAGACGGAACAATTGCCATATAAGTAGTTGATGTTCCGCTATAAGTCATAGCTTGACCAGTCGTAACAAAAGTCGGATAGAAACCGGCGTCGTTATAGTATAGCTCGAGCGCCGACATAAGCTGACGCATATCAGCAACACGCTTAGCGTCACGTGATTTAATACGGGCGTTGCCCAAGGCTACCACGGCGAGCGTGGAAAGAATACCAATGATCGCAATAACGACCAAAAGTTCTATCAAAGTGAAACCTTTATGGTTCAGCTTCTTTTTCATATGCTTTAACTTATTATTTTGTTTATAAATATATTATAACTTATAATAGCCCCAAACGCAAACCTAGAGCTGATTAACTACATTATACATCGGTAAAAGAATTGCCGCAACCATAACGCCGACTCCGACACCCATAACTACCATTAAGGAAGGCTCAATTAAAGACATTAAATTTGCTAGAGTGGTAGTTATCTCTCTATTATAAAAACCAGTCACTTTTTCTAAGGAAACGTCCAATTTTCCGGTTTTTTCACCAACTAGCATCATCTGAGAAACCATAGTTGGAATCTCTGGGGTTTTAACAAAAGCAGTACAAATAGAGTTACCGCCCTGAACCTCAATAATGGTTTCATTAATAATCTTTTGGTAGTATTTATTATTAACAACCTCTCCGGCTACTTTAAGACTTGATGAGATATTAACACCCCCTAAGATCAAAGTATTCATTGAGCGAGTAAATCTAACAAGATAAATCATCTGTAATAATTTACCAAAAATAGGAATTTTTAAAATCAAATAATCAAAGTGCCCCCTACCTGATTCTGTTTTAATATAAAATCTAAAAAGAATAAGAAATACTATTAACAAACCAACTATGACCCACCAATAACTTATTAAAAATCCAGAAATAGTAATTAATACTCTTGTAGCAACTGGCAATTCACTACCCGTTTCAACAATAATAGATGTCAATTTAGGAACAACAAAAATCATCATTAAAAAACCTATAACTACCATCATACCGACAACAAAAACAGGGTAAATCATAGCTCCTTTAATTTTCGAATTCATGTCATAATCTTTTTCCATCTCATCGGCTATATAATTAAGAGCATCGTCCAATTTACCTGATTGTTCTCCTGATTTAACAACACTGACATAAAAGTTAGAAAAAACTTTAGGATAATTAGCTAAAGCGCCTGATAAGGTTCCACCACTATCAACCTCATCACTTATTTCAGCAATGATTTTCTTAAGTTTTGGTTTTAAGGCCTGCTTTGATAAAACTTTCAAAGTCTCAACAACCGGGACACTAGAACTAACCATAACAGCAAATTGTCTTGAGAAGGCCACTAAATCTTTAGCATTAATTCTGTAAATATAATCAAGCGGATTAAAGCCGCCATGCAAAGCGACTTCTTTTAGAGAAACTATTTGAAAACCCCTAGCTAAGAGAGTGTCGGTCGCCTGTGCTTCATCATAAGCATCAACCGTACCTGTTTCTTGCTGATTATTAGCGGGGTTTACTACTTTAAAATTAAAAGTTGCCATAATTTAAGATTCTAGAATTTTCTTTACTTTAGAAACTATTTCTTCAGGATCATAGTAAGCCTTAATCCAATAATCTAGGGCTCCATAAATTAAAGCCTGCTCACGATGAGCCGGATCGCCAATATTACTAAGCATAACCACAGGAATTGCCGCCGTACCTTTGCCGCGTTTTATTTTCTTTAGAATACTAAAACCATCTTCATCAGGCAACATTAAATCAAGAAGAATAAAATCCGGTTTAAAAGAAACTGCTTCAGCCAAAGCTTCTGCCCCGCTCATTGCTCCCCTAACAACAAAACCATCAGCAACAAATTTAGTGCTGTACATTGCTAAAATGAAATGATCATCCTCCACTAATAAAATTTTAGGAGATTTATTTTTCATAATTAGTTCTGAATAACGCGCATTACTTCTTCAATCGTTGTTAAGCCTAGAATAGATTTGATAATACCGTCCTGCTCCATTGTTAAGAATGGTTGATTAGTTTTTACGTCTTCTATTGTTAGGGCGCCACGTTTAGATAATATTAAATTCTTCATTTCATGATTAATGTCGATAATTTCGGCAATACCAATACGATCACGATAGCCGCTCTTTCCGCAGTGCGAGCAGCCTTCTCCACGATAAAATTTAATATTATTAAAATCAAAATCAGGAATTGCTTTTTTAATTAAATCTTCAGGAATATCCTTTAACTTTTTGATAATATCTTGCTTAAAGTTAGCTTCTAGTTCAGCTTCAACTTTACAATAAGTACAAATCCTCCTAGTCAAACGCTGAGCCAAGCTCATATTTAAAACAGAACCTAACAAAAACGGCTCAACCTTCATATCAAGCAAACGAGCAACTGTTCCAAGAGCGTCTTTAGTGTGCAAAGTAGAAAGCACTAAGTGACCTGTTAAAGCTGAGTGAATAGCTAATTCAGCTGTTTCATTATCGCGAATTTCTCCAACCATGATAATATCAGGGTCTTGACGCAAGATAGAACGCAAACCAGAAGCAAAAGTAAAATCAAGTTCTGGCCTAATTTGCGATTGGTTAATTCCTTTGATAAAGTATTCTACCGGATCTTCTAGGGTGACTATGTTTGATGATTCTCTATTTAAGATTGCTAATAAAGAATACAAAGTCGTAGTTTTACCTGATCCAGTAGGACCAGTAACCAAAATTATACCGCCGGTCTTCTTAAGTCCTTCATTAAGAATATCTAAGTTATGACCAATAAAGCCTAACTTATCCATATTAGAAATACCTTTAGCAGTATCTAGAACACGCATCACGATCTTTTCCTCATTTAGCAAAGGCATTGATGAAACACGGAAGTCAATCTCTCTATTATTAATAACTAAACGAATACGACCGTCTTGTGGCGCCCTAGTTTCATCAAGCTTTAAATTAGACAAAACCTTAATACGAGCAACAATCGCAGTATGAATATCTTTAGGCAAAACAAGAGAGTTATGCAGCATACCGTCAATACGGTAACGCACTCTTGTTTCTTTAGCTAAAGGTTCAATATGAATATCGCTAGCGCCGCCTTCAATAGCATGCCTAATAATTACGGAAACAATTTTTGCGACCGGCGCGTCTTTAACAATTCCCTCAAACTGCAAGCTTTCATCTTGTTTTAAGTTTACGTCTTGCTGTTTTGAAGAATCTTCCTTAGCTTTAACAGCTAGGGCGCTAGAAATTTCTTTACTAAAATCTTTATATTGACTAAAGGCATTGTTAAAACTAAAACTAGATATTAAATAATAATCAACTTTTAATTTGTTCTTTTGCGCTAAGAAATCCATAGCCTCAATAGCCTTGAAATTTTCAGCATCAACTAAACCAACCTTCAAGCGATTTTGATCTTTGTCAAAGGCAATCATTCTATAGTGTTCGGCGACGTTCACCGGAACTATATTAATAATGTCTTCAGGAATTTCTTTATCGGCTAAATCAATATAAGACAAATTTAAAAACTCAGCCTTGGTTTTTACAAAGTCTTCTACGTTAATTAAACTCCTCTCTAAAATTACTTCATCTAAAGTCTTGCCTGCTGCCTCTACTTCAGACATCATTTCTTCACCAGTAGCCGAACTGACTAGATTTCTTTGTTTAAGAAATTCTAGTAATTTTTTTTGCTTATCTAAAAAGTTTTGATTACGGGCCATATCTTTAGAATGGTTCAAATGGATTACCGTGCCTTAGCTCAATTGGCTGACGCACTGATGGCTGCTCAGTACCAGTAACTGTATTATTATTTTCACCTTGCGGTTCTGAAACTGACAACTGCTCTTTACTTAAAATTGGCTCTAAGGAAGTAAATTTCTTATCATCTAAAACATTGAATCTTAAATCTCTTTCATTAATTAAGCCTCTAGAACTTGGCTTAAATGAGCTTAAGGACATTTGGTCATTAGGAAAAAACCAATTATTAAAATTAAAAATTACAACAATCAACAAAGCGGCAATCGCTAAGGTTATAACGTATGTCAATATTAAATTTTTGTTCTCTTTGGCAATCATTTGATTATTGCTCTAGATAATAAGTCATCAATTCTACTGAAGCGCTTTTGCTATTAGGGTCCAAGCTCAGTTTAGTAACGTCCATAACTCTTAAGCTTTTTTCTAAACGAGTCAAAATTTTCTTTACGGCCGCATAGTCAACTGTTCTTAAGGAAAAAGATACAGAAACTATTTTCAGTTTAGCATATAATGGATTATTAGAACTCTGTGACTCAGCAATATTTAAAAACTTTCCTGTAGAATTATCCAAAGGTGAAATTACAACATTATCAAGGGCGGCGCCGGTCTCTTTAGCAACTTGACCGACCTCTCTTAATAAAATTATTTTTAAACGATCAACATCTTGTCTAACAGACAACATACTATCAATCTTATCTTTGTCAGATTGATTTATACTTTTATAAATATTTTTAACTTCATTAAGCTGCTTTAAATAAGTAACCTTGTCTTCATACTCTTTCTCTCTAAAAGTTAATTCTTGGTCGCTAGCAATAAAATCATATTTTGGTTTAATTAACCACCAATATCCGCTAATTAAAATTAGAAGACAAATAACCATAACAAACCAGTTAAAGAAACTGGCAAAAACATTGAACATCATTGCGCCAATGCTTTTGACTAACTGACTCGATTCTTTATTAGATTTTAAATTGATTTTATTGTCCATACCACTATTTCATAAAAATCTTTGGATCAAGCGACATTTCTAAATTAAATTTAACAGTACTTGGCGTTCCAACTTTTCCGTTAACCGTTTGGGCTGCAGTATATTGAATATTGCGCATCATTGGATAAGCTTTCATAACCTCTAACTGAGACGAGATTGTATCTAAGTTTCTAGCAACCGCCGGCACAGAATATTTACCAGATAAATCGCCTGAAAACTTTTCAAAATAAACGTCTTTCAAAGTATTAGCTTCAAGAAAAGCTAGATAGTTAGTCCAATAAACATGGTTATCTAACATAAAACTCACAATATCTAGCTTGCGATTAAAGTCAATGATTTCCTGAATTTCTTTTTCGCTCTTAGTGACTTCTATATTAATAGCGTCATAGTTAGCAATGGTTGATTGATTATTATTAAGACGTTCTTTCTCCCAAACTAGAAGACCGACATAAACTAAACCAATTGCCAAGCTACACAAAATTAAGGACAAAGCTAAGGTTAATAATTTCTGATGCCAATTAAAAAACAAAACGCCCTGGTCTTTAACTAAGTTAGCCTTAACTCCGTTATAAGCTTGCCAAAAACGTTCTTCAACTTGATTCTTTTCTCTAACAGACTCCTCGGCTTCCCTTTCTTCAAGAAGCTTTTCAGCTAATGAACTCCTTTTTATTTTTGAATTGACAGATTTTGAAAATTTACTAAAAAATCCTTTATTGTTTTTTGGCTCTGACTCGGATTTAATTTCTGGCTTTGTTTCCGGAATCAATTCTGGCTTTGGAGCAGGTTCTAAAGTTAACTTAGATTCAATAATTGTTTCGGATTTTATTTCAGGTTTAATTTCAGGCTTGATTTCGGGTTGTACTTCGGTTTTTATTTCCTGTTTTATTTCTAGTTTTGGTTCAGGCTTTATTTCTAATTTATTTTCTAAAGTTTTTTTGATCTCTTCTCTTTTCATTTCAGGTTTAGCGTCTTCTAAAACTGGGGTAGGTTTATAATCAGGCTCTTTCCTTATTAAATGCTCGTAAAATTTTCTTTGTTTTAATAATGCTTCGTGTTCTAAGGCGCGTTCTTTTTCAAGACGGTTAATATCATGCTTAATCTGTTTTTTATGAATTGAACTCTTTTGTCTTCTAAACCAGCGCGTAGCTTTTTTAAGCCATGACAATAAACCCGCCGGATTGTTTCCGGACGAGTTTTTTTCATGATTCTTCTGTTCGCTACTTAGTAAATCCATAATCTATTTGCGGTCAAATTCGCGCATAGCTAAACCGATCGCGACAGCTAAGCGCGGACCGATTTTATCAAGAATAGGTTTTAATTCAAAAGGATAAGCTACTCTAAACCAAGGATCTCCAACAATAACATTGAGATTAAAAGCTTCTGAAAGATAATTAGTTAATCCCGGCAATAAAGCTCCACCGCCAGTTAAAATTATTTTTTCAACTCGGCGATTATCTTTGCTTCCAAAAACTTCAAGAATGTATTTTATTTCATTTACAACTGGGGCTAAGGATTCGATAATCATTGGCGGCAATTTTCCATCTTCGTTTTCCTGTCCATTATGCATTAAATCATATTTAAACTGCTCGGCTTGAGCTAAACTCATATTTAAATTAGAAGCAATCGCTTGAGTAATATTAATTCCGCCAACAGCAATACTTCTATTAATAACCGGGACACTCTTATCAACTACAAAGATATTAGTAGTTGTTGAACCTAGCTGAACAATCATAACAGACGATCTGTCATTACCTAGAAGTGATCTTATCAAAGCAAAAATTTCCGTCTCTAAGCTAAGAAGGTTAAACTGAACGTCTTTAAAGACATTAACATAACTTTGAATTAAAGTTTTGGGAGCGCCGGTTAAAAGAACTCTATGCCCGTTCCCGGTGCTATTAGTTTCATCAATAAGCTGCCAATCAAGAACAATGTCTTGCAAAGGCAATGGAATTACTTTTTTAGCCTCCCAATTAATAGCCGCTTCTAAATCTTTCTTATTAACAGTGCTATTAATGTTTATAATTGAAGAAAATACTGAGAAAGTTGGCAAAGAGGCCAGCACTAGATTTGAGCTGGTATGAGACTTTTGACAAATATTTTTCAAAAGCTCAGCAGTACGCCTAGGATCAATAGGAACTGATTCTTTAGGCGCGGCATCGCTAAACTTTTCACTAAAACCATAGGTTGATAAAGCAACCTTATTGCCGTGCTTTTTAAGCTCGACAACCTTAACGCTAAAGGGATTGATATCAACCCCTAAATAGCTTTGTAAAGAAGATTTAAAAATTTCCATAGACAAGGCATGGGAACAGCTTTTGACAGCTGTTAAGAACGCATACTATAATTTAGTAAGATTAGCTTTATTATACCATAATAAGCAATGAAGCAAAAGCTTTTATTGCCAAAAAACTAACTATATGAATTTGACTGGCTTCAACTTTAAAAAAATCGCTCTAGTTATAGGTTTTCTTATCCTAGCTATTATCATAGGCTACTTCATTTTTATTATATTTTTTAAGTCAAATAGCCAAGTTATTCCAACAAATACAGGCAACGAACAAACTCAAACCGGAACCTTGCCTGAATCAGGCGTTGGTAATACAGAAACCCAAAATAATGAAGGCGGGCAATTACCAGACTCCACAAGTACCCAAAACAACAATAACGGAGAACAGGGCAAACTAGCTACAGTAGAAGATATAAGCTCGGATATGTCTATTAATGCAGCTGACAGCAACATTAGCACTAGTGGTCAGATGAGGTTTTATAATGAAAATGACGGAAAATTTTATAAAATTGACGAGACCGGAAAAGCCGTGGCTTTAGCTGATAAAAAATTTGTTGGAGCACAAAATGTTACTTGGTCTGAAACTAGCAATAAGGCAATTATTGAATTTCCTGATGGCAGTAAGATACGTTATAACTTTGATACTAAAGAACAAGTTACTCTACCAAAGCATTGGCAGGATTTTGCATTCTCTCCTAGCGGAGATAAAATAGTTGCTAAAAGTATGGCGCTTGATCCAGATAATCGGTGGTTAGTTGTGTCTAATGATGACGGATCTCAAGCTAAACAGATTGAAGAACTTGGCGAGAACGGAGACAAGGTTATTTCTTCATGGTCGCCTAATAATCAAACTGTTGCTATGTATGTAGAAAATATTGACTTTGATAGAAAGGAAGTTTATTTTATAGGACAAAACAAAGAAAATTTTAAAACTATTGTTACTGAAGGTAGAGGTTTTGAACCTCAGTGGTCACCAAGGGGCGATGAACTTCTTTATAGTGTTTATTCTTCAAGAAGCGAATATAAACCTGAGCTATGGATAACTAATGCCCAGGGTGATAACATTGGCGCTAATAGAAGACCTTTGGAAATAAATACTTGGGCCAATAAATGCACTTTTAGTTCTAGTTCTCTATATTGCGCTGTACCACAATCATTAGAAAAAGGTTCGGGAATGTTTCCTGAATTAGCTAATAACACTCCGGATATTCTTTATAGAATAGATCCTTCAACAGGCAATAAAGAAATGATTAATTTAGGAAATAGTTCATATACAATGAAGAATCTCACTGTTTCACCGGATGGATCTTACTTGTATTTTACCGACAGCTCGACTAATCGTTTAAGAAGAATTAAATTAAAGTAATTCTTTTTAAGACATGTCTAAAACACCACTTATTTTTACTTGTTCAAACTGTGACGCCCAATTTCCTAAATGGCAGGGGCGTTGTTCTGAGTGCGGACAATGGGGAACGATTTCTCAGGTTAATAAAGAAGTCGGATCTACTGCTGTTAGCGCAGCTAATCTGATGAATCTTTCTGAATTAAAAGATGACAACGGCTTTACTAGACTAAAAACCAATATTGAAGAAATTGATCGTGTTTTCGGCGACGGTCTAGTTAGCGGATCATTAACGCTTTTAGCCGGCGAACCAGGCATTGGCAAATCAACTATTGTCGCACAAATTGCTGAAAATCTAAAAACTAAAGAACCGATTGTTTATGCTAGCGGCGAAGAATCTTTACCGCAAGTAAAAATGCGCTTAGAAAGATTAAATTGTTCGCTTAATAAATTTAATTTTATTAACGACACTAATGTTGAAAAAATTTGCGCCGCTATTGAAAAAATAAATCCCAGTTTAGTTATTATAGATTCTATTCAAACCGTTTATTGCGATAATATTTCCGGTGAAGCCGGCAGTCTTAATCAAATCCGCGCTTCAGCCGTAAAATTTTTAGAGGTGGCTAAACGAAGAAATATTGCTTTTATAGTTATTGGCCATATTACTAAAGACGGCGCAGTGGCCGGACCAAAATCTTTAGAACATTTAGTTGATACTGTCCTTTATTTAGAGCAAGAAACTGCTCGCGGCTATCAAATTTTAAGAGCTTCTAAAAATCGCTTTGGCTCTACTAATGAATTGGGTATTTTTGAAATGACGGGCAGGGGTTTTATTAGTGTTAAAAATCCTTCAGCAGTTTTCTTAGAGCAAGAGACCGAGCGTGCTAGCGGCTCGGCTATTACCTGCGTTATTGAAGGCTCGCGACCATTTTTAGTTGAAATTCAAGCTTTAGTTACTAAAACAGTTTTTGGATATCCGGTTAGAAAAGCCTCGGGCTTTGATTTAAATCGTTTACAAGTTCTAGCTGCTGTTATTAATAAAAGAACAAAAATAAACCTTAATGCTCAAGATATAATTATCAATGTTGTTGGCGGATTAAAAATTGACGATCCGGGAATTGACGCTGCTGTTGCTGCGGCAATTATTTCCTCTTTCTTAGATAAAGCCTTGCCTAAAAACTTATTAATTTTAGGAGAACTTGGTTTAGGCGGAGAATTAAGACCAGTCGGACAACTAAACTTACGTACTAAAGAAGCTTCAAAATTAGGTTTTACAAAAACAATAAACGCCAAAAATCTTGGCGTTATGATAAGCGAATTATTTCAAAAATAATTAAGCCTTTATCTTCTTCTGCTTTTTAGATCGCCACTCGGCGATTTTTTTATGATTGCCACTTAATAAAACCGGCGGAACTTTATAGGTCTTTTTATTCAAAATAATTTTTTCCGGTTTAGTATATTGCGGGTATTCTAAAATTCCTTTTTCACTGTGCGACTCAGTGGTCAAACTTTCTTTATTGCCTAAAACTTTTGGCAATAAACGCGCCACTGAATCAATAATTGTTAGAGCGCCTAATTCTCCCCCGCTTAAAACATAATCGCCAATAGAAATTTCTTCATCAACAAAATTTAAAACTCTTTCGTCAATGCCCTCGTAACGTCCGCAAATAAAAATCATTGAAGAGCCGGCCTTAGCATATTTTTTAGCTAATTGTTGATTCCATCTTTTACCCTTAGCAGATAAAAGAATAACTTTGTCTTTTGGTTTTTTATTCTTTTTTAAAGCTTTATAAATCGGCTCAAATTTCATAACCATTCCGGCGCCGCCCCCGTAAGGAGTATCATCAACAGTTTTATGTTTATCACTTGTAAAATCTCGTAAATTAATTGCTTTAAATTCAATTATTTTTTTCTTAACAGCACGCCCTAAAACACCTGTCTTAAGATAGGCTTCAATAATTTCTGGGAAGATTGTAATGACTTTAAATGTCATAAATTAAAAAATGTACGGGCAGGTTTTAAACCTGCCCGTACATTTTTTTATATTGTAAGATTATCAATCGCTGAAGTATCGATAACTTCTTCAGCCGGCTTATGTTCGCGACGAACGCGATTTGAGCCTTCTGGTTCGTGAATCTTTAAATTGACACGAGCATTATTCTTCGCACCAACAATTTTCAAAAGAGTGCGAATCGCCTGAGCGGTTTGACCGCGGCGACCAATGACATAGCCCATATCTTCCGGGTCGATTTTGAGGGTCAAAAGAACTCCCATTTCGTCCACGGTCCGGTCGACTTCGACTTTCTCCGGATGGCCGACAATCGCCTTAACGATTGTTTCCAAAAATGCCTTGTCTTGCATGTCTGACATACTTTTCTTCCTTGCTAAATTGACTATTTATTAAAGACAAATGTGCAAGGTACTTAATAATAAGTAACTACATTATAGCTCAATAAAGACCGCTTGTCAATCCTATATTTACAAAGGAATTTCAAAACAAACCTTAAAACCAAAATCTTCTCCCCTGGTTTCTGCCCAGATTTTACCTTTATGCGCTTCAACAATTAAACGACTAGCATAAAGCCCTAAACCAAAACCCTCTTGATGATTGTTTGGGGCAGCGCGACGTTCAAACTTTTCAAAAATCTTTTCAAGATGCTCTTTATCAAGGCCTGGCCCAGTATCAATAATTGAAAATCTTACGGCTGTCTTTAAAACTTCAATATTTAATTTTATTTCTCCTCTTTCAGTGTATTTAATGGCATTATCTATAACATTAATTAAAACTTGTCTTAGCATTAAATCATCAGCACAAAACTTAGGAACAACCTTAGGAAAATTATATTTTATTTCTAGACCTTTTACTTTAGCTTTCTGTTTCATTTCATCAATAATTTCTGAAATGAATTTCTTTAAATCAAAATCCCTACATTCAATATGAAGTTTTTCTTTATTTTCTAATTGCGAAACGCCTAAAAGATTATCAACTAAACGCAAAAGTCTTTCGTTGGCTTGATAGACCGCAGTCATAGCAGCTTTTTGCCTAGGATCTTTTACAACACCAAAATCTCCGCCTAAAATCATTGAGATATAACCGCGCATAATTGTTAGAGGCGTACGTAATTGATGAGAAGCAATAGCCACAAAATCATCTTTTTGTCCGCGCGCACGGTCAAGATATCTTTGATAAGCTAAAAAGATAATAATTATAACAAGGCTGCCTGTTACTATAATATCTAAAAAGTTTATAATGTCATAAGTCATACTATTTATATTATAGCAAAAAGCGCCCCTCTATGAGAGGGGCGCTTTTTTAATTGGCTTAAAGACTAAAACGAATAAACTTTTCAACAACAGCACCACCTAAAATATCCTTAACTTTCTTTTTGTCATCTTTAATAAATTCTTGATCAATCAAACAAACTTCTTCGTAATATTTATTCATTTTACCAAGTAAGATCTTTTCTACCATCTCTGCTGGCTTGCCTTCTTTAGCTAATTGTTCGCGATAAATTTCTTTTTCTTTATCCATTTCTACTGGATCAACTTGGCTAGAATTAATATAGCGAGGATTAGAAGCAGCTACTTGCATAGCTAAATCATAAGCTAGATCTTTAGCGTCTACTTTATCTAAAGCAACTAAAACTCCAATATTACCCTGAGGATGAGCATAGCCATTAACTGTGCCTGAGCTAGTTAATTTTTCATAGCGATTCAAACCCATTTTCTCGCCAATAACACCTGACAATTGCTGCCAAGCTTCACCAACAGTCGCTCCATCAGCTAATTTTAAGTTTATTAATTCATCTAAAGAAGACGGCTGATTTGTCTTAGCGGCAATAACTGTCTTTTCACCTAAATCTTTGAACTTATCATTTCTAACAACAAAGTCAGTTTCGGCATTCATCTCCAAAAGAAAGCCAGACTTAAAATCATCAGCTACAGAGACAACAATAACACCAGCTTTGGTCTCGCGATCACCTCTTTTAGCTGCCTTAGCAATACCTTTTTTTCTTAAAACTTCAATAGCTTTTTCAAGATCGCCTCCAGCTTCTTCTAAGGCCGCCTTACAATCAACAATGCCGGCGCCGGTGCGCTCACGCAATTCTTTTATTTGTTCCATATTTTTAATTTTTAATTTTTTTAATCTTCTTTTTTATCTTCTACCCTAGCTTCGTTAGCCTGACTTTTAGCAGCTAAAACAGTGTTCTTAATAAGATCTAAAACTAGGGCAATTGCTTTACTGGCATCATCATTGCCCGGAATAATATAATCAACGCCAGCCGGATTAACGTTAGTATCGCAAACTGCGATTATTGGAATACCGCGTTTTTTAGCTTCAGCCAAAGCAGTTTCTTCGTGCTTAATATCCCAAATAAAAATAATATCAGGCACGCGGTTCAAACCAGTCAAACCGCCGACGCTCAAAGAGAGTTTAGCAATCTGACGATCAAATTGAATCCTTTCTTTCTTAGTGTACTTATCTAATTTGCCTTGCTGTTTTTTATCTAGCAAGTCCTGATAAGTGCGAATTGAATTACGAATGATATTAAAATTAGTTAAAGTTCCGCCAAGCCATCTTTCAGATACATAAGGCAAACCAGCTTCTAAAGCCGCCTCCTTAAGTTTATTTTTAACTTGATTCTTAGTACCGACTAAGAGAATGGTTTTACCTTCGGCTACTGAACGGCTTATAAAAGCTAGAGCAGCTTCAAGCTGCGCGCGGGTCTTTTCTAAATCAATGATATGAATACCCTTGCGGGCTTCAAAAATATACGGCTTCATTTTCGGGTGCCACTTATAAGTGCGGTGCCCAAAGTGCATGCCGGCTTCTAACATCTCTGCGACAGACGGCAAAGAAATATTGTTATCTTTTTTCATATTTTCCTTTAAACCTCTGTTTCCGATAGCTTATCTGGACCAGCGTCCAGCAAAGCAAGGAAAAACCAGTGGAAACATGAGAGATTAATAATTAAAATTCAACCATGTAAAGCATGATTGATGGTCTCAATTGTAAATGATTATACTGATTTAGTCAAGAATTATAGTTTGATTATTGACAAATAACTATAAATATGATTTGATACTAATAATTGAACATTTTATTTTAATTAAATTGGGAGCAAAAATGTCCTTACCAGAAAACACAAGTGACAATAATCATGACGAAGATACTAATACAGTATTAGTAAGGGTCATGGACATAATCAGCAAAGAAATAAACCCCGAGACTTACTATAAAGGTAAACGGGTAAGAGAATTAAACCCTGCGATTGCAAAAGAAATTAATGACATTAAAGTTGTCTTTTCATTCTTTGACAATCACGGGAAACTCGATAATGAAGCCGGGCAGGAAAGATTTCAAAACGATATGGAAAAAAATCTCGGCTACTCATTTAACGCGAGCGAAAAAATACTCAACAAGAGCATTATCGTTTACCGCGGCATGACCTTTGACAGGGGCAATGTAGAAATCTGGGTGAGATACTTCAGACCAAAAAAAACCTTTGGCGATTTAAGCAATGAAGTCTTACAAGACTACAGAAGCACTCTCAAAAAAGTCCGGGCTGCTATAACAGTCTCCAGGTAAAAACCTCAAAGCAAATATTTTTGTACGTTTTACAATGCCGAAATCTAAGAGATTTCGGCATTATTTTTTATCTAGATATTTTTTCGGTTTAAAATCTTTTGGCCAATAACTCTGATCTTCTTTATAATCAAAATCCGGAGAATATTTATAATCTTTTCCGTATCCGAGATCTTTCATTAAAGTCGTCGGCGCATTTCGCAAATGCAAAGGTACGCCTAAATGACTAGTCGTGCGAGCATCGGCTGCGGCCGCCAAATAGGCAGTATATAAAACATTAGATTTTGCACAGCGTGCTAAATAAACAACTAGCTGCGCTAATACTATATTACATTCCGGCATTCCCAAACTATGGCAGGCATTATAGGCCGCCATCGCCTGCTCCAACGCTTTAGAATTAGCTAAGCCAACATCTTCAGCGGCGAATCTAAGTAAACGCCGCGCAACATACATTGGATCTTCGCCGGCTTCTAACATTCTAGCAAGCCAATATAAAGCAGCATTTTCGTCAGAACCTCTTAAAGATTTATGCAAGGCTGAAATTATATTGTAATGTTCTTCGCCGTCTTTATCATAAAGTAAATGAGACTTTTGCGCCGCTTCTTTTATAATTTCTAAATCAATATTTTGTGCCATTAAACTTGAGGCTTCTAAAATATTTAAGACTGATCTAGCATCACCTTGACTAATAGAAATTAAAAACTTAATAGCTTCTTCATTTATTTCTAAAGCTTCTTCGCTAATGGCTCGCCTCACTATTTTTTCTAAGGCGCCTTCTGACAAATTTTTTAAAACAACAACTCTACAACGCGATAATAAAGCTGATCTAATTTCAAAACTTGGGTTTTCCGTTGTTGCGCCAATTAAAATAATTGTGCCGCTTTCAATGTGCGGCAATAAAGCATCTTGTTGCGCTTTATTCCAACGATGAATCTCATCAATAAATAAAATTGTTTTTTTATCTAATAAAGCATTGGAACGCGCGCGATCAATAACTTTTCTTAAATCAGCAACGCCCTGAGTTACTGCGCTAAAACGCACAAATTCCGCCTCAATCATTTTTGCAATAATTAAAGCTAAAGTAGTTTTCCCTGAACCTGGCGGTCCCCAAAAAATTAAAGACGGCAAAGCGCCTGACTCAAGTGAGCGGCGAATTAAACTGCCTTCGCGAACAATATCATCTTGTCCGAAAAACTCCTCTAAAGTAGTTGGCCGTAAACGATCGGCTAAAGGAGATTTGTGTTTATTTAGACTCATAGGAGTAGTTTACTCCTTAGAAATTATTTCTTCAAATAGCCCTAAATAGGCTCTAGCAGCTCTATCCCAAGTATAATTTAAGCTGTGATTTTTGCCTTGAATAATAAGGTTTTCTCTTAATTTTTCGTCTTCTAAAACTTGTTCTAAAGCTAGGGCCAAAGATAAAGGATTATAAGGATCAACTAAAATAGCGGCGTCGCCCGTAATTTCCGGAATTGAAGAAACATTAGCAGCAACAACCGGAGTGCCTAAAGCCATAGCTTCCAGCGGCGGAAAACCAAAACCTTCATAAAAAGACGGATAGGCTAGGACTTGAGCTAATTTATATAAAGCCTGACGATCCTCGGCAACAACATAATCAATCAACTTAATATCTTTAAAATATTTTGATGATTTTATTCTTTTTAAAATCGGTTTAAATTTCCATCCGCAAGCGCCGGCTAAAACTAACTCTAAATCGCTATTATTTTTTTCTTTAATAATTTCAAAAGCTTTGACTAAAGCTTCAACATTCTTTCTCGGCTCTAAGGTAGATAAAAATAGAATAAATGGCTTATTAAGTTGATAGCGATTTTTTAGTTCGCTTATTTTTTCCGGATTTATTTCGTTATTAAAAAAAGCTTGATCAATGCCGGAATGAATAACTTTAATTTTTTCTTCGCTTAAATTACAAAAGGCCATTAAATCGCGTTTTGTATTTTCTGAAACCGCAACAATCGTAGAAAACTTTTTAGTTAATTTTTTAACATTAACAAAGCAATGCCAAAAATTTTTTCTCCAGCTAAAAAATGATTTATCAACTAGAAACGATAAGTCGTGAACCGTTAGGACGCTTTTGATGCCTGAAGAAAAAGCCGCAAAGTGTAGATGCGGCATAAAAAATATATCAACTTTTTCGTTTACTAATTTATCAAAACGCGGGCGAGAAAAAGGCCAGAGCATTGCGTAATTAAAAATTTTGTTCGGGACATGTTTAGTAACAATCTTAACGTTTTCTTGATTAAAGTTTGGTAAACGTTTAGCGACATTATGCGCGGCATTACAAAATAAAATATATTGATTTTTTTTATCAATAGAAAAAATCGCCTGTAAGAGACGATAAACATATTCAGATACTCCGCTATATTGCGCATCCATTAAAGGACGAATGTCGATTAAAATTGTCATTAATTTATTATCCTATCTTTCAAGCAAATCGTACCAGTTTGAGCTAATTTCTTCAATAAGACTTAGTTTTATCTAACTCACCCCCTACCCCCTCTCTATGCTGTCGCATAGAGAGGGGTTTTGTAAATAAAACTTCTTAATAGTTTCCCCTCTTTGCCCGCCAGTTTGGCGGGTAGAGAGGGGCTAGGGGTGAGTTGGGCTAGTGTCCGGGTGACACTAACTTAAAGGACGAATGTCGATTAAAATTGTCATCTTTATAATTGAAAAACAAATCCGAAAAGATCATGCTTATCATCTATTGATATTTTGGTCTCGTCTATTAATTTAAATTCACTAAAATATTCTTTTATTTCATTAGGAGACAATGGGTCAATTAATTCCATTAATCTTTCTTCATTAGAAAAATCATCTTGACTATCTGGTTTCTGAAATGGGTATTCTTCTATTACTAATATAATTCCATCTTTATTTAAAATACTTTTCCAACTATTAATCGCCTCTTTTCTGTTTTTTAAATAATAAAACAAATTGGCACATACTATAGTAGAAAATTTGCTCTCATTTACTATTGTTTCGGCATTATCTTGGGTAAATCTAACATCATGAAATCTCTTTAATTTATCTTTACAAATTTCTATCATTGAGTGAGAAAAATCATTAACACTAACAGTAAATCCTCTGCTTACAAGGTTTTCTGACATGTGTCCTGGTCCAGCCGCTAAATCTATTATTGGTGATTTTATATAATTTACAAAAGACTCTATTATCTTATCTTGAGCATCATAATGCCCAGTTCTAAGCATATGATTATCATAATTAAATGCCTCTTTGTTCCAAAATTCCTTTATATTATCAAATCCATCATCCATACTAAAAATTAAGAAACTTAATTGCCCTATCATCAGCCGGCACTTCTAGATTGAGCTCTTTTGTGATTCCAAGAGGAGCTAGAAAAACATCATTATTATCCGTTTTTATTTTATAAACTAACTTATCAAAAATATTTTTAGCAATTGGTGATTCAGCTACATCTTCATAAAGATGAGCAAAAGGAACTAATATTATTTTTGAACCATTAGCAAGCTCAGCAAGCTTTGAAGCTATCTTTTCAATTTTTTCCTCAGTCTCTTCTTTATCTACATGACAAAAACAAATAAAGCCAGAGAAAGATTCTGGTTTTTTATAACTATAGTCCCCAAAAAAAGTTAAAATTCTCATAATAATTAACTATCAAAATCTTTTTTAAATCCCTCTATCGCCTCAAAAATATTCTTCTTAAAATTCTCTACCGAATACTGTTCAGCTTTTTGGCGAATTAAATTCGCATCAAAAGTCATTATATTAAATTTCTCTACAGCCGTCTTAACTGATTCTACGGTTTGTTCTTCAAAGAAGACTCCGGAAACTCCTTCTTCTACGGTCTCGGTCGCGCCGCCTTTTTTATAAGCAATTACTGGCCTACCGGCAGCCATTGACTCTACTACTGTAATACCAAAATCTTCTTCTTGAGGATTTAGAAAAGCCTTACAATTTTCAAATAATTTAATTTTTTCGGCTTCTGAGACGCGACCTAAAAATTGAATATGCGGCGCTCCCCCAGCTAGTTTTTCTAGCCGAGCTTTATCAACGCCATCCCCGAAAATCTTTAAAGGTAAACCTAGATCGCGAAAAGCTTCAACAATAATATCCGTTCTTTTATACTTAGCTAACCTTCCGCCAATTAAGAAATATTCGCCCGGCGCATTACGAACATTATATTTATGAACTTCTACCGGAGGATAAATAACAATTGAATCTCGCTTATAATATTTTTTAATACGAGACTGGACGGTTTTTGAATTAGCAATATAATAATCTACTCTATCAGCGGCTTGACGATCCCAAAGTCTAATATAATTAAGAATCAAAGAAATAATTTTTTTAAAATACTTATTGTAAGGTAATTCTTGAATATATTGATGAGTATAGTCCCAAACATAACGCGTTGGCGTATGACAATAGCAAACATGCAAAGTATTAGTGCCGGTAATAACGCCCTTAGCAAAAGCGCTAGCATCAGAAATTACTAAATCAAAAGAATTTAAATTAAAAAACTCAACCGCCATCGGCATAAACGGCATATACCATTGGTAATGCTTAACACCGCCGGGCAAGCGTTGAATTATTGAAGTGTCTATATGACGATCAAAATTTTTAGCAACTTCCGGATCAGCTAATAAAGTATAAATCGGGGCTTCGGGATACATTTCGGTTAAAACGCGCAAAACTTTTTCGGCGCCGCCGTCCTGAGCTAAATGATCGTGAACTAAAGCGACTTTCATGGGCTTAAATTATTCAGCCTGACGGCTCTTAAAAACCGCCAAAGGAGTTTTAAATAAAATTATTAAATCAAAAACCAAGGACCAATTCTCAATATAATAAATATCAAGTCTAACTTCATCTTCAAAACTTAAATCGCTTCTGCCTGAAACTTGCGCGAGCCCGGTTATGCCCGGTTTAATAGTCATAACTTTTTTATGACGACTTTCGTACTTAGCAACTTCTTCAGGCAAATGCGGACGTGGACCAACTAAACTCATAGAACCTCTTAAAACCAAGAATAATTCAGGCAATTCATCAATGCTTAATCGGCGAATAACTCTACCGACGCGAGTAATGCGCGGATCGTCTTTAATTTTAACAATCGGACCGTCGCCTCTAATGTTTTTATCAGCCAATTCATTATAACGCATACTGTTCATGCGATTAAGCATTGAACGGAATTTATAATAACGGAATTTTTTGCCGTATTGACCAACGCGATATAAAGGCGAACCATCATCTAATTCTTTAAATAAAACCGGTCCGCGAGAATCAAGCTTAATTAGAATAGCTGTTATTATCATTATCGGGCTTGTGATAATAATGAGAATTAAAGAACCGATAATATCAACAATACGTTTAGCTACTCTGCCCCAGCCGTCTAAAGGAGTTTTTTTAACTTCAACAACCGGCACTCCAGCCAATTCATCAACTTCAACTCGTAAAACCTTAGTTTCCAATAAGTCAGCCGCATATTTAAAAACCAAATGATGCTCATCAGCAAAATCAAAAAGTCTTAAACGATCACTTTTTGCTAAATTTGGATCAGCTTGAATTACTTCATCAACTTCTTTGGTTTTAATAAATTCTTCAAACTCCTTAGCCGTCTCTAAACTAAAATCTTCAAAACGCTTAACAACATTAAAACCTAGCCAACGACGAGTAGCAAAATCTTTAACAATTCTATCAGCGGTTTGTCCGGCGCCAACAATCACTACTTTATGAACGCCTACTCCGTAGTTATAAAAAAAGCGCCTTATTGAAGTAATAATTAAACGACCAACTGCTACATAAATAATTGATAATAACCAACCAATCAAAACGATAAAACGAGATGAAAAAAGTTCGCGATAAAAGAAAATTAAAATAACAACCGCTACTAAACCTAAAGAACAACCTAAGACAACTCTTTTCAGCTCGGTTTTCAAAGCTCCGAGCTCTCGTAAATTATAAAGTCCAGCAAAACTAAAAATCACTAGCCAAACTAAGGCAATGACTAAAAGTATTTGAAAATATTCAATAGCCGGTAAAGAAAAAATTACTGGCCTGATATCAGTTGAAAGTTCTGAAAAACGAATATAGTAAGCGGACATTCCGGCCGCTACTACCATTAAAAAATCAATCGGTAATAATAGAACTGAAAAGAAGAGCTCTGATTTTTTCATAAAGAAATTTTTTTATAAAAAATAAAGACCTTTTCTTAAAATATACACCGGATACGCTGTAAGCCGGATTCTGTATTCCGCAAATTTGAGAGCGGAATGACGGTCATCTATCTTGATCCGCGATTACCCACGGATTCTAGCGAACTACGTTCCTCTTCCTGATTTAACCAGAAAGGTTTGCTCTTGCTCCAAGCAGGGTTTACCACGCACACTTCGTCACCGAAGGGCGAAGGCCATAGCCTTTAACGACACTGGCCAACTTTTCACCTTTCCCCCTTCGCTCCTTTCGGAGCTACGGAGGACAAGTCCCTTTCGGTAACTTGTGCTCCGTAGTCCGCTTTAGCGGACGAAGGAGTAGTATTGTCTCTGTGGCACTTTCCCTAGAATTGCTTCTGGTGGACGTTATCCACTGCTCTTTTTCTGGAGTCCGGACTTTCCTCTATTACATTGTTTAGTAACAGCAACCGCCCGCGTATCCGGCGAATACCTTAAGACAAGGCAACCCATATTATATTGACTTAAAAAACAAAAGTCAAGTTTTAAAACAATGAAAAATCCCTAATACTAGCTAATATTAGGGATAATTTTCTTGGATAAAGTTATTAATTCTTGCCGATTATCATTGTCTGCCGCCTTATTTTTTATGATTTTTCCGCATTTTTGGCATTTATGAATAATCACCCAGTCTTTTTTAATAATAAGACCAAGCGGCTCCATCATAGCCTGACATAAAGCCTTTCTATCTCCTGGACTATTATCAACGTGACGCGACCATAAACAATTTGGGCAATGATTAGTATAACCAGTGCCTTTAACTTTGGTTCCGCAATGAGCGCAGATAAAATCTTCTTTATTTTTTATAAATTTAGTAGAGCTCATGAACTGACAAATCTTTTTTAAAAAATTATAAACCCTGAACTTCGCTTTGGTCTTCAGCTTTCAACTTTTTAGCCGAAGCAAAAAGTTTAATTTTTGTTGCCTGCCAAAGTTCATTAAATTCTTCGCTTTTTAATAATGAGCAGACTGCAAAATAAACAATTAAACCGAATATTCCGGCTAAGCTGCCTTGCAATAAGATTCCCCACAAACGAGTCATATCAAGATAAGGCCAAACTAATAATTTCATTGCCTGAATTACTAAGGCCATACTAATACCAGCAGCTGAGCACTTGGCTAAAGAAATAATAATTCTCTTTTCATCAAGTCTCCCGACTCTTCGTCTTAGTAAGACAAATAATAATAAAAAGTTGACTATAGTAGACGCTGAAAAAGCCAAGGCTAAACCGGCGACGCCCAAATTATGAGCCCAAATCAAAGACAAAGCGACGTTAACGACAGCTGAAATAAGGCCAATATAAAAAGGTGTTTTAGAATCATGCTTAGCATAAAAAGCCCGAGCTAATAAAGGTACGGTTGCTTGTGCAAATAAAGACAAAGCAAAAAAACCAACCGCGTCAATTGTATGAATTGTATCTTCCCAATTAAATTTTCCAGCTCCTAAAATAACGCGAACAATCTGTGCTCTTAAAATTATTAAAGCGACTGTTGCCGGTACAATACAAAAAATAATTTGTCTAAAAGTTTTTGAAAATCTTTCAATAAATAATTCATCAGCTACGCTAGACAATAGAGGAAAGACAGCTACCGCAAAAGAAATGCCAAAAATTCCTACTGGAAAAGACTGTAAATTATTAGCTAAATTAAAAACAGCTAAAGAACCTTCGGCTAGGGTCGAAGCAATCATTGTTGTGACAATCAAATTAATCTGAGTAATCGCTAAGCCTAGGGTACGCGCTGTCATCATAGAATACATTGTCCGCAAAGCTTTATCACGCCAATTGAAAAGCCACTGATATCTAAAGCCGAGTTTAAAAAGCAAAGGCAGTTGAATTGTAAAATGCATTATCGATCCTAGAACAACTCCCCAAGCTAAACCAAAAATACCCCAATGCGGCGCAAAATATAAAGCTCCAATAATAATACCGACGTTATAAAGAACCGGCGCTAAAGAATAAATTAAGAATCTTTGAAATGATTGTAAAATACTTCCTGCAATACTAGAAAGTCCTATAAAGAACGGTGACAAAAACATTATTTGCGTTAACAAAACAATTTCGCCATGAACTGATTGAGGAAAGCCCGGAGCAATTATTTCAACTAGCCATGGTGCTAATAAAATCCCTAAACCACAAATAATTAAAAGTCCAAAGAATAAAGAATTAAAAACATTATTAGCTAAATCCCAATGTGCTCGAGGATTTTCTTCGTTATGTAAAAGCTTTGTAAAGATTGGAATGAATCCGGCAGACAAAGCCCCTAAAACCAAAAGGTTAAAAACTAAATCAGGCAAACGAAAAGCCGCATAATAAAGATCTAAAGTCTGACCGGCACCAAAACTAGAAGCAAGAATTCTATCTCTAACAACTCCTAAAAGACGACTGGCTATAGATAAAAAACCAATAATAAAAGCCGCTGAAGCGACGCTAGTTGAAGAAACTCCTAAGATTTTTTTAAAGGAGGGTTTATTCATATTATAAAACCGCTAAATTTTTTCCGGGTAATTTAATGTTTTTAATATCTAATAAATATAAAATCGTTGGCGCAATATCAATTAAGCTACCAATTGGATTAAGAATACTTAAATCTCCACCAATCGTCTCTGGCCAACCTAAATTATAACCCTCAAAAGGCGCTCCAACCAAATAAAGAGGTACATTATTGCTAGAATGTTCTTTAGAAGCTAAGCCTGTTACAGGATCAATTAACCTTTCAGCTGATCCATGAGTGCCGACGACTAAAGCACCGCCGCCGACTAACTCTAAAGCCTCAATCATTAATCCGATTGTTTCATCTAATTCTTCTATAACCTTAACTACTGAATTAAAATCTGCATTATGAGAAACAAAATCAGGCTGAGAAAAAGTCACCGCAATAAAATCATAAATTCCTTCCTGCAAAGCTTCATTAAATTGTTTTTTTATTTCTTTAATTGTTGCAATAGCCCCATCAACAATTGATAGCTCTGGTCTAGTTGGCACTAATTTTCTATCAACTTTTTCATTAACATCATTAACTCCGTCAAGCCAAGACGCAACACCAGGAAAACCAGCGCTATCAGATAAACGAAGTTGTCTTAAGCCTTTAGCTGCGCACAAAGAACCAATGCTTTGCTGTCTAATATCGGTTTTTACTAAAGAAACAACTTCAGGAACTCCGTAAAAATTAAGACTAACAAATAACGCCTGCGGTAAATTTTTTTTCATTTTTTCTAAAAGAGGAATAATCGAACGCCCTGAATGATTCCAAAAAACAACAACATCGTTCTCACCTATGGCTTGTCCGGCGTCTACCACGGTTGGGGCAAATTCTTCATCAAAAATTTTCTTTTCATAAGAATCAGAAATAGCCTCAGCCGTTGAGTTAGCTTCTTTGCCTTGTCTTAAAATTAAAGAATCTCTAGCTTTTTCTAAACGAGCAAAATTATACTTTTCATCTAAAGCATAAGATCTACCTAAGAGAGTTGCAATTTTTCCAGCTGCTTCATTTTTTAAATAATCTTCAAATTCAGCAACTAAGCGCTGTCCGGCTGTTGGCGAAGCATCGCGACCATCTAAAATACAATGAAAATAATCAACTAATAAATTCTTGTTTTTAAAATCCTCAATTAAAGTTCTTAAATGGTCAAAAGAAGCTTCATTAACCGCCGAGGAAAGTAGCCCAATAAAATGAAGTCTACTTCCTTGCTCTAATTTTTGCTTAATTGTTTCAAAAATTTCTTGCTTATTAAAATCCTCACTGCCTAAAGCTTCATTAACTAAAGACAAAGAGTGCTGCCAAACTTGACCTGTCCCAATAACAACATGACCAACACGGCTACCGCCAGAATGCCCAGCCGGCAAACCAACAGCTTCTCCAGCGGCAATTAAACTAGCAGTTGGATAACGGGAAGCTAATTTGTCTAAAGTAGGGGTTTTCGCGCTAGTAATAGCATTGCCTTCACCAGCCGGAGCAATGCCCCAACCTTCAAGCAACATTAAAACAGTCGGTTTTAATCGAATTTTTTTAGCTCGAGCCATAGTTTCAGAGTGTAACAATTCTTTTAAGCCCCGGCAACTTCTCTCCGCCTAAGTAACTTAACGAGGCGCCACCGCCAGTAGAAACAAAGCTGAAAGATCTTTTTCCGGCAGCGCTAACCGTTTCCCCTCCACCAATAACCGAATAAGCGCCGCGTTGACTAGCGCGAGAAACTTCTTGCGCGATTTTTCTAGTAGCTACAGCAAAACGTTTATCTTCAAAAGCGCCTAAGGGACCATTCCAAAAAATTGTTTTGGCTTTTTTTATTTCCTTATTAAATAGGGCGATGGTTTTTGGACCAATATCTAGGATAATATCTTGATCCTTAACTAACTCCACCTTTTTAACTATTGGTTTTTGCCCCCCAACAACAACATCAATCGGCAAAATAATTTTCTGTTTAAATATATTTTTAGCTTCTGACAAAGCTTTAGTATCAACCAATGATCTACCAACATTAAATCCCCTAGCCGCCAAAATTGTATTAGCAACAGCTCCGCCGATTAAAACAGCCGAAGCTAAAGGTGCTAATTTTTTTAACAAAGGTAATTTAGTAGTAATCTTTGCTCCACCCATTATCAAAACAAGTGGCTTTTTAGGTTTTTTAGCTTTATTTAAATTAATAATTTCTTTTTCTAAGAGTGGACCGGCAAATGATTTAATATATTTTGTAATAGCATTAACAGAAGCATTGGCTCGATGAGAAACCGCAAAAGCATCATTAATATAAACTTCAGCTAAGCTAGCTAATTTTTTAGCAAATTCATCATCATTATCAAGTTCGCCTTTAAAACATCTTATATTTTCTAACATCAAACATTGTTTGGCTTTTAATAAAGTCGCTTGTTTTGATAATTTTTTCCAGTTAGTAGGAGCAACAACAATGTTTTTAGATAATTTTTTAGATAGCCATTGCGCTAATGGCGCAACTGAGTAGCGATTAATTTCTTTAAAGCCAACAGACGGTTCTCCAAGATGAGTAACTATAATTACCGAGCAATTTAAAGAAAAAAGCCAACGTAAAGTCGGCAATACGGACTTTAACTTATAATCATTAGCAATTGTTTTGCCCAATAGAGGAACATTCAAATCAAGTCTTAATAAAACTTTTTTATTGCGTAAATCTTTTATATTATTGTTAGCAAAAAAATTACTCATAAATTATTTAACAATCAATTCATCAAGCGTAACATTGATTGTTTTTGTTTCCTTATTCCTTAAAACCGACAAAACAATAGAATCTCCCGCTTTATATTCGCCCAGTAATGTAGCTAAAGAATTAAATTCATTAACAGTAGTTCCGTCAAATCCGATAATAATATCTCCGGCTTTTAGCCCAGCTTTATCAGCTGGACTTCCGGCGACGATTGCCGGAATATTAGCTTCAGGTTGCATTATTAAAGCGCCGCTTTGTCTCTCTGGGCTATAAGCACGAGCTAAATCAAGATAATAGACGCCTAATCTAGGGTGGCTAATCTTACCGTCAGTTAACAGGTTTTCTAGGACCGCTTCTACAGAATCAATCGCTACAAAATTTTTACCAGTAGCTATACCGACTAATTGACCACTGATGTTATAAAGGTAAGATTTATTATTACTAATATCAGAAAGGACCAGTTGTATTATTTGTCCTTCGCTAGCCAATACCCTATCAGAAGATCTTGATAAACGACCAACTTCAATATTACTAGAAAAATCTAAGGCTACTATAGTTTGACCAACAGATAATTCACCAAAAGAAGCAAAGTCATTAACCGTTAGATTTTGCGCTTTTGATAAATGAATAAAATTCAAACCAGTTATCGGATCATTAACAACTTTTTCAATATCAAAACTTTTTCGATCTGACATTATAACTTCAAATTGATTATAATCAGAGTTTTTTTCCGAAATTAGCTGATCGGGAGTTACTATCCAACCATCGCTGGTTATGACCGCCGCTGAAGTAATGGCGTCGCTTCCTTTGTAAGCCGAAGATCCTTTTTTAAATATTTTAACAATCCCCCTATCAGCCATATTGATTGTTTGGGTTATTCTATTATCTTGTTCTATAACAGCTCGCTTTGTATCCCTAACAACAACAGAGGAAGATACCGGCGCTTCCATATAATTTCCTCCAGAAACTCCGTAGTATTTATCAAGCAAATAAATAAAAACCCAGTTACCTAAAATTCCTCCAAAAAATGCGGCAATTAAAATTGAAGAGAATATTACCCAAAATTTTGCCGAGTCTGATAGTTTCATATATTAAATTTATTTTAAAACCAGCGCGCTGTTAAAAGCAGGCTGACCCATATTAAGATTAAACCTAAACCAGCTAGACGAATCCTTTGTGGATTTAATTTACCGGAAATATTTGCTGAAGATAATTGTGACAAAGCATACCAGCTTGAGCCAATCAAAAAACCCGAAACATTAAAATCAAGCGGTAGAAAAGCTATAACAAAAAATAGTTCAGTAATAGCAATCGGGAAAAAAGCAACATAAGGCCAAGCCAATTTCCATTCTATTTTATTTATCCATTGCCATTGATAAGATAATCCCATTATTACAATTAAAACTACAACTGCTGGCTGCCAAGTAGGCCAATCAAGAAAAGTCTTTAAAGCATAAGCCGAAGAGATTGAGAAAAAAACAGTCGCAAAACTAACATAACCAAAAAGTCTCTCTAGACTAAACGGCCTATAGGCTAATTGATTAAAAATATAAAGAAAGACTAATCGCCAATACAAAATCGATAGTAAAGCAGAAATCAATACTGAAGCTAAGGCTAAATATTGGTTAGTAACTACTAAAGCATAAGAAAAACCGCTCCATAATATAAAAGCCGGAATAATCGCAAAACTCCACCAATCTCGGCGCTGCCTAACTATCCACCAAGCCGCCCCTAGATTAGCGACGCCAACGCTTGCCATTATGTAGCCAAAATCAGCCGTGCGAAACTGCCACCACAAAACTAAAGCTATTAAAGCTATAAAAACTGTTGGTAAAAAAATCAGTCTTGAGTTCATAAATTATTCAATAGCGCGAGTTGCCGGAGAACTTAGAGGCATTGGCTTATTTGGCTCAATATTATTAGTAGAGACTGGCAAAGCTATAGAATTAAGTTTCTCTAAATTATCAATTTTATTTATTTGTACAGCCGCAGATGAAATACTATAAAAATTATCGCCTATATATAAAATCCTCTGAATTGATTCATAATCTCCAAAACCAGCGTTTTTTCTTTCCGTAGAAGTTGGCTGATAAATTTTACCCTTAAGTTTAAGGCTGTCAGCTTTAATATCTAAAACTATTGCGCCCTGAAAATCAAGTTGATAATTATTAGAACCTTCCTTTGTTAAATTAGCCGGGAAAGACAAAATTTGCTTATCTTCTGAAAATAGTAAAGCTTTATGATCATATAAAACAGAAGCGTCAGAGCCTTTGCCACCGATATTTAAATTAGTTATTTCTTTTGGATTTGTCGGATCGCTAACATCAAATAAGCTGACTTTTAAACCCCCAACTTCAACTCCCTCACTGCCCTTATCAACTGCCTCTTTGCCAATACCAATTAAGACATTTTCATTATAAGGATGAAGATAGCTTGAAAAGCCTGGTAATTTTACTTGTCCCAAAACTTTAGGATTTGTCGGCCCTGATAGATCGAGCGCAAATAAAGGATCAGTTTGCTTAAAAGTAACAACATAGGCGCGATCACCGATAAAACGTGTTGAATAAATTCTTTCACCGCCTGCTAAATTTTCTAGAGTACCAACCGTCTTCATGTTTTTATCTAAGACAAAAACATTATTATAAGAATCTTTTGTGTTCTCGCTATTAGCCGCAATTTTTGCTGAAAAAATTGGAAATGGCATAATCCATGACTGACTTCGGGTAGTGGCCACTCTAAAATAACCCTTATCTTCATCCATTGAGAATTGATTTAACAAATGCCCTGAGACTTCTCCAAAACCCTGATAAGATAATTGTCCTTCGTTTAAAGCTATCTTATGAATAACTGTTGTTTCCATCTGCTTATATAGAGCATCATATCTTTTTTGAAACTCATTATTTAATTCTTCAAAGATACTCTTCTGATCATTCTCGGAAAGATGAGCTATGTAAGACTCAATAATTTGATTTATTTTAGCGGACTTTTCATCATCGCTTAAAATAGCTTTATCAATTCCGGAAATTTGGTTAATCAAATTCTTATCTTTTTCAGGCAAACGATTAAACATCAATTCTTTAGCAACCGCCATACGTAAATCATACTCACTAATATATTTTGTATAAGTCAGATAAAGATTACCACGTGAAGCATAAATCGCCTGACCTGCGGGCATAAAATAAACTTCTGACAAAAGGGCTTGATCAAGTTTAGTTAAATCTATAACTGAAACACTAGTGGCGCTATAAGCAGCCGGAGTTTCGACATAATGCACTTTTGGAAAAATATAACGGTCATTAGATTGATCTCCGGAAATTTTCTCTCCATTTTCATAAACGGCCGGCAATAAAACCTCGTCTGTTGGGTAAAAACTATAATTAGTAGTTATAAAATAAACTCGAGAATCTATTAAACGAGAAGAGTTGTAAGAGCCTTCAAATTTTAAGGATTTTAAAATTTTTGGAGAAGCTTTGTCAGAAATATCATAAACCGACAAAAAACTAGAAGGGCTATATGGCCTTATTGAAGAAAGAGGAGAAAGAAAAGCCTCTTCTTCATAACCAAAGACAACTAACTTATCCTGATCCAGATAAATCTCTTGTGGCCTGCCTGACAAACTAATTGTTGAAACTAATTTAGCCTTGTCGGCCGGAACAGCTGAAATTATGGCAATATTTTTATCACTTACTGTATAAATATAAGAACCATCTGTTTTAACAAGATCAGCTTCATCAACGCCGGCGACTTGAACATTTGTCGTTGAATAACCGCTACCGCCTCCTAGTCCAGTGGCTTGTGGAGCCGCTTGGTCCTTAGCCATTTCAGCAACTCCGGCATTATCGGTTCTTATTGCACCAACACTACTATTTTGATTATTTTGATGACTGGCAAAAAAATCTTTCATTTCTTGAGCGCTGGAAAAAGTATGCAATTCGCTTTGTTTTTCTAGTATGCCAGCTAGACCACTCGGACTTTCTTCATTAGACTTTGATTTCTTAGCAAAAGGATTAGTACAACCAGCCACAACAATTAAAGATAGGGCTAGGACAGAAAATTTTAAAATTGTTTTTTTCATATTTATGTAAAAAGATTATTTTTAAATTCAACCCAATCACCAAGCGCTTCGTCATATTTATAAATTAACAAAGTATTGGATTTTTCAGTTGAGCTATAAACATATTCTACCTTGGTTTCAGAACCAATCCTCTTAGAATATTTAGTTTTTGTATCCACTAGTACCGGGTGACTGGAAAATTCTAAACGTAAACGGCCTAAGGGTCCATTAAAAACAATAAATTCAGTTGTGGTTCCTCCGTGTTCCTCATTCTCATAAGTTCCCTCTTCTTCAACCTCAAAAGAATCTTTGATTTGCGTTAAAATTTCTTGCCAGCGGTCATTAGTCATACAAAAATTAATAATAAGCCGCCTGAGTTTCAACATTGCGCTTACGCGCGGCGGCTGTTTCTGAAGAAATTATTCCTTGCTCAGCTAGTTGCTCCAAAGCTTTATTCATCGGTATCATTCCATCACGAGCGCTAGTCTGAATAATGGTCATAATTTGACTAACTTGATTACGGCGAATTAAATTAGCAACCGCCTGATTATTGATTAAAATTTCTCTAGCCGCTACTAAGCCGCCATTAGAGCGCGGAATTAATTGTTGAGTAACAATTGCTCTTAGACAAGACGATAGTTGATTTAAAACTTGATCTTGTTGATGCTGTGGAAAGGAATCAACAATACGTAAAATACTTTCCGCGGCCGAAGAAGTATGTAAAGTCGACAAAACTAAGTGCCCGGTTTCGGCGGCCGTTAAAGCAGCTTCCATTGTTTCTAAATCGCGCATTTCTCCAACCATAATAATATTAGGATCCTGACGCAAAGAATATTTTAAAGCATCAGCAAATGTTAAAGTATCGGTACCAATTTCTCTTTGCTCTATTAAACTCTTATTATTTTCAAAAACATATTCAATCGGATCTTCAATTGTAATAATATGAGCATTACGAGTTTGATTAATAATATTAATCATCGCGGCTAGGGTTGTTGATTTTCCGCAACCCGATGGTCCGGTTACTAAAACTAAACCATCGCGCAACTTTGTCATGTTGTTAAGAGTTTCAGTAAAACCAAGTTGTATAGGATCAGGCGACAAATTAGAAATCATGCGAGCTGATAAAGCAACTTGTCCGCGCTGATAATGAAGATTAATACGAAAACGTTTCCCAAAAAATTCATGAGAAAAATCAAGCTCCTTACTTTCTGTAAAACGATGCCATAAAGAAGCATCAATAACGTCTTGCAGATCAGTTATTAGGTTGTCGTTGCTAATTGGCTCTTCACCAGTAATATTTGCTAAGTGGCTATCAATACGCAAGGCCGGTACGGCGCCGGCCACTAAATGAAGATCTGAAGCATGACGCTCAATAGCGGTTTTGAAATAATCTCTTAAAGGCATATACATTATTATATGCCTCTTATTATATCACAGAGCTAGCTAAGCCGTGATACTTAACGATTTGTAGATAGAATCAGCGGCGATTGAGCCTTCGGCACAAGCCGTTACTATTTGATGAAAATTATTAGAAGCATTGGTCGAGTCACCGGCCGCATAAACACCATTAATATTGGTAGACATATCAGCTTTCACAACAATATAGCCTAAATCATTAGTTTCAACTCCTAGATTCTTAGCTAATTCAGTCTGCGGAGCAAGGCCAATCTCTACAAACAATCCATCAACCATTAAGATTTTAGAATTATTAAACTCCTTATCAAGCTCTAAGCTTTCAAGTTTTTCTTTGCCATTCAAACTAACAACATTAGTTTCAGTGATAACAATAATATTGGAACGTTTTTTTATTTCTTCTTGCCACAAAGGCTCGCCTTTTAATTCTGGCCCGCGAACAATCATATAAACCTGTTTAGCTAAATCAGCTAAATACAAAGCTGCTGACATCGCGCTATTGCCACTACCAACAATTGCTGTAACTAAGCCGCGGAAAAAAGCTCCATCACAAGTTGCGCAATAAGCCAAACCCTTACCTTGAAAGTCGTCTTCATTAGTTAGACCAAGATGACGATGCTTTGTGCCTGAAGTAAATAAAATCTTTTTAGCTAATAAATTTTGGCCTCGCTTAGTAACGACCTTAAAACCATTATCCTCTTTTATTATCTCTGTTACAGAATCACTAATAATTTCTGAGCCACTTTCTTTAGCATGCTTTAACATTTTTTGAGTTAATTCAAAACCAGTAATTCCCGGATCGCCCGGCCAATTATAAATTTTATGAGCTTCGGTAGTCGTACCTCCTAAAATATCTCCGATCACAGCGTTTTTAATAGTGTAGCGAGAAGCATAAATAGCCGCTGTTAGACCAGCAGCTCCCGAACCAATAATAATTAAGTCAAAATCGTAATTCATAATGTTTGTAGTCCCAAGGGGAATCCCCACCAGAGGTGGGTCCGCCTTTGGCGGAGAACCTTAAAATAAATTAAACCGTAAAAACCAAATCTTTCTTGTAGTCCCAAGGGGAATCGAACCCCTATTACCAGGATGAAAACCTGGCGTCCTGACCATTAGACGATGGGACCAAATTAATTTTTAAATCTATCCAACAACTCCTTTCTTTTAAAACTGTTGTGCTTTAATTCATATTCTCTCTTTGTAGCATAATGCTTATGGGCATATGCTTCAAAATATATAATTTTTAATGGTAATTTGCAACGCAAAGATTTTGTTTTGCCGTTATTATGCTCCAATAATCTATTTTTAAGATTTTTAGTGTAACCAACATAATGTTTGCCGTCCACAAAGCTTTGTAAAAGATATACAAACCACATAAATTTTGTGGAGGGGGTTAGCTATTATTATTTAAAGGATGCCCGCCAGAGGCGGGTCCGCCTTTGGCGGAAAAACCTGGCGTCCTGACCATTAGACGATGGGACCTTATCTAGATTATATTGTAAATAAATAAGGGTTGTTAATCAAACAAACCGTAAAACCCAGTATAATAATAAAAATGAGGCTTGTCAAGAATAAAATTGCCTTGACTAGAGAGCATTTATGCTGTAGATTAACAAATTGGTTTTAACACATGAAAACAAATTACGAACAAATCATTGAAGCTGTTAATAAGGCTTCTAATATTCTAATAAGCTTTAACCGAAACTGGTCCGGCGACGCCGTAGCTTCGGCGCTGGCTTTGCGTTTATGGCTTTTAAAGCTCGGTAAGAAAGTTGAGATAGCGGCCGAGCGAGCTTCAATAGCTTCTCCTTATTCATTCTTGCCCGGGTTTTCTCATATAAAATCAGAGCTTGATAATTTAAGAAAATTTATTATCTCACTTGATATAACTAACACCGAAGTCGCGCAAATAGAATATCAAGTTGATAATAATAAACTTGATTTTATTGTTTCTCCAAAAAACGGGTTTTTTACTAATGAGGATATTTCTTCGCACACCAGCGGCTTTAAATATGATTTAATAATCATTGTCTCAAGTCCTGATTTTGAATCTTTGGGTTCAATTTACGATCGTGACACTGAATTCTTTTTTGATACAACCGTCATTAATATTGATCATCAAGCTGCCAATGATAATTATGGACAAATTAATTTGGTTAACCTTAATGATGTTGCGAGCGCCGAAATATTATACAATCTTTTTAATGAAGCTAAGCTAGAGATAGATCCTGATATAGCAACCTGCCTTTTAGCCGGATTAATTAGTGAAACAAAAAGTTTTAAAACTACTAATGTCACGCCAAAAACTCTTAGTATTGCCTCTGAATTAATATCTTTAGAAGGTCGTCGCGAAGAAATTATTAATGCTTTATATAGATCACGACAAATGAATGTCTTAAAACTTTGGGGATCGGTTTTAATGAATTTACAAAGCGCCTTTGAGAATAGAATTATGTGGTCAATTATTAAAGCCGAAGATTTTATAGCAACCGAAACAAAGCCCGATGATTTAAGGGACGTTGTTGATGAATTAATTGTCAGTATGCCTCAAGCGCAAATTATTGTTATTGCTTATGAAAAAATTAATAACGACAACAAGCATGAGCTCAAAGCAATAGTTCATAGCGTTAAGAATTTTGACGCCTTATATTTAACTCAACCAGCTCAAGCGATTGGTACAAGAAACTATGCTGTCCTTTCTTTGGCCGAGCCAATAGCCGAATCTACTGGAGCGCTAATTAAATCAATTGAAGAGAAAATGCGCCGGCTTGAATCATAGCTTGGTCTTGATTAAAAGTTTTTATCATGTTATCGTAATTTACGTTATAAATTTGACCGCTTAGCTCAGTTGGTTAGAGCGCTACGTTGACATCGTAGAGGTCAGTGGTTCGAGTCCACTAGTGGTCACAGTTCAAGGAGGGCTATTTACTTGCACCCGTAGCTCAGTTGGTTAGAGCATCGAGCTTATACCTCGAGGGTCCTTGGTTCGAGTCCAAGCGGGTGTACAAAAAATGGAGGGGAAACAATATTTACTAGCTTTAAATTATTTTGAGCGTTTTGGCCCAAGGCGGCTTAAACGTTTGTTTGATTATTTTTTGTCTTGGGAAAATGTTTGGCAAGCTCAATATATTGATTTAAAAAACTGCGGCTTAAGCGACAATACTATTAATCTCTTTTTTGACTTTAGAAAAAAGCATTGTCCGGAAACACTTTTTGAGCAAACTTTAAAAAATAAAATAAAACTACTTTTTATTGATGAAGAAAATTATCCTAATCTTCTAAAAGAAATTTACGATCCGCCTTTTGTGCTTTTTTATCGAGGAGAAATTAATGAAAAAACTTTTGCTTCGCCTCTAGCAATTGTTGGTACAAGAAAAATGAGCTCTTATGGTCAAGAAGTTACCAAAGAATTAGTTAAGCAACTTGTTGATTATAATATGACAATAGTTAGCGGCTTGGCTTTTGGCATTGATATTGCGGCGCATGAAGCGGCTTTAGATAATAATGGACTGACTGTTGCATTTTTAGGTTCTGGCGTTGATCAAATTTATCCTAGAAATAATACGCGGACAGCACAAAAAATATTAGATAAGGGCGGCGCTATTATTTCAGAGTTTATACCCGGCGCTTTAGCCTTTAAAACTAATTTTCCTAGAAGAAATAGACTAATTGCCGGCTCTTGCCTTGGCACTTTAGTAATAGAAGCTGGAGAAAAGTCCGGAACTTTGATTACGGCGCGCTATGCTTTAGAAGAAGGCCGCGAGGTTTTTGCAGTACCTGGCTCGATTTTTTCTCAAGGTTCGGCGACGCCGCACTCGCTTATTAAAGCCGGAGCTCGGCTCGTTGTTAACGCTTCTGACATTTCCGAAGCCCTAGGTCTTGAGAAAATAAAAGTTATGAATGCTAATCAAAAATTTCTACCAGCCACTAAAGAAGAATCTATGATCCTTGAACTCTTAGGCGGCGAGGTTTTACATATTAATGAATTAGCAAGACTTGCCAAACTTGACATCACTGTGATAAACAGTAGACTGACTATTATGGAAATGAAGGGGCTGGTTAAACATCTTGGCAACATGAATTATGTCAGAATGCGGCAGCCAACCCAAAGCAATATATGAAGCTAGTTATTGTCGAATCTCCGACAAAAGCAAAAACAATTTCAAAATTTTTAGGGCGCGGCTTTGCAGTTGAGTCTTCTTTTGGACATATTCGCGACTTACCGAAATCCGATATGGGAATTGATGTAGATAATGGTTTTTCTCCGCGTTATGTTATTCCGACTAAGGCTAAAAAGGTTGTTACTAAACTAAAAAAAGCTTCAGAAAAAGCTTCTCAAATCATTCTAGCCTCTGATGAAGACCGCGAAGGAGAAGCCATTGCTTGGCATTTAATTGAAGCCTTAAAACTACCTCAAGATAAAATCGAGAGAATTGTTTTTCATGAAATTACTAAAGAAGCAATTGATGAAGCCTTAACTAAACCTAGGACAATTGATCAAAATCTAGTTGATGCGCAACAGGCTCGTCGCGTACTTGATCGTCTAGTTGGTTATGAGCTATCTCCTTTCTTATGGAAAAAAGTTGCCCGCGGTTTAAGCGCCGGGCGTGTTCAGTCAGTTGCTTTAAGATTAGTTGTTGAACGAGAAAGAGAAATTGAAGCTTTTGTCAGCCAAGATTATTGGAGTATTGTTGCTGATTTACAAACTAAAAATAAAGAAAATTTTTCTGCAGAATTAAATAAACTAGACAACAAAGCTCTTGAGAAGATGGAAATTAATAAAGAAGAAACTGCTCAAAAAATAGTTGAGGAACTAAAAAATTCTGAATACCTAGTTAAGAACATTGAGAAAAAAAGAGTAAGTAAAGCTCCAGCTGCAGCTTTTACTACTTCAAGTTTGCAACAGGCCGCTAATCGTCTTTTAGGTTTTTCTGCTAAGCAAACAATGATGATTGCTCAACAATTATACGAAGGTATTGATTTAGGTAGCGAGGGCTCGGTTGGTTTAATTACTTATATGAGAACTGATTCGCTTAATTTAAGCGAAAAGTTTTTAAACGAAGCTCATGATTATATTAAAGAAAATTTCGGTAAAGAATTTGCGTTAGAAAAACCTCGCCGCTTTAAAACAAAATCTAAAGGCGCTCAAGAGGCTCATGAAGCTATTAGACCAAGTTCGGCTTTTAGACAGCCAGAAGATTTAAAAGAATTTTTATCACCAAACCAATTAAAGCTTTACCGTTTAATCTGGCAACGCGCCGTTGCTAGCCAAACCGCCGATGCGCAAATCGATCAAACTGCTATTGATATAAGTGCTGGCCGAGGAGAATTTCGCACTACTGGACAAACCATTGCTTTTGCTGGTTGGCTTAAAATTTATCCGGAAAAGAATCAAGAAACTATTTTACCAGAACTTAAGGATGGCGAGCTACTTGAACTTTATGAGCTTAAGCCAGAAAAGCACTCTACTAAACCACCGGCTCGTTATAGTGATGCTACTTTAGTTAAAGAACTCGAGAAACACGGCATTGGTCGTCCTTCAACTTATGCTCCGACAATTTCTACAATTGAAACAAGACATTATGTTATAAGAGATGATAATAAAAGATTAAAACCTACTGAAATAGGCTGTATTGTTACTGATTTATTAGTCGAGCATTTTAATTCAATTGTTGACTTAGCTTTTACGGCTCACTTAGAAGACGAGTTAGATGAAGTTGCTGAAGGAAAAATAAAATGGCAACCAGTAATCAGCGAATTTTATGCGCCGTTTCATGAAAATTTACAAAAAAAATACGAGGCTATTAAAAAAACTGACATTATGCCAGAACAACAATCAAAAGAAATTTGTGATAAGTGCGGTTCACCAATGATAATTAAAACAGGACGCTTTGGTCCGTTCTTAGCTTGTTCAAACTTTCCGGACTGCAAAAATATAAAATCAATGAATAATAAAAAAGAAGCTGATCCGGCTCAAGACGAAAAGCTAAAAGCCCTACAAGAACAGTTTAAAGATGAGCTTTGTGATAAGTGCGGTTCACCAATGACAGTAAAAAACGGCCGCTTTGGTCCGTTCTTAGCTTGTTCGTCTTATCCAAAATGCAAAAATATTAAAAACATTAGTGACCCTAATGCTCCAAAAATTCAATGTCCTGTTTGTAAAAAAGGAAATATTGTTCAAAAAAGATCTCGCCGAGGAATCTTCTGGGCTTGCGATAGATATCCTGACTGTAAAACCGCTTTTAATTCTCAGCCGACTGGTGAAAATTGTCCGGAATGCGGCGCTCCCCTAGTTGAGGGAAAAACCGGACCAAGGTGTTCTAGTAAAGATTGCGAATACGGAAAATAGTCAGCACCGCAGATTACACAGATTAAATAATTATTACAAACAAAAACCCTCTTTAAGGAGGGTTTTTGTTTTTTATTTTATTAAGCTCGTCATCCTCGCGCAAGCGGGAATGACAATCTTAGGAAATAAAAAATCAGCGGCTCCCTAATAGGTTCCGCTGAAAAAAGATATTGTGTAAACTTAATTTACTCAACTAAATCTGATTTAACACTACATAATAATTTAACAAACTCTATGCAATCCTTGTCAGACATTGATAAAGTAACAACGCCCGTTAACTGTACATAGTTTTTGATTTTCTTATCGTATGGGTAGCTCTCGGATAATCCCGCAGTCCATCTTTTGTCTTGATTAAAAAAGAATCTCGGTGAAGCCTTCTTATAACTTTTGCCGCAATATTCTTCTTTCTGAATATTGGACACAAAACGTTCAAGATCATTGTTAGTGCTTTCTGGCAGAACAGCTTTGGGATTAGTAAAATCCGTCCAAGATAAAAGAAAGCATCCGGTTGGCGGTAAAAGTAAAAGGTTTAAAGTATTTGCTTCGTCGCACAAACAATATTTAATGACTCTAACGTTAACGTACTTGCAACCAGCGACTTTGAAGTAATCTTGAGTTGTTTTTTTCAAAATATTTGCTGTTTGTTTGCCCGGTCAGCTCATCCGGGGGTTTGGTTTGTAAAAGAGCTTAATTAAATAATTTATATATAATATCATCTTTTATAATATTTGTCAAGGATATTCTTAATTTTCCCTATATTTTTAGGTATTTTTGGTTTATTTTTAAAAAAACTCGGCGTCCTAAAAGCAGGCGCGCCGATTTTTTTACCAACTTTAGAACGGCTTGTGCCCTTCATAAACTACTGCTGCATGACATCAAGCATGTATTTTGCGGTCTGTAGCCAAATAAGCCAAGCTGCTGCAAAACCAATAACAAAATTAGCTAAACAAACTAGAAAAACTTTACTAAAGCGCCATTTTTCAGGCCCGGAGCTAACAAAATATACGCGCATATTTTTTAATTGAAGACAATGTATATTTAATGTATATTTACAGTATAATAAGTAAAGAAATATTATTCAATAGTATGCAAGCATCAATCATTTTCGGGGCTATAATCATTGCCGGTTTTGCGACAATCATTATTTTATTATTAAGGAAAAATCAAAATAGTAGCGAGACTGGGGCTTTAATGGAGAGATTATCTAATTTAAACGAACAAAATAAAGAATTAAAACAATTGCTTGATAGCAAGCTTTCAGAGACTCATGCTGTTACGCGCCAACAATTCGGGGAATCGGCTCAGCTTATTAAAGAGGTTACTGAAAAATTAACAAAACTTGATGAAACAAATAAGCAGGTTATTAATTTTTCCTCTCAATTACAGAACCTTCAAGACATTTTAAAAAACCCTAAACAACGTGGAGTCTTGGGCGAATATTTTTTAGAAGAAACTTTAAAAAATGTTTTACCGCCCAACAGCTACAAAATGCAGTATGGATTTAAAGACGGCGTTATTGTTGATGCTGTAGTTTTTGTTAAAGACAAAATAATTCCGATTGATTCAAAGTTCTCTTTAGAAAATTATGAAAGAATTTTAGCAACTAACGAACCGGGCTTGAGAGAAAAATTAGAAAAACAATTTAAAGCCGATCTTAAAACTAGAATTGATGAAACCTCAAAATATATTAAACCGGAAGAAAATACTATGGAGTTTGCTTTTATGTTTATTCCTTCGGAAGCGATTTACTATGATTTGTTGATTAACAAAGTTGGCGCCGTTGCCGTTAATACAAGAGACTTAATTGAATATGCTTTTAAAGAAAAGCATGTTATTATAGTTTCCCCTACTTCTTTTCTAGCTTACTTACAAACTGTTTTACAAGGTTTAAGGGCTTTACAAATAGAAGAAAGTGCTAAAGCGATTGCTATATCTGTTGGTAAATTAAATAAACATCTTTTAAGTTATGAATCTTATCTAAAAAAACTAGGTTCTAGTATGAATACTAGCGTTAGCCATTTTAATAACGCTTACAAAGAGTTTGCTAAAATTGACAAAGATGTTGTTAAAATTACCGGCGCTACGCAAAGCGTTGAACCAATGCTTTTAGATAAAGCCTCGCTTGACGACAACGAAGACTAATTATGGAAAGACAGCAACTTGAACAAAGTATTAAAAAAACCTTGGCACGGTTTGATGTTTTTGATTTTCCTTTAACTGATTTTGAGCTTTGGCAATTTTTAGATTTGAAAATTTCTTATAAAGAATTAAGAGATTTTCTTAAAGAGAATAAATTAATACAAAAAGAGGGTTTTTATTTTTTAAAAGGCCGAGAAGATTTAATAGAAACTAGGCAAAATAGATATCGCGAAGCTAATAAAAAAATTATCTTAGCCTATAAAAAAATTAAGCTTATTAGCTGGCTACCTTGGATAAAGCTTATTTGTCTAGCTAACATTATCGGCCCTCATAATTTAAAAAGGGAGAGTGATCTTGATTTGTTTATTGTTACAAAAAATAATCGCTTGTGGCTCACTAAATTAATTGCAACAATTCTTGTTGCCCTAATGCATTGGCGACCAACCGAGCAACGTTCGGCTGACCAACTTTGTCTAAGCTTTTTAGTTGATGAAAGTTCTCTTAATTTGAGTGATTGCTTAATTGATGAAAACGACTGGTATTTTAATTATTGGCTAGCCGGCTTAAGACCTTTATACGGCGATGAAAAAACTTATCAAAAACTTTTATTAGAAAATGCTTGGCTAAATAAAAAATTGCCCAATTGGCAATCGCCTTATTTAAAAATTCAAAAATTCTTTAATAGAAAATCAATTAGTAAAAAATCCTTTACAATATTTAATATTTTTGAAAAGATAAGTAAAAAAATAAATTATTTATTAATGTCAGAAGAAATAAAAACCAAAGCCAACAAAACAAGCTCAGTTATTGTTTCGGATCATCTTTTAAAACTCCATACATTTGATCGCCGACTCGAGATCTTTAAAAGAGCGGAAGAAAAATTAAATTCATGATAAAAAATATTGAAAAATTTTTAATAATTATTTTTCTAATAAGCCTGCCTTGGCAAACTCGCTATATTATTAGCTCAGGACAACTAGAAAATAACTATTGGGAATATGGGACGATTGCCTTATACGCGATTGATATAATAGTTGGTGCTTTATTTTTATTGTCACTACGTTATTTTAAAAAGTTAAAAATTGAAACTTGGTTAATTATTATTTTTGCTATCTTACTTTTAGCAATAAACTTGAGCATTAGTTTAAATAAACAGATTAGTTTATGGCATTCGTTATGGATTATTGAAGCATTTGTCATAATCTTAATGATTAAGCGCTCTTCAATAAGAACAACTACGCTAAGCCTTATTTTCGCGATCAGTGCCGCTATGTCTGGCCTCTTGGGTATTTGGCAATTTTTAAGTCAAACAAGCCCGGCGTCAAAATGGCTTGGGCTAGCCGAACATCAAAGTGGCGTTTTAGGAACTTCGGTAATAGAAGCTGTTGCGCCCGATGGAGTTATTGAAAGATGGCTAAGATCTTACGGCAGCCTTGATCACCCAAATATTTTTGGCGGCTTGATGAGCCTATCTATAATTGTTTTAATCTGGGCAAATCTTAATAAGAACGATAATCGTTTATATAGAATTTTTTCACTTTTAATAATAGTAATATTAAGCGCAGGATTAATTAGTTCTTTTTCTAGAGGCGCCTGGCTCGCTCTAATAATCGGCTTAATAGTTTTATTTTTGACCCAAGAAAAAAGGTGGCAAGCGATTAAAAAAAGTTTTGATTTTATTTTATGCTTAGTTGTAGTTAGTGTTTTATTTTTAATTCCTTTTTACTATCTTTTAATACCGCGCTTTTCTAATAATAGTCGCTTAGAAAATACTTCAGTTATAGAAAGGGTTAGCGGATATAAAGAATTTTTAGAAATTATTAAAGGGAATTTTTGGTTAGGTTCTGGCCTAGGCAATTATGGCTTAGCTTTACATAACCAAATTCCTAAAAAACTAGTTTGGTTTTATCAACCGGTGCATAATGTTTTTGTTCTATATTTTGAAGAGCTTGGAGTATTGGGCGCTGTCTTTTTCATTTTTATAATTTATGCTTATATAAAAAACGTTCCAAAGGAAAAAAAATCCTTAGCTTTTTGCCTAGCACTAGCCTTAATAATTATAGGCATTTTTGATCATTGGCCGATGAGTCTGCATCCTGGAATCATTATAGCCTCAAGTCTTATTGGCCTAAGCCTTAAACAAGATAATTTTTGACATAAGGCTTTGTCCGCGATAAACTGTTGGCATGAAGAAAAATCAAGAAAATCAATTAATGGAAGCTATCACGTCGCTAGTTAAACGACGCGGTTTTATATTTCCGGGATCAGAAATCTACGGCGGTTTAGCTAATACCTGGGATTATGGCCCTTTGGGCGTAGAGCTTAAAAATAATATAAAACAAGCCTTTTGGAAACGTTTTGTACAGTCTAGAGACGACATGATTGGCTTAGACTCTGCTCTCTTAATGAATACAAAAGTCTGGGAAGCATCAGGTCATATTTCAACTTTTTCCGATCCTTTGGTTGAATGTAAAAAATGTCATGAACGTTTTAGAGAAGACCAGTTAAGCGATCAAGAAATCTGCCCTAAAGATAAAAAAGAACATGAGTTTACTGAAGCTAAGCAGTTTAATTTAATGTTAAAAACATTTTTAGGACCAGTAGAAGATGAAAAAAATACCGTTTATCTAAGACCAGAAACGGCTCAGGGAATTTTCGTTAACTTTAAAAATATTATAGATACAACAAGAAAAAAATTGCCGTTCGGTGTTGCTCAAATCGGTAAAGCTTTTCGCAATGAAATTACACCTGGCAATTTTATTTTCCGTACCCGCGAATTTGAACAAATGGAGATAGAATATTTTATTCCGGCGCCAGAAAAAGACTCTGAATGGAGCGGCCATTTTGAAGCTTGGCGAGGAGAAATACATGAATGGATCTTAAGCCTAGGTATTAAAGAAGAACATTTTGAAGAAGTTGAAATATCAAAAGAAGATTTGGCTCATTATTCAAGAAGAACAATAGATTTTGAATATAAATATCCTTTTGGACAAAAAGAGCTTTATGGTCTAGCTTATAGAACTGATTTTGATTTAAGAAATCACGGATTAACTTATACTGATGACAAGGGCGAAACTTTTACGCCTCATATTATTGAACCATCATTAGGCGTTGATAGAACTGTTTTAGCGGTCTTACTCTCAACCTACGAAGAAGAAAAAACTAAAGACGATACTCGTGTAGTTCTACATCTGCCTAATTTCTTAGCGCCTTACAAAATAGCTGTCTTTCCGCTTTTGAAGAATAAGCCCGAACTAGTTGCGGCTGCTTCAGAAATTTATCATGAATTAAAAAAACATTGGAGTTGTGACTTTGATGATAACGGCAATGTCGGCAAGCGCTATCGAAGACAAGATGAAATTGGCACGCCTTACTGTATTACGGTTGATTTTGATACTTTAGAAAAAGGTGATGTTACAGTCCGCGATCGCGATACAATGAAACAAGAAAGAATAAAAATTACTGATTTACAAAATTACTTTAATGAAAAAATAAATGTATAAATTAACAAAAACAAATTCCGGTTTAAATTTAATAACTATTCCAATGGCCGGTGCTAAAACCACGGCCATTTTGGTAATAGTTGCTACCGGCTCAAAACATGAAACCAGGATGACTAGTGGTCTTTCTCACTTTCTTGAACATATGTTTTTTAAAGGAACAAAAAATAGACCTGACACTCTAGTTATTTCCTCAGAATTAGATAGTCTAGGGGGAGAGTATAATGCTTTCACTGACAAAGAATATACTGGCTTTTGGATAAAAACCGCTGCCCCTCAAATTGTTCCTGCTATTAAGGTCTTATCAGACATGCTGGTTAACTCTAAATTTGATCAAGAAGAAATCAAAAGAGAAAGCGGGGTAATTACTGAGGAAGTTAATATGTATCTTGATAATCCAATGATGCATATTGAAGATGTTTTTGATGAATGCTTGTATGGAGATACGCCAGCTGGCTGGAGCGTTATTGGCACTAAAGAAAATATTGCCCGTTTTAATAGAAAAGATTTTATTACTTATTTTAAAAATCAATACAAATCCGAAAGTACATTTATCTGCTTAGCCGGAAAATTACCAAAAAATCCTCAGAAATTATTAACTGGTGCCTTTGCTAAATTTAATAAGGGAAAAGCTAAGAAAAAAATTGTCACTAAAGAAAATCAAACAAAACCATCTGTTAAATTAAAATATAAGAAGACCGATCAAGCTCACTTTTCTTTAGGCGTCAGAACAATGCCTCAGGGTGCTAAAGAAGAAGCTGTTTTAAAAGTTTTAGCAACCATCCTAGGCGGACCAATGAGTTCGAGATTGTTTATTAATTTGAGAGAAAGAAATGGCCTTTGCTACTATGTCAGAACGCAGAATAGCAATCTTAGTGATACTGGATATTTAACAACCAGAGCCGGGGTAACTGTTGATAAAATAGAAAAGGCTATTAAAATAATAATTGAAGAGTACAAGAGAATTACTGAAGAACTAGTAACAGACAAAGAATTAACGCGCGTTAAACAATTTATCAACGGTAGAATCACACTAGGCCTAGAAAGTCCTGATGATGTAGCTAATTGGTATGGCTTACAACTCGCCATTAATCATCAACAGTCAAAATACAGAAAGCCAATTACTCCGGAAGAATTTTTAAGCGCCATTAAAAAAGTTACCAAAGAAGATATTTTAAAGGTTGCAAGGCAAATATTTATAAATAGAAATATTAATCTTGCCATAATTGGACCATATAAAGATAAAAAATATTTTGAAAGATTATTAAAATAAAAAGGATATCAAGAAGGCTCTCATCGCAAGATGAGAGCCTTCTTAGAAAAAACTATTTCGGGATAATCATTATTACTATGAATCCCACCCAGATAAGAACATGTATTAAAGAAAAAAATATTTTTTCAATCATAACTACTCCTTTGATTTTTTTCTTGCGGTTACGATGAAATCTCCTAATTGGAGTTTATAATTTGATGGCAGAGTGCCTCTAACTATTTGCCCATTTTTATATTCAAGATAATGAACATAAAAATTATAATCATCCAAAACTACAAATATCCCTATAAAAAGGAAGCGCGGCGGATGACCAAAGTAAAGTTTTTTCCATTCTTCAGGAATAGCAACCTTGTTATTAAGCATGGCATCAATATGCGCTTTATATAACATTTCAACTCCCCGTGACCTTAAATATCTTTGGCAAGAGTCTATGGTTTTACCGATCTTAGTATAATAAACAATGTCAGAAACTTTAAACCCCTCAATCTCAGTACCTATATTAAAGAGTTCTTTAATATTTTCCGTACCGAACTCTATTATTTCCGGATGCGGAAGAAACCGCTTTAAAAAATTTAAGACAATGATTAACGCAATAAATACTAACAATAAAATTATTACGTTAAAAGTTGTTTGCCCAATAAAGGGCTCTAAAAATGCTAATATTTTTCCCATTAATATAATTTTTGAATGTTCAATGAATATCGTATTATTAACTAATCTTTAAGTTTTGTCAATAGCCTCAAAACATATTAAGCGTGGTAAAATAAATAAGACCTATGAAAAAATCCAATCTTAAAAAAGACAATTTTATAAATAATTTAAACAAGGCCCAATTAGAAGCAGTAACACACGACAAGGGCCCAATGCTTATCGTCGCCGGCGCCGGTACAGGAAAAACTACAGTCTTAATTAAAAGACTCGCCTACTTAATTCAAGAAAAAGGAGTGCATCCTGAGCAGATTCTTTTAACAACCTTTACTGAAAAGGGCGCCGGAGAAATAGAAGAAAGATCTGATAAAGAACTACCTTATGGTTATGTTAATTTATGGATAAATACTTTTCACGGCTTTTGTGAAAAAATTCTGAGAGACAATGGTTTAGAGATTGGTTTAAATCCAGCCTTTAAGGTTTTAAGCACTACTGAGCAATGGATATTTATTAAAAAACATTTAGATGATTTTTCTTTTGACTATTATAAACCTTTGGGTGACCCGACTAAATTTATTCATGAAATTATAAAACATTTTTCAAGGCTCAAAGACGAAAATATAGATCCTAAAGATTATCTTAAATTAGCCGAAGAGCTAAAAGCCAATACTGATAAAATTAAAAGCGCTAGCGATTTAAGCGACGATCTTGACGCTACTAAAATAAACGAGTTAGCCGAAGGTTATCATACTTACAATCGACTTCTCCTAAAAGAAAACTTTTTAGATTTCGGCGATCTTTTGCTCTATACAGTAAAATTATTTAAGGAGCGACCGAATATTTTAAAAAAATATCATGAACAATTCAAATACATAATGGTTGATGAGTTTCAGGACACCAATACTATACAGTATGAATTAGTAAAAATGTTGGCGGCGCCGGAAAACAATATCGTAGCCGTCGGCGACGATGACCAAAGTATTTATCGCTTTAGAGGCGCTTCACTCTCTAATATAATGCAATTCAAGGACGATTTTCCAAAAAGTAAAGAGGTTATTTTAACTGAGAATTATCGCTCGAGCCAATTGATCTTAGATAAAGCGCATGATTTTATTTCTCACAACAATCCTAATCGACTTGAAGAAAAATTAAAAATTGATAAAAAATTAGTTTCTAAAATTAAGACTAAAGGCGAAGCCGACTTCTTGCAATTTGATACAGAATTTGAAGAAACTCAAAGCATTGCTGAGGCAATTAAAAAGTTACACCAAAATAAAAAAATTGAGCAATGGGCAGAAATAGCAATTCTAGTACGCGCTAACGATACGGCTGATAAATTTGTTAAAGAACTAACTAGACAAAATATTCCCAACCATTTTGTATCGCTTAAAGGGCTTTATTATAAAGCTATAATTATTGACATTTTGTCTTATCTAAAGCTTCTAGATGATTATCACGAACCATCGGCCCTTTATCAGGTTCTAAATATAAAATCTTTTAGAATTGATCATGAAGACATGATAATTTTAACAAAGTGGGCAAGAAAAAAACTATGGTCATTATTTGAAACCCTACAAAAACATAATGTTATTACTGAACTATCTGATAAAGCTCATAAAAATATAGAAAAATTATTAAGACTAGTTAACGAACATGCCCATTTAGCTAAAGAGCAGCGCGTTGCCAAGGTTTTTATCAGAGCTGCACAAGATTGCCTATTAGAACATTTGGACCAAGATAAAAATCAAGAAGAATATTCTTACCTTAATCAATTCTATTCAAAAATAAAAAGTTTTGAAGCAAGCAATGAGCAAGGTCAGCTAAAAGATTTTCTAAACTTAATTAATCTTGAAATGGAAGCCGGAGAAACCGGTGGTCTACGTTTTAATTACGACGATGCTGATACTGTAAAAATAATGACGGTTCACGCAGCCAAAGGCTTAGAGTTCTCTTATGTCTTCATAGTGAACGCTGTTGATAGAAAATTTCCAGTTGATAACCGCAGTGACAAAATTCAAATTCCTGAACAACTGGGCGCTGTTAAAACTCAAGGTAAGGACGCTCATCTAGAAGAAGAGCGCCGCTTATTTTACGTTGCAATGACACGAGCTAAATATGGATTGTTTGTTACTGGAGCAAGAGATTACGGAGGCTTAAGAGACAAAAAGCCATCTAAATTTATCAGCGAAGCTAGTCTGCCAATTATTAGTTCCGAGTCTAATATCAAAACTGAATTAGAGAGAGATCTTAAGGCGAACGACGCCGAAGCCGAACCAATACAATTTGCCTTACCCGAAACATTCTCCTTTTCTCAGCTAACAGCCTACGAAAACTGTCCTTTAAACTATAAATTTATTTATATTTTAAAAATTCCTACTGAAGATGCGCCGCAAGCTATTTTCGGAAGGTGTATTCACAATTGTTTAAGACAGTTTTATTTGCCGCTTTTAGAAAACTCTTTTCAGCCTAGTCTTTTTGAAAAAAATAAAGTCGATAAAAAGCTACTTGATTTAAAAAATCTACTTAACTATTATGAAAGTTACTGGAACGATTATGGCTATGAAGACAAGTCAGAGGCCGCGAAATACAAAAAGAATGGCAAAGAAATGTTGATTAAATTTCACAAAGCAGAGGAAAAGAACAAACCGCAAATTATTTTCTTAGAAAAAAAGTTCAATCTAAAAATTGATAAATATATTTTAAACGGAACAATTGATAGGGTTGACCAATTAGAAGATGGTAGCGTTGAAATAATAGATTATAAAACCGGCGACGCCCCTAATTTAGATAAGACCCTAGATTTTAAGAGAAAAAGACAGTTACTGCTTTATCAAGCAGCTTTAGAAGAAGTTTTTGGTAAAAAAGTTTCTAAGCTTTCTTTCTACTATCTAAAAGTTAATAAAAAAGCTTCTTTTGTAGCTAAGGGAGAGGAAATAATAAAAGTAAAAGAAGAGATGCTAAAATTAATAGAAGCTATAAGAAAAGGCGATTTTTCTGTACCTAAGGGCAATAACTGCAACTATTGTCAGCATGGTCCCGTAGCTAGCTAATATTGAAGCTTCTAGGCAAATTAAGCTACAATATAAATTGTATGACCCTAAGAACCTATCTAGCAATGATGATTATTGCCACTCTAATGACTTGGCTTGGTTTTGGAATAATCATATTAAATATTGACCCCGAAACAACTAACTGGCTAGGTATTGCTTTATTTTATATAACACTACTAATTGCCCTTACTGGAACAGCCTCAATCATAGGCTTTATTATACGTTTTCTTTTTTTGAAACATGAATTAATTGCGAGGTCGGTTTTTGTTGCTTTTAGACAGGGTTTTCTTATGGCTTTACTATTAAGTAGCATCTTATTTTTATTCTCTCGCGGATTTTTCAGTATATTAAATATAAGTTTACTAATTCTTGGCATAACAGCTTTAGAATTTTTATTATTAAGTTTAGAATCAGACCGCTTAAGGTCATAAGATTATATGTCATTTTTTTCTTGGTTTAAAAAGGCTTCACAAAAAAGTAAAAAGCAAGATACTAATTTTCCTAATGTTGTAGTTGGGCAAATTACAGCAATTGATGCACATCCTAATGCCAGTCGCCTACAGCTAGCTACTGTTAATGTCGGCAAAAATCTTAAAATAGTTTGCGGCGCTCCCAACATTGCTGTTGGACAATATGTTCCGGTTGCAATGATCGGCGCCTGTCTAGCTAATGGAATGGCTATACAACAGGCCTCTATTAGAGGAGTTGATTCAGAAGGGATGATTTGTGCCGAAGATGAACTAGGCATAGGCAATGATCATAGTGGAGTAATTGTTTTTGAGAAAGCCTGCGTCGGTGATCCTATTGATGAATATATAAAAAAATAAAATAAATTTATGTCTTTTATTTCTACGAGTCAAGATGTTCTATTTTTAGTTTTAGCGTTTTGCGCTCTTTGGCTAACGGTTTTTCTAGTTTGGTTTTTATATTATGCGATAATGACAGTTAAACAAACTTATCAGACCGTTCACCAAATAAAAAATAAAATTGATGCCGTAGATGAAGTTATTAGTTTTATAAGAGAAAAAGTAACATCAACCGCTTCTTATCTTACATTAATCATATCCGCCGTTAGAAAAATCATTGATCTTTTAGGCAATGATGATAAAGAAAAGAAAACCAAAAAGAAGAAATAATAGAGATTGACTCAAGACTTTAAAAATGTTATTATTTTGTGGTTACGGAGGATCACTAATGTCACCCGTATTAGCAATATATTTAAAAGAATAGCAGTAAAAATATTATTGTCTATTCTAAAATTTATCATCCACTTAAAGAGGTTCTTGACCGCTTTTTTTGTTAATGTGGTCATTAAGCCAATTGCCTGGGCTGGTCAACTGATTTTTGACGGGCTACTTGTGCCTATTTACAGATTGTATGTCTCAATAGGCAAAAAAGTGGCGTCGCCGGATCAATTACCAGTCGTTGGCAGCAGCGCCGGAAAAATGATTGGTAAACATTTAAGTTTGTATGTTTTACTCATAGCTGTCGGTCTTTTATTGATAATATCTAATTTGTGGTTTAACCAAGGCGTTCTTTCATCTGATGAATTAGTTGGTCGAACAAAATTATCTCTATTAATTAACGAAGGAGATATTGAAGATGAGCAATTAATAGAAGACTATCCTAATTTAGATGTAGCAAAATTAGATCGCCGCTTATCAAGAAAAGATGTTCTAAGACCTAAACAAAGCGTAGCTATTGATCAAGGACAGGAAGAACAAGAGGCTGCGCCTACAAAACGAAGTAGTGTTATTGTTTACACTGTTGAACCAGGTGACACTATCAGCGGCATTGCTAAAAAATTTAGTATTAGCGTTAATACAATCCTTTGGGAAAATAATTTACGCGCCACTAGTATGATTAAACCGGGCAATCAGTTAAGAATACTGCCGGGCTCAGGAGTTTCTCATATAGTTACTAGAGGTCAGACCTTAGGACAAATTGCAAAACTATATGGGATTTCAGAAAAAGACATTTTAAATGCCAATGGACTAAATAATCCTAATCAATTATCAATCGGGGCGAGTTTAGTAATTCCTGGTGGCAGCAAATTAGCAGCCAGTGATCAATCACCTCAAAATACTAGACAAATTTCTTCAAGCGCTGAAAAGCTGAAACAAATTATTTCATCAGATAAAAAGCCATCATCTATTATTCCCTCTGGTACAAAAATGGTATGGCCAACATCTGGTTATCGTATTACTCAATACTATTCTTGGAAACACACTGGTGTAGACATAGCTAATCATATAGGAACTCCGATTTATGCCGCAGATGCCGGAACCGTAACTACTGTTGGATATAACAGAGGAGGTTACGGCAACCAAATTATTATAAATCATGGCAACGGAAAACAGACTCGTTATGCTCACCTTTCAGCTTTTGATGTTAAGGTCGGACAAAAGGTTGCCAAAGGACAATATATTGGAGCTATGGGTTCAACAGGAAGATCAACTGGTCCTCACCTACACTTTGAAGTTATGATAAATGGAGCTAGGTATAATCCTTTAAACTACGTACGTTAATTGCCTAAATTCTCTTGTTTGGCTAAACTAACACTAAAGATATGCAAGTAATCATAGGAATCATAATGATGGCAGCCGGAGCTTTTATTGCTATAAAATCAGATGCGATGCTGGAATTTTTTGGTCGTATAGAATTTTTTGAAGATAAATTAGCTAGTTCTGGCGGATCAAGATTAGGCTATAAAATGGTTGGTTTAATTGTCTTTTTTCTAGGCATGCTAACGGCTACGGGGCTAATTATGGGCTTTCTTGAATTTGTCCTGGCACCTGTGCTAAAGTATTCGAGACCAGAATAAATAATAAGGGCCCTTAGCTCATTTGGTAGAGCACCGCGTTTGCAACGCGGGGGTGACCGGTTCGAGCCCGGTAGGGTCCACAATTATCTATATTACAAAAACATTAAAAATGAATTCAACTATACTTTGGTCCGCACTAGAAGCAATCTCAACATTTCTCGCTGTTTTAACCGCTCTTTTCCTCCCTTTTATAATCAAAAAAATCGATAATAGAAGTATAAATAAACTTATAAAATTTGAATTAGCGGAAAATTATAAAAATATAAAAGAAAAAAGTACGGAATGGAAATTTGAAGGCGATGACACAGCATTTCCCCCTGAGGTGAAGACTTTTTTTATTCAGTACGGAAAGATAGAGCTCACTACCACTAAATTGTTATTTTGGAATAAATACAAAGCTAGGGTTGCTCAAAGTTACATGAACGATTACAAGATTTACGAAAAACTCAACTCCCATATTGGGAATATGATCAAGTTTCAAAAAAGATATATGGAATTGAAAAATAGTGACGGGAAGAACCAGGATATCAACATAGAAATATTCATGAAAAATACAGCTTACAATGAAGTGACAAAGGAGTTTATTAAAGATTATGAAAATCTAATCAAAAAATAAAGACCATTAAACTTTCCTAGTTATTCTAAATATCATATACTAACTAGCATGCAGTACTTTATATCAAAGGTCGAGGTTTTAAAAATTATATAATAACAAAAATATGAAAATGACTCCTTTGGGCACAGTTGCCTTTATCCTAGTAGTTATCGGCGCACTTAACTGGGGCTTGGTCGGAATCTTCAATTTTGACTTAGTGGCTTTCTTGTTAGGCGATATGAGCGCTATTTCGCGCATTGTTTACGCTTTAGTTGGTCTAAGCGGTCTTTATATGATCATTAGCGCCGCTAAAAAGAACTAGTAAAATAACCCCAAAAACCCGCTTTTTAAGCGGGTTTTTGTTATATAATAATTCACCTCTCCCCTTCCCCTCTCCTGGCTTAAGCCAGGAGAGGGTGGCTTTGCGAAAGCAAAGGCGGGTGAGGTTAATATGTTATAATAACTAAGTATTATGAGCCCAAAAAAGAAGCCAAAATTGTTAATAATAGACGGACACGCCCTGATTCACAGGAGCTTTCATGCCCTACCCTTAAGTCTAAAAACTAGTACTGGAGAAATCGTTAATGCTGTTTATGGTTTTGCTTCTTTTCTATTAAACGCCATTAAAGATATTAAGCCTGACATGATCGCTTTAGCCCTTGATAAAAAAGGTGCGACTTTTAGGCACGAGGCTTATAGCGATTATAAAGCAACTAGAGTTAAAGCGCCTGATGAACTTCATGAACAAGTTCCGCGCGTTAAAGAATTAGCAGAAAAATTAGGCATTACGGTTTTTGAAATCGCCGGCTGCGAGGCTGATGATGTTATTGGAACCCTAGTTGCTAAAGTACCGGAAGCTGAAAAAATTATTGTTACTGGAGACCTGGATACCCTTCAACTTATTGACGAACATACTAAAGTCTATACAATGAGTCGCGGCCTTAATGATAGTTTTATTTATGATGAGAAAGCGGTACGCGAAAGATTTGGATTAAATATTGATCAGATGATTGAGTATAAAGCTTTGCGCGGAGATCCAAGCGATAATATACCCGGAGTCAAAGGCATTGGAGAAAAAACCGCGATTGAACTTTTAAAAGAATTTAAAACAGTAAAAAATTTATACGATAATATAGAATCAAAAAAAATTAGCGAAAGAATTAGGCAGCTTTTAAAAGATCATAAAAAAGATGCTTTAATGAGTCTTGATTTAGCAACCATTAGACGAGATATAAAATTATCGTTTAAAAAAGAAGATTTAATTTTTGGAAATTTTGATAGAGAAAAGGCTCTTAATTTTTTCAAGGAAATGGAGTTTAAATCTTTAATGCCTAGACTGCTGCAAATTAAGGGCGCTGATAAAAAAGCCTTTATAGCTCAAGAGCAAAATAGAATTGATAATAAATTTTTAAGGAATAAAAAAGATTTAAAATATACAATCATTGACGATGAGATAAAATTCAAAAAGTTTCTAGCTAAACTAAAACTGCAAAAAAGATTTGCCTTTGATACCGAGACTAGCGATTTAGATAGTTTTAGTTCTGATCTTTTAGGTATAAGCTTTAGTTTTAAAGAAAAAGAAGCTTATTTTATTTCTATTAGACAAAAAACTTTGGCTAAAAAAACTGAACAAACTAGTTTATTTGATGTCACTGGTTCTAATAAAATACATGAGTGGCTAAAAAAATTACAGCCGATTTTAGAAGATAAAAATGTTAAAAAAATAGGCCATAATGTAAAGTTTGATATTAAAATATTAAAACAGTTCGGCGTCGTTGTTGCTGGGGTAGATTTTGACACAATGATTGCCGCTTACCTACTAAGCCCAGGCAATCGCCAATACAGCTTAGATAATTTAGCTTTACATTATTTTAATTTTGAAAAAATAAGTTCTGAAAATTTAATAGGTCAGGGCAAAAATAAATTAAGTTTCTCCGAAATAACGCTGGAAAAACTAGGGCTTTATGCTTGCGAAGACGCTGACATTACTTTTAGACTTTACAAAAAATTAAACCAAAATCTTAAGAAAGAAAAACTTGATAAGTTATTTTCTATAATGGAAATGCCTTTGATTGAATGTTTAGTAGATATGGAACTAAATGGCATTGGGCTTGATATTAATTATTTAAAAAAACTAGAAAAAGAGATTGATGCTTTAATAAAGAAAACCGAGAAGGCTGTCTGGGAAATATCCGGCACAGAATTTAATATTAGCTCAACTAAACAGCTACAAGATATTTTATTTAACAAACTAAGAATTTCTAGTTTTGGTCTGTCTAAAACTAAAACTGGGATTTCTACAGGAGCTGAAGAGTTGCTAAAACTCAAAGGCCGACATCAAATTATTGATTTAATTTTAAATTATCGCGAATTAACAAAACTAGCCTCAACTTATATAAGAAATTTGCCTTTACTAGTTAATCCAATTACCAAAAGATTACACACTAATTTTAATCAAACTATTGCCGCGACCGGTAGACTATCTTCAACTGATCCTAATTTACAAAATATTCCAGTGCGCACTGAATTAGGTCGTCAGATTCGCCGAGCTTTTGTTCCTAAAAAAGGTAATACTTTATTAAGCCTTGATTATTCACAAATTGAATTGCGTTTAGCTGCTCATTTGTCAGGCGACCCAGGACTTATTAAAGCTTTCAAAAATAATGAAGATATTCATACTGCAACCGCCGCAACAATTAATCAAATCCCTTTTGATAAAGTTACAAAAGACTTAAGGCGCAAAGCTAAAGCGGTTAACTTTGGGATTCTTTACGGACAGGGCCCGCACGGTCTATCGCAAAGCGCCGAAATTTCTTATGAAGAAGCAAAAAATTTCATTGATGATTATTTTGCAGCTTATCCAGGAGTTAAAAAATTCATTGACCAAACCTTAAGCCAAGCTCGCCATAATGGCTATGTTGAAACAATTTTTGGGCGACGCCGCTATCTTGAGGAATTAAATGCACAAAATATGATGATGAGGCGAGCGGCCGAAAGAATGGCTATTAATGCTCCGATTCAAGGCGCAGCAGCTGACCTAATAAAAATGGCAATGATTGAAGTTAAAAAATTATTAGAAAAAAAATATAAAGATAAGGTTCTAATGATTTTACAAGTTCATGACGAATTACTTTTTGAGACAGATCCAAAGCTAGCCAAGGAAATATCAAAAGAAATAAAAAATATTATGGAAAATGTTATAAAATTAAAAGTCCCGATTATAGTTGATGTTAAAGAAGGCGCTGATTGGGAAAATATGAAAAAAATATGAAACTCAAAGATTTAAAGAAACATACTATTGTCTGCATTGGCTTAGGCGCTGAAATAGCCGGTTTAATAGATTATCTTTACGCTAAAAAATTAAATAAAAAAATTGTTGTTTTAGATAATAAGAATAAAACCGATTTATTATCACGCTATCCAAAATTTAAAAAATATAAAAACATTGTCTTTCAAAAAGACACTCGCTCTTTTAATGAGCTAAAAAAATTCTCTTTGATTTTTAAATCGCCTGGAGCACATATTGATTTAGCTTTAAGAAAAAAACTAAGCCACGAAGGCAGCTTAATTATTTCGCCAATGCAGTTATTTCTAGAGCTTAGCCCTAGTAAAAACATTATTGGCGTCACCGGTACTAAAGGCAAAGGCACAACTAGCGCTTTAATAGCCGAAATTTTAAAAAAGGCTAAGAAAAAAGTTTGGTTAGGCGGCAACATTGGCATAGCGCCTTTTGATTTTATTAAAAAAATCAAAAAAAGTGATTGGCTAGTTTTAGAACTTTCTAGTTTTCAGCTTGAAGATATGAATGCTCAATTACCAATTTCTGTTTTAACAAACTTTTCTCCGGAACACTTAAAACCAGCCGACCCAAATAATCCAAACCATCACCCTAGCTTAAAACATTATTGGCAAGCTAAACTACAAATCGTTAAAACCAAAAATAAAAATCATCTTTTTATAGTTAATGAAAAGTTAAAAGATGATATTAAAAAAGAAAATCTTCAGGCTAAAATTATATACTTTAAAACTTCAAACCTAGCTACTCGCCTACCCGGAGAACACAATAAAGAAAACATTGCGGCAGCGGTCACGGTTGCTAAGTCTTTAAAAATAAAAGATAAAATAATCGCAAAGGCAGTCAAAAATTTTAAAGGTTTGGAACATCGTTTAGAAAAGGTCACAATTAAAAAAGGAGTTGAATATTATAATGATAGTTTTTCGACCATTCCAGAATCTACAATCACGGCAATTAAAGCTTTTAATAAGCCAATTATACTTTTAGCAGGCGGGGCTGACAAAGGTTCTGATTTTAGCGGCCTAGCAAAAATCGTTAAACAAAAAGTAAAAGCTTTGATTTTATTTAAAGGCTTGGCGACGCCGCGCCTTAAAAGAGAAATAATTAAATCGGGCTTTAATCCTAAAAATATTTTTGAAGTTGATAATATGAAAAAAGCCGTGACGCAAAGTCAACGGCAAGCTAAATCAGGCGATATAGTTTTAATGTCACCAGCAGCAGCCAGTTTTGGAATTTTTAAAAACTATAAGGACCGCGGCAAACAATTTAAGCAGTCTGTTCTTCTTCTTTAAGAGCGCTTAGTTCTATCGGGGCTAAAGAAATTATTTCTAAATCCGATCCGCAGTTAGCGCAGCTAACCAAATCGTTGACATAGACTTCGTCTTCAATAATGACGTCGCTATGACAAACCGGGCAAGTAGCCGTGTTCATAATTAATTATAAAATACACTTAAATTATAGCAAAAAAACAAGAGTTTTAAAAAAAACCGGTTAAAACCGGCTTTTTTATTATATTTCCAAAACTATGCCTAAGAGTTGGACAATAGCCCATAAAAAGGTTAACCAGGAGGGTAGTTAACCAATTCATCTCCTAGGCATGGTTTTGAAAATAAAAAATATCGGATGGCACTAATAGATAGTAACACATCCGATAAAAAAGTCAATGAGTAAAAATGTTTATTTCTCAGGAGAAATAAAACCTTCTACCTTTACTCTATCTTTGAAAGCTGCCGTCGCGTCACTAACTTTGGAAACTAAATCATTCATTGATTTATCGTCTTTACTGCAAACCATTATATAAAAAGGTTGGTCAGGACTCAAACGATTTCCAAAACCGTGATGCCCCATAGCAATTCCGGTTAAAACCTCTGCTTCCTTAGCGACATAATTTTTATCTACGGCCGAAGCACTATGAGAAACAAAAACATTAGGCATGCCATCAACATAAGCTGAATGAAAACTTCCAGTATCATCTATTAATAAACCTCTTTCATGATGATTGGACGCCTGGAATTGAGGCTCATCAATGTATTCGTATTCTAGGCCGTATTGCTGCGCCTTATTCTTTGTCCAATAGACAGCATACTCTTGAGGAGTAGTAATATCTTCAGGCAGTTTTCCTTCTTCTTCAAGTTTAGCAAAAGCTAATTTAGCTGCGCCACAATCGCTATGAGCAGTAATCTTTTTTAAGTCAGGAAATTCTTTTATCAATTTATCAAACTCTTCATCAGATAAAAGAATGCCTGATCCGGCAATAGAAAAATCATTGCCCTGATGAGGACATCTTCCGTCACTGCATTCAATTCTATCAAGAGAGATTTTTTTCTCTGGATTAAAGTTTTTTTCTATAACCTCATTTAAAGGTTCACCTTTCTTTAAATCAATCAACACTTCGGAGTTAAGAGATTTTTCCCATAAATCATCAACACTCGAATTGTGATTTTCAGCTTTTTGTTCGTTTAACATGTTTATCATTTTAATTTTATTATTTAAAAGAACTAATTATTCTTTTCCATCTTTTAAGTGCTCTTGAGCGAGCTGTTTCGCGCTCAATTAAAGCACTCAAACGAGCAAATTCAACATCGTCTTTATGTCGAACTTGCTCTTTGAGCTCTTCAGCGCGAAGCTTAGCCTCTTCTATGATTTTTTCATTAAGCTCTTCAGCACGTTCGGCCGAATCAGCTAAAACAACGACTTTATCAGCTAAAACCTCAATTAGGCCACCAGATATAGACATAACATCACGATTTCCATCAGTTAAAATTACTTCAACAACTCCGGCTTGCAAAAGCGCCACCAGAGGGACATGTAAAGGTAAAATAGTAATCTCTCCCTGAACAGTCGGTACAGAAACAGAAACAGCAGTTGTTTTTAAAACAACTCTTTCCGGTGATACTATTTCAAATTTGAAGTTTTTAACTGTCTCTGACATATTACTCTATTTCATCAATGGTTCCTTTCATGTAGAAATCATTTTCATTTTTATGATCATACTCTCCGTCAAGAATCGCCGCAAAGCCCTTAACAGTATTTTCTAAAGAAACATATTTACCCGGTCGGCCGGTAAAGGTTTCAGCAACCGAGAAAGGTTGCGACAAGAATCTTTGAATCTTACGAGCGCGAGCTACTGTTAATTTATCTTCGGTTGATAATTCTTCCATACCCAAAATAGCAATAATATCTTGCAAATCTTTATAGCGCTGTAAAATCCTTTGTACGCCGCGAGCTACTCGATAATGTTCTTCACCAACAATTTTAGGATCAAGAATTGTTGAAGAAGAATCCAAAGGATCAACTGCCGGATAAATACCTAATTCAGTTAAAGCGCGAGATAAAACAACAGTTGAATCTAAGTGAGCAAAGGTTGTAGCTGGAGCAGGATCAGTCAAGTCATCAGCCGGAACATAAACCGCTTGAATTGAAGTAATAGATCCATTAGTTGTAGAAGTAATGCGTTCTTGCAGCTTACCCATTTCAGTTGCTAAAGTCGGCTGATAACCAACAGCTGACGGTAAACGTCCGAGCAAAGCAGAAACCTCTGCTCCGGCTTGCGTAAATCTAAAAATATTATCAATAAAGAATAGAACGTCTTGTTTTTGTTCGTCGCGGAAATATTCAGCCATACAAAGACCAGTCAAAGCAACGCGAGCACGGCTGCCAGGCGGTTCATTCATTTGTCCAAAAACCATGGCTAATTTATCTATAACTTTAGCATCTTTCATTTCGTGATAAAGATCATTACCTTCTCTAGTACGCTCACCAACTCCAGCAAAAACAGAGACTCCTCCGTGAGCCTTAGCAATATTATTAATCAATTCTTGAATAACAACCGTTTTACCAACACCAGCTCCACCAAATAAACCGACCTTACCGCCTCTTAAAATAGGGCAAATTAAGTCAATAACTTTTATTCCTGTTTCTAGAATTTCAGCCTTAGTTGATTGTTCTGTTAGTAATGGGGCGTTTCTATGAATCGGGTATTTTTTAGAAGCTGTAAAAGACTCGCCTCCGTCAATCACTTCGCCCAGAACGTTAAAAATGCGTCCTAGAGTTTCTTTACCAACCGGCACGCTAATCGGTGCTCCGGTATCCAAAACATGATCGCCACGCTTCAAACCGTCGGTTGAGCCCATTGCAATAGCACGAACACTTTTTTCTCCAATATGTTGAGAAACCTCTAGTGTTAAAATCTCTTCTCCGTTTTTAACGGTTAACGCCGAATTCAAAGCCGGCAAATGGTCAGAAAACTCGGCATCGACAACAACGCCGATGACTTGCTTAATGACTCCTTGGTGTTTATTATTAGTCATAAATTTTTAATTTAAAGCGGCGACGCCGGCTGTTATCTCAGCGATCTCGGCTGTAATAGCTGATTGGCGAGCCTTATTATAAGATAAAGTTAATTCAACTCCTAAATCATTAGCGGCTTGAGTTGCTTGATGCATAGCAGACATACGAGCACTATGTTCAGAAGCAGAAGATTCAAGAAAAGCTTGATATAGCTGAATTTCTAATAGACGCGGAACAATTGCATCTAAAACCGCTCTTGGTTTTGGCTCAAACTGGTATTCAAAATTATATTTCTCACGATGGCTGTGTTTTTGAGCTTTAGCTTCGATAAACTCTTCAGTAGAACCGACCTTATCTTCTGCGCTAATAATACCTAAACCATCAAGATCAGCACTTGGCATAATTGGCAAAAATGGTCTTATTTTAGGAACTTGTTTAACTGCATTAATAAAATCAGAATAAGCAACTAGTACCTGATCATATTTTTTCTCTAAATAAGCTTCGCTTATAAAACTGATAATCGGCGCAACATCAGAGGCTTCTACGGCCGCCTCAGGGTAAGGAAATTGAGCAACTACTGGAAAATAATTTGTTAAAGACTCTCCTTTCTTTCCAATTAAAATAATATCGGTTTCTAAATTACTATTGGCGACAGTAGCCCGGACCAAAGACATTAATAAAGAATTAAAACCTCCGCATAAGCCTCGATTAGAAGTAATAACAACAATCGCCTGCTTATTAAGCTTTTCTCTCTTTTCTAGAAGAGGATGAGTTGCTCCGCCGCGCGTTAAATTAATCAAAGTTTCCCAGCTTAAATTAGCATAAGTTCTTGTTGCTAAAGTAGACTCAACGGCTTTGCGCATTTTAGCAGCCGCCACCATTTCCATAGCGCGAGTAATTTTCTTTGTACTAGCAATTGATTTTATTCTTCTTTGTATGTCTTTAGTGTTAGCCATAAATAACTAATTCTCAAACTGAAAATCAGAAACAACCTTAGATAACTTAGATTCAATTTCTTCTGACAAATCACCAGTCTTTAATATTTCTTCAAGTAAATCTCCAGCTGCCGATCTAACATACTGACAAAGCTTCTTTTCAAAATCTTCTATTTTTTCAACTGGAACTTTATCCATATGCCCATTAATTAAAGTCCAAAAAACCAAAACCTGTTCTTCTACTGGCATAGTGGCGTATTGTCCTTGTTTAAAGACTTCATATAGACGTTTACCGCGTTCTAATTTGTTTTTTGTGTCTTCATCTAAGTCAGAACCAAATTGAGCAAAGGCTGCCAATTCTCTATATTGAGCAGCTTCTAAACGAATTTTTCCAGCAACTTTTCTCATTGCTTTAATCTGAGCAGCACTACCAACACGAGAGACTGAAAGACCAGCATTAATAGCCGGACGATTGCCTTGATAGAAAAGATCTGGTTCAAGATAAATCTGACCGTCAGTAATGGAAATAACATTGGTAGGAATATAAGCGGAAACGTCGCCGGCTTGAGTTTCAATAATTGGTAATGCTGTAATTGAACCGCCGCCATAATCTTCATTTAACTTACAAGCTCTCTCTAAGAGACGTGAGTGAAGATAAAAAACGTCTCCCGGAAAAGCTTCTCGGCCTGGCGGACGACGTAGTAACAAAGCAATTTCTCGATAAGCAACCGCGTGCTTTGAAAGATCATCATAAACAATTAAAACATCTTTACCTTGATCCAAAAAATATTCTGCCATAGCACAACCAGCATAAGGAGCAAAATAAAGTTGCGGAGCCGGAACTGAAGCGCCCGCCAAAACAACAGTCGTATATTCTAGAGCACCAGCTTCTTCGAGCTTAGATAGAATACCGGCAATTTTTGACTCCTTCTGACCAATAGCAACATAAAAACAAATAACATCTTTACCTTTTTGATTAATAATAGTGTCTATAGCAATGGCGGTTTTTCCTAATTGCCTATCGCCAATGATTAATTCGCGCTGCCCTCTTCCGATAGGAATCATTGAATCAATAGCTTTAATACCGGTCTGCAAAGGCTTAGAAACTTTTTGGCGAGAAATAACTCCCGGAGCAATTTTTTCTATAGGATAATAAGCTTTGGCAGCAATAGCTCCTTTACCATCTAAAGGCTCTCCCAAAGGATTAACAACTCTACCAACAATAGCATCACCAACAGGAACTTCAAGAATACGGCCCGTAGCTCTTACTTCAGCACCTTCAACAATTTCTTCAAAGTTACCTAAAAGAACAGCTCCGACATTATCTTCTTCTAAGTTTAAAGCAACACCAAAAACAGAACCGCTAGGTATAATAAACTCCAACATTTCCGACATTCTAGCCGAACCAAGTCCTGATACGACAGCAATACCGTCTCCGACTTTTAAAACATGACCAATGGTCAACTCGCGAGCTTTAGGAACGTAATCGCTGATACGTTCTTTTATCTGCTCAACAATAAAATCTTTAGTTTTTGACATATTATTTATTCTTTAATCTTTAAAGTTAAGCCATTAACTCTATTAGCTAAACTCATATCAATAATAAAATCTTTGGCCTTAATTATAATTCCACCTAAAACAGATTCATCAACAATTTCTTCCCAGACAACTTCTTCGGCGCCGGTTTTTTTTGCTACCAACAAAGAGGCTTCTTTTAAAATATCTTTAGAAAGCTTATGAGCACTAATGGCCTGAGCTTTAACTATTTTATCAGCAAAATCACTTAGTCTCTCAAATTCAGAAATAATTGCCGGAACCTTAGAAATTAAGTGACGATCTCTCAGCTCTTTTAAAAAATTATTAACAATAAATTCAATATCTTTTTTTGAAGCATCTTGCGTTAGATCTAATAATGCTTGCGCGTATGCGCGAACCGATTTCTTCATATTACCTATTATTCTTTAAGGATTTCTCAATAATCTTTTCATCAACCGATTTATTAATTTTTTCACCTAAAATTTTATGCCAGCTCTGCTCAATCATTTGCGCAACTTCAGATCTTATTTCTTTTAAGGTTTCGGCTTTTTCAGTTTGCATTCTAGCTTTTTCTCGATTAATCAAAGCGCCGACCTCTTCTTTGGCTTTATCAACAATTTCTGCTTTCCTAAGTTCTGCCTTGCGACTAGCTTCATCAATAATAGCGACGGCTTGCTGCTTAGCTTCATGAACCATGTGCTCTTGTTCAGCTTTAGTTTTTGCTAAACGTTCTTCAATCTCTTTAGCTTCTTTAAGACTTTTTTCAATTGTTGCTGAACGCTCTCCAGTGGTCTTAAACAAAGGCTTAAAAACCAAAAAATAAAGCACAGAAAAAACTACAGCAAAATTTACTAACTGTGCAATTAGTAATTTAAGATCTAGGTGAAAGGTTGAAATTAATGAATCCATAATATTTTTTTAATGACTGTCCCGAAAAAATCGGGGCAGATAATCAAAAAACTATTTAATGCTGAAAGCAATAACCAAAGCGTAAATAGCGACCGCTTCAGCAAAAGCACAGGCTAAAAGCATCGGAACTAAAATTTTTCCAGCAGCTTCCGGGTTGCGGCCAATCGATTCCATAGCTTTGGCACCAATATAACCAATACCTAAAGCCGGAGCAATTGAACCAAGGGCGATAGCCAAGGCTTTTGCCAACATTACATTTTCCATAATTTTAAAAAATTAATAATTAATTATTGATTTCGACATTAATGTTCTTCAGCCGTTGTACTGATGGACACATATATCAAAACCAACATAGCAAAGATAAGAGCTTGTATCAAACCGACAATAACTTCCAAAAATAGAAAGGGAATTGGTATAGCAAAGGCCATAATCGCTGACATTGAAGCTAATAAAACTTCTCCGGCAAAAATATTACCGAATAAACGAAAAGATAAGCTAGCGATTTTTGCAAGCTCACCAATAATTTCAACAATACCAACAAAAGCTTTGATTGGATTTACTAAAATAATTGTCGGATCTTTCAATATCTTTTTAGGAATCTCCAAAAAAGCTTTTATGTTAATAAATTTGTTTAAATAAGGCCAAACTCCAACAGCAATTACTCCTAAAATATGTGAAGCAACTACAGCTAAACTAGCTAGGGCTAAGGTCGTATTTAAATCAGCGGTTGCGCCTCTAAGATAAGGCACAAAAACTTCGTGACCCTCGTGAACAATAACTTGTCCAATTGAACCAACTCCAGGAATAATTCCCAGCCAATTATTTATTAAAATTAAAAAGAAAAAAGCTAAAACAAAAGGAGCAAATTTTATTGATTTTTCCCTCGAACCAGTAACTGCGTCAAATATTCCTAGAAAATACTCAACCGCCATTTCCATAATATTCTGAATTTTACCGGGAATTTTTTTTATAGAAAAATGAAAACTTAAAGCAATAGCTATTATAACTATTAAAGCTATCCAGGAAGTTAATAAAGAGTTTGTTATTGTAAAATCGCCTACATGAAAAAGAGGCTCGGCATAAAGAGTATGTTCTTGTTCTGTTTCAGTCATATTCTAAGAAAATTTCTTAAATTCTTTTTTAGCTTGTATTATTAAACCAATCATGGAAATAATAAAAGCTAAACCTACAACAATTAAAAACCATTTTGGCTCTGAGCGATACTTATTATCAAGCCAACGGCCTATTAGAGTTCCTAAAATCAAGGGCAATAAAATCCAGCCTGATAAACGGCTGAATATATTTAGTGGTTCTTGCCACCAAGATTGCTTTTCTTCTTTTTCTTTCATGTTCGAAAAATAAAAACAAGGGCGGCTTATGTCCTTGGTTTTCAACAAGAAGTCCAAAGGGCTCCCACTAATATGTATAGCGCATTTTAGCTTAATCGTCAATGTAAATTTGGCTATTTTTTATAATTATGATTCTTACACTTTTTATTTAAAATTAGCCAAAATTATAGTTTAAACATTTTATGAGCATTAGCGCTTGTGAATTCGGCAACTTTTTCAACAGTCGTATTTCTAATCTCGGCTATACGTTTAGCAACATACTGAACAAGCAACGGTTCATTGCGAGTTCCTCGATAAGGCTCTGGGGTCATAAACGGAGCATCGGTTTCAATCATTAATTTATCTTCAGGAACCTTGCGGATTAAATCATCCCAGCGCTGGCTAAAAGTTATAAGTCCGGTAAATGATATTATTAAGCCTAAATTAAAATATTCCCAGGCTAGATTTTCATCTCCAGAAAAGCAATGCAGCACCCCCCAGGGTCTGTCCTTAGGCATAAGATCTTTATATTCATGACGAAAATCTTTAAGTAAAGGCAACATATCGTCTTCTGCCTGACGACAATGTATAATTGCCGGAATATCTACTTTTCTAGAAAGTTCTAATTGCTTTAAAAAAATTTCTTTTTGTAAACGCTTACGAGATTCAATGTCAGAGTCAAGCTCCCGCCAAGCATAATCTAAACCAATCTCTCCGACTGCGACAGTTTTAGGAAACTTAGTAAGCATCGCATACATATCATAAGAAAATCTCTCAGTTTCTAACTCCGAAGGATGAACTCCAATAGCCGCATAAACACCTTTTTGATATTTATTGGCTAAATCGATAGCTTTCTTTGATGTCTTGTAATCAGTGCCGGGAATAATAACATAAATATCTTCATTTAAAGCACGTTTAATAACTGTTTCAGCATCAGCGGAAAACTCGGCCATGTTAATATGACTGTGTGTATCGAAAAAATGCATAATTAAATTAAAGATTGTAGACGGCTATAAACTTGCGGTAAAAGAGGTGCTAAAATTTTTGAAATATATATTAACCACGGTGCTAATTTAGAAGTATCAAGCCATTTTGCTAAAGGCAAAGCCTCGGGTAAATGACGCGATAATATATAAGCAGCAATTCCTAAAACCAAAACGCCTTCTAGTAAACCAAAAACTAAACCCAAAAGACGATTAGCACTTTTTAGAAATGGAATAATTGAAATTAAATTAAAACCCTGTTCCAGTAAAACAATTAGCCAGGACACGATTCTACTTACCAAAGAAAAACAAATTATAAAAACGACCACCTTACCAGCTTCTGGCGTCCCGGGAATGAATTTATCAAGTAAATTATAAAGGGGTATATAAAACTTTACCGCTATATAAGCTCCGATCAACAAGCCCAACAATCCGCCGACAGCTCTAATAAGCCCGGAAAAAAACCCATACCAGGCAAACCCAGCTAAAATTATTATTATAATAATATCAAACCAAGACATATTTATATTTGTTCTTTTCTTTCGCGAACATATTTTGTCCATTCCTCAGCAATTTCAACAAAAATTTTGAATGGCGCTTCGATAATAAAGTCTAAAACAAAAACAAAGACATTAATTTGTGAAAATTTAGTGCTTAGCCATTTACCAGTGGTAACAATAGGTACTGAGAAGAAATCAAGGAAAAATCTAAAAATATTGTCACGACTTTCAACAACGATCCACTCCTTAGAATTGCGTCTTATACGCATAATAAAGAAGCTAACAAAGGCTAAAAAGAATAAGAAAACTATTGTACTAACCCAACTGAACTGCATCAAATCAAGCAACCAGACGATGACTCCAAAAGAAACAAAGAAAGTAATTGCATAAATAATACCAAAAATAAAATTCATAAAACGATGTCGCCCTCGTGGTTTTCGTAAAATGATTGCTTCGGGCTTTTTCTTTTCTTCAAATACTATTTCTTCTATTCCGGAAATAACCTTTTTTGTATTATCTTCCCCAGGTAATCTAGTAATAGCTACAGCAAAAAACAGTAGTAAGGCTGGGAAAGAAACGTTAATAGCTAAAGCAAAGGGGTTTATCTGAGCTCCGAAAAGGGTAGCCGCCGGAACCTCTAACAATACGGCGAAAATCGACTTAGTTAATATAATATAAATAATACTTCTCCAGGCCGATCTCCATAATTTAGTTTTAACAGTGACATATCTTTTGGTACAGGATTGTTTAACGCGCCTAGTAAAAGCTTTTGGATCATCAAAAAATTCATCATAAACAGTCGTTGGATCCTCGGCTACTACATCTTTTAAAATATTAAAATAAACCGTATAAGTAGATACTACTCTATTAAGCTGTTGAGATAACGGATGATTAAGTTGAGTTTCTATAAGGCTACGAATAGTTGAAATATTTTTAGCTATGCGAGATATATCTTTCTCGCTAGGGCTATCCCAATCAGCATTGAAATAACGAAAAAGAATTAGAGCTAACATGTCATCATCAAACTTCAAAAATAATCTATGAATTGCAATATATATTTGCAATGAAAGATCTTTTTCATAGGGCAATGAAGCCGGTAATTCAATTCTTCTTTCTAAAAGATTATACATCACCGAAACAATTGTCTTAGAAACCTCATCTCTACCGATTGATTCTTCAATTTCAGCAGCAGCCAAACCAACTAGCCAATTTGTTGTATTAACTTTACTAGAGAATTCTTTTTGCACTCCACCACCAAAAAAATTAACTGATCCAGCGGCTTCAGTAGTTGCTCTAGCACGAACACTTAAGTACTTATCCAGAATCTCGGACACTTCTTCAACTTTATTTTCCGGCAAAACATTATTTGGTAAATAGCCGGCTCGTATTAATTCAATTAAAAGATGGCGAGCAGTTGCTTGAACATCAACTTTATTAAACTTTATAGGTCCTTCAATAATTACCTGCCTTTTAATAATTCTAGCAATAGCATCTTTTCGCAATAAATATTCTTCCCGATAATGTACTGCATTTCTAATCTTTTCATAATAAAAACTCATCTTTGATATAAGATCAGAGACCTGAAGCAGTGGGGTATTTTCGTCAGTCATTTCATTAGAATTCTGCTGACGATAAATAGCTTTAAAAATTTTCTTTGCGCCGAGAGTGATGGTCAATTCTTCTGTTTTCTCGGGTTTTTTAAAAACTGGACTTATCATAAGTGTCTACTTATATTTTACTTGCCATACGCCATTTTCGCAAACTAAATAGCCCGGGAACTTAAAACCAGAGGCTTTTTTATGTCCTCCGCCCCCTAAAGCCCTAGCTAGACGATTCATATCAATATTATCTTTAGTTGTTCTTAGACTACCTCTTATATTTCCCTCTTCTTCTCTTAAAACCATAATAGCTTGAGCGCCATCAATGCCAGCCAAAAATCCGGCAATCCCCTCAATCGCATCTTCGTAATTAACTCCATTTTCAAAATCATCTTTTGTAATAATTGTATAAACAAAATTATATTTTTTATTGCGTTCAAGCCTAGATAAGATTTTCCCCCATAAATGCAAAGAGGCTAAAGTTTTAGTTTTTGAAGCTTGGTCATTAAGGCGAGCTAAGCTTGCTCCACGACTAACAATATTAGCGGCGGCGGCAATGGTTTCATTGGTTGCTGTTGGATGAATAAAACTATTAGTATCAGTGACTATTCCGGTTAACAAAGATTTTGCCATTAATGGATCAATCTCAATTTTCATTACTTTTGCCAAATCAAATAAAACCTGAGTTGTTGAAGCTGCCTCAACAACTCTTAAACTTAAGTCGGCAATACTAGCTGGCGCTGGGTGATGATCTATTTCAATAAAAATTTGAGATTTTTCTTTTTTATATAAATGAGAAGCTATACCAGATCTTTCCAGCGTAGCACAATCAAGCGTTACAATCGCTTCAAAATTTTTAAAATCAATTAAAGATTGGTCCGTAATAATATTTTTAAAATCAGGTAAAAATTGTAAAGACATAGGCAAGGGCCCGGCGCAATACATAGTACAATTTATTTTTAAAGCCTTAGCTAAAAGATTAAAAAAGGTTAAAGAGCCTAAGGCATCGCCATCAGGACTAATGTGCGTAACCGCCAAGATACTAGAAACCGACCCAAGACGGTCGGCGACAAGCTTATATTGATTTTTATAATCTATATTATTCATCTAAATGAGAAATTACTTCTTCTAGTTCTGAAGCATGCGACGGTCTTTCATCAAAAACCCAATTAAAGGTTGGCATATTTTTAAACTTTAATCTTTTCCTTAACTCATGAGCTAATTCTCCGGAAATATGGCGTAATTTTTTTAAAGCTGTACCGGCTAATCTCTCGGGTAAAACTGAAACTAAAATTTTTGCTTCTTTTAAATCAGGCGCGCAATCAACCTCAGCAACCGTTATCATTCCTCCCTCAAGATCAATATGACGATTAATAGCTAGGGCTAGCTCCTGACGCAATAGACTATTTACTTGATCAATTCTTGACATATTAACTAACTTTTTTCACAATCTTTTTCTCTTCATAGCAAGAAACAATGTCGCCTTCTTTAATTACCGGAGAACCTTCAAAACGTAAGCCGCATTCCTGATCTTTTTCAACTTGAGCAACCTCTACTTTACCACTCTGTAAGCCTTTCATAGTCCCGGTAGCAATAATTTCGTCATTGCGTTTAACCTCAAGTTTAGTATCGTTTTTCAAAATTCCGTCTAAAACTTTTCCTCCAATAATCTGGGCTTTGTTTTCTGTTCTAAAAATAGCCATAACCTTAAGACGTCCTAAATCAACTCTTTCAATTTCCGGTTTAACTAATTCTTGAATTTTAGCTTTAATATCATTTATTAAATCGTAGATAATCTTATAAAGACTTATAGTAACGCCTTTATCTCTAGCCAATTCTTCAACGCGCGGCGCTAAACGAACATTAAAACCAACTAAAATCGCTTGATTAGTTTCTGCTCTAACAACATCGCCTTCGCCAATATTGCCTAGACCTTTAGAAATAATTTTTACAGTAACGCCCTGAGTATCTATTTTTGATAAAGAATTTTCTATAGCTTCACCAGATCCTAGGGTATCAGCTTTAACTATTAAATTAATTACTGGACCAACTATTTTTTCTTCTTCGTTTTGAGAAATCTGAACAGAGGGTCCTTGAGAAGAGCGGAATTTTTGCTGTTTAACTCTTTCACCCTCACCAACTTCTAAAACATCACCAACTTCAGGCACAAATTTTAAACCATTTAATTTAACAGGCGTGCCGGGTTCGGCCGATTCAACAACTTTACCGGTATGATCCTTGAGGGAACGAACTTTTCCGCAAGCAACACCATTAAAAGAAATCGGATCGCCGACTCGTAAAGTTCCGTTCTGCACTAAAACAGTAGCTACAGGACCTTCACCTTTATCAAGACGAGATTCAATAATTGTTCCCATAGCAGAAACCTTTGAATCAGCTTTTCTAGAATCAGCACCCATTTCAGCAATCAATAAAATCATGTCTAAAAGATCATTAACTCCTTCGCTAGTTTTGGCTGACAAAGGTACGCAAATAGTTTTACCGCCCCAGTCTTCAGGTACGACATTTAATTGGGTTGATAATTCTTGTTTAGCTTTGTCTAAATTAGCTTCTGGCTTATCTATTTTATTAATAGCAACAATAAAAGGTAATTTAGCCGCTTCAATAATTCTATAAGCTTCAACGGTTTGCGGTTTAACTCCGTCATCAGCCGCAACAACTAAAACTGCAATATCAGCAACTTTAGCGCCGCGATTACGCATTGCCGTAAAAGCTTCATGCCCCGGAGTGTCTATAAAAGTAACTAATTTATTATTATGAGAAATTTGATAAGCACCAATATGTTGAGTAATGCCGCCAGCTTCAGTCGCTACAACATTAGAATGACGAATCGCATCTAAAAGTTTTGTTTTGCCGTGATCGACGTGCCCCATAATAACAACCACCGGCGGACGCACTTCTAAGTGCGAAGTTTCTTCTATCTTTGAAAATGATTCTTTTATTTTATCTTGAGCAGATTGTTCATTCTTAGTAGAAGCCTCTTCTTCAACTAAACTTACTTCTACGCCTAAATCAGCGCCAATAATCGCCGCTGTTTCAAAATCTATTTTTTCATTTAAAGAAGTGAAGATATTATTCTTCATCAACTCACCTAAAAGCTTGTTTAAGGGTAGCTGAAGTAAGGCCGCAAAATCTTTAACAGTCACAAAAGGCGGAACGCTAATTTTATCAACGGCCGGCTTAATTACTGCTTCTTGCCTGGCTTGAATATTTTGTCTTGGCAAACGACGAGATAAAGTGCTCCAATTCCTAATTATCTTATTAGCAGTAAAATTATCGATTTTGATAGCTTTCTTTCCAATATCAAAACCTAGCTGCGGTAAATATTCCCTCAGGTCATTAGGATTAATCTTTAAAATACGCGCCAATTCGCTAATGTTCATTGTCTTTGATTTATTATAATTTCTTTAAAATTACAATAAATTTGAAGAAAAGTCAATCTAAAATTAACATCGCATCGCCATAACTATAAAAACGATATTTATTCTTTATAGCTTCTTGATAAGCTTTTAAAATATTTTTTCTTGAAGAAAGCGCTGAAACCAAAAGTAAAAGAGTTGATTTGGGTAAATGAAAATTAGTAATTAGCCCATCAACTAATTTAAATTTAAAACCGGGATAAATATAAATATCAGTGAAACCTTCAAAGTTATTTTTTAAAGAATGCTCGGCAGCCGATTCTAAAGCGCGCACTGAAGTTGTACCGACAGCAATAACTTTTTTCTTAGCTAATTTAGCTTTTTTAATTTTTAATAAAACTTCCCTACTAACGCTAATCCATTCCGGATGCATATGATGCTTTTTAATGTCGTTAGTTCTTATTGGCAAAAAAGTTCCTAAACCAACATGCAAAGTAACCTTTACAATTTTTATTTTTTTATTTTTTAACTCTTGTAAAAGTCTTTTTGTAAAATGAAGACCGGCTGTCGGTGCGGCGACGGACCCGTGATCACGTTTGTCAGCATAAATCGTTTGATAACGCTTACTATCTAAAGATTTGCCCGAAGATTTTATATAAGGTGGCAAAGGAATCTTCCCATAACGATTTAATCTTTGCCAAAATATTTTACCCGAACAATTAAATTTAATAATTTGTTTATCTATAACCGTAGCAAAAAAATTTTTACTAAAAATTATTTTTTCATCTTTATTGGGAATATTTTTTCCGATTATTTCCCAGCAATTTTCTTTATTAGTCGGCTGTGATAATAAAATTTCTACTTTGGCTCCGGAATTTTTCTTGCCGATGAGGCGCGCCGGAATAACACGGGAATCATTAACAACGAGAAGGTCGCCGGACTTTAAATATTTTCCTATATTTTTAAAAACTTCATGCTCTATTTGTCCGGTTTTTTTATTAAGTACTAAAAGCCGCGCGGCATCGCGCGGTCGAGCCGGTTTTTGAGCAATTAATTCCGGCGGCAAAAAATAATCAAACTCCGAAAGCTTCATGCCTTTTTTTCAATTACAGAAACTCCTGTTTTGTCAGTAAGCTTCATTAGCTTATCACGAATATCTTCAGGATTAGGGACTTCTTCAAAAAATAATTTGTTTTGTTCACTAGCTGACTGCACAATAACATTGCCATATTTTAAAACCGTCGGGAAAAATCCTTGAGTATCGCTTGAGATATCTTGAATTTTATCAAGTTTTAATTCAGAAATAGAGCGAGAAAAAAATCCATTTTGTCTAACATCAATAACCCTACGATCAGTAATAATCCAAACATCTAAAAAATAATCAACCAAAGAGAAAAAGAATAATAGCCATACGAAAAATAGATAGGCACTAGCTATTAAAAGAGTTAATGGCCATAACCATAAAGTTTCTAAAAGCGCGGGAAATAAAAATAAAATCATAGCAATCACTACGATTGGCAATGCTAAAAGTAGAAAAAAGAAAATAACCCTTTTAACAGCTATAAAAGCGTCGCGATGCACTATTGAAATTACTTGTTCGCCGGGTAAGGCGTCTGGTAAACGATAAATATGCAACATATTTTTAAAAAGGATTAGACGGAATAATTGGATTGTTTTTTAGAAAACTAGTATCTGCAAAAATGCTAATTTGCATCGTCCAATCAACGCTTGATAAATAAAGATAAGAAATATAAGCAATACAAATAACTCCGGCAATATAAATAATACCGACTAAAAAGCTACCAAAAAGTTTATTGCCAAATCTTACTAGATGATAAAAGCCAACTAAACTCAAAATTAACCAAAAAACTAAAAAGGCAAAATAAATATAAAGAAAAATAGAAATTGGAAAACTCATATAGTTAATTTGTTTTTGATAATTCTTTACCTAAGTGTTCAAAAGCTCTTGGAGTAGCCTGGCGGCCGCGTGGCGTCCTATTAAGAAAACCAATCTGTAATAAATAAGGCTCATAAACTTCTTCAATTGTTGCCAAATCTTCTCCAGTAGCGGCGGCTAAAGTAGCTACGCCGACCGGACCACCAGCAAATTTATCAATGATTGTTTCTAAAATTTTACGATCAATATTATCTAATCCAAGTTGATCAATTTGTAATAGATCTAGGGCTGATTGGCACAAATCTTTATTTAATTTGCCGTCAGCTTTAACCTGCGAATAATCACGGACGCGTCTTAATAAACGATTTGCTAAACGCGGCGTCCGTCGCGCACGCTGCGCAATCGTAGTTGGAGAACTTTCATCAAGCTCGATATTTAATATTCGAGCGCTGCGGCGAATAATTTTTTCAATATCTTCTAAAGTATAAAAATCTAAATGGTGAGAAACTCCAAAACGATCACGCAAAGGCGATGACAATAAACTTACTCTAGTAGTTGCCCCAATAATTGTAAAACGAGGCAAATCAATTCTTAGCATTTTTGCCGAAGGTCCTTTACCGATAACAATATCTAAGCCGAAATCTTCCATAGCTGGATATAAAACTTCTTCAACTGTTCTAGGTAAACGATGAATCTCGTCAATAAATAAAATATCGCCCTCATTCAAATTAGTTAAAATAGCAGCTAAATCTCCGGCTTTTTCTAAGGCCGGACCAGAAGTAATTCGTATAGGAGAGCCTAATTCTTTAGCAATAACATGAGCTAAAGTAGTTTTACCTAAACCCGGGCCACCATATAAAAGAATATGATCTAGAGGCTCTTTTCTTTGGCGAGCCGCTGAAATCTGAATTGATAAATTATCCTTAATATTAGCTTGGCCAACATACTCAGAAAAACTCTGCGGCCGCAAATTCGAGTCAACTTGTTCTTCGTCATTTAAGCGCTCTGGCGCTATTGTCGGATCAGTTAAACGGGGCATGGTTATAAAAGAAAAGATATAAAAAGAAAATTACAATATAATTGAATAACATAAACCATTTATTTGACCAGCCAATGCCGGAAAAATAAAAATTAGAGAATGGCCATAAAATATGAGTTGGAAAAGAGTCTTTACTATGAGTAAAAATATCTAACAAAATATGAAAACCCCAACCGCAATAAGCAATCGCCAGCCATTTTAAGCCAAAAGCCCACAACAATAAAAAAATAACCAACCAAATTATTAAGCTATGGGACATATTATATAAACGCATCACATAAGGCGGGAATAAAGATTGCGGTGGCTTTTTAAAAAATAAAATCTTTCTTAAAAATAGAGAATTAAACATGCTGCCAAAACTAAAAAGGTCAGGCGTGATCCCAAAAATCGTCGCCAATAAACGCTGCGAATTTGGCAAGTCTTTAAAAACTAAATTTGTTAACAAGGCATGAGAAATAATATCCATAAATCAAATATTCTTTAAAAAATCTCTAACAACCTCTTTACTATCTTCGGGAAAATCAGCCTGCAGTATCCAGCGTAAAAAAGTTGGATCGGTTTCTAAAACTGATTGAAGGGTTCTTCCTTTAAATTTTGAAAAAGCAAAATAAATATCATTAGCTTCTCTATAAAACCTTCCCTCAAGATCAAGATTATCTCTAACATTTTCTTCATGAATACGTTTAATCTCATCTTTGCCATAACGTTCAATCTGCTCAGCAATAATTTCAGCTGTTGCCTCAACATCTCCTTGAGCATCATGAGCTTCTTCGTGAATTTTATTACAATAAAATTTATAAGCCGCCGACAAATTACGCGGCTCCATAACATGATAGATTAATTGACCATCAATAATATCTTCGGGACGAAAAATGAAATTTAATCCGCTTCGATTAAACTCTTGCTTTAATAAAGGTAAATCATAGCGCGCAATATTAAAACCGCTATAGTAACAGTCTTTAAAAATTTGCAAAAGCTCAGGGGCTTTTTCAAGAAAAGGCGGTTTATCTTTAACATCCTCATCAGTAAATCCGTGCACAGCCGAAGCTGATTCAGGAATCGGCCTTTGCGGATTAAATATTAAGGTCTCTGCGGTCATTGTGCCATCAGGACAATACTTTTGATAAGCCATTTGAACAATCCTATCGTGAACAACGCTTAAACCGGTAGTTTCTAAATCAAAAACAATAACCGGGCGATCAAGATTTAGGGCAACTGCTAAATTTTTATTCATACATCCAAATTATAGCTTACTAAAAATAAAATTGCGACCCTGACTTGCCAAGCTAAAAAACCCATGTTAGGATAGAGATACCTTAATTTATTACTAAAGTGTTGGTTTGGCCGCTTGAGGATTGATTGGAAGTTTATGTCTAATATTAGCAAAAAATCAGTTTTTCCATCTATTATCCCACATTTTAGCTCGGTTAAAAACCGGCTGATTTTCGCTATATAAGTCAAATCTCATCAATCTAGAAATTCCTCGTTGGACAAACGGCGCTTTTTACTTGTATGCCGTATATTTTATATGCCTTAATCGCTATTATTGCCTTTGTAGCTGGCTGGTGGTTAAGAAAACAAAAAGCTTTATCAGAAGCTAATAGCGCAGAAGTGCGTGCTGAAAAATATTTAACTGAGGCTCGCACCAAAGAAAAACAATTAATGCTTGAGGCTCAAGATAAAGCCTTAAAAGTCATTGATCAAGCTAAAAAAGAAGCTGATCAGCAACGCCGTGAAATTAGTGAAACTCAAAAAAGACTAGAGCAAAGAGAAAGTACTTTTTCTCAGAAACTTTTAGAGTTACAAGAAAAACAACAAACTCTTTACGATAAAATCTCGCAGATTGAAGAAACTAAAGAAAAAGTTAAAAAGATTCGCGAAGAGCAGACAAATCTTTTAGAAAAAATTTCAGGACTTAATCGAGAAGAAGCTACTAATAAACTTTTGGAAAGAGTTGAGGCTGAATATCACGAGTCAATTACTTCAAGAATTAAAAAATTAGAAAACGAATCAAGTGAAGTAATTGATGAAAAAACTAGAGAATTAGTTTCGGCAGCAATGCAGCGTTTATCATCAAACTTTATTGCCGAACTAACAACCACAACACTTGACTTACCTAATGATGAACTAAAAGGCAGAATTATTGGTCGTGAAGGTCGCAACATTAAATCAATAGAGCAATTAACTGGTGTTGAAATTATTGTTGATGATACGCCAAATGTTATTACAATTTCTGGATTTTCCGGAATTCGTCGTCACATTGCCAAAAGAGCTCTTGAGCAATTAATTAAAGATGGCCGCATTCATCCTACAAAAATTGAAGAGGCCGTTGAACAAGCTAAAAAAGAATTGGCGATTGATATTAAAAAAGCCGGAGAAGAAGCACTTTATGAATTGGGTATTACTGGCTTTGATCCAAAACTTATACAAATAATCGGACGCTTAAAGTATCGTACTAGTTACGGACAAAATGCTTTGAAGCATGCTGTTGAAGTAGCTCATCTATCTGGTCTCCTGGCCGAACAACTTGGCGCTGATGTTAGTACTGCTAAAAAAGGTGGTTTATTACACGACATCGGGAAAGCCGTAGATCATGAAGTAAAAGGAACTCACCCGGAGATTGGCGGACAAATTGCTAGAAAATTCGGCTTAAGCGAAGCTGTTATTGCACCAATTGAGAAACACCATGATGACAACCCAGAAGATATTATTACTGTAATAGTAAAAGTAGCTGATGCTATTTCATCATCTAGACCCGGCGCTCGCCACGATAGCTTTGAACAATACATTCAAAGACTTGAAGAGCTTGAAAAAATCGCAACTTCCTTTAGCGGCGTTGATAAAGTTTATGCTATTCAAGCTGGAAGAGAAATTAGAGTTTTTGTTAATGCTGAACAAGTCGGCGATCTTAAAGCTCATGAATTAGCTCGCGATATAGCTAAAAAAATCGAACAAGATCTAAAGTATCCGGGAGAAATAAAGATTAATTTACTGCGTGAAACCCGCGTTATTGAATACGCCCGCTAATGTCTTCATCAATCAATATTATTTTTATAGGTGATATTGTCGGCAGTCTTGGCCGACAAGCTATTGCCGAGCTTTTACCAAAACTTCGCTCTAAACATAAAGCGGATCTAGTTATTGCTAATGGAGAAAATGTTGCTCATGGCAAAGGCATTACTGCTCTAACGGCGCAATTCCTTTTAGATAACGGTGTTGATTATATCACTACCGGAGATCATTGTTTTGATCAAAGCCCATCTATAGAAGCTTGCTTTAATGGAAATCTGCCAATACTACGTCCGCAAAACTATACTGACGAAGCTCCTGGATATGGTTACACGATAATTAAAATAAAAGATAAAGAAATTCTTTTAATTAATTTAATCGGTCGATCTTTTATGCCAAAACATCACAACTGCCCATTTAAAGCAGTTGATAGCATATTAGGATCATTTACAGAAAAAAGATTTTCTGCTATTATAATAGATATCCATGCTGAAACTACCGCCGAGAAAATAGCTTTAAGACATTATCTTGACGGCAGAATCAGCGCTCTACTCGGCACTCATACCCATGTTCCAACGGCTGATTCAATGATAACAGCCAAAGGCACTGGCTACATTACTGATGTTGGCATGACCGGCGATGCTGACGGAGTTATTGGCGTCACGGCGCTACCAATTATAAGTTCCTTAATTACTCAAACCAAAATTCCTCACGAATTGCGTAAATCAGGCCGTTCTCAATTATGCGCCGTTCATCTAGTGATTGATGCCAAGAACGGACATTGTCTTGAAATAAATCCTATACAAAAAACAATAAACATCGGCTCATAGTATGCGTTTTTTCCGCCGCCGTGAAAAATCTTCAACGGCCACAACAAAAAATATTGACCAAACCCTGGTCCTTCATCTATCAAAATCAAGAATTCCTAATTTAAAACAGTTAAAATATGCTGGTAGATTTTTATCGCCAATGGAAAGACTTGGCTTCTATATTTCTATTTTAATTGCTGTTGGTGGATTAATTTTTGTTGCTAGTATTTTTTACAAAAATCATGTGGAAACAATCCCTGATGAAGGAGGACATTATATAGAAGGGCTGGTTGGCAATCCTCAATATATTAATCCTTTATATTCTTCACTTAATGACGCTGATGCTGATCTTGAAAAAATTATCTTCTCAAGATTATTTACTAAGGATGAAAACGGACAAGCAATACCTGACTTAGCTGACAAAACCGATATATCAAATAATGGAAAAACTTATACGATTTCCTTAAAAGACGCTTATTGGCATAACGGCGAAACCGTCACGGCTGATGATCTTATTTTTACCTTTGGTCTTATTCAAAATCCTGATTATCGCTCCCCTCTACGCTCTAGATTTAATGGCGTGAGTATTGATAAGGTGGATGATAAAACAGTTGTCTTCTCCTTAAAAGAACCATATAGAGATTTTATAAAGTCGCTTGACTTTGGAATTATGCCATCAGATTACTGGCAAGCTGTTTCATCTCAGACAATGCCTTTAGCTGAACTTAATATAAAGCCAATAGGTTCTGGTCCGTATCGCTTTAAAACCTTAATAAAAACAAAAAGCGGCACAATTAAATCTTATGTAATAGAGAGAAATGATGCTTATTACGGTTCAAAACCATTACTTGATGAAATTACTTTTAAATTTTATGCCAGTCCAGAAGAAATGATAGCCGCTCTTAATAACGGCGAACTTAATGGCCTGTCTTATTTATCATCAGACCTAGTAGAAAGCATTGTAGCCAAAAATTCGTTGGATTATCATTCAATAGCGCTACCAAACTTAACTGCAATTTTCTTTAATTTAAAAAGTAAATCAGCTATATCAGAAAAAACTATAAGACAAGCTTTAGCCGCAGCAATAGACCAAGATAAAATAGTTTCTTCCAGTATTGGTAAATGGGGAATCAGTGCTCAAAGTATTTTACCAAACTATTTCCCGGGTAATAGAAAAACTTTTGTTACTGATCAAAATAAAGCCCGTCAATTATTGGAAGGGGCTGGATGGCAATATCGAGATAATGCTTGGTTTAAAAACGATCAACCGTTAACAATAAATTTAATTGCTCCTGATACAATGAAAAATATTTCTGATAAAGTCGCAGAAGCCTGGAACTCTTTAGGAATAAAAACAAATGTATCATTACAAAATAGTGACTCTATTGAAAAAGATATTTTAGCTAATAAACAGTTTGACGTTATAATATATTCTATTTCAATGGCCGAGAGTGATATTTATCCAACTTGGCGCTCAGGTAGCGAAATAAATATAAGCTCGTGGAGCAGAAATGATGTTGATAGATGGCTAGAAGAAGCTTCTTTGATTAACGATAATAATGAAGCTGCCAGGCGATATGAGGCTTTTGTTACAGCCGAAGCTGATGATGTACCGGCGATTCCTTTATTTTGGGAAGCTCTAGTTTATCCACAAACTAAAAAGATTAAAGGTTTTAAAATCTATTTCCTAGAAGACCCTGCGGAACGTTTTGTAGAGATTGCTAATTGGTATATCAAAACCTCTAAAAAATTAAAATAACTCCCAGCCGAAGTGGCGAAATTGGTAGACGCGCAGCGTTCAGGTCGCTGTGAGGGCAACTTCATGAGGGTTCAAGTCCCTCCTTCGGCACTAAATAATTCTAAATTACAAATTATAAATTTAAAAACAATTTTTAATTATATAATTTTTCATTTATTTTGAAATTTAAAATTTATAATTTGAAATTAGCTAACTTATGATTACAAAATATAAAAATGTTAGTCGGCCGCGTTTTACAAAAAATAATAAAACGCGCCAAAATAGTCATGCCCCCCATAAGGATAGACCAATAGCTTCGAAAGGTATTGGCGAGGGACGAAATAAACTAAGAATAATTCCAATAGGAGGTTGCGAAGAAGTTGGTCGCAACATGACTGTCTTTGAATATAATAATGATATTATAATTTTAGACATGGGTTTACAATTTCCCGAGGAAGATATGTTAGGTATTGATTATATTATTCCTAATATTGAATACCTAAAGGGCAAAGAAAAAAATATTCGTGGCGTAATTTTCTCTCACGGACACTTAGATCATATTGGTGCTGCGCCTATTCTTTTAGAGAAATTGGGTAATCCTCCAATAGTCGGCAGAAATCTTACTCTAGCAATGGTTAAACATCGTGTTGAAGATTATAAAAAAGGTAGCTCTAAAGCATTAAAAACAATCCTTATAAAAGACATAAAGGATAAAGTTGTCTTAGGCTCTTTTAGGGTTAGTTTTTATCAAATTGAGCATTCTATTATGGACGCTGTTGGTGTTGTTATTTCAACCCCGGTCGGCACGGTCTTACATCCTGGTGACTGGACAATGGAAAGAGATAAGAATGGCAAACCTTTAGTTGACTATTCTCATCTTGCTAAATTGCCGAGGCCAACGATTCTTATGTTAGAAAGCCTTGGTGTTGTTTCAAATAAACCAAGCCCAACTTCAGAAGAATTAAAAAAAAGTTTATTTGATTTAATTAGTCAGGCTCCCAACCGAGTTATTATAGGAACTTTTGCTTCACAAATTGAACGTGTCGGCTGGATTATTCAAATTGCTGAAAAGTTGGGCAAGAGAGTTGCTCTAGATGGCTTTAGTATGAAAACCAACATTGAAATAGCCAAAGAGCTAGGGTATATAAAATGCAAAAAAGAAACCCTAATTAAAGTTGAGCAAATTCATAATTATCCAGAAAACAAAATTGTTGTTATCTGTCCTGGCGCTCAAGGCGAAGAAAATTCAGCTCTTACAAGAATTACTGAAGGCAGCCATAGACATATTAAAATAAAGAAAAACGATACTATTATATTTTCTTCATCAATTATTCCGGGCAACGAAAGAACTATCCAGCGCCTAAAGGACAATTTATATAGACAATGTGATAATGTTATTCACGGTAGTTTAATGGATATTCACATTTCGGGACACGGCACAAAAGACGACATTGCCTTTATGCTTAAAACAATAAGGCCAGATTATTATATTCCGGTTTATGCTAATCACTATATGCTTAAAGAAGCTGAGAAATTAGCTCGCAGCATAGGTTTTAGAGCTGATAGAATATTTGTACCTGATAATGGACAAGTTATTAGCTTTGATAGAAACGGCGGGAAAATTACTAAAGAAAAAGTCCCGGCAAACTATGTCTTTGTCGATGGAATGGGCGTTACTGATTCTTCTAATGACGTTGTTCTAAGAGACAGAAAAATGATGTCTGAAGATGGAATGGTAGTCGTTATATCAACTATCGATTCTAACACCGGCGATTTAATCGGCAGTCCTGATATTATCTCTCGAGGCTTTGTTTATATGAAAGAAAATCAAGAATTAATGCAAAAGGTTAGACAAAAAATTAAGATGATCGTAAAAAGTAGACCAATGCCGCAACCCGGCGTTACCGAAGATGATTATGTAAAAAATAAAATTAGAACAGAGATAGGGCAATTCCTATTCCAAAGTACTAAGAGACGACCTTTACTTTTACCGGTCGTTATAAGAGTTTAAAAAAACCTCGGCTAAAAGCCGAGGTTTTTATTTTATATTCTACAAAACATTCGCAAAAACTCTTTCTAATTTACTCTCTGGAGATTTACCTACAACTAAGCTTTCAAATAGTGCTACCCAAGCGGTAGTTTGCACAACGGTTAAAATAGAGCCGCCTATAACAACTATAGCTATTGAGATAATTAGACCAAGAACTAAGACTGCTACAAAAATTGGGAAGGAAGCAAATACTACGCTTAAGAAATATAAAACTGCAATAGGTATTGCCATTATCATAACGCCTAGTAATAAAACCAAGCTCCCGATAATACTAATAGCAAAAAGGATAATTGTCATTTCTAGGCTAACTAGCCAATTACTCTTAAACAGCTTCCAGCCAGCAATAATAGATTCTCCAAATGAATAGTTTTTTAAAATAATAAAAGCCACTGCATATTTTGTAATAAAGGCTAAGATCAAGGCTACAACAAGTAATACTATAAAAACCACAAAATATACCAATGACATTGCTACGCTTAGCTTAGCCGACAAAGCAATGGGGGCTATAGTAACTAAAGCTAAAAGATAAACTATAATTCTAACTAAAAGATTTACTCCTAAAAGAGGCCAAAAATGTTTGCGACCCTCTTTAAATCCAATTGATGTATCATGCTTTTTTTCAGACTTTGAAGGTAAACGAGCTCCGTTAGCTAGGGCCTTGGAAGCATTGTTAACCAAACCACCTTGAGAAACAATAGATAGCCACAATAAAAATATTAATAGACCAACTAAAACAAGCAAAATAACCAGCATCGAAACTAAAGACCAGGGATCTGTTTTAGCAACACCCAATATATTTCCCCAGATTCTAGGGCTAAAAATGCCGGTTTGTGCCCAACGATCCCAATCATAGATAGTTGAACCTTGACGATTAGTAAAACGATTGATTAATTCAATCTCAAAATTACTAGCTAATAAAGTAGCAAACAGACCAAAGAACCAAAGGTATTTATGTTTCCAGGCAATAATAAAAGATTGCCTGATAATTGAACGATATAAAGACATAGGCATGGGGTAAATAAATTTAACTATATTATACCACCTTTTTCATTAGAGCCTCAAATTCTTCCTGCTCAATTGTTTCCTGCTCTAATAATAACTGGGCTACGCTTTCCAGTTGTTTTCTATTGTCTTCTAATATTTTTTTAGCTTTTTTCTGACCCTCGTTTATAAAACCATTAATTTCTTTATCAATTTCCTCGGCAACTTTTTCACTATAATCTCTTTGCTCATGAATTTCCCTACCTAAGAAAATCATTTCTTCTTTTTCTCCAAAAGTTCTCGGGCCTAATTTTTCAGACATTCCAAAATCAGTTACCAATCTTCTAGATAGAGCCGTAGCTCTTCTTAAATCTGAAGTGGCTCCAGTAGTAACTTCTCCGAAAATTAACTGTTCAGTTAAATATCCGCCAAGCAAAACCGCAATCTCATCAATAAAATAAGATTTAGTATTAAGATGACGATCTTCAGAAGGAACTTTTAAAGTATAGCCTCCGGCCATTCCTCGAGAAATAATAGAAATTTTATGAACCGGATCAGCATTAGGTGAAAAATGCGCAACAATTGCGTGCCCGGCTTCATGATAAGCGGTAACTTCTTTTTCTTTAGAGCTGAGAACTTTTGATTTTCTTTCTGGACCAAGCATTACCTTTTCTATAGCTTCTATAAGCTCGGCCATATCAACAATTTTTTTATTATGACGAGCTGCTAAAATAGCTCCTTCATTTAGGACATTGGCTAAATCAGCTCCAGAAAATCCAGGAGTGCGTTCAGCAATTTTTCTCAAAGAAACATCTTTAGCTAAAGGTTTTTTCCTAGCATGAATTTCTAAAATCGCCTGACGGTCAGCAATATCTGGCTCATCTAAAACAACTTGTCTATCAAATCTGCCGGGACGCATCAAAGCCGGATCTAGAACATCTGGTCTATTAGTCGCTGCCATAACAATAACTCCGTCGTTAACTTCAAAACCATCCATTTCTACTAAAATTTGGTTTAGAGTTTGCTCACGTTCGTCATGCGACCCACCGAGACCGGCGCCGCGCCTTCTGCCTACGGCATCAATCTCATCTATAAAAACAATACAAGGAGCGCTTTTCTTAGCGCGCTTAAATAAGTCTCTAACGCGAGAAGCTCCAACACCAACAAACATCTCAACAAACTCTGATCCGGAAATACTAAAAAATGGAACATTAGCTTCTCCGGCAACAGCGCGAGCTAATAACGTTTTACCAGTTCCCGGACTACCTAATAACAAAACTCCTCTAGGAATTTTAGCTCCTAGGGCCGTAAACTTTTCTGGCTCTCTTAAAAATTCAACAACCTCGCCTAATTCTTCTTTAGCTTCTTTAACGCCAGCAACATCTTTAAATGTTACTTTTAGCTTATTTTGCAAATTAGCTTCGTGCGGCTGCGATTGCCCAAAACTTAAAGCACGATTATTAGCTCCCTGAACTGAGCGCAACATAAAGTATATAAAAACTCCAATTAATAAAATCGGTATTACAAAAGGCAATAAAGCGCTTAGCCAAGTTTCACTAGCCGAAGGGCTAGAAACATTTATAGAAATTGCGGAAACCCTTTCAGGACTTACACCTAAACTTGATAAAAGTTCTGTTAAAGGTTGGCCAGTTTCTTTGGTGGCGCTTTGTTTAGTGCCATCTTTCAAGACAATATCAAGCTTGTCTTTGTTAATATCTATTTTTTCAACTTTATCATCTTTAATTTGAGAAACAAGTTGGCCAATGCTTATTTCTGTAATTTGGCTTTGTCTTGAAGTCCAAAGCGAAAGCAGCGCTCCCAAAAGCAGGAACGCCACTAAAATGATAAAAAAGTTTCTGAGTAATAATTTCATAGTCTCGACAATATACCGCTAAACAATGGCTTAGTCAAGCATTTTGCGGACGCTGTGAATTTTATAGGCAACGTAAAAAAGGCTATAAGCTATAAGTAGTATAACTAAAGCAACTAACAGTCTTAGCACAATATCAGTCCAGGCAATTAAAACTGCCAAAACCAACATTATAGATCCGTTGACTATAAAAACGCGCTGTAGCCCAGAAAGCTTATGACGCACAATATCAATTAGATTAGCCATAAATTATTTTAAAATTCTTAAATCAGCTTTTATTATAACAAAAAATGAGCTTAAAAACAATTAAAAAAGGCCGCCCTTTTGGGCGGCCTTTTTGTTACTTATCTTCTTCTACTTTTTCCTCTTTTTCTTCTTTTTTATCCTCTACCTTTTCTTCTTTATCTTCCTTGTCTTTTTTAGACTTTTTAGAGCTCTTTTTATCCTTAGCCTTACCTGGTAACGCTAAACCTAAACGATGTTCGTTGGCATCAAGGGAAATAATAATAAATTCTACTTGCTGACCAGCTTTAAAAAGATCATCAAGTTTTTCATTGTTAGTCAATCCAAGCTGACTGACATGAGCTAAACCATGAATATCAGAATCAAGCTCAACAAATAGACCAAAGGGATTAACCTTTAAAATCGTACCAGTAACATTTTGGCCAACAGCATATTTTTTCTCTACGCCTTCCCAAGGATCATGCATCAAGCGCTTAGCTGACAAGAAAATCTTAGCACCCTCAATAGAAATAATCTGCGCTTCAATAGTATCACCAACTTTATAAACTTCTGAAGGATCTTCAATTCTTTGCCAAGCTAATTCGCTAATATGAATTAAACCTTCAAGGTTTCCACCAAAATTAACAAAGACTCCAAAACCAGTAACGGCAATAATTCTTCCTTCAATAGTATCCCCAACTTTAAATTGAGAAATAACATCTTTTTGCTTTTCTTGCCAAGCATCTTTTTCACTAACTACTAACTTGCCTTCTTTGCGATCAAGAGTAATTACTTTAACTTCGGTCTCTGTACCAACTAAAGATTTTAATTTTTCTAAAATTTTTGATTTATCGCCGCCGGAAACTCTTGGATAATTTTCTGGAGACAACTGAGAAACTGGCAAGAAAGCCGGGATCTGAGCATAGCTGACTAAAAGTCCGCCGCGGTTAGCCGCATTAATACGAACCATTATATTTTTCTTTTGCACATATATTTCTTCCAAGTCCTGCCAAGTCTTTTCTTCACCAGCATGGCGGAAAGATAGTTCTAACTCACCATTTTCATTTTCAACATCAATAACAGTTGCTTCAATAGTATCGCCAGGCTTAAGGCTAGAATATTCTCCAGCTTCAAAATAAAGCTCACGTCCGCGTACAACGCCGACTAAACGACCGCCAATATCTAATCTTACTTCAGCCTTAGAAGATGCTAAAACAATTCCACTGACCGTATCGCCGACCTGCGGAATCTTAAAAGTATCGCCCTTAACCAAAGAAGAAAAGTCATTGGTTTGTATATTTTTTTCGCTCATAATAAAAAAGAAATGCTTAACCATCCTACGCTAAAGCTATGGATGGCCCTTCGGCCCGCCCTGCCGAAAGATTAATAATAGCGGTATTCAATTTTACTGCTAGCTTATTTAATCATAATCTAATAAAAAAATCAAGACTAATAAAAGAGCCGAGCAAAAGCCCGGCTCTTAAAGGGTATAGGGATTAATTACTTGGAGCGCAGTTAGCAGCTGAACCAGAGCTATCCGTACCAGTGCCAAAACCAGGGGCCGGAGAAGCTGAATCAAGCTTAGTTGAACACTCGTCAGGAGTCTTATTAAACGCCGCGCAAATAGTTGTCAATAAAGAAGCGCTGTCACGATTTGATTCAACTTGCTTTCCATTAATAACAAGGGTTGGTGAACCCTGAACTCCGTATTTATTATTTTCAGAATCATGCAAATTAAATGTCGGGAAGCTGCCCTTATATTTACTCTTGTCATTAAAGTCAGAGGTTAAACTAAACTTCTTATCAGTCGCTTTATAGCAAGAATCTAACTTACTCTTATTAATACCAGTACTACTAACGCAAGAGGCTGAATCACCCGACTTTAAGAAACAATCAAGAAAGTCATTGTATTTATCAGCCTGCCCTGAACCAATACAATACTGATTAATATTATCTTGTAACTCTGTTTCTCCGTGCATTATATAGTTAACAAACTTAATTTCAAAATCAATTTTATTGCCCAAAGCCTTAGCTACTGGAACAATACCTTTTTCAATTTGTGTGCCGTACGGACAATGACTCATAACAAAAAGTTCAACTTTTGGTTTATCGCTTTTTGTTATATCAGTAGGTGTTACTGGGGTGCTAGCGCTAGTATCTGAGTTAGCGTTTACATTAGCGCTGTCTGATAATTTTTCAATATCCATTGCTTGCGGGAAAAACTGCTTACCATCTTTAGAAATAAAAGATTCTATTTCATTATCGCCAACTTTGACCTTAAGTTTATATAGACTCTTATCATAATCAGCGACTTCAGTAACAGTTGCTGTTGTTCCGGCAGCTACAAGATTCTTATTAATAAAATCTTCAGCTTTAGCTTTAGCTTCATCAGGAGAGACATTCTTTGAGAAACCCAATTTAGCACCGCCAAAATTAATAACGGCGACAACTACTAAAATAACGACTACTGCAGCTAGAGCAATAATCAAATTAGATTTTTTGCCAAGCTTATTTTTAATATGCTTGACCTTAGAAACTTCGTGTTCCATAAAGCATGGTACTTAATAATAAGTGTGAGCTTAATTATACTTTAAGACCAATTTACGGTCAATCATCAACTAGGCCCAAGTAACGCAAGCTACGTTATCCTTATCTTCTTTAAAGCGCATAAGGTGAACGCCCTGCGTATCGCGACCAAGCTCATTAACTGATTTAAATGCTAAACGTATAACTTGGCCTTTCGCAGAAATAATAATGAGATCTTTATCCGCCATCGCTTCAGAGCTAACCACAAAAGCATTAGTTAAGTTACCTGTTTTATCGGTAACTTTGGCGGTCTTAATGCCCGAGCCTCCTCTGCCCTGTACTTTATACAAATGAAGAGGCGTTCTCTTTCCAAATCCATTAGCCATAACTGACAGAACCTGATATTTCTTTATTTTTTCTTTATCTGAAGGAATAATTCCCATACCAACAACCAAATCGCCCTTCTTTAATCTTACGCCCATCACTCCTGAGGCATTTCTGCCCATTGGTCTAACATTAGCTTCCTTAAAGCGAATTGCTTGACCATGCGCCGTAATTAACTGAACTTCATCTTTCCCGCTAGTAGGCTTTGCCCAAATTAATTTATCTTCATCGCGCATTTTTATAGCAATCAAACCAGAGCGGCGCACCTTTGAAAATTCTTCTAGAGGCACTTTTTTAACAACACCCTTTTCTGTTGCAAAGAATAAGAAAGCGCTCTTAGAAATCTTATCTAAAGGCAAAACCGAAGTAACTTTTTCTTCGCTCGGTAATTGCAAAAAATTAACAATAGCCTGCCCCTTAGCAGTACGAGCTGAAGCCGGAATTTCATAAGCTTTAAGTTGGAATACTCTACCGCGCGTTGTAAAGAAAAGAATATCGTTATGAGTCATTGTTGTGAACAAAAATTCTACCATATCTTCTTCTTTGGTTGTTAAGCCAATAACTCCCTTACCGCCGCGAGCTTGGACTTTAAAAGTGTCCGGCGGTAAACGCTTAATATAGCCATCTCTAGTCATAACAACAATTGTTTCTTCATTAGGCACTAAATCCTCAACACTAAAATCTTTAATTCCGTGCTCAACAATTGCTGTCCGGCGCTCATCACCGTATTTTTCAGTTGACTCCTCTAGTTCTTTTCTAATGATTCCTAAAATCTTAACTCTAGATTTTAAGATAGCTTCTAAATCTTTAATTAAAGCTTTTTTCTCTTTTAATTCATTCTCAATATTCAAACGCTCTAAATTAGCCAAAGAACCAAGCTTCATTTCTACAATAGCAAAAGCTTGGCGATCTGATAATTTGAATTTCTTCATCAAATTATTTTTAGCTTCTTCTCTATCTTTTGATGATTTAATTGTTTTAATAACCGCATCAATGTTATTTAAAGCGATCATTAAACCTTCTAAAATATGAGCGCGATCACGAGCTTTTTCTAATTCAAACTCGGTTCGGCGTCGGACAACTTCTTCTCTGTGTTTAATATACTCTTCTAAAACCGATTTTAGGTTAAGAATTTTTGGCTGAATACCATCAACTAAAGCCAATAAGTTAAGATGAAAAGTTTCTTGAAGCTGGGTTTGCTTATACAAACTATTTAAAATCTTTTTTGGAAAAGCGTCTTTCTTTAATTCAATAACAACTCTTACTCCGTCTTTATCAGACTCATCGCGCAAATCTTTTATACCATCAAGTTTTTTTTCTTTAACTAAATCAGCAATTTTTTCAACCAAAGACGCTTTATTAACTTGATAAGGAATTTCTGTTATGACAATAGCAAAGCCGCCTTGCTTAGTTTCTACAACCTCAGCGCGTCCGCGCATAACAATTCCGCCTTTACCGGTAGTATAGGCTTTAATGATTTCACTGCGATCATAAATAATACCGCCGGTAGGAAAATCAGGTCCTTTAACAAATTGCATTAAATCTTCAACCGTAGATTCTGGCTTTTCAATTAAATGAACAATGGCGTCTGAAACTTCTCGTAAATTATGTGGCGGAATATTAGTAGCCATACCAACGGCAATACCCATTGAACCATTTAGCAACAGATTAGGTAATCTCGCCGGCAAAACTCTTGGCTCTTGCTGAGAGCCGTCAAAGTTAGGTAAAAAATCAACAGTTTTTTTATCAATGTCAGTTAATAACTCTTCGGAAATAGCCGCTAGCTTAGCTTCTGTATAACGCATAGCCGCAGCATTGTCGCCGTCCATAGAGCCAAAGTTTCCTTGTCCTCTAACTAACGGATAGCGCATAGCAAAATCCTGAGCCATTCTAACCAAAGAATCATAAACCGCGCTATCGCCGTGCGGGTGATATTTACCTAAAACTTCACCGACTACTGTCGCTGATTTTCTGAACTTAGCGCTAGGCTTTAAGCCTAAATTCCACATAGCATAAAGTATGCGGCGATGAACCGGCTTAAGTCCGTCTCTAACATCAGGCAAAGCGCGCGATACAATAACGCTCATTGCATAGTCCAAATATGAACGACGCATTTCTTCAACAATCGGTTGAGCTTCAACGTTGCCGACGTTGTTAACGCCGGCAGTTTCTTCTTTTTTAATATTATCTTTTTCTTCTTTAGCTTCTAAGGGCTTATTCTTAACTTTGGGCATAAAAATTAATTAGGCAAAGTATTAGGGGTAATTGATGGAGTTACTTGCGGCAATTCGGTTCCTGTAATAGTTGATGGTTTAGCGGTTTCTGTTGTTTTTGATAATTGCTGCAATTCATTCATTCCGGTTTTCACTTGGGATAAAGTTTCTTGAAGATCTTTTTTTAAAACTTCTAAATCAGCGGCTTTTTTATTATCTTCTTCCAAAGGCGCCGGGCTTTGTGCCTTAATCATTGTGTTTAAATTTAAAATCCAAACGACCACAATAATAGTCATAATAGCGCCAATACTAGTCCACATTATTAAACGCTGAGTTTTCTCATTCATCTTCTTAGGTAATTCTTTACTATGATTATAATTTGAATAACCATGAGCTACGGAAGCAGTCATTGCGCTTTGCGGCAACTGTTTTGATTCGGTCTTTTTAGCACGCTTATTAAGAGTCTTTTTTTTGGTTTTTATTTTAGACATAAATTAAAAAGACAAAATTACTAATTCCATATCTTCTTGCGGCAAGTCTTTTTTATTAATTTTCAATTTTTCTTCATAACGGGGTTTAACAGCCAGTGCTTTTAAAAACTGATCAACACTATTTAAATCAATCTTAAGTCCCGGAACTTTATAATGCATCGGGATAACAATTCTCGGTTCTATTTGATTAATAACCGAGACTGCTTTTTGCGCATCAATTGTAAAAACCCCACCTACTGGAATTAACAAAATATCAGTACCCTCAAGACGTTCCAATTGTTTGTCATCTAACTCATGCCCAAGGTCTCCTAAGTGAGCTACAGAAATATCTTCAATATCAAAACGATACATAATATTGTCGCCTCGCTTACCGCCCTTTTCGGCATCATGAAAAGAATGAATACCGTCAATGTAAACACTCTTGATTTCATATTCTCCGGCTCCGCGAATTACAAAAGGCTCGCCCTTTACTCCGGCTAAATTATTATGATCTTCATGATCATGACTAATTGTCACAATGTCAGCTTCTAATCTTGGCAACTTAAGACCGACTTTATCTCCATTGTAGGGATCTGTGATAATACTGACAGCATCAGTAGCGCCCTTGCCTTGAAGACGAAAGGCCGAATGCCCCAACCAAGTAATTTGCATGAAATAAATGTTTAAATAATTAAGTAAAGATACCCTTTAAATATACGAAAAAAAACACTTAGTGTCAACCAAAAGAGACTTGATTTTTCGCGTGTTTTCTGCTTTATTTGTTAAATAGCAGTAATACGCTATAATGACTTAAGTTACTATCTTTTCTATGTACGATAACGAACAAATGTTGCAAGACTTAGAAAGTCTAAACAGTCAAACAATTAAAAAACCAAAGCGAGGAAAACTGCGTAGATTTATTCTAATAATTATCGGCTTACTAATGTTAATGTATGCTGCTTTTTATATAAAGAATTATTTTGCCCCCAGCAATAAGCAAACCTGGATCGATAAAATACCTATAATCGGTCAAGTCAAGCATTTAGCTGAAAGTGCAGACAGAGAATTGAAAGGCGAAGAAAGAGATCGTATCAATATTCTTCTTCTAGGTATAGGCGGCAAAGGACATGATGGAGGGCAATTAACCGATACTATCATGGTGGCTAGCGTTAAACCTAGTACTGAACAAGTTTCTTTATTATCTATTCCTAGAGATTTAGCTATACCAATAGAAGGTTCGGGTTGGAGAAAAATAAATAATGTTAATGCTTTTGCCGAACAAAGCGATCCTGGATCAGGCGGTATAGCAACTAGCCAAGCAGTTGGTGATTTACTTGATGCTCCGATTGACTATTATGTACGCGTTGACTTTCAAGGCTTTGAAACTATTATTGACCAAATCGGCGGCGTTGATGTTTACGTAGACAACACCTTAGATGATTACGCTTATCCAATTTTAGGACAAGAAGACAATCCTGATTATTATAGCCGCTATGAGCATCTTCACGTAGACACTGGTTGGCAGCATATGGACGGCAGCTTAGCCTTAAAATATGCTCGCAGCCGTCACGGAGTTGGCGGAGAAGGCTCTGATTTTGCTAGAGCCAAAAGACAACAAAAAATATTAGAAGCCGTGAAGAATAAAGTTATCTCAGCAAATTTTCTTCTTAATCCAAAACAAGTTTCAAGTTTAATCTCAACCTTAGATAAAAATATTTCTACGAATTTAAAAGTTTGGGAAATAATTAAACTTTGGTCAATGGTAAAAGATGTTAAAAGCGACGGCATTATTAATAAAGTTTTAGATAATAGCCCAAGCGGTCTTTTAATTGATGGCCGGGGCGATAATGGCGCTTATATATTAAGTCCGCGCTCAGGCGATTTTTCAGAAATACAATATTTATTCTCGCAAATTTTTGGCACTGATGATAATCAGAATAAAAAAGATTCAAAAAACGAAAATAAAAAAATTAGCGGAACAATTTCTATACTCAATGGCACATGGATTAATGGGCTTGGTAATAGAAAAGCTTTGGCAATAGAAAGCTTGGGTCTTGATGTTATTGAGGTCAGTAACTCAAGTCGTCATAATTTTGAAAAATCAGTTATTTACGATTTAACTTTCGGAGCAAAAAGACAAGCTCTACAAACGCTTAAAGAAGAAACTGGCGCTAATATCGCGCCTACTTTACCTGATTGGTTAAAAGAAGAATTAATCGCGCGCAATACTGAGAAGCAAAGAACTCAACCAGACTTTATCTTAATACTAGGAACTGACGCAGATATTAATTCTTCGGGCACTGAAAATACTAATTAGTTATGCAAAGAAATAAACCGCTAGTTGTAATATTTGGGCGAACCAATGTAGGTAAATCTACTCTTTTTAATTGTTTAACAGAAAAATCAACAGCTCTAGTTTCTAATATTCCAGGAACTACTAGAGATGCTAATATCGCCGATGTAGAATGGCAAGGCAGAAATTTTTCTTTAGTTGATACCGGCGGGTTTATTGATCTTGATTTTTTGCGCCTTCGCAAAATCAAAGCCGAGACTATTGATGAGTATGTTCAAAAGCAAGCGCGCGACTATCTTAAGCGCGCTGACTTAATTTTATTTGTTGTTGATGTGAGAGATGGAATTTTACCGCAAGACAAAATGATGGCAACAATTGCTAGAAGAATTATAGAAGACAAAAATAAAATTATGGTGATCGCTAATAAAGCTGATCAGCCTAGACTGTCCGCTTCGGCAATAGAATTTTTAAAACTTGGCTTAGGAGAAGTTACTGCAGTATCAGCTACGACAGGCAAAGGCACTGGCGATATGCTAGATATAATCTTAAAAAAAATAAAATCTCCTTTAGTTAAAAATGAAGTTGAAACTAATAATGAAAAATCTTCTATAAAAGTTTCTATTATCGGAAAGCCTAATGTTGGAAAATCAAGTCTTTTAAATGCTATCTTAGGATTTCCTAGAGTTATTGTTAGCCCAATTCCGCACACTACAAGAGAACCACAATCAGATAATATAAATTATAAAGATAAATCAATAACTTTTGTTGATACTGCCGGCTTAACTAAACACGGGCATAAAGCCGAAACCCTAGAAAAACATAGTATGGAAAAAAGTTTAGCGGCTATCAAAAAATCAGATATCGCTATATTAGTTTTAGATATTTCTGAAGCCCTAACAAAACAAGACGCTAGAATTGTTGAAGAAATTTTTGAAAGACATAAGAGCTTAATCTTAGTAGCTAACAAATGGGATAAAATAGATACTAAAGATCCTAAGAAATACACTCGCTATATTAATGGTGAATTGCCTTTTGCAACGCATGCGCCAATTCAATTCTTATCAGCAAAAAATAGATTAAAAATTAATCAGCTTTTAGATTTAATTATTAAAATTGACGGAGAAAGACATCTTGAAATATCTGATTCTCAATTAGAAAAACTCTTAAAAATGGCTGTAAAAAAGCATCGCCCGACCAAAGGCAGGGGTACAAAATACCCAAGAATTTATGAACTTAAACAAACCGGCACTAATCCTCCGACCTTTATGGTGCGTTTAGGCGTTAGAGAAAGTCTGGCTGATTCTTATTTAAGATTTTTAGAAAACCAATTGCGCGAACGTTTTGGATTTTTAGGAACACCTATTAAAATATGGGTAGAGAAAGGCCGCGATGTGCACGGTCTACATAATAGTTAAATATGAAATTAATAATTGGCCTTGGCAACCCGGGCGAACAATATAATAACACTAGGCACAATATCGGCTTTATGATAGTTGATAAAATTGCCGAAGATAAAAAAATAAAATGGCAGATGAATAAAAAGTTCAATGCGCTTATTGCTGATCTCGGGGAAATAATTTTAGTAAAACCGCAAACTTTTATGAATGCTTCGGGTAAAAGCGTTTCAGCAATTTTACGTTATTATAAGTTAATACCGCAAACTATTTTTGGTATTAAAAAAGAATCTAATCTAGGAGAAACCTTAACAGTTATTCATGATGAGCTTGATCTTCCCTTAGGCGGCTATAAACTTTCTCTTAACTCAGGGAGCGCCGGACATAACGGGGTACAATCTATTATTGATAATCTAAAAACTAAAAATTTTAAACGCTTGCGTGTCGGCATTGCAACTGAAGCGCGCGAGCATATACCAGGCGATAAATTTGTTTTACAAAAATTTAATCAAGAAGAGTTAAAAGTTATTAATAAGATTCTCCCTGAAATAATTAGCCAAATATAAGTTAAGGCTGTGAAAAATTTCACAGCCTTTTTAAAAACCATTTTTCTTCATTTTACTCTACTCCACAAATCTTTATATGACCGCTTATCCGGCCAATTTTATAAAGGATTGCGACCCTGCCGCGTTGCGCCTGTTCATAAACCGCGTCAGTAACGTTACCGACAAACTTTACAAAGCGCCCATAAGACAATTCTGCCCGAGCCTCTATATACTTAGACTCAACCCCGGTAAAAAAATAACTGTTAATAGGCGACAAACCGTCTAGCCCAAAATTATTATTAATCGGGGATATGTAGTTTGTTTCAATTGATGCTTTGGTAACTCGAGCATCAACTCTTTTAATTGGGGCTTTATTAAAATCTGCTCTATAAATAGAAATGAGCAATGAAGCCACAGCCGCTATAGCAAGAGCTATAACACAAACTGTATTTACAGAAAGAACCATAAACCCTCCCTTGGTTTTATTTTAAAATTTTTTATATTAAGATACTTTAATTCAATATCAATTTTTATATATTGTCAATATAAAAAAGAAGCTACGTATGATTAATCATACGTAGCCCAAATCAAACTTCTAAACAATGTACAAAATGAAAAATAAAAGTTCAGTACTAGTCGATAAGTAAGAGGCCGCCCGAAAAGTTGCTATCGGCGTTAAACAAATGAGTCCCATATCTAAAGGTCGCTCCATCATCGTAAACGCGAAAGAAAAGAGAATATTCGGACGACTGCCAATTTACAGCTGCACAATCATAGACCAAAGCATCACTGTTTCTGCCTAAGACATCCGGGTACATAGCAAAAGCCATGGCGCTATCTAAAGGCCCGGAAAGGATAATACCCTCAGGCAAAGAAGACATTTGTTCAATGTCGGCATTAACCGAGTAACCCTGAAGCGTCGTTGGGAAATAAATTCCTACCACGGATTCTTTTTTAATTCTTTCAACTAGAATCTCATACCTACTGCCGTTAGTAATGCTAACTTGATTTTTTAATTCGCCTTTGCAGTAGTCAAAACTACGTTTTGCAAAATGCTTCTTATAACTTTTACCCGCAGCAATTACCAATTCTTCAGTCATTTCACCAATATCAGTCAGTTGGGTCTTGGGGATGATTATGGGAAGATAGACGCCATTGAACAAATTCTGATATACACTATAGGTTTTGTATCTGGCAGTTAAAATTAACTTATCAACCCTGGCTTCAAAGTCATCTAAAGATAGGTTAGGAATTAAGCCAGTAGCTTCAAAGCCCTTGCTCATTCTCTCTTTTATTCTCTCTTTGTGATGAAGAGCGGGTTGCTCCACATGGTGGTTTTTATCAGGGTCGCAGACTTTAGCTTTTAACCCCCTGGGAACTATTCGCCTGCCGTTTTTATCAAATAGTTTTTTGACGGCCACGATAATTTTTGCGGCATCTTCGGTAATGGAAAATTTTAATTCCCCGTCTATTATTTTACGGGCAACATCAACACCTCCAATGGTGTTTAGCAAGGCCTCTTCCTCGCCTCTGGTAAAATCCGAGAATTTTGCACTCATTGTTAAATAACTCCTTTTCTTATTCTTAGCCTAAAAGACCAAAGAATATTGTGACTTCTGCCCGAAGTCATGGGTCCTTTCCAAGGTGAAAAGGATAATTATATTTACTATATTTTCTATAATCTGTCAATATAAAAAAGACCCCTGTACTCTTAGAGAGACAGGGGCTTATTAAATAACTATTTAACGTTTTCTTTTCTTTTGTTTAACACCTTAATAATCATTTCCCAGGTTTCATCTGATTCCGCGAGATTTCCGAACTCTAATAACTCATCATTACTTCTCTTGCTTAGATCAATATTAGAGCAGAGATAACGCCAGGCCGTACTAAAATCGTATTTAGCAGCCTCTTTCTTAAGAAAGGCAATGGCTTCATCGACAGAAAAATGTCCCGACAGAATTAAGTCCCCCCAAACAAATCCCCAGTTAATTTCTCTGGCGAGCTTAATGGAAAGTTTTTTACTTAACCTCTTACTTTTAATAATATCGCCGATTAAACCCTCGTTTCTCTTTTTGGGATTTTTTGTATTAACAATTCTTCTGAGCGTTCTTATGTCTAACCTTCTAATTGCAAATCGTCTCCAATTCCAATCACCTTTTAATAAGATGTTTTTAATATCTTTCTTAGTGAGGAGGTTGATCTCGGAAGCAAACCTTTCTTGAAATGCTTCCCAGAGTGTTCCACTATTTATTTTTCTGACGATTTGTAAGAACTTCTTCGCGTTGTATCCATATCCTACTGTCAATAATTCTATAACCTTATTTCGTATGTAAGTCCCGTCATTTCTCTTTGTAATTTTACGCAAAAGACTGATTATTCTTTTTTGAGAAAAAAATCGCTTTGACCTCATTAATTCAAGATGGCAACGCTTTGTTATTGAACGCTTTTTCATTAAAGAAAGAGTCTCCTGCTTGGTAAAATTAGTATAACCAATCCGTTCGACAATAATTTCTTCCCAAGCATGGTTCTCTCTAAAAATAGAGCCTATAACAAGGAGCTCCTGCTTATTAAAACTGCGTTTTTCAAGGAGTACTCTTGCTAATTCAGACTTGTTTTTAGCAAATATTTTAATGAGTCTCTTAATAAGACTCACTAACTCGGCGAACGGCTCGGAAAAGTCAAAGGTCATTTCTACTAAATCCATAGAGTCGGAAAACCTCATATCGCGGTCAGCAAGAATTTTCATCATCTTCCAAAACATTTTAGGATCCTCCTGCTTTAACCCCGGGAAGATTTTCCCCCAAATGAGCGCTGCTCTTTCATAGGGATTTTTTTGAAGCATCTCAAGTAATTGCTTGTCAGAATAATATCCTATAGATACAGCTACTTCAAATACTTCTGTATAATTCTGATACACTGATAGTATTTGATCTATTTGCTCGCGCTTTAAAACGCCTGTCTTCATTAAAGACATAGCTATTTCTTTTTTCATGGCTTTAAAATTTTGATTAATAATTCTATTAGTTAATTTATTTAAAAAATTAACCAATCAGGAATATGATCAATCTCCATAATAAAACCATCTGAGCATTTTACTTGATACAAATTTAGATATATAGCTATTGCACTCGGGCAAAAGCTCGTGAAGCTCGTAAAAATTAATGGCCTTGTTAATTTAATCTTGCAATAATTTTTTCCAAAAAACCTGACAAGCGTCAAGGCGATAAGCCAAGGCAATAAATACAATACAGCGACTTTGCACAACTTAAGAAAACCAGATAAACCTATCTGTGCTAAAGTAGGGATCTTTGAGCTTCCGCTCACTCTTTCCTGCAGAGCTTCTTTGTATTTTAGCGCCGCGTCTCGTTGTACTTCCAAGGAAGCGTCGCGCGGCATATTTTGAAGCTCTGTTAAAGCTTTTATTTCAGTGCTGGTTTTATTCTGCTCAGTATGAGAAGAATTTACCAAAGCACTGAAGAATCCTGAATGAATCAGGAATGCACTAAGTAATAAGGTGTATATAACACTTATTACCAAATTCTTTTTTAGTTTCATTGGTAAATAATTCTCCTATAATTTTTGATTGTTTAAATTGGCAAAAAGCCTTCCAAAACGGAATATGCTATAATATCATAAATAGTCATATTTGTCAATATAAAAATATACCCCATTTTCAGGGGTATATTTGATAAAAATCTTTATTTTTCAGCCATTTCTCGCATCTTCTTGCGATGTAAAACATCATCAACAACAACCATAACCGCCGTAGCTACTGGAATTGATAATAAAGCTCCTAAAATTCCGCCGATTGAAAAGCCAATCATAATAGCAGCAATAGAAATAATTGGATTTAAGCCAACTGTCTTTTCCATAACTTTTGGCACTAACAAATTATTTTCTATTTGTTGAATAACTACATACAAAATAATAACAGCACCCGCTAAAATCGGTGATTGTGTAAAGGCTAGAAACACTGCCGGCACAGCACCAATAAACGGACCAAGATAAGGAATAAATTCAGTTAAGCCGGCAATCAAAGCTAGAATCAAAGCGTATTTAACGTTTAGTAACGATAAGCCTAAATAAGTTAAAGCAAAAATTATAAAACATAAAATTAATTGCCCCCTGAGCCATAAACCCATTTTTCTTTGCGCGCGGTTAAACAATTCCATGACATAATTTTGATTTTTCTCAGGAGTAATTGACCACAAAACTTTTTTAATAGCGTTTTCTTCAACGATCATATAAAAAGTGATAACCAAAACTATAATTACCGAGAAAACTCCGCCGAAAAATCCAAAGATTGTTGTAAAGAAACTTCCGGCAGCCGTCTCTAATCCAGTAGAGTTAGCTCCTAAAGAATTTTTTATATTATTAAGCCAACCATGAGCCGCCGTATAATCTTTGAAGCGCGAAAAAAACTCATTAAATTTTTCAACATAAACTGGCGCATCATTTGCAAGTTGCCCTATCTGAGTTGAGATCGGAGGAATAATTAAATAAAGAGCTAAACCAAAAACCGAGATCATTGCTAAATAAATTATAGTAATACCCAAGGTTCTCGGAATGTGCCATTTAACCATACGCTCAACCCAGGGAGTTAAGGCACTAGATAAAATAACTGACACAAAAAGTATCGCTAAAATATCTTGAATAAGATACGCAAAATACAAAATTAAAAGTACGAACAAAATTCTAACTAAACTAGCTGTAGTTAGAGTGATGCGTACTGATGGTTTTTCTTCCGACATAAATTTAACGACCACCAAAACGTGGGCGACGAGGACCGCGCGGGCGATCAAAGTTATTATTATGATTATTAAAATCACCAACCTGCTTACCTTTTTCTGTAGCCCATAATGATTCGTTTTCAGCTATGTCTTTCATGGTTAAATTCACTCTACCTTTTTCATCAATTTCTTTTATTTTAACAGTAACAGTGTCTCCGATATTTAGAAAATCAGCCGGCGAACTAACGCGATAAGGCGCCATTTCGCTAACATGAACCATTCCATCGCGACCCGGAACTAATTCAATGAAAGCTCCAAATTCTAACATTCTAACAACCTTACCAGTAAAGGTTTCGCCAACCTGAAATACTCTAACAATATTATTAATCCAATTCAAAGCTTTTTCAACACCATCTCTATCAGTACCGCAAACCATAACTAATCCAGAATCTTCAATATCAATAGTCACTCCGCAAGCATCAATAATTTCGTTAATAACTTTTCCGCCGGTTCCAATAACTTCTCCGATTTTTTCCGGATCAATCTGCATTGTTGTAATGCGCGGAGCATATTTAGATAATTCTTGGCGCGGCGCAGAAATAGCTTTATTCATTACTTCTAAAATCTGTAAGCGGGCAACGCGAGCACGCTCTAAGGTTGTTTTAATTATTTCTTTATCTAGCCCAATCGTTTTAGTGTCTAGCTGAATCGCTGTAATACCGTCAGTAGTTCCGGTAATTTTAAAGTCCATGCCGCCTTCTCCATCTTCTAAATCTTGTAAGTCAGTTAAAATTTCCCAACGACTCATATCAGGAACAGAAGCTAAGCCCATAGCAATACCGGCAACAGCTTTTTTCAAAGGTACACCAGCATCAAATAAAGCTAATGACGAAGCACAAGTTGAAGCCATTGATGAAGATCCGTTAGAACCTAAAGTTTCGGCAACCACGCGAATTGTGTAAGGAAATTCTTCTTTTACTGGAATTAAAGGAGCAATAGCTTTTTCCGCTAAAGCGCCGTGTCCGATTTCACGACGACCGGCGCCGCGCATCGGTTTTGCCTCACCAACAGAATAAGGCGGGAAATTATAATGAAGCATAAAGCGCTTTTTACTTTCGCCCTCTAAGCCTTCTAGGGTTTGCTCATCACCCGGAGCGCCAAGCGTAACAATTGACATAACCTGCGTTTCGCCGCGAGAAAATACGGCAGCGCCGTGATTACGCGGTAACATTTCAACATCAGCTTCTAAATTACGAATTTCGTCTAAACCTCTTCCGTCAACGCGACGCTTCTCTTCTAAAATCGCTCTAGTTACTTCTGCTTCAACTGCAGCTTCAACTAATTGATAAACTGCAACTTTGCGCAAATCAGCTTCATAGTCTTTTTCAATTAAGAAATCATCAAGCTTTTCTTTAATAGCCGCGACCGCTGCTTTGCGTTCGCCCTTTGTATAGTAAACTTTATCAAATAAAATTTTATTAACATTTTCTTTAAGCCAATCACCAGCTTCTTTTAAGACTGCCTCTTTAGCTTCGTCAATTTTCTCTTCAACTTTTCTAATAACTCTTTCGTGCATTGTTACCTTTAACTCAGAAGTCATTTTATTAATAAGTTCAATCGCCGGCTGCATAGCTTTGTGTCCAGCTAAAATAGCTTCTAACATATCTTCTTCGCGAACCTCTATTGCACCAGCTTCAATCATCACAACGCGCTCAGCAGTTGCTGCAACAGTTAAATCAAGGTCGCTATCAAGTCTTTCTTTATAGGTTGGATTAAAGATAAATTGTCCATTAACCCGCCCTACTCTAATACCGCCGATCGGCCCTTTCCAATCAACTCCTGACAAAGCTAAAGACGCTGAAGCAGCTACTAAAGAAACAATGTCATAATCATTTTCTTGATCAACTGACAAAACCGTAATAACAACCTGAACGTCGCGGCGAGATTCTTGATCAAATAAAGGTCTAACCGAACGATCAATCATACGACCGGTTAAAATCGCTTCATCAGTCGGACGGCCTTCACGCTTAACCCAACGAGAACCTTTAATAATTCCCGCAGCATATAAACGCTCTTCAAACTCAACCATTAAAGGAAAAAAGTCTGTACCCTCGCGCGCTTCTTTAGCTTGAACAACAGTAGCTAAAACTACTGTTTCTCCATATTGAACAGTTATTGCCGCATCAGCCTGTCGGGCTAATTTACCGGTTTTAAAAGTTAGTGTTCGGCCAAGCCAATCACAAGAAAAAACTTTTTCATTACTCATATTTTTTTCTAGCCTGGCCAACAAACTAAAGGACTATGGCAAAACCACAGTACTGTCTGTTTGCTGGTCAAGCAATTAATTATTAATTACCCCTTCCCCGTCCCTTCCCCTTTTGTTAACAAAAAGGGGAAGGGTGACCGGAGGTCGGGATAGGGTTTATAAATTAACGACCAATCAAAAACTTTCTATTATCGCTTAAACTAATAAAGTCATCAACTTCTTCAATAAGTTTTGAAGAGGTTGTTTGTCTAAAAGCCATTGCTTCAACCCTAACTCCCTTAGCCGCCTGCAAATACTCGACTAACGGAATATAATCACCGTCTCCGGAAACCAAAACTATAACATCAACATGATTAGCTAATTTTATAGCATCAATTGCAATGCCAACATCCCAGTCTGCTTTGCGCGTACCGCTAGAAAAGACTTGCAAGTCCTTGATAATTACTTCAAAGCCCTGACCCGATAAAGCTTCAAAAAAAGTTTCTTCTTCATCAGAAGCTCCGCGAATAACATAAGCAATCGCTCTTATTAATTTTCTTTCTCCAACAGCCGCCTTTAAAACTTCTTTAAAATTTACGCGACGCTTATATAAATTTTTTGCGCTGTGATACATATTAGCCGCATCAACCAAAACGGCGACGCGCTGATCTTTGTGTTTTGTCATAGATTGTAAGGAAAGCGAGCTTTCGGCCCGCTTCCGTTTTTGTTTAATCATTTTTTTCAGCTTCAGCATCTTCATTAAGATCCTCGGTCATCAAATCTTCTTCCAGCAACTTGCGAGCTTCTTCCTCTTCAATCATTTTTTTAGCGATCTTGAGTTTTAACTTAGTTGCTAATTCAATAAACGCTTTTTCATCTTCTCTTTGAAGATACTTTAGTAAGCGGCGGCGTTCCCCAACTTTACGCAATAAACCGCGACGTGAGGAATAATCGTGCTTATGCATTTTTAAGTGATCGGTTAACTGATTAATCTCTTCAGTTAAAATAGCGATCTGCACCTGAGGCGAACCAGTATCAGTGTCATGCACTTTAAACCGGTTAATTAAACGTTGTTTGGCTTTTTTGTCCAACATATTTCTTTGCTAGATCCGAGAAAAGCCTAAGCTAAGGGCTTTACCAAGAGCTAGTACATTAATAATAATAGCTAAACAATACTACAAATTGATAAAAAAATCAAGGGGTCAGATAATATTAAATTAGCTAATAAAACCGAGCCTCTTTATTTTTTAGCGCCAGAATAAGCAATCGCTCTTACAATATTCCAAGAAAAAGAATCATTCGGCAATTTATTATAAATCCATTTAAAACTTTTTAGAGCAGCTTGTTCACTAAACAAATTTCTTTTAGCCGGTAATAAACCATAAGCCATAACCATAATAGCGTTTTCTTCAATATTATTTTTCATATTAGGAGTATGCCCATACACTTTTTTAAAAGTCGCCTTAGCTTTATTTTCAATAACGCTATCCCGATATGAAGGCCAACGGCCGTTTGCAATTTTTAAAACGTCCTGCCAATCTTCAGCTGAGTTTGGCAGAATATTATATGCCCTAAAGTAAGAATTAATTACACCAGCTCTTTCGCCTTCACCTAAAATTTTAGTAAGCGGCGTACCATAAAAAATAAAATCTAAAATCAAATCCTTCTCTTCACTAGTAAATTTTTTATCAGCATTAATAATCTCTTTATATTTTTTAGCGGCTTTTTGTTTAGCTGCTTCATCTAAAGAATTACCTAAAGCAGTTACATAATAATCTTCAAATTTCCCCGGAATAATTTTATTAGATTCATTAATAATCTTATCAATAACACTTTCAATAACTGGATTTGTTAAAGGCTCATTATTAATAGGATTTTCTTCATTATTGTTTTGTTCGTTAGTATTTTGGTTAATAATATTCTGACAATTTCTTTGCAAGGCTAACTGTTGCTCAATTGTCATTGTACAAGAAGATGGCACGCTACTAACTACTGAGCGATATTGTTTATCTCCTAAACAAACTATAGACCAATCTGAATAATTTACAGCCGTACAATAATTAACCGAAGAGCCGCCTCCGCCGCCACCTCCGCCGCCACCACCTGGTTGGTTTGGTATAGCTGTTATTCGTGAACCAGCCGTAATTACAGAATAATTTTCAGCAAGGTCATAAGCAAAGGCAGCATAATAATAAATTGTTCCATTATTTAAACCTGAATCAACTGCGCTAGTTAATAATCCGTTATATATTAAAGTGCCATCAGTATAGCTTGTCGGATATGAGCCTGTCTTTCTTACAAGCTTAATACCTACTAAATCTAAATCAGTAGGATTTGTCCAAGATAAATTAACAGTAGCGCTACTGGTTGTAGCTGATAAATTACTTACTGATCCCGGCGCCACTGAATCAACTAGAACTAGATCTTTAGAATCATTATTAAGCGAAGAATAGTTTGGTATTTCATCATAAGCAAAAGCCGCATAATAATATGTAGTACCATTTGTTAAACCATTATCAGTCGTTGAAGTGCCAATGCCCGTATATACTACTGTACCGTCAGTAACTGAACTTGGATATGAACCTGTTTTTCTTAAAACTTTTACGCCGGCAAAATCAAGGTCGGCTGGATTAGTCCAAGATAAATTAACAGAATTAATTCCGGCCGTAGCTTGTAAATTACTTACTGATCCCGGCGCCACTGAATCAACTAGAACTAGGGCTTTAGAATCATTATTAATCACGGAATAATTTGGCGTATTATCATACGCAAAAGCCGCATAATAATAAGTTGCGTTATTTGTTAAACCTGAATCAGTCGTTGAGGTGCCGCTACCCGTATAAATAACTACACCATCTACAACTGAAGTTGGGTATCCGCTTGTTTTTCTTACAATCTTTATACCGGCTAAATCAGGGTCAGTTGGATTGGTCCAAGATAAACTCATTAATCCTCCTGCGCTTTGAACTAAATTAAAATTAGAAACAGCCCCAGGCGCTGTAATATCAGCAATTGTCATTAAAGGATCACCTAAAACAATTTGTACAAAACCAAAATACGGCAAACTCATATAGGCCGCCTCAATCCAAGGGTAACCAACGGCATAAGCCGGCATCCAAACACTTTCATCAGCAATAGACGAAGACCAAGGTTCATAAATATTACCAATACCGCCTGAACCGCCAATCTGCTCCCATTCAGCTAGCTGCCCATGTGTAGATTGATTAGCCGCAACAAAACCATAGCCGTTATAAGATTCATAAGTTGAGAAAACAGCTCCAGGTAATAATGTAAAATTTAAATGATTAGCATTAGCCGGACTATTGGAAACATAACCGTCACCCATTCCAGTATTATAACCGTATGATGTATAAGCAATTATTGGATTAGCGCTTGTCGTAATAAATGAAGTATAGGGCGATGGATCATAAATTGTATTTCTATTTAAATTGCCAAGTTTTGTATTAGCCGAAGACATTCTATCCGCAAAATAACTTTGTGATTTATCTAAAATCCAATAACCGCTACTTGTTGTATCAGCCGATACACCATTATCAATCATTGTTGTAATATCAGAGACCGTATAACCGTCTAAGCGAGACACTAAATAACGCAATGTAAAACCTGAATTCGTAAAATAGTTCAATTTAAAATGGCTATTTTTCAAAAAATTAGTATCCACATTATAATATGGATTATTTCGTCGTCCTGTTGTTTTAAAATTTTGAAAAGATAAACTAATACCCTGATCAACCGAAGCATAATTTACATCATAACAATATGACCCACAATCAGCTGCAAAAGGGTCGTGATGACCGTGCGCGTTTGTTGTATAAACATTGCCCGAAGTATCAACAACAATATCACTAGGTCCTGGACCTGAACTAGCTAAAGTTGAAGAAACTCCGAGTGCTGTAATTTTTGTAACATTTTCCGAACTATAATTAGCCGTATAAACATTGCCTGAAGTATCAACCGCAATGCCGTATGGACTATTACTAGTTGCTCCAAGCGTTGAAGAAGCGCCGGCTGCTGTAATTTTTGTAACGGTATTAGCTCCTAAATTAGCTGTGTAGATATTATTGCTAGTATCAATAGTAATGGCGTAAGGTAGGCTACCTGTTGCTCCAAGCGTTGAAGAAGCGCCGGCTGCTGTAATTTTTGTAACATTATTAGCGCCGTAATTAGCCGTATAAATATTTCCGTCAGTATCAATAGTAATAGCATACGGCTGACTACTGGTTGTGCCTAGAGTTGAAGCTACGCCAGCTGCTGTAATTTTTGTAACTGTATTGGCGCCGCTGTTTGCTGTATATAAATTTCCAGAAGCATCAATCACAATATCTCGCGGACCTATTCCTGTGTCAGCTAAAGTAGAAGAAACTCCGGCCGCTGTAATTTTAGTTACTGTATTGTCGCTATAATTTGCAACATAAACATTACCATCACCATCAACAGTAATACCACGCGGATGACTGCCGGTTGTACCGAGCGTTGAAGAGCTTCCGTCGCTTGCAATTTTAGTAACATTATTAGAGTAATAGTTAGCTGTATAAATATTTCCTGAGCTATCAATTGTCATTGTATATGGATTAAGACCGGTTGTTGAAAAAATACTGGAGCTGCCGCCCGAAGTGATTTTGGAAATATTATTAGCCTGATCGCCCATTATTTTTAACGGCACGCCCTTAACAGTAACAATAATTTTATAAGTATCAATTAAGTTATTAGTTGTTAAATAATCTTCTAAAGGCGCTTTAACATTAGTATTAAATTGATCCCAGGTAATTTCCTCGGTAGTCGGCATTGGCAAACCAACAATACTGACGCCCGGGCGCTTTGATTTATAGTATTGAGCGATTTGTTGGCTATCTTGTAGGCCGCTACTATCACTGTCTGTTGTATATGAAGAATTATAAACAACCAGCACCTCGCTTTCAGTAGGCGCTGATTGATCTGTGGCTGCTTGAACCTTTTGATTAGAGGAAAAACTAGCCGCTAAACAAACAACAACAAACAAAAATACTGTATTTCTAATATTGGAGGACAGAGACATAATACAATAAAATCTTAACAAATTATATTTAAAAATAATACCCCATTAAGCCATTAACAATAAAACTTGTCAATGAGGATAATAAACAACCCGGCGATTAGGCAATCGCCGGGTAGGGTAATCTACTTAATGATCTCATCCAGTAAGTAGTAGGGTAAAAAGTACAACAGAGGTCAACTACCGGGCGGTAGTCTTCCCCTTATTTATAAGAGAACACATATGGAAACTTAAACTTATTTAATAAGAACTATTTTTTTAACGGCACTGTAATTACCGGCCGTTATTTTGTAAAAGTATAAGCCGCTTGAGAGCGAACTACCGTCAAATTGAACCGAGTAGAAACCAGCCGACTTTTTCTCATTAACCAACGTTGTAATGCGTTGACCAAGAGTGTTAAAGATAGTGATTTGAACATCCGCGTCCTGAGGTAAATTATACTTAATTGTCGCGATTGGGTTAAACGGATTCGGATAGGAAATAACCGAAAACGTCTTTGGCACACCGACGATAACCGACGATGATAAATTATAGTACTCAAAATTACCGTTATAGTCAAGTTGTTTAAGACGGTAACTGTAATTACCGGGGTTTAGGTTCTGATCTATATACGAATAATGTTTTTCCGTATTAGTAGTACCCGAACCTGTTATGCTGCCGATTTTTTGCCATACTGAACCGCTTTGCCTTTCGATTTCAAAGTGTGAGTTGTTTGTTTCTGTCGCCGTTGTCCAGTTAAGAGTTACATTATTGCCAACGACGCTACTTGTAAATGAATTAAGCGAAATTGGTAAAGGAATATCGGACCAATTTTTTGCAATCCTTATGCCATCTATTACTAGAGTTGGAGCAACCGTTGCCGTGCCTTGTCTTAAAAAAACGCGTCCCACATTAACCAAATCTGTAGTACCACTGCTATACGGACCGATATAAGCGTTTGTTGGTTCAGACTCTGGTAAATCAGGATCAGTAAAAACAAAAAGCCACAATGAATCATCTGTATTTGATCCGGCGTTGAATTGATATTTCGCGACTACAAGATAAGTTGTGTCATAGAAAAAACCATTTGGTCCATAGGAAGGATATAGTGCGTTCGGTCCTTTACTTATACCAAAAGATAATGATCCAGAAGAATCTTTTACATATATTCTTGGTTGGAAAATGTTAGTAGACGTAGACTGTCCAAGTGCAAAAAAATAATCTCCAGATTTGGCCGCTGAGACATTTACCATAAAGGAGGCATATACACTTCCCGACGTGACCAACGTTGTAGCTTTGTAATAATCACTTCCGTTGGCCTTTAATTGAGCCGCCTTTCCAATATTTGATGAAGCATAATTTGTATATGATAGTCCCGATAATGTTACTGCTATCGGATTTATAGGGCCGCCGCTAAATGATATCCAAGCATAAGATCCTAATGTATCCCCAGTATTATAATTGAATTCTTCGGGCGTTATTATTTGTGCCCATGTATTCTGGACACCGACACTCAAACTGAAAATCAGTATGAGTGAAAAAATTAGATTTCTCATTGTTTAACCCTTTCGGTTAATTTATATTTAGTTTTGTAAATAACAATCTTTTTTAGGCTTAAAACTTATCACGCAATAGACCTTTTGTCAAAACAATTTTTAAGCTCTAGATAACTATTATTTTTTAGGGTTTTTAAACTTAAAAAACAATAAAATAAATATAAATTGATAAAAAAATCAAGACGTCGTACAATATTAAACATGAGCGAAAAAACCATTAAAAAACTTAGTCCCCTAGATCAATCTATTAATAATTTTCTTGAGTATTTAGAGGTTGATCGCGGGTTGTCTAGTCTAACCTTAAGAAATTACGGATTTTTCTTAAAACGCTTTGCTCATTTTGCTAAAGAAAGAAGTATTACTAAACCGGAAAATATTTCTAAAATTTTAGTACATCAATTTAGACTTTATTTAAATCGCTTACCAGCTCGCAGTTCAGACCAAATAAAAAAGAATACGCAAAATTATCATTTAATTGCTTTGCGAACTTTCTTAAAATATTTAATTAAAAATGATGTTAAAACTTTAGAACCGGAAAAAATTGAGTTAGCTAAGCAAGCGCCGCGCCAGGTAGATTTTCTAGAAGGCTCTGACTTAGAAAGAATTTTAGAAATGCCAATAGAGCATGCTAAGGGATTACAACAATTACGCGACAAAGCAATGCTTGAAACTTTATTTTCTACTGGATTGCGCGTTAGCGAATTAGCTAAATTAAAAGTTGAAGATATTAATTTAGCCAAACCAGAATTTACAGTACGCGGTAAAGGCTCAAAATTACGTTTAGTTTTTCTTTCTGAAACAGCGCGTTATTGGATTAAAAAATATTTAGCCGAAAGAACTGATCCGGAAGAAAGATTATTTCCGATTACGCCGCGCTCAATAGAAAGATTAGTTTCTCGTTATGCGAGACTGGCCGGGATTATGAAACGGGTAACGCCTCATACAATGCGCCATAGCTATGCAACTGATCTATTGATGAACGGCGCCGATATTAGATCGGTACAAGCAATGCTAGGACATTCGTCAATTACAACAACACAAGTCTATACGCATATTACTGACCAACAATTACGTGATGTTTATAAGGCGTTTCATGCTAAAAGGCGAAGAAATAATAATTAAAAATCATTGACAATAACTAATTTTTTTGTTAGTTTTGAAACATTGTCCTCGTAGTTCAATGGATAGAACAGGAGACTTCTAATCTCTAGATCTAGGTTCGATTCCTAGCGAGGGCACAAGCATAATTTAAAATTTTATAATTTTTAATTTTTAAATAAAAGGCTACAAATTATTTAAAAATTACAAAATTAAAAATTGAAAATTTGCGAAGCATGGTGCCTATAGTTTAGCGGTAGAACAGCGGGTTGTGGTCCCGTTAGTCTGGGTTCAACTCCCAGTAGGCACCCACTCAAAAATATCCCTAAAATTGGGGATGTTTTTTTATATCAATAATGATATGATTAATATTATGTACAAAAACCTAACCGTTAAATACTATAAAAAAATTTTACATCTTTCTGCTAATTATAGAGTGGAAGGGTTTTTGTCATATGGCGGTTATGGTCCAAAGACTCATTTAAAAAGACTGGAAAAAACTTTAAAAAAATTACAAATAAAATATAAATTAAAGAAATTAGATAATTTTTTAGAAAATGTTTACGAGCTAACAATCAATAATAAAATTTATTGGTTTTCAGTTATTTACGGTAATACCGTATTGTCTGAGTATATTCACTTTGCTTGCATTTTTGGTTCTAAAAAGAATATTCATATTGGTAGCTGTGGCGGCTTAAATAGAGACATTAACTCTGCCGATCTAATCATTCCAACTTATAGTTATGGGGACGAGAGCACGACAAGAATGTATCAAAAAAATAACAAGAAAAATACTTATTACTCGGACAAAAAGTTAAGCCAGAACTTGAAAAATAGAATAAGTAAAAATTTTTCTGTCTATTCTGGCCCAATCATGACCGTCCAAGCTATGTTAGCTGAGACCAAACAAGATATTATACACTGGGCTAAGGCAGGATATTTCGGAATAGAGATGGAGACTTCAACTTTATTTGCTGTATCAAGACATTTTAAAGTGCCGGCTACGGCAGCATTATATGTTTCTGATAATTTAATAAAAGGACAAACAGCCGGCGATAAAAAACATGTACAAGAAAAAAAATTAAGAAAAAGAGCTAAAGATGAAATTTATAAAATAGCCATATTAGAACTTACAAAATAAGTTCATCAACGACCCCTTTATGTCTCCTATTAAGAAATCAACTGCCGTCATTATTAAAAACAAAAAATTATTGTTGGTCACTAATAAAGATCGACAAAGCTTTTTTTGGACCCCGGGCGGCAAACTTGATGGCGAAGAAACACCAGAACAAACACTAAGAAGAGAATTAAAAGAAGAATTAAATATTGAGGTAACAAAAGAAACATTTTATTTTACCTATTTATCAGATATAGAAGAAGACAATAAGCCACGAGAGGTTTGTTGTTATTTTGTTGAATACAAAGGAGAGCCAACTTGCCAAGCAGAAATTGAAAAAATGCTCTGGGTATCTAAGGAAGATATTGAAAGTGGGTCTTTAATATTACAAAACGGCGTTAGGTTGCATTTAGTTCCAAAATTGATTAATGATAAATTATTATAATTTAATTTTCCGTCCATTGCGCTAACTCACCCAAATACTAAAAATAACCCAAAAATTGGGGTTATTTTTTATTTAGCGGTATAATAAATATAATCTATTAACAACTATATGAAATACTGTGCTACTTGCGGCATGCCGCTTACTAAAAAAGAGGATTTTTCTTTGGGCGATGAAAATTCTCAATTTTGTCTTTATTGTACCGACGCTGAAGGCAAAGTAAAAACTTGTGAAGAAATTTTTGAAGGTGGGGTTCAATACTTTATGAGTCAAATTGGCGATGATAGAAAATTAGCCGAAAGGATAACTAGGAAAAATATGAGCCAGCTACCCTATTGGCAAGATAAAAATTGTGAAATTCTAAAAGGCGAGATGGCTACTGATGAAGAATTTGCTAAAGCATTAAATAGCCTAAATTAAATTTATAAAAAAGCCCAATCTATAACGATTGAGCTTAATTTAAATTTACTAATTAACGCATCTTCATAATTTCCTTAGCAAAAACAATAATTTGTTCTTTATTAAAACCCTTTTCTAAAATTTTTTCATTAAAAGTATCAAGGGATTTTAAGGCGTGCTGATAGACATACTCTTGAACATTCACATTAGCTTTCTCGGCTTCTTTTGCTACTGCGCTAGTCGCCCCAAGAAACATTGCGCCATGAGTAAAATGTACGTCTAGGTGAGGGAATATACATAATAAAGCAAACCAAGGATCTAACCAGTGCCCCGTATCTTTTCCTAATTCCCAAAAATTATCTTGCTCAAACTTGGTAAAGTTGAAGACTAACGGAAATATAATATTTACATCAAGCCAGGGGCAAACCTTAACGGCTCTTTCTATTTCTTCGTCAGACATTGTTTCCATAACTTTCTTACTGAAATGAAAAGCAAGTAAGGTCATGACTTCAGCGCATGTTTTAGCAAATTTAATTGCTCGGTAAATAGACAAAGTTTCCTCAGAGGTTTTATTTTTCTCCTTTTTATAATACCAGGCTAAGGCTGGCTTAATAATATTGCCCGGGAATCTACGTCTATCATACCCTGATATTGGAACGCCATTTAATGTACTTTGCGCTCTTCCAGAATTAAGACTCTCTAAACAGCTGCGCCAGAAAATGATTCTTTCTAGCCACTTCAACCACCTTTTGTTGATACGATTAATTTCATCCATTGTTTTTTCCTTTATATTTGATTTTAAATGTACTTTTTATTTTATATTACATAATAACATATATTTATAAATTAGTCAATAGTTATGACCCTTTGTCCACTTGAATATAAAAAATTCTATTTTTATTGACTTTTTTGATAAATTTGCTATAATAAAATAGTCAGAAATTATTGACTTTTTATGGAAATATTTGGTCTAAATGAAAAAGAAAGTATGGTTTACCTAGCTAGTCTAGAATTAGGAGAAGCTACTGGCTTTCAGATATTTAAAAAAACTAGCCTTAAAAAACCAACAGTCTATTATATTCTTGATGAATTACTAAAAAAGGGGCTGGTTTCTCTTACTAAAAAGGGCAGTAAAAAATATTTTGTTGCCGAAAATCCTAGAAAAATAAAAAACCAACTAGAAGAAAATCTAGAGTCATTTAAAAACATACTCCCCCAACTACTGTCTGTTTATAATATTTCTGATACTAAGCCAAAATTAAGATACTACGAAGGGAAAAATGGCTTAAAAGAAGTCTATAGCGACACATTAAAATATAGAGGCGAGATATTGGCCTTTGCTTCAGAAGAAATAATCTCTTTATTAGGAGAGGATTTTACTTTAGATTATGTTAATAAAAGAGTTAAAAAAGGAATAACAATCAAAACTATTATTCCTGAGTCAGATAAGATCAAGGAAAATTTTATAAATAAAAATACAGAACAATTACGCACCACTAAATTCATTAATCCAAAAGAATTTAATTTTCCGATAGAAATAAATATCTATGGTAATAAAGTAGCTTTTATGTCTTTTCGTGACGAGTTAGCGATTATTATTGAATCTAAGGAAATAAGCACTATGATGAAAAATATGTTTTCATTCTTTTGGTCTAGACTTAATCTAGCAGTACTAAATTAGGCGATATTTTAAAGCTTTTTCCTATAATGTTATAATAAAATCGGTATAGTAAATTTATGAATTTTGAAGAGATAAAAAAAGATTTAAAATACAACAATGGGATATCAAAGGAGCTTTCTGAAGTCGAAGCAAACTGGAGTATGTATGATTCTACTATTGAAGAATTTGGGGGTACTTTTTTAAAAGCCATACCAGAAGAATATACTAGAAACATAGATACAAAAACTTACCCCGAGCTTGCTGAATATGGCGAAGCTTTTAAAAAATACATAGAAGATACTTTATCAAAAAGTAAAGATAAAAAATTATCAGCTATAGAGTTTGGTGGAACCGGTTATAATTTATTTCAAGGCTTTAAAGACGGTTTATTCTCAAATACTGCAGGCGTCTGTCTTATCGATATAAGAATGCCAGAAGATTCTACTGATGATATTGCCAATAATCATACGGTTATAGAAGGAGATATATTTGATTTAAAAAATAAAAAGCTTGATGAAAAAATCGCCAAAGCACTTAATAAGCCAAAGGCTGATTTAATAATTTCTAGAACAATGGGCCCGTTAAAAGAATTTAAAAAGAACCCTATGATTATGGCCTGGGTTATAAAAAAATGGTATGAACTCTTAAATGAAAATGGTTTAATGTTTATTCAATTTGAATATTTTAAAGAACACAATCCTGGCACACTACCAAAACACAATTCTGAAATAACGCCTCCGCCTACTAGAGATTCTGAAAAAATCGCATTGGAGTGGGTTAATATGATTGAACAAAAATATAAAGATCTTATTGAGGTGCAGCTTGGCCGAGGGATACTAAGATTGCATAAATTAAAAGGTGCGCCAGAAAAATTACCAATTTTAGAATAATGATTTAATTTATCACCCATATTAAAATATTAATAATAAAGAGACTGGCTTTTACCAGTCTCTTTTTTATTAGTGTTTTATTTATTCACCACTACTCTAGTTAATGGTCCAAAATAACCAGAAGGTGGTTTTATTTTTTTAGCTTTTTGGAATCTAATTAAGGCGTTTCTAGTAGCTGGACCAAAGTAGTTAGTTTCTTTACCTTTAGAGCCAGCTCCAGTCTTAGAAACAATAAAACCGTTATTATTAAGATAGATTTGTAATTGCTTAACATCATTATTAATATCTCCTAATTTTAGGTTCTTTTTAAAGATGAATTTATTAATTATTGGTTTGGTTGGAGTAGTGGGGGTATTGGGAGTAGGTGGAGTAATTGGGTTATTTGGAATAATAATAGAACAGGCTCTTTTAGCATTATTAATCTGTTCTTGGGTTAGAGAACAATTACTTGGTGAAGTACTTAGATATGATCTATATTCGTAGCCATTAATACAAACCCCTTGCCAGTCTGTGTAAGTAACGTTGGTACAGGCGGTTTTAACTGTTGAACCAGAGCGACCAGAGCTAGGCATAGACTCTGTATAGATTGCACCACTATAAGCATAAGCCGAGCTACCAACATTATTAGTCGCCGCCACCCTAAACCAATATTGAGTATGAGCTGACAAACCAGAAACCCCTAGAGAACTAATATTTTTTTCTACAGTACTAATATTGCTGTAATTAACGCCATCAAGCGATTTTTCAACAACAAAAGATATTTCACTAGTTGCGTTATCTGTCCAGGTAAGACTGATAGTACTAGTACCAGTAGCTACGGCCGACATATTAGATGGAGCTATAGGGCTAACCGTATCAAAGGCCGCAAAATAAGATCTATTCTCAGTATTTATATTACGAAACTTTCCACCGATATACACTAACGAATCTCCAAGAGTAATAGTAGAAACATAAGTACCAAACCTTCCTCCATTCTTAGGATCTGGTGTCCAGCTACTTGCTTCTCCGCTGGTAGTATTAACCTGTGCTAAATTATATCGAGTTACACCAGAAAGACCTTCAAAAAAACCACCGACGTATATAAACGGTTCATCTATAACTAAGGAACGAACGTCATATTCAGGACCGGGATTCCAGCTAGTAGCAGAGCCCGTACTAGCTTCAATAGCTGCTAAACGCAGACGATCTTCGCCGCCAATGTTAGCAAATTCTCCACCAGCATAAACCTTGGAATCATAAACCTCCAAAGCAGTGACATGATTATCAGCACTTGGATTCCAGGCAGTAGCTAAACCAGAGGTTGTGCTAATGGCCGCTATATAATTACGATCTTCGCCACCAATATGATTAAAATAACCACCAGCATAAATAATTGAGCCATCGAGGTGCAAAGCTTCAACAGGATTATCAGAATTTGGATCCCAAGCTGTAGCTTCGCCAGTAGTTTTATCAAGGTCGGCAATATAATTTCTATTCTGACCGCCAATAGTAGTAAAATAACCGCCTACATAAACATTATTACCACTAACCAAAATAGAATTAACCAAATCGCTAGCGTTCGGATTCCAAGCAGTGGCAGCACCAGCAGAATCTAGAGCAGCAACATAAGCTCTTTCTTCATTACCGATGGTTGAAAAATTTCCACCTACATACAAAGTTGATCCACTAACATATAAAACAGAAACTACTCCATTACAGTTGGCATTCCACGAATCAATTACAACTCCAGTCTTAGCATTTAAAGCAACGATGTTGTTTCTATATTCTCCACCAATCGAATTAAATGCTCCGCCAATATAGATATTTGAATTACTAATCGACATTGTAGAAATCGAACCAGATGGATTAGGATTCCAAGAATTTACTAAACCGGTTTCAGAATCTAGAGCAGCTAAATATGTTCTTGTTTCTCCGCCAATACTAGTAAATTCTCCACCAACATAAATAATAGAACCATTTAAAGCTAATGATTTAACATAATTATCAGCATTAGGGTTCCAGGCTAAAGCTCTACCGGTTGTTTTATCAAGAGTAGCAATATAATTTCTATCTTGACCGCCAATGTTAGTAAATTCTCCACCAACATAAATAATAGATCCGTAAATTTTAATATCATTTACAAAAGAACTAGCAGAAGGATCCCAAGCCGTAGCTTCGCCAGTAGTTTTATCAAGGTCGGCAATATAATTTCTATCTTGACCGCCAATATTCGTAAAATAACCGCCCACATAAACATTATTGCCACTAACCAAAATAGAATTGACCAAAGCATTAGGGTTCGGGTTCCAACTAGTAGCAGCGCCTGTTGCAGCATCTAAAGCAGCAATATAACTTCTAGATTGGCCTCCAATAATATTAAAATTACCCGCTACATAAATAGTTGATGGACTAACGACCAAATCATAAGCTCCTTCGTTAGCATCGGGATTCCAGGCTGTAGCTAACCCTGTTGTAATATCCAGAGCGGCAATATGATTGCGAGAAGCACCACCAATGGTTGTAAAATCACCTGCTACATATAAAGTTGAACCTTGCAAAGCCAAAGAATAAACCGTATCGCTAGCATTAGGATCCCATGTTTCATCAACTGAACCATCTGCCAAAATATGTGCCAGGTTATTTCTTGTAACACTACCAACTTGAGTAAAAACTCCACCTATATACCAACCACCATTATCATCAGAGATACTAATATTTACGCTACCATTAACAGAGGGCGAAGAAAGGTTAGGACGACCTGTTTCTTTATTAACAATAGAACCGTTACTAATATTTGGACCAACATAACTAAACTCTCCACCAAGATATAAAGTGTTGCCATCAGCAGACAACGCCGAGGCATAAACAATACCATTAGGTAAATAGAAATCATCCCGAGAGATTGATGAGGGGGTTGCTTGTGCAAGATTAGCTTTACCTAATATAAAGATAAAAGCTAAAGCTAAAAATATAACATTTTTTTTGTTTATATTTTCTGAATATTTAATCATATAATTTTATCATTGTATAAAATTATTATAGCATAAAATCATTAATAGACTTTCCCTCTATAAATAAAAAGACCAAACAGATTACTGCTCAGTCTTTATCGAAAATTACAATTTTAAAAATTAAATTTTTGATTTTATTAAAACTTGTTTTAGATACGGACGTCCGTTCTTCCACCCCCATAAGACATGAACCGAGTAAAGCCCATAATCTTTAATTGGCTTATCGTTCCTATCCTTAGCTAGTGGAGTTGTAAAAAGCTGAAATAGAGCACCCGCTTCATCTTTGCTCCAGATCTGCAGCTCTTCGTTTAACATAGTAAAATCAAGAACCTGATTCATTCCCGAGGTGCTTATCTCAACTTTGTCGTTTAAATCTTTAAAGGTAAAATAAGACGGGAAAAAATCTTCGCCCGATTTAATAATGCCGATAATCTTTCCCGCAGTGCTAGTCGGTCTTTTTATATCTACAACTATTCCGCAGAACTCTCCTTCTTTTTCCATCAAGTAGCGTCCAAGGCGCGACGGTGAGACCGGCTGGTATAAAGAAAAACTCTTATCATCCTTAGAAATACTTATTATCTTTACATCTTTTGATAATTCGTATTCCTTGGCCTCAACTATTTCGTACCCGTGAATTATCACAACCCTTGTGTAAAAACCTAGCTTTGGGTCATGAGTAAATTCTTTTAAGCTAATAATTTTTGCCATTTTATTATATATTTTTATTGGTTTTGAAATTTTTTTAAAAGGATCTTACAAAAAACAGTAATATTAGATTATACAATATAATCTCATAGATGTCAATAAGAGGCTACTGCTATTGCAATAACCTCTTAATAAGAATTAATAATTTTAGGAACTTCACTTAAAGAATCGATTACTAACAAAACTCCGGCCTTTTCAAACTCCTGCCTTGAAACAAGACAAGAAACAACTCCGACAAACTTTATATGTTCATAAATTTTTATGGCATTGTAGTCATACTTTAGAGTATCACCTATATACCATACATGATCATAAAAATTGCCGTTGCTATATATAAAATCAAACAAATTAGCAAAGACTAATGGGTTTGGTTTTGTATATTCGCTGTCTTCAGCCGCCTGTATAAAAATAAATTCGTTAGCAATCTCCAATTGTTTAAGTACTACCCCTAGCGTTTCTTTTTCGCGACTTGAGATAACCGCCTTATCAGCCTTAATATCGGCAAGTTCTTTTTTAATATTAGGAAACGGATTTTCAGATGAGTTTATATAAGTAGCTAAAGTCCTTTTCATAAATTCTTCTTTAGCTCCTTGAGGCCATCCGCCCATATCCTTAATTGCCGAGTCTAATAATTCGGTTGCCCACTTTTTACCCCAATTATTTATTAAAGATTCCTTAGTAAGAGCTAAGCCCATTTCTTTGGCTACTCTAATGTGGGTTTCTATAATTTTTGCGGTATTAGGCAAAAGAACGCCATCAAAATCAAAAACAACAAGTTTATTCATGGCTAATTTATTTTGTTTAAAGAACAATGTTTATTATGATATATAATCTTATAGAAGAAATTTTGTCAAACTTCTAAGAAGTAAAGGCTAACAGCATCGCAGTTGTTACGGTAATAATGAGACCAACAATTTGATGAGGTTTTATTTTTTCTTTATTTAAGGTTAAACCTAAGACAACCGCTAAAGCAATATAACCCTCGCTTATTCCAGTAGCTAAAGCCATCGGAATATAAACCATACTAAAAGAATAAACAATCCATCCTAAATTATCAGTAAAGCAAACCCAGGAAATTAAAGCTGGGCGTTTTTTAATATCTTGAATAATAAATTTAAACTGCCCACTATACAATAAATATAAAAATGTAATCAAGGCAACAAAAAGACTAACAAACCAGTTAATCATTAATGGATTAGTTACCCTAGCCCCTAAACCATTTAAAAAATTTTCTCCACCCATAGCTAATGTTGCTAGAATAGCAAAAACAACGCCTGACTCAAATTTGAAATTTTTAAAATGAGAAAATGATTTTATAGAAATAAGAATAATACCAAACACTAAAACACCAATCAAAATAATTTGAAAATTACTTAAAATTTCTTTTAAGAAAAAATGAGCCAAAAATCCAGTTACAACTATTTCAAAAGCAAAAATAGGATCAATTACTGCAATTTTTCCTCTACGTAAAGCCTCAAAAAGACACAAGGCGGCAACTGCACTAACAATGCTTGCTAAAATTAAAATTCTTAATTCTCCTAAAGATCCTAAGCTAAATAAACTAGGAACATCTTTGTAAACAAAAGGTAATAAAATAATAGCTGCTGAAGCAGTTATATAAAATAAAGAAAGCCAGTCGCCAAAACGACGAGTAGTTTTCTGGATAAGGTAATCACCAATCCCCCAAGACAAAAAAGCAATGATAGCAAATAGACTTCCCATAGCTATAATTGTAAAGAAAAATCTTGATTTAGTACATATTTTATGCTATAATAAAATTATGGAAACAATAGAACATATTAAAAGAAATGATAATCCTTCAAATGTCATAGGAGCCATAGAATCTGTCCGACAAAGGATAAGCGTTATGGGAGCCAATGACACAGAAAACTCTGACCTAAACTCTATTCTACAAAGATGGCAGAATAAAGAAATCAGCGACACTGAAGCAATCAGCTTAGCTGAAGGAGTAGAGAAAAATAAACAAGATTATCATTAGATGAAACGGATATCGAAATTATCCGTTTTATTCTTATATAATAATTATTAAGGCCTTTGGCCCTATTTTAAAATTATGAAGAAAACAATTATTGCCCTTGTGGCACTATCATTAATCTTTGGCTCATTAGCCTTAGCTAAAGAAAAAGAGCAAGAAAGAGAAAGAATCTCTTCACCCTCGGAAATAAAAAATTTCACTGATATTATTAAAAGAGGCAAAGATCTTTTTGGTATTAGAGAAAAAGTTCTAGAAAAGATTAATTCTTTAGAAGAGCTCGGTAATTTTGAAGCCGTTAAAAAAATCGGCAACTCACTTTGGGGAATAAGAAGGCAGGATAATCAAGCTCTAGTAACTCCAGAAATGGCCTCTTGCGTAAAAAACGCAATTGATAAAAAAGATTCAGCAATAAAGAGTGGAATTAGTCCGGTAGCCAATGGTTTAAGTTCTTTGATTGATACACGCAATACTTGCCAAAAAGCCGCTCTAGATAAAACCACAGTAAAAGAACAGCGCGAAGCTAATCAGCTGTGCCTAAAAAATTACAACAAGGCAATACAAGACGGCAAAAAAACCATTAAAGAAGCCCATAAAAAAATATGGGATACTTACAAAGCCGATCTAAAGGCCTGCAAATTATCTCAAGAGGGCTCAGCTGAAATTAAAATTGATGATGGTGGCATTGGCTTAGATTTATAAGATAAGATTCTAAAACTCCCCTTTTTAGGGGAGTTTTATTATATTTGACGAATACCCCCTAGGGGTATATAATAGAAATCTATGACTAATAAACAAAAAATTCTTAAGCGCCTTAAAATTATTGAAGGCCAAATTAGAGGTTTAGAAGAAATGGTTAATAACAATATTTATTGTATTGACGTCATAACTCAAACCTCAGCAGTTAAGCAAGCTCTTTCCGGCGTCGAGGACACTTTGATGGAAAATCACCTCTCTAGCTGCCTAGTACATCAGGTGAAAAAAGGTAAAGAAAAAAAGGCCACTGAAGAAATTCTTAAGGTCTATAGACTTAAGAGAAAATAAAATGCTAGAAAAAAATTTAAAAATACAAGGAATGCACTGCGCTTCCTGTGCTAGCTTAATAGAAAAAACCTTGAAGAAAACGCCGGGCGTTAAAGCAATTAGCGTTAACTATGCTACGGAAAAAGCCTCGCTTGAGTTTGATGAAAAAATTACAGATCTTAAGAGTCTTTCTAAAAATATAGAGGATTTTGGTTATTCTTTTTTCCAAAACGAAATCAAGGCTCAAGAAAAGTTTCCTATCATTCCTTTAATCATTGCGCTTTTAAGTATTTTAATTATGGGCTGGGAAATTGCCGCTCAATTAAAATATCTTCCGGCGATTAATAAAACCCTGGAAACATTTTTACATCATCTTTGGCCAGTTATAGCTACTTATATTTTTATAAGCTTAGGCCAACCTTATTTAAAAGCTTTATGGAGATTTATTAAAAAGGGCAAAGCTAATATGGACACTTTAATAGGCTTAGGTACGGGTACGGCTTTTCTTTATAGTTTTATAATTAGCGCTTTTGAAAATATTCTAAAACCTTTTATAAATGTCGAACACAGTTATTACGATATAACAATCGTTGTTATTGTTTTTATTTCTCTTGGCAAATTTCTAGAAAACAAAGCTAAACAAAAAACTGGCGACGCTATTCAAAAATTATTAGAACTGCAAGCTAAAACAGCCTTAGTCAGACGCGGTAATAAAGAAATAGAAATTCTGCTTGAGGAGCTTATGATAGGCGATGAAATAATTATTAAACCCGGCGCAAAAATCCCGGTTGATGGAATAGTAATAGAAGGCGAATCCTATGTTAATGAAAGTATGATTACCGGAGAACCAATGCCCGTAAGTAAACAAATCAATGAAGAACTTATTGGCGGAACGATTAATACTAGCGGTTCGCTAATAATGAAGGCTAAAAAGGTTGGCCAAGAAACCCTACTCAGTCAAATAATAAAGATGGTTGAAGATGCTCAAGGCAGCAAGGCTCCTATACAAGCTTTGGCCGATAAAATATCTGCTATCTTTGTGCCGATTGTTTTAATAATCGCCATTATATCTTTAATTTTGTGGTTAATTATTGGACAAAAATATCTTGGTTTTTCTCAAAGTCTATCTTACGGAATTTTATCTTTTGTTGGTGTTTTAGTTATTGCTTGCCCTTGCGCTCTAGGCTTAGCTACACCAACCGCTATTATAGTTGGCCTGGGCAAAGGCGCGCGAAATGGCATTCTTATTAAAGATGCTAGCACTTTACAAAAATTATACTCTATAAATACTTTGGTTATTGATAAAACCGGAACATTAACTCAAGGCAAACCGCAAATCAGTTTAATAATAAACAAATCTTCTCTAGAAGAAAATGAAATTATAAAATTATTAGCTTCTCTAGAAAAAAAATCAGAGCATCCATTAGCCCAGGCAATTTTACAAAAAGTTCAAGGCGTCGGTTTTGAGTTTTATGAAACGAGAAATTTTATAGCTCATAAAGGCGAAGGAGTCGAGGCTGTAATTAATAATCAAAAATATATAGCCGGCAGTTTGTCTTTTATTGAAAATAATAATTTATCAATAAATAAAAATGAAATAGAACAAGAAACCAAAAAGGGTAAAACTCCAATTATTTTAGCTTCTGAAAAAGAGGTTTTAGCTATTATTTTTGTTGCCGATCCAATAAAAAAAGAAGCTGCTTCGGTTATTAAAGATCTTAAAAAACACGGTTTAGAAATTATTATGATGACCGGCGACGATCAACTGACTGCTAATTATGTTGCTAATAGCGTTGGGATAGAAAAGGTGTTTGCTAAAAATCTACCTGTAGATAAATTAAATAACATTAAAGATCTACAAAGTCAGGGAAAAATCGTAGCAATGGCCGGAGATGGAGTTAATGATGCGCCGGCTCTAGCGCAGGCTAATGTTGGCTTAGCTATGTCTAACGGAACTGATGTTGCGATTGAATCTTCGGGAATAACTTTGTTGCATGGCGATATTTCTAAAATTGCTCAGGCTATAAAATTATCAAAAATAACAATGGCTGGAATTAAAGAAAATTTATTTTGGGCATTTATTTATAATATGATCGGCATTCCGATTGCTAGCGGTTTACTCTATCCATTTTTAGGAATTATTTTAAATCCTATTTTTGCTGGCTTAGCTATGGCCCTATCTAGTATTTCTGTGGTAATGAATTCTTTAAGACTTAAAACAAAAAAATTATAATATGATAAAAACTTACCAATTTTTTGTTCAAGGCATGCACTGTGCCTCTTGCGTAGTCTTAACAGAAACAGAATTAAAAAATGTTACGGAGGTAAAATCAGCCGTAGCAAAATTAAGCAATAATATTGTTACTATTGAAGCTAATTTTGATAATTTAAGCGATGAAGAGGTTAGAAAACTGTTAAGTGATAAGTTAACGCAATACGGCTATACTTTATTAAACCCTAAGCTAGAAAAGGCAGAAGATTTTATAAAAAAGTCAGAATCTAAAATAGCTATACCCATTGCCCTGGTAATTATTATTCTATTTGTTCTTATACAAAAATTGGGCTTAGTTAATCTAATAAATAGCCAAAATATGAGCTATAGTCTAGCTTTTAGTATTGGTTTAGTCGCTTCTTTATCTACTTGTATGGCGGTTGTGGGCGGACTTATTTTATCGTTATCAGCAAATTATGCGCTTAAAGCTAGGCGAGCGCCGCAATATCTTTTTCATGTTGGCAGATTAATAAGCTTCTTTGTTTTAGGCGGCGTTTTAGGTTTAGTCGGACAATCCTTTCAATTTAATTTTTTAGCTAGCTCTATATTAGGTTTAGTTGTTGCGCTAATAATGATTATCTTAGGTATTAATTTATTAGGCGTCTTTCAATGGACAAAAAGATTAGAATTAACAATGCCTAAAATTTTTGGAGAAAATATATTAAAAATAAAAAAAATAAATAATTACTTTATACCTTTTATTATTGGCGCTCTAACTTTTTTCCTTCCCTGCGGCTTTACTCAATCAATGCAAATCTATACATTAACAACCGCAAGCTTTCTTAAAGGCGCTTTAACAATGTTTTCTTTTGCGCTCGGAACCTTTCCAATACTAGCTCTTTTAAGTTTTAGCTCTGCCCTAGCAATTAAATTGAAAAATTATTCGGGAATAATTTTTAAAACAATGGGAATTGTTGTTATTCTCTTTGCTTTATTTAATATTATTAATAACTTAGCAGCCCTAGGTATAATCCCGCCTATTATTAATTTATAAAAAGGCTTATAATAATATCAATATGAAAAAAACAATCATTGCCTTAAGCTTAATTATCATTGCCGGGGTTATAACTATAATTTTTTATAGAGAAAAACCAAAAACTACTAGTTACCAAGAAAAATTAGAAATCAGCAAAAACGTTTACAAGGAATCTGGTAAACAAATAGTAGAAATTAATGCTAAGGGCGGATATGATCCGCGCTATTCAGTAGCTCAAGCCGAGACTCCAACTATTATCAGGGTTAAAACTAATAGTACTTTTGATTGTTCTTCGTCTTTACGCATTCCATCAATCAATTATTTTAAGAATCTACCGCCAACAGGCACTACTGATATAGAGTTGCCTAGCCAGAAGCCTGGTTCAACTATCAAGGCTTTGTGTAGTATGGGAATGTATAATTTTTCTATCCAGTTCAAGAGCTAAAAACAATAAACCATTAAAAGCACTAACCACAATATCTTGTGGTTAGTGCTTTTTTATCCAACAATATAAGCTATTTTAGCCAAAAATTATTAATAGCCAAACTTGTGGATATTTGGGCTTGGAATGTCTTAAATAGAATGCTATAGTTATGAAGCTTTTATATTAACATCAAGCCCTATGCCCACTACCCTCTCCAAGGTGCTCAAAAGAGATGGCACCTTTGCAGACTTTGAAGCTTCTCGCATTGAGAACGCTGCTTTAAAAGCTTTAGAGCAGACTTCTGAAGGCGGAATAACCGAAGCCAAAGAAATTACTGCATCAGTAATTAAATCTCTTAAAAACCTTATTCGCAAAAATAAGTTTGCTAACGACATTCCGGCAGTAGAACAAATACAAGATGTTGTTGAAATTGAATTAATGCACGAAGGTTTTGTTAAAGCTGCTAAAGCTTATATTTTATACAGAAGCGAGCACGCTAAAATCAGGCAAGAAACTCGCCCTGTACCTGAAGCTGTTAAAAAAATTGTTGCTGAGAGCAGTCCTTATTTTAGAAGTTCTTATTCGGAGTTCATTTTTTATCAAATGTACAGCCGTTGGATACCGGAATTAGGCAGAAGAGAGACCTGGAAGGAAACTGTTAAGCGCTATATTGAATTTATGCGCGAACATACCGGTAAAAAACTGACTGATGAAGAATATAATGATTTAGAACAAGCGATTTTAAACCAAGATGTTTGTCCGTCAATGAGATTACTGTGGTCAGCCGGCAAAGCGGCTCGCAATTCTAATGTTTGGGCATATAATTGTTCTTACATTGCGCCAACTTGTTTTCAAGATTTAGGAGAAATAATGTATATCTTAATGTGCGGCGCCGGTCTTGGTTTTTCAGTAGAATCAGAAAATGTACAAAAATTTCCTCAGATAAAAAGACAGACCGGAAAAACTTTAGAAACTCATACAGTTGAAGATTCTAAAGAAGGCTGGGCTGATGCTTTTGTCTTAGCTATGAATACTTGGGCTGATGGAGCTGATATTGATTTTGATTATTCTCGCATTAGACCAGCGGGCGCTCGTTTAGAAACTGCTGGTGGACGAGCAAGCGGACCTCAGCCATTAATCGACTTAATGCGTTTTGCTAGAAACAAAGTCTTAAAGCGCCAGGGTCGCCGCCTAACTAACATGGATTTACATGATATTATCTGCCAAATCGGCTTAATTGTTGTTGCTGGTGGCGTTAGAAGAAGTGCTTTGATTTCTTTGTCTGATCTTGATGATATTGAAATGCGCGACGCTAAAAAGGGCCAATTCTACCTTACTGAAGGCCAACGCGTTATGTCTAACAATTCTGCGGTTTATGCTGAAAAGCCTTCAGCCGAAGACTTCCTTGATGAATGGACAGCTTTAGTAAAATCAAAATCAGGCGAACGCGGAATCTTTAATCGCGGCGGCTTAGAAAAACAAGTACCGGCTCGCCGTTGGGAAAAAATTAAAGACCAGCATCAAATAGGACTTAATCCTTGCGGAGAAATTTATTTGCGCTCAAAACAATTTTGTAACTTAACCAGCATTGTTGTAAGACCAGATGATACTCTAGAAAGTTTGAAGAAAAAAATGGCACAAGCAACAATCCTAGGAACTTATCAATCAATGTTAACTAATTACGGTTATCTTTCTTCGGGTTGGAAAAAGAATTGCGAAGAAGAAAGACTATTAGGAGTTTCTTTGACTGGTTATTATGACAACGCGATTATCCGTGATGACACTGTTTTAGATACTTTAAGAAATTATGCGGTAGAAATAAATGCTGAGTATGCTAAAAAGTTTAATATAAATCAATCAACTGCTATTACCTGTGTTAAACCGCACGGTAACTCTGGACAATTATTAGGCGTTGGCTCAGGTATGCATCCTTGGTTTGCACCTTATTTTATTCGTCGCGTTAGAATCTCTCACACTGATCCAATGTTGGCTTTTGCTAAAGAGCAAGGTGTTCCTTATTTTCCTGAAGTCGGACAGTCAGCTGAATCAGCTACAACTTATGTACTAGAATTTCCTGTTAAGGCACCTGAAAACGCTATTTGTAAAGAAGATGTTTCAGCGCTTGATTTATTAAATGAATGGAAGAGACTAAAACAACATTTTGTAGAGCACAATCCTTCGGCAACAATTTATGTTGGACCTGATGAATGGTTAAGCGTTGCTAATTTTGTTTATGAAAACTGGGATTGGGTTGGCGGTTTATCATTCTTACCTAGAACTGATCATATTTATCAACTAGCGCCTTATGAAGCGATTGATAAGGCTGAATACGAAAAGAGAAAAGCCGCCATTGGCAATCTTGATTTTTCTCGATTAATGCTTTACGAAATGGGCGATTCTACTACTGGAGCTAAAGAATTTGCTTGCGTTTCCGGAGCTTGTGAAATTTAATTGTAATATGCTCTATACCGGCAAGGGAGACGGCGGTACGACCAAAACTCTTCTTGGCAACGAGCGTATCCCTAAGAATCATAATATTATAGAAGCCTTGGGCTCATTAGATGAGCTTAATGCTTGGTTAGGTTATTGCCGAAATCAAGCTAAAAAAAATAACTTGCTTGAAGAAAAAAATATTTCTCAAAAAATTCTTAATGTTCAAGAGAATCTCTTTACTATTCAAGGTATTGTTGCCGGAGCTGATCTTAATTTCTTAAAAGAAAAAACAACCGATATAGAAATTGAGATAAAAAATATAGAAGATTGTTTAGAGCCGATAAATAGCTTTTTAATTTCCGGGGAAAGTGAATGCGGAGCACTATTTGATTTTGCTCGCACAATCGCGAGGCGGGCCGAACGAAGAGTTATTAGTGCCAGACAAGGAACAAAAATTACCGACGAGATAATTTCTTATCTAAATCGTTTATCAAGTTTTCTTTACGCCCTAGCCAGGTTAGCTTCTAAGCTTGAAGAAAGACAAGAAAAAGCACCTAGCTATAAATAATATGTTTAGTTCTAAAATACTTGGCCCGACCATTGGTTTTTTCTATCAACTATTACTAAAACCAATTCTTTTTACTATTGACCCAGAAAAAATTCATGACAAAGCCTTAGTATTAGGAAATTTTTTTGGATCTAAAAAATATCTTCGCAAATTAACAAAGATTTGTTTTTACTATAAAGATAAATCTTTAGAACAAAATATTTTAGGAATAAATTTTAAAAACCCGGTTGGCTTAGCGGCTGGCTTTGATAAAAATGGTAAGCTAATAAATATTGTTAAAGAACTAGGCTTTGGTTTTACTGAAATAGGCTCAGTGACTGGTGAGCAATGTCTCGGAAACCCAAAACCAAGATTATGGAGATTGCCAAAATCAAAATCCTTAGCTGTATATTATGGTCTAGCTAATGAAGGAGCTGAGACAATTGCTAAAAGAGCGCAAGAATCTTTTAGAAATCTGCCAATCGGACTAAATATAGCCAAAACAAATCATGAAGCAACGAATGAAATTGAAGCTGGTATTAACGACTACCTAAAAGCTTGGCAAGCCGTAGAAAAAACCGCCGACTACATAACAATTAACATAAGCTGCCCTAATACTTTTGGAGGACAGCCTTTTATTGACCCAAATCTTTTAGAAAGACTTTTGTCTTCAATTGGAAAAATTAATTACGGAAGAAAAGTTTTTGTTAAATTGTCTCCAGATATAAATGACAATCAGCTAGACAATATCTTAGAAGTAATAGATCGTCATAAAATATCAGGAATAATTTGCTCCAATCTTACTCACGATCATTCAAGGATTGATAATACTGAAAAAAATATTAAAACTAGAGGCGGCTTAAGTGGTAAGGTTTTAGAAGATTTATCAAACGATTTGTTAAAAAAGGTTTATTTAAAAACCAATGGTCGATATGTATTAATCGGTTGTGGCGGAATTTTTACAGCCCAAGATGCCTATAAAAAGATTAGGCTAGGCGCTTCTTTAGTAGAACTTATTACCGGTATGATTTATGAAGGCCCGCAATTAATCGGCACTATAAATCGTGGCCTTGTTAAACTTTTAAAAAAAGATGGCTTTAATAATATTACTGAGGCTGTTGGAGTTGACTGTAAATAGATTATGAAAGCCCAAGACTTAATTAACAAAGCAAAAAAACAAGCCAGTAGAAAAAAATCTGAAGATCTTTCAAGATTTTTTAAAACAGGTCCAGGTCAATATGGCGAGGGTGATATTTTTATTGGTTTAATGGTTCCACAAATAAGACTACTGTCTAAAGAATATAAAAATCTTAGCTTAATAGAAATAAAAAAATTATTACAATCTAAAATCCATGAAATTAGACTAGCCGGACTATTAATATTGGTTTTTAAATATCAGGATAAAAAAGATAAAAAATCGTTGATTTTTATTTAGCTAATCTTAAATATATAAATAATTGGGATTTAGTTGACTTAACTGCTCCTAAAATAATCGGCGATTGGTTTTTAAATGGACCTGATGATATTTTAGAAAAGTTGTCGTCTTCAAAAAATCTTTGGGAGAAAAGAATAGCGGTTTTAGCTTGCTTTCCTAGAATAAAAAATAAAAACTTTGCCTTACTAATAAAACTATCACAAAAATTTATAAAAGAAGAGCATGATTTAATGCATAAAGCTGTTGGTTGGATGCTAAGGGAAATGGGTAAGGTTTCTAAAAAAGATCTAGAAAAATTTTTAGAAAAAAACTATAAAAAAATGCCAAGGACAATGCTAAGATATTCTATTGAAAAATTCAATGAACAAGAAAGGCAAAAATATTTGAAAAAATAAGAAAACCCGGCTCAAAAAGTCGGGTTTCCCAAAGTACTTAAAATCTTAATTTTAGAAATAACATCTTATTGGAATGACTTCATCGCTACCTGATAGAGCAAAAAGTTTATTCGGGAGTTTTAATTTCCCGTTGCTCATATCAATTGCCTTCTGTCCCAAATAGGACATAACATTTATGTTATAACCGCTTTTATAAAGCTGAAGGCCTATGAAAAAATCATTACACTTTAATGTGTCGAAGGTTTCATAGGCTCCGGGGGTGTGGGAAAAAAAACGCAAACAACCGATGTCTTTATTCTTCTTTACGAGATTTTCGTAATACGGCGGTGATTGATTTTCCTGATCCATTGCTCTGGCTATTTGCAAGGCGGCGTAATAAAAAGTTTCTTTAAGTTGTAAGGCAACTTGAAAAAACTCTTTACTTTCCGAAAAGTCAACATCATTAGAAGTAAGCATCTGCTCAAAATAATTATTTATATACAGATACTCACAGTTAAATATGCCGCCCTTTTCTTCAGAAAAATAGCAAGGGCTTCCCGGGGTTTTATTAATGTCGAAACTATACAGATCTTTTTCCCAGTCATCCAGGCCGCAAAACTTTTTCCAACCCTCAAGGTTCTTTTTTATTATCTCTTTAAGGTCAATGGCGCCTAATATTGCGCAGCCATAACCAAAGCAGTAGAGCTCCTTAATTAGACCATTCAAAATCATCATTACAACCTCCAATATAATTTTAAAAATATTTTTAGAGAACAAATAAAAAACTTTGAATTTATTAAATCATATAAAAACTATTTTGTCAATATTAATATCAATAATCTAATTAATAAGTTATAATTAAATAAATTAGGAATAAATAATTTATGTATATATATTACGCCTTAGCAGCAACCATTATAGTTTCATTAGTTTCTCTTATTGGGGTTATTACTATATCTTTATCGTCAAACACTATAAAAAGCCTGTCTTTTTTATTGGTTAGTTTAGCTGCTGGAACATTAATTGGTGATGTTTTCATTCATCTATTGCCAGAAGTAGCAAATGAAAAAAATCAGGGTTTATGGCTATGGATTGTTTTTGGGATTGGTTTATTTTTTATTCTAGAAAAAATTATTCACTGGAGACACTGTCATGTACAAACCTCTAAAGAACATCCTCATCCAGTAGGTACAATGAATTTGATTGGCGATGGTTTTCACAATTTTCTTGATGGCATATTAATTGCAGGATCATTTATGGTTAATATTGAGCTAGGTATTGCAACAACTCTAGCCGTAATTTTTCACGAAATACCTCAAGAAATTGGCGACTTTGGCGTACTTATTCATGCTGGCTATTCAAAACTCAAAGCTATTGGCTGGAATTTTGTCAGTGCTTTATTTGCTATACTTGGAGCTTTAGTTACCTGGATAGCTGGTAGTAAAATTGAAAGCTTAAATGAAATATTTATACCTATAACTGCCGGTGGTTTTATTTATATTGCTATTTCAGATCTCCTCCCGGAAATGAGAAAAGAAACTGCCTGGAAAAAATCTTTAGGACAGTTAATTATTATGTCTTTTGGCATATTTATAATGTACTGGCTAAAAATTATCCTAGAATAAACTTATGGCAAAAATAATTTACGGGGTTTCAGGACAAGGCTTTGGTCATGCAGCGCGTAGTTACGAAACTCTAACTCACTTAAAAAAACAAGGACATAAAATAATAGTTTTAAGTTATAACCAAGGGGCAAAATTTCTAAAAAAAGATTTTAAAGTTTTAGAAATTCCAGGGCTCGGACTTAATTATCAAAATAATAAAGTTGTTTATTGGAGAACTATTTATGATAATGCCATGACAATCATGCGTGAGGGTAAAAATTGGCCAAAGCTTTACCGTAAAATAAAAAATTTTAAACCAGACTTGTTTATCAGCGACTTTGAACCATTAACTGCAGCTATTGCCCATCTAGAAAAATTGCCGCTTATCTCTTTGGACAACCAACATCAACTAACTAATTCAAAGATTGATGTGCCTAAAAAGTACAAACGTGATTTTATTACTGATTCATTAATTGTTAAATCAATGGTTTGGGGTGCTGATTATTATTTGATAACCAGTTTTTTCAAAACAAAAATTACAAAACAAAAAACTTTTATTTTTCCGCCGATTGTTAGGGGGCCGGTTGCTAGACTAAAAACTAGAACTGAAAACTTTATTTTTGTTTATCAAAATTCTAACTTTGATGACTTGATTGATGAATTACAAAAAATAAAAGGTGAAAAGTTTGTTGTTTATAGAAATGTTTCCGGAAACAAAAAAGTCGGCAATGTTACTATTAAAGATTTTTCTCATAAGAACACCTTAGATCTAGCTAGCTGTAAGGCGATTATTGGAACCGCTGGACTTAGCTTAATTTCCGAAGCTTTATGGCTTAAAAAGCCTTACTTTGCAATACCAGTAGCTCATCAAATAGAACAAACTCTTAATGCTATAAATCTTAAAAAAATGGGCTATGGAGATTGGTCTGAGAAAATAAGCGCTAATAAATTAGAAAAATTCTTAAAAAATATTCCAAAATATAGGAAAAATCTTCAAAAAAGACCGAAGGAAGACACTACTGCTTTATATAAAAAGCTAGATGCTATTATTGAGTCCCTAGTGTAAAAACTGTGAAAAAGCTGTGTTAAAATCCGCTTCCTAGCGGATTTTTTATTTAATATTAGCTAAATTATTTTTTGTTATTTTTTAACCCCTTGACTTTTTTCTCAAGGGATGATAGAATCGTTTATCACACTTTAAAACAATAAAGGTCGTTTGAAGCGGCACAGGCACGACAAGCATGGGGATTTCTTCGTCAGAAACAATCCGGTTCCGACTAGATTCTTTCTGATGAAAATTTCTTGCCTGGCCGCTTCAGTCGAACTTTTGTTTGAGTGACTAAAACACCTCGGTTTACCGAGGTGTTTTTTGTTATGGTTGAATTGATGGTTCACTAGTAGGCGTTATTACGCTAGTTGGTGAACTTGGTGGTTGTTCAGATGAAGAAACTTTTGCACCAACTAAACAAACGGCTTGCCAAGGAACATAGTGCGAACTAAATCTTTTTTCTTTTACTTCGCCATTAGTATAAGTAACCTTATAATCAAAGTAAGCATCCGCTCCGTTATGTGCTTTTTCTGTGCACTTTTTTTCGCCTTCCTTAAGATCAGTCGTCTCTACTATTTTAGTAGGGCCAGGAGCGACAATATTATATATAGTCGGTTTTGTAAATTCTATCTTTCTTCCGTCTTTAGTCCCCCAAAAATCAAAGGCTACTTGGTTTGTTTCTAGTCTAGCTTGAATCAAAATATAATGACCAGTGTCATTAACAAAACGATAATCAGGTGCTGGATCATAAATAGTTGCGTCGGTCCCGGCTGGCTCATAATAAGTAACCCTATAAGAGTGATTGCGTCTTTGCGTTACTGGCAAGCCGCTATTAAAAGTTGCTCTAAACATTGTTGTACCAATCTGACATAGACCACCTCCGTATTCAGGAACAGTTTTATTTTCTTTAATTACTAACTCCGGTAAATAGCCGTGCCGACCATCTATTTCTCCTAAGGCTCTTAATAAAGAAAATTCTTCACCAGGCTTAATTAATAAACCATGCAAAGCCATAGCCCCGGTCTTAATATTATGTCTACGATTAGCTGGTGACCCAGTAAATTGCGAAATGCCTGTACCAATTATTTCTTTAATGCCTAATTGCTCAGCCGTTGCATCATTAGCGCTTGATGGAGTTATATTAACGACAACTTCAATGCTGGTTGGTTTATCTTTTGGCCAAAGATAAATCGCTTCAGCTGTTTTATCAAGATCAATTTTAATCCCGTCTTCACCAGACTGCCAAACAGAAACTCTACCATTATTTAAATTGAGTTTAGCTTCTACAGGATCGCTATCTACTTTAGGAGCAACTTCTTTTTTTAAAAATTCTTTAATTTTTTCTTTATCAAGAGAGAGTTCTATATTGCCATTATTTTTTGAAAAACCTAGCCAATTTTTTGCAAGCTCCTTATTTAATTTCCAGTCCTCTTTTTTATATTTTAAAATAGTGTCAGAAAAATTAAAAAATCCATCAACATTACTTAAAAGAGAGCTAGCTTCTGAGGCAGTAATCTCCGGAAGTCTCTCTTTATATGACAAATTAATATCTTGGCGACTGGCTTGTCTAAACCTCTTTTTTAGCTCTAAAATAGCCTGATTATATTGAAGAGTCTTACCAGGCTGCTCTAAAACTATTTCAGGCGCTTCATTTGAAAAACTAATACTAGCATTACGGGCCGCAAAATTATACTCAGAAAACTCTTTATCTAAATAAGCTAAAGTCATATCTTCATCTAAACTAAACTGTAAATCAATATTATAAGCTCCCCATAAAAATTTAAACTGACTTAAGGCAGCAGAAAAATAATCATCATCATGACCGACAGCCCAAACACGTCTTAATGTCTCATTAGTATCAAAAACTACCGGCGAAATAGCTAGATCAGGATTTAAAGAGTCTTGAGACTGAGGAATAAGAATACTTCTATTTTCATAATTTATTTTTACACCTTTTTGCATTTCTTCAACCAAGCTATTTATTACCAATCTTGCTTCAGATGGAGTTTTTCCGCTTAAACTAATTCCGGCGACCTTCACCCCTGGCATAACTCTATCGTGATAAAGCTCCGATAGCGTCATTGTGAAAATAAAAATTATTGTTAAGAAGGATACAAAAACAGCCGCCGTAACCAGCAGCCATGAAGGTATTGATTGGTAAATTTTTTCGCGTTTCATGGTTTAAAAATTTCATTCAATAATTCGCGAGGTCGTCGCGCCGCTTCATCATCTAGGCTAAGAAAAATTTCTTGACCCAAAGAAGCTTGCGGCAATAATCTTTTTGGCAAAGAAACAATTTCTTTAATATCAGTTTCAACAATAATTTCTGAGTCTTTAATCTCTTTCACAATAACTTTGATTTCCATAAATTTATTTTCCCTTAGCTTCTTTTATTTTAATACTGGTATGACGTGAACGCTTAGCTTTTGGCAAAACAACTGTTAAAACACCGTTGTGTAAAGAAGCGTTTACTTTATCGCCCCTAACTTCAACTGGCAAAACAATTGATCTTGAGAATTTCCCCCAATAGCACTCTCTATATAAATAAGCATCATTAGAAATCACTTCATCAAGCTCTCTTTGGCCGCGAATTGTTAGCATATCATCAACCAAGGAAATTTCTATGTCTTTACTAGTTGCCCCGGCAATTGTCGACTTAATTATTAGAGCCTGATCTGTCTGATAAATATCAACAGCCAGCTGCCCTTCTTCTTCACCAAAATTAAGCCAGGCTCCGTCGTTTTCCGATAGGCCGTTATTCATTACTAAAGTTGATCGATTTTTATCTTCGCGCCTAAAAGCTGGTAATATTTTTCTCATACCTTTAGCCTAATTATAGCATGAAAAAAAGCAATTTCATAATTGAAGTAAGCTCCAAGGCATGATAAACTAAAGCTTATGAGTAGCGACCTACAAACAATAGACGATTTAATAAAACAAAGCCATCAATCAGACCCTGGTGATGAAGATAGCCTTGAGGGTAAATTTGCTAAAAAACAAAAAGAAATACAGCTCAAGGATCTTGAAAGAATGACTGCTACCAAGGCTCAGGCCTCGGGTACTTCTTATATTGATTTAAATGGCTTTCCTATAAGCCAAGAGGCTCTAGCTTTAATCCCAGAATCACAGGCCAGAGAGTTTAATGTGGTCTGCTTTTATTTTGATGGAAAACACTTACGATTAGCTGCCCTAGAGCCTAAATCGCCGATGGTTAGAGCTAAATTAAGAGAGCTTGAAAAAAAGTTCTTTATTCCAAATGGCGAAATATACATGGTTTCTCCTCATAGCATGGAACATGCTTTATGGCTCTATAAGAGTTTGCCAAAAATTAAACCAGTTGCTCCGGGAGTTGAGATAACTGAAGAAGAACTAGAAAAATTTAAAAAAGAAATTGATGATTTTAGAAGTTTAAATGACAAAATCAACGAAGTTAACATGAGCGACGTCATTGTTTTGTTAATTGCCACTGCTCTTAAAATTGGTTCTTCAGATATTCACGTTGAAGCTGAAGAGCAAGGCGTTGTTATTCGCTTAAGAGTTGACGGTGTCTTACAGGAAGCCGCGGTTATAAATCGAGAAAAATGGCGTAGAATTATTTCTAGATTAAAAATACTTTCCAAAGTAAAAATCAACGTTGATGACAAGCCGCAAGATGGGCGCTTTGACATAACAACCTCTGAAGATAAAATCGCTGTACGTTCTTCTTTCTTGCCAACAGCTTTTGGAGAAAGCGTTGTTATGCGTCTTTTAAAATCAAGTTCTGTTGGTCTGCCCTTTGAAGAACTTGGTTTAGTGAAACAAGAATATGAAAAATTGGCTCAAGAAGTTGATAAGCCTAATGGTTTAGTTTTAGTAACCGGACCGACTGGATCAGGTAAAACAACAACTCTTTACGCTATGCTCAAAAGACTGAATAAGCCTGGTACAAAAATAATTACTTTAGAAGACCCGGTTGAATATGAATTAGAAGGCGTTAACCAAAGCCAGGTTGATGAAGCAAAAGGCTATACTTTTTCTTCTGGTCTACGCTCTATTCTACGCCAAGACCCTGATATTGTTATGGTTGGAGAAACCAGAGACTTAGAAACCGCTGAAATTGCTGTGCGCGCCGCTTTAACTGGACATTTAGTCTTATCAACACTACATACTAATGATGCGTCAGGTGTTATTCCTAGATTATTAGACCTAGGCATCCAGCCTTATTTATTGTCACCGGCCTTAAATGCTATTGTCGGGCAACGCTTAATCAGAAAACTATGCTCTCAATGTAAAACTAAGAGAGAAGTCAGTCCTGAGGAAGAAGAAAAAATTAAAAAAATATTAGCGGTCATTAGCCCTAAAGCCAATATTGATGTTCCTAAAGAATTGCCAACAATTTATAAGGCTGTCGGATGTGAGGCTTGTAATAATTTAGGTTATAAGGGCCGTATTGGTATTTATGAAGTTTTAACAATGGATGCTTCTATTAAAGAATTAACTGCTCAAAATGTTCCTTCCTTTAAAATCCTAGAACAAGCCATTGAAAACGGAATGATTACAATGCTACAAGACGGCATTCTAAAAGTTATGCAAGGCACAACCTCTTTAGAGGAAGTTTATGAAGCAGCTGGAAAAATGGAATACATTGATAAGCTCTATGATATTGTTGTTTCTAAAACAATTGGTCGCGGATTAAAACTAACAGAAGAGGATATGGCCAATGGTCTTGAGTTAACCAAGGCTATTGGTAAAGACAGCGCGCATCTTTTAGAAAATCATCACACTAATGAAATAATTAATATTGTTATGGCGGGAGGTGTTCAGACCGATGCCGGCGACGTTCACATTGATCCGACTGAAGAGGGCGTAACAATTCGTTATCGTATTGACGGAATTTTGCATGATATGGCCAAACTTGGCAAAGAACATTATATTCCGCTTTTAACAGAAATAAAAAATACTGCTGGCTTTGCCGCTAATATTAAAAAGGCGACTTATGACGGAAGATTTACAATTTATTTGCCAGACAACAAAAAGGTTGATTGTCGTATTTCAATTATTATTGGCGGCTACGGAGAAACAGCAGTTATACGTTTATTAAGCACGCAGGCCAAGAGTTTGGAAATGGAAAAACTCGGCATTGGTTCAGTATCATTAAATATCATTAATGACGCTATAAAGAAAACTAAAGGTATTATCCTAACAACTGGTCCAACCGGCTCAGGAAAAACAACAACTCTCTATAGTTTGTTAAATAAATTAAATGATCCAAGCGTTAAAATTATAACTATCGAAGATCCGATTGAATATAATCTTGAAGGAATTATTCAAACTCAGGTTTCTACTGAAGAAGGCTATACTTTTGCGGCCGCCTTAAGATCGTTAATGCGCCAGAACCCGAATATTATTATGGTCGGAGAAATTCGCGATGAAGAAACCGCTAAAGTTTCTATTGAAGCTGCCTTAACCGGACACTTAGTTTTATCAACTATTCACGCTAATTCTGCCGCAGCGGCAATTGCTCGTTTTGTTGGCTTAGGCGTTGATAAACCTTTATTATCAAGCTCAATAGAGTGTTCAATCGGACAGCGCTTAGTTAGAAAGCTTTGCCCGAATTGCAAACAAAAAACCGAAATAACGCCTGAGCAACAAAAGCAAGTTGATGAACTATTAGAAAAGATTAGTAAAAATCCTAATATAAAAATTCCTACAGAAAAAACTTTTTATAAGCCGGTTGGTTGTGAAAAATGCGGTATGTTGGGCTACAAGGGGCGAGTTGGTATTTATGAAGCGATTTCTATGACTCCGGAAATGCAAAAATTAATTCAAGCGCCAACGGTTACTGAATTAGAAATAGAAAATCTAGCGATTGGACAAGGCTCTATGTTAATGATGCATGACGGCATTCTAAAAGCTATGGCCGGAGAAACTACGATTGAAGAAGTCTTTAGAGTTGCGGCGTAATATGACTATCGCTATTATTGCAGACTTACATGACAACGAGCCGTACTTAACGGCTTTTTTGTCATATTGTAAAAAAAATAAAATAGACCAATTATTGATTGCCGGCGATATTGGTAGTATAGAAAGCTTAGAAAAAATTCCTAAAAAACAATTTAAAAAAATATATTTTGTTTTTGGTAATGCTGATAACTTTTCCGAAAAAGATTTACCAAAACATATTATTAACTTGGGCGATGGCGGAATTATTGAACTAGGCAATAAAAAAATTGGTATTTGTCACGAGCCTTATAAAATAGAAAAATTAATTTTAGAAAAACCGGAAATAATTTTTTATGGCCATACCCATAAACCATGGGTAGAAGTTAAAGATAAAACTTTATTAGTTAATCCAGGATCTTTAGGCGGGGTTTTTATACCGTCAACTTTTGCGGTTTGGAATTTAACGCGACCGGCGCCGGAACTAATTAGAACTGAAGAGGTGTTTAAAAAGACTCTCTAAAATAGAAAGTCTTTTTTAATTAATCGAATATCAATTGATATCTGAAAGATTTTTAATTTCCCTAAATACCTTTATTTCATCTTGGAGCATTGTTTTTCCAAATTTTTGCCACCAATGTGCTGCACCCTTCTTATATAAATCCTCAAATGAATCGTCTTTTCTAATAAAATCAACCGTATAATCAGCATTTTCTTTTTTATTAAGCTGATCTAATGTATATTTAACACAATATGGTAATCTATAGGCACCATCAACATCAATGGCAAATGTTTCTGTGCAAGAAATACTAGCTGGTTGATATAAAATCATGACACCATCTAATTCAAAGGAGATTGTGCCCATCCCGGCCATAATATTATCGGCTTTACTAAAGGCAGCCATAAAATTTTTAAAACCAACGACTTTTGCTAAGTTTTTAACATCCTCTGGTCGGTATATTTTAAAATTTATTTGTACTCCTTTGTCTAGCCCTAATTGATAGGTTTTCTTTAAATCTTCCCAGAAAACTTTCCACTCATCAATGTCCATAAGCAAATCATCTTTTCTAAATGTTGGGCCCTGTGGTACAACGTAAAACTCATCAATCAATTTTCTATCTATTAATACTTTGGCGGCTTCATAAACATTATTATGATTAATCTCAGTAACCGTAAACAAAGAAGTGACCCTATCAGTAGAAAAATTTCTAGCCTGCTCTAAACCATTAATAGCCATATCATAAGCCAGCTTATTATTTCTTTGCTGATTATGAATTTCTTTGGTACCATCAACCGAAATATCTATCCAATTAAACTTAAAATTTTCTATATTAAGTTTATTTTTTTGTTTTAAATAACTACCGTTATCAATTAGACCAATGGAAAGATCGGGTCTAGCTGTTTTAATCTTTTGCAAAATATCAACATGCCAGTCTTTTAAAATTCTTCCCTCATGAACAACAGCTGAATTATCCGGCAACTGGGAAGTAATATTTAAAATTTTTGATTCTAAATCAATATCCTTTGAAATTTCTGATGATGATTTTTCGTCTTGAAAAGCACAGTGCAAACAAGACAAATTGCATGTTCTCTCCATGATTAACGAGGATAGTTTTGGTAATTCGGCCTGCAGTAATTCTTCCATTTTTTGATCATAATTATCACTACCAATTTTCTCATTAACTATTTGATACCAGAGATCAATCGATTCTACTGATTGTTCTTTTTTTTCTATATTCGGGAACTGAATATTGTCCGGTTTGTTCATATTTTTATCTCCTATATTATATTTTAATTATATTATTAATTTAAAGTACTTTCAATTCTCAAAACTATCAATTTGACAGCCTTGAGAATGGAGCCGATTAATTAAAATCGGCTAAGTAAAGAGGCGAAACCTAAAAATAGGATTAAAAGAGCAGATTATAGATTCTTCAGTTTCAAGTGATCTATTAACTTAGCCAGTGGTTAGGCGATTAACCTAACCTTGTTTGGGCTTTTCCTAAGCGGCTGAAATCACTAGGATTTCAACGGGCGAAGAACGCCGCGGCCGCCGGCGCTGCCTGAATTGATATTCAGACAACTAACCACACGAGTAACCATTTTATATTCCTTTTTTTAATTTTAACAATCATTGATATTGACATTTTACTTTAAATATGTTTTTCGTCAATTTTAATATATAATAAAATTTCATTTTACCCCTATAAATATAGGGTTAAATGACATTTTATAAAATTTTGTCAAAACTATTGACAAAATTAGGGTATTTGTTATACTGAAATTATGAATACAAATACTGCCCTACAAAACCTAGGACTCACTGAAAAAGAATCAATGGTTTATACCGCCCTGCTAGGGCTCGGGAAAACTAATGTTTCTCAAATAGCCAAGGTTAGTTCTTTAAAAAGACCAACTATTTACGTCTTATTAGAAGAACTTAGAAAAAAAGAGTTAGTCTTAAAAATTCCTTATGCTAAAAAGGCAATTTTTATTGCCAAGGATCCTGATATTTTTTTCCGTGATTCTTTGATAAGGGCTCAAGAAGCTTATGGGACCTTAACACAGTTAAAAGCCATGCAAAAAAAGGATAATAAGGTGTCAACCATGTATTTTGAGGGTGATGAAGGTATAAAAGAAGCTATGTATTACAGACACGAAGATCTTAAAAACACTGAAATAGTTGGCTTCTTTGCTAAAGCAAATACCCTACATACAAAATTTATTAACATGTCAGACAAATGGAGAAAAAAAATGAATGAAAATGGTATTAAAGTAAGGGGAATTTCTCCGACACATAATTCGCTTGATATTTTTCGTGAAACCGACAGTGAATTAGGACAAATCATAAAACAAGTACCTATTAAAGACTATTCATCAGATGTCTCAATAGATGCGACAGATCTATTCGTTAGAATTATATTGTTTGATGTTAACCAAGCAATTATTATTGAAAATCCTGCTATTGTAAAAACCTTAAAAGAGATCTTTGAAATGAGCTGGAAGGGGATAAATTAAATTTTCTTATTATTCAAAAATATCTTGATATAAAAAAGAGAGCCGAAAGGCTCTCTTTAAAATTATAATTCATTATAAAATAGGGTAGCTAATATGTATTGCGTCTGCCGAAGAAATCACTTCATTACGACGTAATATATTAACCAAAGAATTAAATTGCCCCTTAGTAACCATATTAGCTTCAATACGATCTAATCTAATGCGATGGTCATTAAGCTCATCCCAAACCTTATCAAAACGCATATCAATGCGCTCCTCTAAGCTCTCGAACCGCTCATCCATATGTTCGGATAAAGTCTTAATAGCCTGCATAATCTCCATATCACTTGTTTGTTTAGACATAAACCCTATATTTAATAATAAATAGAGGGGTTAAAAGCTATTATAGCAAAGGGGCTAAATATTTGCCAATTTACTTTTTCTGTTCTCTAGAATCCAATCTTCACTATACCAGCGTTTTCTTAATTCACCAGCTAAGAAAAAAGATCCCGTAACAAGAACTAAGTCGTTAGCTTTTGATTTTTTAATAGCATTGTCTAGAGCCATCTCAGGATCTAAAAATATATCAAGCTTCGCATCCTTTTTTAAATATTTTTTAGATTTTATCAATAATTCTTTTGGGTCGGCACATTGCCGACCAGATATTTCAAATCGTGTATAAGACACTGTATTAGCCATTGGAATTATATCTTTTAAAATAGCTAGATGATCTTTGTTTTTTGCAATCGCTAAGACTAAGTGAAGTTTATTAAACTTAAGCCTTTTAATATTCATTACAGTAGCTTTCATTTTTGATCTATTATGAGCGCCGTCTAAAACAATAATTGGTTTTTTATTAATAGTTTCAAAACGACAAGGCAAAAAGCTTTTAGTAATGCCCCTTTTTATATAAGGATTTTCTATGCCTATTTTTTTAGAAATAGAAGAGGCTAGACTTTTATTATAAGAAAAATAATCTTTTTCTTTTTCTAAAAATAAAAAATCGACGTTATTTTCAAAACAAATATTTTTAAATATTTTTAATATAGCGGGCCTTTGCTCAGTAGTAATAAAAAAAGAACCTTTCTTTATAATGCCAGCTTTATCATTGGCAATTTTTTTAAGAGTCTTGCCAAGAATATGAGTATGATCAAAATCTATATTAGTAATAGCTGAAACAACCGATTTAGAAATTACATTTGTAGCATCATATCTTCCTCCTAAACCAACCTCTAAAACAACCCACTGACATTTTTCTTTTTTAAAATAAATTAAAGCAATTGCTAAAAATATCTCAAAATAAGAAGGTGCTCCGTATGGCCCATCTTTATGTGCTTTATCTATATAAGGTTTTAAATAATTTACTATAGCAACAAAATCCTTTGGGTTGATATATTGATCATTAACTTTTATCTTTTCAATGGAGCTAGTAACAAAAGGTGATGTAAAAGACCCGACTCTTTTTCCTGAAACCATAATAATATTATGGACCATATTAGTTACCGTTCCCTTACCAGAGGTTCCAGTAATATGAATAAACTTAAAATTATTATCAGGCCTACCTATTAAATCAAGAAAATAACGCATCCTCTTTATATATATTTCAGGATGCTGTCTATTTTTTAAATAATCGTTTTTTAACAAAGTATTAGACAATCCCTCTAAAAAGCTAACTGCCTTATAGTAATCTGAAAAATTATTCATAATAAGAATTTTTAGACCAACTCAGCTAAATATTTCCCCGTATAGCTCTTTTTATTTTTGGCAACTTCTTTTGGCGTGCCTTGGGCTATTATTTCTCCACCTTTATTGCCGCCTTCTGGACCTAAATCAATAATATGATCAACTGATTTAATAACATCTAAATTATGTTCAATAATAATTACGGTATTTCCTTTATCAACTAGCTTCTGCAAAATAGTTAATAAGCGTTTAATATCATCGAAGTGTAAACCAGTAGTTGGTTCATCTAAAATATATAAAGTTCGCCCAGTTGCTCGACGAGATAGCTCGGTCGCTAATTTAATGCGCTGAGCTTCTCCGCCTGATAAAGTAGTGGCTGGCTGACCTAATTTTATATAGCCTAGGCCGACTTCAAAAAGAGTGGCTAGTTTCTGATGAATCGCGGGGATATTTTTAAAGAAAGCCAAAGCTTCTTCTACTGTCATATTTAAAACATCAGAAATATTTTTTCCATTATAATGAACTTCTAAAACTTCTCTCTGATAACGCTGGCCATGACAAACATCGCATTCAACATAAACATCAGGCAAAAATTGCATTTCTATTTTAATAATGCCGTCTCCGGAACAAGCTTCGCAACGTCCGCCAACAACATTAAAAGAAAACCTGCCAGGCTGATAGCCTCTAATTTTTGCTTCAGGTAAGTTGGCAAAAAGGTCTCTGATTGGAGTAAATAATCCGGTGTAAGTCGCCGGATTAGAACGCGGCGTTCGCCCAATTGGTGACTGATCAATATCAATAACTTTATCTAAATGCTCTAAGCCTTCAATTCTATCGTGCTTACCTGGCAAATCCTTAGCGTGATAAAACTTATGCTTTAAGGCAGTTGCTAAAATATCAGTGATTAAAGTTGATTTGCCAGACCCAGAAACGCCAGTAATAGCAACAAACTTACCCAAAGGAAACTCTACACTTAAATTTTTAAGATTATGCTCACAAGCATTAATAATTTTAATTGACTGACCGTTGCCATTTCTATATTTTTCTGGAGCAGCAATTAATTTTCTGCCTGATAAATATTGCCCGGTTAAAGATTTAGAATTTTTCTTAATTTCCTGACAAGTTCCGGCCGCTACAATCATTCCGCCGTGTTCTCCGGCGCCTGGACCAATATCAATAATATAATCACTAGCTTCCATTGTTGCAGCATCATGCTCAACAACAATAACAGTATTACCCAAATCTCTTAAATCTTTTAAGGTGTCTATTAATTTATCATTGTCTCGCTGATGAAGACCAATCGAGGGTTCGTCTAAAATATACAAAACTCCCATCAACGCCGAACCAATCTGCGTTGCTAAGCGTATACGCTGAGCTTCTCCGCCAGATAAAGAGTTAGCGCTACGCGCTAAAGTTAAATAATCAAGCCCAACATTTAATAAAAATTTTAAACGAGTTTTTATTTCTTTTAAAATCTGTGTGGCAATCTTTTTTTCACGAGCACTTAAAAATTTACCATTATCAAGCTCTATAAAAAAATTCTCTGCCTCTTCAACTGACTTTATAGTCAGCTCGTGAATTGATAAATTAGCGACTTTAACCGCCAGGCTTTCGGGCTTTAGTCTTTTGCCCTCGCAAGCCGGACATAATAAGACTCGCATATAAGCCTCAATTTCTTTTCTAACATAATCTGACTCTGTTTGTTCGTAGCGTCTAACTAAATTAGGGATAATTCCTTCAAAAGACTCTCTATCGCTAGCCTTGGTACCGTATAAGACCATTTGCCTTTGCTTTTGGTCTAAAGAGCCTATTGGAGTATTTAAATCAAAGCCATAGCCTAGAGCAGCTGCGCCTAATTGCTTAGAAAGCCACATTTGTCCATTAACATTATTATGAACCCATGGTTTAATTCCGCCCTGAGCAATGGTTAATTTTTCATTGAATAAAAGTTCTGGATCAACCTCTAACTTAGTTCCTAAACCCGAGCATTCTGGACAAGCTCCATGAGGCGAATTAAAAGAAAAATGATGAGGCTCAGGCTCCATAATAGTTAAGCCGCATTCCGGACAAGCTAAAAGACGAGAAAATATTTTTACTTTATCATCTTTAACTAACCAAATATAAACTATTCCCTCGCCAAGATCTAAAGATTTTTCTACACCTTCAGTTAACCTTGAAATGTCTTCTTTATCTTTAGAAACCTTAAGACGATCAACAACAATTTCTAAATTATGCTTTTTTTGTTTATCAACATCTAAATCTTCAAATTCTTCAAGTGTATAAATTATTTTATCAAAACGAACACGACTAAAGCCGGCTCTTTTAATACTCGGGATAACTGATTTGTGCTCACCCTTTTTGTCTCTAATAATTGGTGCTAATAAAATTATGTCTTCTTCAAGACAAGAATCTTTAATCTGATTAATTATTTCATCAATTGAATAAGGTTTAACTTTAACGTTGCAATTAGGACAATAAGGGATACCAATTCTAGCAAAGAGTAAGCGAAGGTAATCATAAATTTCCGTAACTGTTCCTACGGTTGAACGAGGATTATGAGAAGTCGATTTTTGATCAATAGAAATTGCCGGCGACAAACCCTCTATTAAATCAACATCTGGTTTATCAATTAAACCAACAAATTGTCTAGCATAGGCCGACAAAGACTCAACATAACGTCTTTGCCCTTCTGCATAAATAGTATCAAAAGCTAAAGAAGATTTTCCTGAACCAGACAAACCAGTAATAACAACCAACTTATCGCGAGGAATCTCTACATTAATATTTTTTAAATTATGAACGCGGGCTCCCTGAATCTTAATATAATCATGATGAGAAGCGCGTTTGTTAGAGGAAGGGGCTTTAGTCATAGAAATAAATCTTCCCTATTATACACGCGAAAAAGCTTTTTGGCAATAGTCTTTGGGGCTAAAAATATAAAAACCGCTTTTTAGGCGGTTTTTATAATGTGCACCCAGCCCGCCTATTTGGCGGGCGACCATTCGCTTAAGAGTTCGTCTCTGACGGATCTACCGCTGAGCTAATATTGATTTTAAAAACCTTCTCCCAACAGAGCTCTTTAAATACCCTTCTCTTTGTTTTGCCTCTCTTCTTGTATTAAAACCTTCAGTATAAACAACGTGCCATGGTCCTTTATTTTTTGTGAAAGAAGATATTTTAGAAGGTAAAATAGAATTATGTCTAGCTAAGCGTTTCTGAATATCAAAAGTTTGGCCAATATATGTTTGACCTTTTGAATTTTTTATCACATAAACTAAATACATTTCCTCCTTTTAATGTGCACCCAGTAGGGATTGAACCTACGACCATTCGCTTAAGAGGCGACTGCTCTACCGCTGAGCTATGGGTGCATTATTAATTCATAACATTCGCTTAAGAGTCCGTCTCTGACGGATCTACCGCGAAGCTTAGGTGCATTATTAATTCATAACATTCGCTTAAGAGTCCGTCTCTGACGGATCTACCGCGAAGCTTAGGTGCATAAATTTTAAATTTTCTTAGTAGCTGGGGAGAGGATCGGACTCTCGACCTTAGCGTTATGAGTGCTACGCTCTAACCAACTGAGCTACCCAGCCAAGACTACGCTAAAGCTTCGTCTTGCAGGCAAAACTAACCTTAGTTAAATTATCTAATTATAAATAAGCTCGCCGACCGAAGCCTTGGCGAAGGCTGGCGCACTCGGCAGGATTCGAACCCACAACCCCTTGGTCCGAAGCCAAGTGCTCTATCCATTGAGCTACGAGTGCTAAGACAAGCTTCTAGCTTTTTAAGGCGTCTTTGAGGGTTTTACCTGTCTTAAACTTAGCAACCCTAACCTCCGGAATCTGAATTCTTTCATTAGGCTTCTGCGGATTAACTCCTCCACGAGTATGGCGCGTGCGCGCCTCAAATGTTCCAAAACCAACTAAACTAACCTTACCATTATTTTGCAGTTCTCTTACAATTAAATCAATCATCTTCTCAATTACGTCTTCAACTTGCTTTTTATTAATTTTAGTAGAGTCGGAAATTTTTTCAATTAAGCCTGCTTTGTTCATATACATGGGGTCTCAAAGAGACGGTTAATTATTCAACAAACAAACGCGATACCGAAAGGGCAAAAAATATAATTGCCAAAACAATGGTCGCGATAAAGAGAATTTTTTCAACACCTCTTTTTGTTTGAAAGACATTGCTTGATCCTCCAAAAATACCCGACAAACTAGTGCCGCGATTTTGCAAGAGAATAACAACAATTAATAAAACCGATATAACGATCTGGCTAATCTGTATAATTCTCGGATCCATATTATTTCTTAATCTTCTTAACTAGGTTTTCTAAAGCCTTAGGATGATTAACCGCTAAATCAGCTAAAATTTTTCTATCAACACTAACATTATTCTTTTTCAGAAGATCGATAAACTTAGAGTATGATAGATCGTGCTCTCTAACAAAAGCATTGATTTTAACCTGCCACAAAGCCCTTCTGGTTCGCTTCTTGTTACGTCGATCTCTATAAGCATGAACACCGGCTTTTAGAACAGCGGTTTTAGCTTGTTTGATTAATTTTTTGCGACCCCAACGATAACCCTTAGTCTTACTTAAAAGCTTACGACGCTTTTTTACATGGGATGTTCCTCTTTTAACTCTTGGCATACGGAAAAATAAAATTAATTATATGGCATGAAACTGCGGATATTTTTAGCATCAGCTGAATGAGCAAAAATATCACGTCGTTTATTGCGGGTAGTTTTGCCTGATTCACGAGAGTTAAAATGATCCTGACCGGCCTTACGGCGGCGCAGTTTATTAGTCTTAGTTTTGGCAAAACGCTTAGCAGTTGCCTGGTGTGTCTTCAGTTTTGGCATATCCTAAAAAATCAATTATATTAGATAAAATCTAGACTTTTTTGTTAGTCACTAACATAGTAAACTTTCCCCCCTGAGCTGTCAAGTCTTCCTCAATAACAATATTTAATTCAGGATCGGATTTTAAAACTTCGGTAAATTTCTCAATCATTTGACGAGCTAGCTCTGGGTGTTGTCTTTCACGACCACGTAATTGGAGCTCAATTCTTAGCTTATCTCCTTTTGATAAAAAGCGCTTAGCTTGCTCCTGACGGACCACTAAATCATGCTCGCCAATACGAATAGACAAGCGAATGCCCTTAGTTTCACTTTTTTTCAAATGCGCTCTTTGCTTCTGTGCCTTTTTATCTCTTTCATATTTAAATTGGCCATAATCAACAATCCTAACAATTGGCGGATTGGCGGTCGGATTAACTTCTACCAAATCTAACTCAGCTTCTTCAGCTAAGGTAATGGCTTTATCAAGCGGCATCTCACCTCTAAAGCCGCCGTCTTCATCAATTAAATTAACAATCGGTGCATGAATGCCTCGATTAACTCTAAACAACTTAGTCGGTTCTAAATGTTTTGGTTTACGGTGCGTACGACGCATGAAATAAAATAAAGGTTTATAAAATTCCTGAGCGGGTAACGGGAATCGAACCCGTATCTCTACCATGGCAAGGTAATGTAATAGCCATTATACGATACCCGCCTACGCCTTGCTTCGGCGGGCAAGCCCGCCAACTAAAAAATAATTGACTGGCTTGCAAGCCGTAGCTTTAGCGAAGGTTTGTGCCGAAGGAGGGAATCGAACCCTCACTGCATATTACTGCAAGCGGATTTTAAGTCCGCCGCGTCTACCAATTCCGCCACTCCGGCAACAAGGTTATCAGTGGAGATGAGGGGAGTTGAACCCCTGTCTAATAAACTGCTGACAGCGTTTTGTACAGATCTAGTCCGATCTTAATTTTCGTTAATACTGTCAAGATCGGACCTAAGCAGTATTAACTATTCTAAAAAATTTAAATCGCAAATGCTAGACAACAATTACGATCGAGCCCGTAATATGACACCCGGGATCCGTCGCACGGGCTGCGGCGGTCGGATGGTTGCTGAATTTAAGCAGCAACAGGCACGTAAGCCGGAACCTTCATAGAGAAGGGGGCTTGCGCGCTAACAGTATTGACAACTGTTGGGGTAATTGGATTAATGTGACAATCAGCACAATCTGAACACTGGCAACAAATATTATTATCAAATCCTGGCATCCCCAAGATTTTTCTTTTTAAGAACCTAGCTTTTTAGAACCGGAACGCAGAACATTCTGCAGTCTTCTTTTAAGCTCTCTTTCTTTTATACTAGCTCGCTTGTCATAAGCCCTTTTTCCGCGAGCTACAGCGAATTCTAGCTTAATAAGACTCCTGTCAGTATATAGCCGAATTGGCACTAATGTCAAGCCTTTTTCCTGCTGTTTACCCAATAAATGAGCGATTTCTCTGCGTCTTAATAAAAGCTTTCTAGCTCTTTCTGGTTCGTAATTATCTTTATGAGCAGCATACCTATAAGGACCTATATAAGCGTTAATTAAATAAGCTTCTGGCTTTAGTCCTTCTCGCCCTCTAAAGACAACAAAACTACCTGACAAATTAGCCAGGCCGCTTTTAGCAGCCTTGGTTTCATCACCACTTAAAACAATTCCGGCCTGAAGTTTTTCCAAAAATTCATAATCATAAGCTGCTCGTTTGTTAAGAGCTAAGACCGACATATTTATTAAGTATTCCAAGAAATCAATTTAGCAATAATTTCTCTATTTAATAAAACCATTTCAATCTGTTTTCTATAAGCAGGCAAATTAAGAACTTCTAATGATTTTGGATCGTGAGAATATTGCTTTTTCAAATTATCTAGTTCGTTATCAATCGCCTTAGCTTCAACGCTTATCTTTTCTTCTTTTATCAAACTGCGTAAAACTAAACTAGCTTGAACCCTTTCTAGGGCGCGCTCTCTTAATTCTTGTCTTAAAGCTTCAATGGTTTTATTAATGCTGGCTAAATAATCAGCAAAGCGTCCACCAGAAGCTTCCACATTATGCTTAAGTTCATCCATCATCATATCAAGCTCTCCTTCAATTAAAGAATCAGCAATTTCATTTATTTTACAATTTTTAATAACCGCCTTTAGAACTTCTTGTTCAAGTTTATGTTCGGCCTCGTGTTTTTTCTCGTGCTCTAAAGATTCTTTAATATTCTTTTTTAATTCTTCAGGAGTTTTTAAACCAAAACCGGCAACAAAATCATCGTTGACTTCAGGTAATTCTCTTGAAAAAACATCCTTAACTAAAACCTCAAAGGAAACCTTTTTATCCGCTAATTGTTTTTGATAATGCTCTTTTGGATAATGTAATACAAAAGACAGCTTATCATCTTTTTTTGCGCCAACTATTTTTTCATCAAAACCAGGCACAATATATTCATTACCTAAAATAACAGCAACGTCTTTACCTTGTCCGTTTTCAAGAGGCACATTATCAATTGATAAATTAATATCTAGAATAACTTTATCTCCTTTTTCTGCTGATCTAATAGCTAAAACTTCTTTAACGCGAGTTTCTCTTAAATGATTAATAACTTTTTCAATTTCATCATCCTTAACTTCTATTTTATCTCTTTTAATCCCTAAATTTTTATACTCGCCCAAAGTAAGTTCTGGCAACAAAGTAATCAAAGCTTTATATTCAAAATCATTTTCTGGAGCTAGCTTAACAATTGTAATTTGCGGCTGACCAACCCAGTCCTCGGTAACGCTTTCTTTAAGAGCCTTATCAATAGTTTTAGAGATTGCTATATGAGAAGCTTCGTCAAGAATAGCCATTTCCCCAAGACGCGTCTTAACCGTTTCATAAGGAGCTTTACCTGGTCTAAAACCTTCAATAGTTGTTTTTTCAGAAAGCTTTAAAGCCGCTTGTTTTGAATATTCAAGCATCTCTTCAGTGCTAACAATAACCGAGAGCTCGATTTTAGAACTTGATAAATTGTTTCTAGATGTTTTCATGTTAATTAAATAAGTAAGGCAACAATTAATAAGGCAATGATGTTAATTATCTTAATCATTGGATTAATTGCCGGACCAGCAGTATCTTTATAAGGATCACCAACAGTATCTCCGGTAACAGCTGCTTTGTGAGCTTCTGAGCCCTTGCCGCCAAAAAATCCATTTTCAATATATTTTTTAGCATTGTCCCAGGCCCCACCTCCAGAAGTCATTGAGATAGCCACGAAAATACCAGTAATAATTGAACCAATTAATAAACCACCCAGGGCTTCAACCCCCAAAACAAAACCAACAATAATTGGAGCTAAGACTGGAATTAAAGCCGGCGCTGTCATACGACTAATAGCTGCTTTAGTGACAATATCAACGGTACGGCCATAATCGGGTTTTTCTTCACCAGACATAATACCTGGTTTTTCTTTAAATTGTTTTCTAACATCCTCGACAACACTACCAGCTGCTTTGCTAACAGCCTGCATTGAAAGAGCGGCAAACCAATAAGGTAGCATTCCACCAATAAACAAACCAGCCAAAACTAATGGGTTATCAATTCCAAAAGAAAATCCGCTGCCGGCGCTATGAGTAAAATCAGCAAATAAAACTAAAGCTGCTAAAGCTGCTGAACCAATAGCATATCCTTTAGTAACGGCTTTAGTAGTATTACCAACAGCGTCTAAAGGATCAGTTACTTCACGAACCGAAGAAGGCAACTCTGCCATTTCAGCAATACCTCCAGCATTATCAGTAATCGGACCATAAGCATCAATTGTTACAATAATTCCAGCCATTGATAACATAGCTACTGCAGCAATCGCGATTCCAAAAAGACCAGCAAGGTTAAAGGCTGCCCAAATAGCGGCGACGATCACGATAATCGGTAAAACAGTTGCTTTCATTGAAACAGCTAATCCGGTAATAATATTTGTTCCGTGTCCGGTTGTTGATGATTCAGCAATTTCTTTAACTGGTTTATATTTTGTTGAAGTATAATATTCGGTAATAATAACCATAGCAGCCGTTACCAAAAGTCCAATCAAAGAAGCCAAATAAATTCTAGTTACTGAATATTGACCGTTGCCGATCATCATCCATTTTGTTAAGGGGTAAAAAGCAATCGCTGCTAAAAGGCCGGCGCTAATCAAACCCTTATACAAAGCCGACATAATATTTTTATTTTTGCCGAGTTTAATAAAGTAAGTTCCAATAACTGAAGTAATAATTGAAACAGCCCCTAAGACCAAAGGATACATTACAGCGTTATCAAATTCCGGGAAAATTAAACGACCTAAAACAATTGCGGCAATTGAAGTAACAACATAAGTTTCAAATAAGTCAGCCGCCATACCAGCACAGTCGCCAACATTGTCTCCAACATTGTCAGCAATAACCGCTGGGTTTCTTGGATCGTCTTCAGGAATACCAGCCTCAACTTTTCCAACTAAGTCAGCACCAACATCGGCTGCTTTAGTAAATATTCCTCCGCCCAATCTAGCAAAAACAGAAATTAAAGAACCACCAAATCCAAGTCCGATTAGAGCATGAATGTCGCGAGTCAAAAGATAAAAACCAGCTGTTCCTAAAAGCGCCAAACCAACAACCAACATTCCGGTAACACTTCCGCCGCGAGCCGCGACTGACAAAGCTTTGGCAATTCCGTGCCTAGCGGCCTCAGCCGTTCGAACATTTGCTCTAACAGAAATATTCATTCCAATATATCCGGCAATTGCTGATAAAACAGCGCCGATAATAAAAGCTAGGGCGGTCATCCAACCCAAAGAAGGAATCAAGCCAATAACAATAAACAAGACTACGGCTGCTACAGCAACCGTTCTATATTGTCTATTAAGATAAGCTTTGGCGCCCTCTTGAATAGCACTAGCGATCTGACGCATTTTGTCATTACCCTCAGGCAATCGCAAAATAAAACTAATATAAACTATTCCATAGACAATGGCTATAGCAGCCGAGCTAAGAATAAGGATAATTGCATTGTTCATATACTTTTAATTTCAAATTTGAAATTTTAAATTTATTTAATCTTTAGTTTCAGTAATTTCTTCATTTATTTCGTCGTTTTCGGTTTTTTGATCAGACTCTACCTCAACTTCATTATTATTAATTTCTTCAGCCCCATCTTTAGTTTCTTCTATTGCCGGACCAGAACCGTCGCCGGCAATATCAATATTCCAACCGGTTAAGTGCGCAGCTAAGCGAACATTTTGTCCGTCTTTACCGATCGCTAAAGAAAGCTGATCGTCTTTAACAGTAATGTAAGCTTGGCGCTGTTCGTTTATTAATTTAACTTGCTCAACTTTAGCAGGAGCCAAAGCATTAGCAATAAAAACTTCTGGATCTTCAGAATATTCTATAATATCAATTTTTTCTCCGCCCAATTCTCTAATAATTGTTTGAATACGTGAACCGCGTTGACCAACACAAGAACCAATCGGATCAATATTTTCGTTTTCTGCTAAAACCGCAACCTTAGAACGACTACCAGCTTCGCGCGCCACTGATTTTATTTCTACTAAGCCGTTGGAGATTTCCGGGATTTCCAAATAAAAAACTTTCTTTAATATTTCTTCTGAAGTGCGAGATAAAACAATTTCCGGTCCCTTAGGAGTAATCTTAACCTCTTTAACATAAAACTTAAGACGCTCTCCAGGAACATAACGTTCTGTGCGAACTTGTTCTTCTGGCGGAATAATTCCCGTTGCTCTCCCTAAATCAACTAAAACCAAACGTCCTTCTCTTCTTTGTACAAAGCCAGTAATAACTTCATGTTCTTTATCTTTAAATTCTCCGAAAATCATATCGCGCTCAGCTTCGCGCAAACGTTGAATAATAACTTGCTTAGCAGTCTGCGCAGCCATGCGGCCATATTCTTCATGAGTCTCTAATTCGGTTTTAACTTCGTCGCCAATTTCATATTTTTTATTTATTTTTTTGGCCTCTGAAATTTGGATTTCGGTTTTTGGATTGAATCGTTTTTTCATTTCACCATCAACCCCCTCTAAAGAAGTTGGTTCTAAAATTTCTTCAGGATTTTCCAATTCCTCTTCAGGAACATCCTCAACAACGGTTTTAATATCAAAAACCTTTGTAGCATTGTTTTCCGGATTATATTCAACTTTAATATTTTGACTTTTTTCACCGTAATCTTTTCGATAAGCGGCGGCTAAGGCAGATTCAATTGTGGCAATGACTGCATCATAAGACAGTCCCTTTTCCTCACAAATCTGCTTAATTGCATTAGTAATTTCGCTCATATAAGCTTTTTTCCATTAAAATAAGCTAGTATTAAGATACTAGCTTTATATAACTTAAGTTTACCACTGTTTTAACAATAAGTCAATAATAAGCCAATTTTAGGTAATTTTTAGCTAACTATTGACAAAAAAGCTCAAAAATGATATATTAGAATATTCAAAATAAAAAATAATAATAAACAAAAAACATAAAAACAAAAGGAAAGGGCCAAAAAATGGTACATTTTATCAAAATATTATCTGTTGTGGCTTTCTTCGCTGTCACGCTTATTATGAGTGGCTGCGGAGCATCTTCGGAAGTTAATACAACTGAAGATTACGAGAACGGCAAAGTTGAAGCCGGCTGGTTAACGGGGATGTCGCCGGAAAGAATGAAAGAATTCTACGATGGGAGAACCGACTCTGAAACAAAGAAAAAGTACTCCGAACTGTTTTTTAAACAGCAGGAAAACAAATCAAACTCAGAACAGAATTCGGTTAATGACTTCGAAGTCGGAAAAATAATTATTGCTAACTCAACAACAAGAACAGTAACTATCGGCATAGAAGGGCCAGTAGAAAGATCATGGACCTTTGACGGAAAAGGAATCTTCAGAGAAGTCGTTCCACCTGGAGAATACTACCAGTGGTGGGAACAAAACGGCAAAAGAAAGTATAAAATAAAAACCTACTACCAGTATGACGAAAGAGGCAAAAAGAAAAAAGTCGAAGAATACGACATACTAAAAGTAGAAGCAACTTCGATTTCTTACTTCAACGGCGAAGCGGCTAACGGTGTTATAAACTTTCACAACAGATAAAGCAGTAATTTTGCAAAAAAAAGAAAAGGCGTTTTCGATTATTCGAAAACGCCTTAACTTTTATCTAAAAATTTTATATTTAAATATCTTTACAAACCACCACCGCCGCTACCTGGTAAATTTTCAAAAATAAAATAGGTAATTGAATAAGAAGCCGCAATAATTATTAAACCAATAACAGCGGCTTTTATTGTATCTTTGGCTTTATTAATTTTTTCTTCATCGCCCGCTGCTGTCATCCAATTAAAGCCAGCAACAATTAAAAGAATAACAAAAATTACTCCGAGTAAAGCCAAAAAAGCTTTTATGACCATAGCGACCACTGAACCAACTGTTGTATTAGCATCATAACCAGCACCCTCCTGGACAAGAGTAGTATTATCATTTAAAGACTTCAAAGTATTATCAGACAATAGCGCCGCCTTTGCTATACCGGAAAACAAAAGTACAGTGACTAAAGAAATAATTAAATATTTTACTATATTTTTCTTCATAAATTATAGTGTGCCACCGGTGCCGCCTCCATCACCTATAAAATAAGTGGCTATAAAATTCCAAATCGCAAAAGCACCAGCAACAATAATCAGACCTATAATAGCGGCCTTAATTGTGCTCTTAGCTCTGGTTAATTTTTCCTCGTCGCCTGATGCTGTCATCCAATTATAGCCAGCTAATAAAATTAAGACTACAAAAATTGTCCCCAAAAGACTTAGACCAACATTAATTGCCGTACTAACTATATCCAAAACAGTTGTTTCTGAGGAGTCTTCATAACCAGCCCCAGTTCCAACGTTTTTTAATCTATCTAACATTGGTGAGCTTTGCGGGGTAATTGTTTCGGTTGTTTGCGCCCAAGCTACTGCTGGTCTCAGTAAAGATTGAGAAGAAGTTGAGCCCCATATTTTACTAATAACAAAGACACTTAGAGCATAAGCTGCGACAACAATAATCACGCCAATCACCGCGGCACGTATTGTATCTTTAGCTTTGTCTATTTTCTTTTCATCGCCAGCTGCTGTCATCCAGGTATAGCCTCCATACAACATTAAAACTAAAAATATTACACCTAAAAATGATAGGAATATACTAATAAAAGAACTTATTTTTTCATCAATAGAAGTATCGTTACTGGTACTATAGCCAGATTGACCGGCTACGCTATCTAAAGTCGAACCAAAGCCAAAGTCAGCTTTAGTCAAAACTGGAATAGCTATTATTAATGAAAGAAAAATCGGTAATAATATTTTTTTCATATTTTATTTATGGATTTCTCAATGAGAGAGACTCTCCTACAAACCTAGTTATTGCGTAAGCTGACAATACAATAACAAGACCAATAATTGCCGCTAGAATAATTTCTTTGGCTTTGTCTATTTTCTTTTCATCGCCAGCCGCTGTCATCCACAAAAAACCGGCATACAACATTAAACACAAAAACAAAACACCAACATAAGAAATTATTTTACCAGTAACATCACCAGCCAGCCCTAAAGGACTTTGTATTCCAGATCCCATTCCGGCAACACTGGCGGTCTTATCAAGACCACCAAGATTAATAGCTAGAGCTTCATTAGAAAACAACACTCCGGATAATATAAATACAAAAGCTAAAATAAAACTAGCCAAGGGCGCTCCCAATATATTTTGTAATCGCATAAGCTGACAAAACAATAATAAGGCCGATAACTGCTGCAGTTAAGATTTTTTTAGCCTTAGCTATTCTATCCTCACTACCAGCCGCCGTCATCCACATCAAACCAGCATAAACAACTAAAATAAAAAATATTGTTCCAGTAAATCCTAAAATTGTTCCTAAAAACTTACCAGCCATAGAAGGAACATCTAAAGAAGATGGCAACCCCGCCTCTTTATTTGCCTTATCCAAACCAAAACCGGAGTTTGGGTTACTTGTTGTTGTTTGAGTGGTTTGTGCCAAAGCAAAACCACCAACCACAAGTAAAATATTTAAACTTATTAAAATTGATACTAGACGTTTCATACGTTTCTCTGTTCCCAAAATGATTTTAGACTCAGAGAAGCGGGTCCGAAAAACTCAGACCCGTCAAAGCTTTAATTATTTGTCGCGTTCATCAAACTATTAATGACGAACTGAGCAATACCAAAGGCGGCCAAAATAATGACCAAACCAATAATACCTGAAACGATCAATTTGCGGGCTTCCGCAACCTTGTCTTCGTTTCCTCCGGCGGTCATCCATTTGAAACCACCGAGCAAGATAATAATAACAGCTACAATACCCAAGAAGCCGAGGATAATACGGATAACGCTAGCCACAATGGCGCGCGGATCTCGTTGACCCAAACCGGTTTCATCTTGAAAGTCATTAGCGTTATAATTTTCTCCCCAAAGATTTAGGTTGGCTGCGTGGACCGGTGACACGAAGGTCGTCGTGGCCGGAATAGCCAAGAGGTTAAACGCTAAAAGACATGCTAACAATTGTTTCTTCATATGTCACCCCCTTCTCTATTAAGAATAAAGTCTTCTTTATAAAGCCTTTATAAAGATGATACTACCATGATACCATAATAGATAGAAAGTTAAAAGAGAAAAATAACAAAACTCTAAAAAAGTCAAGGCTATTTATGCTAAAATCAATACTCAAAAATATAGCTTGGTTTTTCTACTATTTATTTATAGCTTGTCTTTTATGGACCAACTCTTTTGGCTACCTTGACCCTGATTATGGTTGGCATCTTAAATTCGGAGAAATTATTTCCCAAACAAGATCAATGCCGCATGATCAAATATTTATGTGGTCACTTAATAATAAAAGTTGGGTTGATCATGAGTGGCTATCTAATTTAATTACTTATGGTCTAAATTTATTCGGCGGATATATAATGGTAAGTTTATTTTTTGTAATAATTCCGCTATTAACAATTTTTATAATCAATCGCTATGTTTTTAAAACATATTTAAATGCGAAGAGGGAAAAAATATTTTTCGCGATTTTGCAACTTTTCGGCATCTTTGGCTGCCTGCCCCACTTTGGGGTAAGGATGCAAGAATTAGCTTTTTTACTTTTTAGCTTAGAGCTAATTACTCTAGATAAATTTAGAAATTCTCATAAAATAAAATATTTACTTTGGCTTATTCCATTAATTTATTTTTGGGCCTGTCTACATGGCAGTTATTTAATTGGTATCGCCATTATTATAGGGATGCTTTTATATGAGCTTGGCCTAATAATTTTTCCAAAAACAAAAAACCTAGCCAATGAGACTTCATTAGATATAAAAAAATATTTTTTAGCTGCAGCAATTTTATTAGTAGCTATTCTAACAAGTTGCTTAACTCCGTACGGAAAAGAGCTCTACGACTTTCTAAAGGATTATGGTTCTAACCGCTATTATCTTTCTCATATTGAGGAATGGCGATCGCCCTATAGCCTTCCCCTGCGCTACGATCAAATAGCCTTTAGTGTTCTAATTTTTACCTTATTTTTAGGATCTTACTTTTTTGCAAAACAAAAAATAAAACCCTGGAAGCTAGCTTCATTTATAGCCTTATTAGTTCTAGCCTCAAGATCAGTAAGGCACTTCCCCTTATTTTTAGTATCTAGCTTAATTTTAATAATACCAACAAGCATAAGAGGTAATCTTGATGCTATAAATATTCCTTATAAAAGATATTTAAAGGCCCTGACAATAATCTGTCTAATTCTTATAGGTTCGTCATTATTAATACAATCCAAAACAAACAAAACCCCATTTAGATCTTATTGCGATTATTATCCTTGCCAAGCCGTTGATTTTATTAAAAACAACAAAAAATATTCTAAGCTAAAGTTATTTAATGATTATGGCTGGGGTGGTTATATTATAGGAACCGATTATGGAATACGACCTTTTATAGACGGGAGACTGCCTCAATATCCATATAAAAATCACTCTTTATTAGAAGAATATTCTGATTTTTTCAAAAAAGACTTAGTTGCAAAAAAACTTAAAGAGCACGATGTTGAGATAATTCTTTTTAAATCCAAAGAGCCGCCCTACGAACCTGATTTTTTTGAAAAATATTTCTTAGGCAAAAAATACGAAGAAAGAAAAAATCCCCTACTTGAATTTCTAAAAGATTCAAATAACTGGAGCCTTGTTTATAATGACGATATTGCTTTTATTTATGTCAGAAAAGATAAAAAATAATTGGCCGTGGGCGATTATTATTATCGCCCTAATATTAATGCACTCACAACATCAACTAGATAATGACGAGGGTGTTTTATTAAATGCTGCTTGGAATGTTTTTAATAATAGAGTTTTATATATTCAAAATTTCGAATTCATTCCTCCGCTAGCCCCCTATTTATTAAGTTGGTGGTGGAAAATAAGCGGTGCATCTTTCCTCTCTGCTTGGTTTTTAGGAATACTAATTGGTTTAGCATCGGCGCTGGCGTTATATAAAATAAACAAAGAATTAAAAATAAAAAAATGGAAACTTCTATCGCCAGCAATTTTTGTTATTATGTCCAGTTTTTGGCCGATGATCAATCATAATGCTTTTAGTATTACTGCTATTCTTTGGGCTAATTATTTTCTTATAAAAAAAGACAGGCTTTATTATCTTATTTTTTCGGGATTTCTTTTTGGACTATCGATTTTAACACTTCAACACAAAGGTGTCGCAGCCTTAATAGGCGCTTTAATATATCTTTTAATTAAATATAAAAATAAAAAAATAAAGATAAAAGAAATAATTTATTTTATTATCTCTGCAACACTACCGCTGCTCTGGCTATTAAGATGGCCGATTAAAACAATCTATGCTGATCTAATTGTCTTTCCTATAAAAAATTATCCAGAAACAAATTACGTTTCATTGGTCTTGCTAATAATCACTTTAGTAATAGGTGCTGCCTTATTATATATAGCCTCAATAGAAGAGACTAAAAATAAAAATAAAATAGCCCTAATCGCTATTACAGGCTCAGTAATGTTAATTTCCTCGGTTCAAAGAGCTGATGCTACACACGTTCTACAATCGGCTGTTTTTATATTACCAATAATAAATATTGTTTTTGAAAAATGCTTTAATAAAAAATATGATTATTACTGGGTTGTCTTTATTTTATTAATTATTGGTTACTTATTAGCGCCAAAACCATTCTTTGAAAACAAAATAGTTGAAAAAATAAAACTTGAAATAGCAAAAAACTGCCCGAGTAATATTTTTTACGCTGGACCATTTATGCCTGGTATTTATTTTGAGATGCGATCTAGCCCTCCAATACCTTATTCCATGTTAATAACTAGACAGCAAACCGAAGAGCAGTTTCAAGAAAGCGCCGAACAATTAAGAAATTCTCCACCAGAGTGTGCCATATTAAACTATGCAACCGTTGAAAAATTTCGATATTCACAAAATAACCCTCTTGATAAATTTCTAATAAGCTATTATAGAAGGTATTATAAAATTGGCAATCTATATATAATGAAAAGGTAGTTATGAAAAATCTAGAAATAATAATCCCATCTTTTAATGAATCTTTAATAATAGAAAGAAGTATTTTTGAGGTTTTAAATTTTTGTAAAAAAAATAACCTTGGCTGTAGCTGGAAAATTATTGTTTTAATAAATGGAACAAACGACAATTCTCCCCAAATAGTTAAAAAGCTCTCAACAGAGAACCAGGAAATTGTTTTAGTTGAACACCCTGAACCAGGACGAGGACGCGCTCTTAAAAAATATTGGCTAGAATCCGGCGCCGATATACTTTTATATATGGACAGCGATTTAGCGGTTGATCTAGAAGCTTTGCCGAAAATAATAAAACCACTTCTTTTGGGTTCGACCGACTTAGTAGTTGGTAGTCGTTTTAATAAAGCATCAAAATTAAAAAGGAGCTTAAAAAGAGAAGCCAGTTCAAGAACTTTCAATTTTATAGCTAGATTTATTTGTCCTCATAAAACCAAAGATCTTCAATGTGGCTTTAAAGCAATAAACAAAACAGTGTTTGAAAAAATTGCTCCTTTTGTAGAAAGCGCTGATTGGTTCTTTGATTCAGAGCTTATTATTTGGGCAGAGACAATGAATTTTAGGGTTTTGGAAATTCCGGTTGACTGGCAAGAATCCAGGCTAGGAAAAAGACCAAGTAAAGTAAACCTGACAAAAATCTACAAACAATTTATAATACCTCTTTGGCAATTAAGGAAAAAATTAAAGCACTATAAAGCCTTGTGATATACTAATAATATGACAGACCCAAGATTAATAAGACACAAGCCTAATTATTGGCGACAGGGAGTTAAAAAGGCTGTTCCAGTAAAAAACAGTGTTAAGCGCCTTAGGGAAAAAACTAAGAGTTTTGACTGGCAGTCGTTTTTAGGTTTACCTAAAGTAAAAAAAACAATTCGTTATGGTCTTGCCGGCTTAGCAATTTTTTTGGTTATTTTTATTGGCTGGTTGTCTTATGGTTTACCAGATCCCAACAAACTAATAGACCGACAAGTTCCCGAGAGTACAAAAATATACGATCGTACAGGAGAAACAATTCTTTACGAAATACATGGTAATGAAAAAAGAACCTTAGTAACTCTTGATAAAATACCTCAACACGTCAGGGACGCAACAATAGCAATAGAAGATAAAAATTTTTATACCCACAAGGGTTTTAGTTTGTGGGCAATTTTTAGAACAGTTGTTACTAATGTTATATCTAATAAAAAAGCTGGCGGCTCAACACTAACACAACAATTTATAAAAAACGCTGTTTTTACTTCTGAAAAATCATACATTAGAAAATTAAAGGAAGTAATTCTTGCTTATAGGTTAGAACAAAAGTTTTCTAAGGATGAAATACTACAGATGTATTTTAATGAAATACCATATGGCTCTAATGCTTATGGTATAGAAGCGGCTAGTATGAAATATTTTGGAAAGCATGTCCAAGATGTTAATTTAGCTGAGGCTGCGGTTTTGGCTGCCATGGTACAAAGCCCTTCAAGATATTCTCCTTATGGTCCAAACAAAGATACTCTTATTGCTAGACAACAATACGTGCTTGATTTAATGGCTGATCAAGGAAAGATAACCAAAGATGAAGCAGAACAAGCTAAGCAAACAAAGCTAACATTTAAAAGCCAAACTGACAGCAACATGATTGCCCCACATTTTGTCATGCATATTAAAGAAATTCTCGCAGAAAAATATGGAGAAAAAACAGTGGAACAGGGTGGCTTAAAAATATATACAACAATCGACGCTTATAAACAACAAATTGCCGAGGAGGTTGTTAAAGAAAAAGCTGAAAATAACGAAAAAAAGTTTAATGCCACAAATGCAGCTCTAGTATCAATCGATCCTAAAACAGGAGAGGTTTTAGCTATGGTTGGTTCAAGAGATTATTTTAATGAAGCAATAGACGGCCAAGTAAACGTTGCCCTAAAACCTAGACAGCCGGGTTCTTCTTTTAAGCCAATTGTTTACGCCACTGCTTTTACAAAAGGCTATACACCAAACACAATTATCTATGACGTTGTAACAAACTTTTCAACCACAGGAACACCTTTTGAACCAAGAAATTATAATGGTCAGGAATATGGTCCAATAACAATGAAAAAAGCTCTAGCAGGATCATTAAATACCCCAGCAGTAAAAACCCTTTACTTAACAGGACTTGATAAAACAATAGAAACCGCAAAAAAACTAGGCTACACCACCCTTAATGATAAAGATAGGTTTGGCTTATCTTTGGTTTTAGGAGGAGGAGAAGTTAGTTTACTTGAACACACTAATGCTTATAGCGCATTTGCTAGAGATGGATTAATGCATGACCCTGTAATGATTCTTAAAGTAGAAGATAGAACTGGAAAAGTTTTAGAAGAAAACAAAACAGAAGAGCGCAGGGTTTTTGATTCTAATATAGCTAGAGAAATTAACGGAATATTATCTGACAACAATGAAAGAGCTTATATTTTTGGAGCGAGAAATTTTCTTACTTTAGGAAATAGGCCAGTTGCTGTTAAAACAGGAACGACTAATAATAATAGGGATGCCTGGACAATGGGTTATACTCCATCTTTAGTAACTGGAGTTTGGGTTGGTAACAGCAATAACACACCAATGAAAGGTGGCGCTGATGGAAGTGTTGTAGCCGCGCCTATTTGGAATGAATATATGAAAAGAGTTTTAGGAAATGAGAATATTGAAAACTTTAGCCCAGCCTCAACACCTGTTACCGGGAAAGCTGTTCTTGATGGACAAAATCCAGGAGAAACAAAAGTTAAAATAGACAAAGCCTCTGGCTTACTGGCAACCGAATACACGCCTGAAAATTTTATTGAAGAAAAAACATATCAAACCGTTCATGATATTTTATATTACATTAATAAAGACGACCCAACAGGTCCAGCTCCAAAAAATCCAGCTTCTGACCCACAGTTTAATTTATGGGAAAGTCGCGTACAAGAATGGGCTAAAAAAAATAATATAAACACAGAAAATCCACCAACAGAAAAAGACAACCTTCATATTCCTGAAAATATTCCAGTCGTCTCTGTTTCAAATCTTAGCGATGGTCAAACAATTACCGGAAACACACTATCAATAAAAATTAATGCCTCGGCGCCTCGTGGTGTTAATAGAGCTGAATACTCAATAGACTCAAATCCAATACAAACAAACAACAACTACCCATTTAGCCTTGATAATGCAAATATTAGCGGTTTATCAGTTGGCTACCATGAAATAAATATAAAAGTCTGCGACGATATTGATAATTGTTTTTCACAAAAAATAAACATCAACTACAAATCATCAAAACACTAAAATCTATTTTTTAATTGGCATGACGAGGTATGTATATGCCTCGTCTTTTGTATCTTTAATAATACACGGGGTTTGATCATCAACCACCTCAAAAATAATTTCATCACCAGCCATTACCATAAGTCCATCTAAAACATATTTATAATTAAGCGTTATATTAGACTCATCACCACTAATATTAGAAAGTATTACAGAGCTTTGCTCTCCGGTTTGCCCAGAAGCTGAGTCTATTTTTAAGTTATTACCAGAAAAAGATAAAACAATATCATTAATACCAGTTCTAGAAAAAATAGCCGCAGCCTTAACCGCTCTAACAAGCTCATCTTTTGGAACAATGGCCTTGCAGCGGTGTTTTGATGGAATAATTTGTTTATAGTCAGGATAGTGACCATCAATTAATCTAGAAACTAATTCTATGCCGCCAAAAACAAACAGACATTGATTATCTGATGTATAAAGCATTATAGAGTCACCCACCTCTTCTGTATCTTGGTCAATTGAAATAATTCTTATTAACTCCTGAATAGTTTTTGCTGGAATAATCATTTTATAATCACCAACACCACTAGAAATACTAATTTCTTTTTCTGCTAATCTATAACTATCCGTCCCAACAATTAATAATTTATTTTCTTTAAAACTAAATAAAACCCCGGATAGTTCAGCTCTATTTTCATCACTGGAAACAGAAAAAACAATCTGAGAAAGTGCTTGTTTTAATTTTTGAGCAGGTATTTTTATACCATCAACTCTTTCTATTTGAGGTATTAATGGAAACTCTTCAGCTGAAATTCCTTTTATTTTAGTATTATAAGAACCACACTCAATTTTTAGGTTTTCATTATCGATATTTAGCAAAACCTTGTCATTATCTAAAAGAGATGAATACTCTGAGAATGTTTTCGCATCAACAGTGAAAGAGCCCTCCTCTTCTATTTTTCCTCTTAAATTACTTGTTATGCCAATCTCTAAGTTAGTACTTACTAATTTAATAACCCCATCTTTTGCAGATATTAATATATTATTTAATATCGGCAGACTAGTATTTCTTTGAGCTATATGACTAGTTGCTGATAGTGAATTTTTTAAATTTTTTTGAAGACTTATAATTTTCATATATATATTATAAAACAATAATAATAAAGGAGTGGAAATTGTGGATTAGTTAAAAATACTAGAGAAAAATAATAAATACTGTGGAGGAGCTTGTTGATAAAACCTTGAACAATTGTTTATTTCTTTCTTGTTTGTTTTTATTTTTGTTTTTACCTATTACTTATCAATAATTGCTTAACTGTTTTTACACAGAAAAATACTTAATTATAAACAAGTTATTAGACTAATTATTTTGAAAAATTTGTTTAATCGAAAGCAGTTGTTGTTTTAGTTTTGTGTTGTGTTTTAGATCTTCTGTAATCTTATTACAAGCATGTATTGCTGTTGTGTGGTCTCTGCCACCAAGTTCATGACCAATTGAAGGGAAAGAGGAGTTTATTTCCTCTCTTAGTAAGTACATAGCTATTTGCCGTGGTGTCACTAGTTCTTTTTTTCTACTCTTACCAACTAAATCATCAACAGAAATGTCAAAAAATTTAGCAACGGCTTCTATAACATGTTTTGGTGTTGTGTTTGTTTCTCTAAATTCAGCCAAGGTTGTTGATAAAATACTTTTAGTGGCATCAAGGGTTGCTGAAAGGTTGTTGAATTCAAAATAAGTAATAAGCCTTGTTAAAGCGCCCTCTAATTCTCTGATGTTACTATTAATATTTATAGCTAGATAATTAAGAATATCGTCTGATAGTGGATAGTTTTTTTCGTGACATTTATTGCGAAGAATAGCTAGTTTTGTTTCAAAATCAGGGGCTGTAATATCAGCAATCATCCCCCATTCAAAGCGCGATAGTAGTCTTTTTTCAAGTGCCGGAATAGCTTTTGGTGGTCTATCCGATGTTAAAACTATTTGTCTATTTGTTTGATGGAGTTCATTAAAAGTGTGAAAGAATTCCTCTTGGGTGCCGTCTTTACCAGCCATAAATTGAACATCATCAACTAATAAGAGGTCAACGTTCCTATACTTTTCTTTTAATTGCTTAGCTCGACCAGATCTTACCTCGTTAATATAGTCGTTAGAGAATTTTTCTGATGTAACGTAAAGAATTTTATTAGTTTTTTTTGACAATTCATTACCAATTGCTTGTAAGAGGTGGGTTTTTCCTAGTCCAACACCTCCGTAAATAAAGAGCGGATTATAAGCTCGCCCAGGATTTGTGGCAACCGCCTGACAAGCCGCATAAGCTAATTCATTTCCCTTACCAACAATAAAACTTGAGAAGGTATAATAAGCATTAAGGCCAAACCGGTTAATTCCACTGCTTTTTATAATTGGTTCCTCGGTTTTGTTTTGAGTATTTATTTGGCCACTTGGTTTAGGTGATTGTTTTTTTGTTTCTATTTTATAAGAAATCTCTTTAATTTGATCTTTGGTTATGTTTTTTAAAGCGTTTAATATTTCTTGATAATATTTTTTTTGTAACCAAGCCTGAGTAAAAGTATTTGGAACACAAATAACAACCCTACCGTTTTCATAAGAGTCTATAAAAGTGTTTTTAAACCAAGTAGTAAAACTTGCCTTTGATAAGCTAAGTTCTATTTCGCCAAGCACGGCCTGCCAAAGCTGTTCATTATCCATATGAGAGTTAAAATAAATGCAAGGCGTATTATACCAATAATTTGTTTTTAGGTAAAAGCTCGTCTTTTGTTTATAATATGTTAATAAGTCGTGGACAAACAATGACAATTGACTAAAGAGCGTATAAATGTTAGGTTAAGCGTGTATTATTTAAATAATGTTATGCCTAAAAGAACATATCAACCAAATAAAAAACGCGCCAAGAAAAAACATGGTTTTCTTAAGCGTATGCAAACAAAAAATGGAAGAACTGTTTTAAAGCGTCGTAAAGCAAAGGGCCGCAAAAAGTTAACTGTTTAAGGGCTATGCTGCCAAAATCGCGTCGACTTAGATTAAATCGTGATTTTGAAAGAGTTTTTAGTCTTGGCAAGTCTTTGACTGGCCGCTTTTTAAAGATTAAATTTCTTAAAGAAGGAAACTCCCCTGCCTGCTTTGCTGTTGTTGTTAGTAATAAGGTTAGCAAAAGAGCTGTTGTTAGAAATAGAATAAGAAGAAGGCTTTGGTCATCAATATTAAAAATAGATAGTATTTCTTTAAATGGTTTAAAAATTGCTGTTGTTGTAAAGCCAGAGGCTTCAGGATCTAGTTTTAATGATTTGTCAGATGATTTTTATAGATTAATAACTAAGAAAAGCCTATAAAAATGTTTGATTTTATTGATTATCTATTTAAAAAACCACTGCTTTTGTTGATTAGGTTTTATCAAAAAACACTATCTCTTGACCATGGTCCTTTGCATAAGTTGTTTCCTTATGGTTATTGTAGGTTTTACCCAACTTGTTCAAATTATGCCTATGAAGCTATTGATAAGTATGGAGCCCTAAAAGGCTTGTTAATGGCTCTTAAAAGGCTTTTAAGATGTAACCCCTGGAATAGCGGGGGCAATGATCCAGTAAAATAATAAAATAAATTATGGGAAATTTTTTTGAAGTTATATTTTATCAACCAATTTTAAATCTTTTAGTTTGGATTTATAATATTATTCCCGGGCATAATATTGGCTTAGCTATTATTGCCTTAACCATTATTATCAAATTAATATTATATCCTCTTTCAAAAAAAGCACTTGAGGGCCAAAAGGCGCTGCAAAGTCTTCAGCCAAAACTTGATGAATTAAAGAAAAAGCATGCTGATGATAAGGAGGCAATGAGCAAGGCAATGATGGAGCTATATAAGCAAGAAAAAGTTAACCCATTATCATCTTGTTTACCTCTTTTAATTCAACTACCTTTCTTTTGGGCTATTTTTAGGGTTTTTAGAGACGAACTCTTAGGAAAAGCCATTAGTCCGCTACTCTATTCTTTTATTAGTAACCCAGGTGCAATTAACCATCTAGCTTTTGGATTTTTAGACTTTTCAAAACCAAACATTGTTTTAGCTATTTTAGCAGGAGCAGCTCAGTTTTGGCAGACAAAAATGATGCCGACGCAAGCCGCGCCAGTGGTTACTGAGGGCGCTAAAGACGAAAACATGATGGCTGCTATGAATAAACAGATGCTTTATATAATGCCGGCCGTTACTGTGTTTATTTGTCTTAGCTTACCTAGTGGCTTATCTTTTTATTGGTTTATATCAACAATCCTAACCATTGCGCAGCAGTGGTATATGTTTAGAAAAAAATAATTTTTAAGTATTAAAAAAGGGGCCCTGCGAGGGCCTTCTTTTTTTAAAAAATTAAATGCCCACATTGCAGAGCCCCATCCCTACGCTTTTGCTATTTCTCTATTTGTAAGAGACGCAGGGACTTTGGGGCTTTAGGTTCATTTTTTAAAGCCTCTTATCCACCAAGGTACGGTTTGCTTTATTATTTAAAGCGCTCCATTATTTTGTTTTTATTTTTTCAGACGTATGAACACCGTCTGCTCTTTTATCTCAGTGGAGAAGAAAGGTTTTCCTGTAATTTTCTATTATAGAAAACCTCTGAATGGCAAAAAGAACTATCACAATTCTATTTTATCATATATTTGACAAAGGGTCAATCATTTGGTCATTTTCCTTTATTTTTCTATAAAAAATCAATTATTTGTCTACTATAACATAGACTAAAGTCACTAGTTTATTCACAGAATCCACTATTTATCCACAGTTTTAGTACATATTTTAGTGGACTAAAAAATAAAATAAAAACCACTAACTAAATAATGGTTTTTATGAGGTCACGGTGGGATTCGAACCCACGAAATGGCGGTTTTGCAAACCGCTGCCTTAAACCACTTGGCGACGCGACCAATGTCGTTAATATACCAGGAATTTTTTTATATAACAATAGCCCGATCAAAAGACCGGGCTACTTGTTTTTTAAATATTTTATTTAGCTATTTAAGACAACGATTTTAGCTTTTCTAACTCCAAACTTTAAAGCATCTTCTCTTTCTAAAAACCAAACATCAACTCTGTTTGAATAACGTCTATTCATTCTATCTCTCACAACAAAAACCTTGTCTCCAAAAAGTTCCGGTATTTGAATCTTTGTTCCAAATGGTAAAAAGTTTGCAGCTACAGTATCTTCAATTCCATGTTTGCAAACATTAAAGCCATTGGCGGTTGTACATGGATCATTGTCAGTTTGCCCTTTTTCTGAATTATAAGCAGTCATTGAAACTGTTTTCATGTATTTTACAGTAGTTTTTTCAGTATTTTGTTCAACTTTAAAATCTTGAACTACCTTTGGTAAATTATCATTATCATTTTTAAGCTGCTCAATTATTTTTATTTCAGAGCTAGGCGCTTTTATAATATATTCACTAACTACCTTTTCCTGAGAATTGGTATATAAAGAATCTGATTCAGCTGCTTGAGCAGGGAATATAATAAAATTATGAATTAGAGAAAAAAGAATAATAGCAAGCAATATTTTTTTCTCGTTTTTACTCAAAAGTTTTTTCTTAAAAAATAAAGACATAAATTCTTGAAATAAAAAACCAGCCTAACAGGCCGGAGATTTAATACAAGATCTTATCATATTTTAATATTTAAGTCAAGACTAGATTAGACTTATCTGTCAAGTATTTTTTTATAAAGATAATTAGATTATACTCTTATAATATTTAATATTAGCCATTTTTTTGTTTATTATATATATAATTATTAAGTCTATATATAAATATTCTTTATTTTTGGCTAATATTAAATTAAAAATATTATAGCTTGTCTTTAAAGCATGTTTTTTGGCTAATGTTAGATATTTTTCTTTATAATTGTCTTTAAATATTGTTTTTACCTCTATAATTCTCATTTCATTTGTTTTACAGGCAATAATATCTATTTGCTTTGTTCCATATCGAACATTTCTATAAACCATATAACCGAGTGCTCGAAAGTACTTTTCGGCAATTTTTTCTCCTAGCAACCCAATTTTCTGCTTATAATGTTCCATATAAAACAAAACCCCCTATGAAGGGGGTTTATATTATTTTCTTATAATTATTTAGGAAGGTATTTGTTTTTTTCTGCTTGGAGGGAAAGCTCTTCTCGTCTTTTTGTTCTTTTTTTAAGATCTTTAATTATAAAGACTATCCATATAATAGCAACAATAGCCCATACTGGATACCAATAATAAGATCTTAATACAGGAACGACCTGGTCATTTAAAAATATAAAATATAAAGAAATAATCGCATTTGTGTAGCAGAATGGCAATAATTTTTGAAAGCTTGGTTTGTATATAGAAAGCTTTTGCCCGTATGACTTTGTTACGATTATTATTACAAGTATTAATAAAATAGCGGCTATTGCTACTAATGATTTTTTTGTATTTTCTCCAATTATTTCCGGGCGGGAATTAAACCAAAACGCCCAAGACAAGAAATTTATCATATTTTTCTAATTTTTATTGGCCAATATAAGGCCATAGTGGAATTTACCTGGTTTAAATCTTTTAATAATTTTAAGATCAAGGACTAAGCAGGCTTCTTCTATTGTTTTTTGACTGACTTGCCTGTCTATATGTGGAGAAAGCGGCATTCTTATCATATCCCAGTCAATAATTATTATTTGACCGTTTTTCTTAAGAAGTCTTTTTGATTCTCCTAGCATGCTAATAATATCCGAGGATTGATGTAAAGTATTTATTAAAAACGCCCTATCAAGAATATTATCATCTAGAGGAACGCCTCTTAACTGATCAAGGTTTCCAAGAACAGGGAAGACTCCTTCAATTGAATGGTGTGATATTTCTCTTTTTATTGTTTCAATAATACTTGGTTGAATATCAACACCAAAAACTTTCCCATTTTTAGCTGTTATTGTTGCTAGACTATATAAGAAAAAAACTGAATTTCCACAACCAAGATCAGCTAAATTAGAGCCAGTAAAAATATCTGATTCTTCTAATATCTTATCAAAAGATATAAGAGAGGTTTTTGAGCCAAGTGGCTTCATAAATAACAGTTTGTCCACAGATAAAGTTTTTATATTATTTACTTTAATATTAGCCAAAATATTATTATAATAATAAAAACAACTAAAAACTGTCAACAATTATTTTTTTATTTTTATGTCCAGTATTTTCTGGACTTTTAGTGGACCATAAGGGACTTGAACCCTTGGCCTCTTCCATGCCATGGAAGCGCTCTAGCCAACTGAGCTAATGGCCCAAACAAGTACTTGAAACACTATACTATATAAAACCTTTAAGATCAAGAGTTTTTGTGCTCCCGGAGGGAATCGGACCCCCATTATATCCTTAGGACGGATCTGTTCTATCCATTGAACTACGGGAGCTTAAGTTCTTGTGGTTTTTACTATACTAATAAAAAGCCTTCTCGGCAACTAACGTTTATAAAAAGCTTTTGCTACAATGTAATTATCTAATTATTCCAATTTCATAATACTATGTTTACAAAAAATTCAGTTGGCAAAGATGGCGTAGAAACCATTATTGGCCCGTCAGTTAAAATAGAAGGAAATTTTGTTTGTCAGGGAGGAATTATTATTGAGGGAGAGGTTAAGGGAACAGTAAAAACAGGAGGCTTTTTAGAAATCGGAGAGAAAGCTTCTGTGACTGCTGATGTTGCTGCTGAAGAAGCTAAGATTGGCGGTGAGGTCAGAGGTACAATAAAAATAAACGGCTTTTTAGAAGTAACTCCTTCAGCTCGTTTATTCGGAGACATTGAAGCCGCTTTTGTATCTATTGCTAGGGGCGCTTTGATTAAAGGTAAATGCGTTATTCTTGGATCAGAAGCAAAGCCTAATAAAGCATCTAAAAAAGAAGAAACAATAGTTGCGCGCGATGAATAATATTTATATCTATGATCAATTTTTGTCTGCGCGCAAATATCAAAAATTATTGGAACAACTTGAGACGCGCCTGACAGATCTTGGGATTGGAGGAAAAATTTATAGACTCGCGCCCTTAACTCGTTTTGAAGATGCGGTGCGAGAAGAGTTGGCTAAAAAACCAAAAACAGTCGTTGCTGTTGGTGGTGATGCTTTGGCTAGTCGTTTAGCAGGCGCTTTAGTTGGTCAAAATATTGCTTTTGGATTTATTCCTATTGGCACCAGTATGATTGCCGATGCTTTTGGTATTAGTTTAGAAAATGCTTGTAGAACCTTAGCAGCGCGCCGTTTAATAAACGTTGATTTAGGCATTATTGATAATAAACATAATTTTGTTTGTCGAGCTGAAATAAAAACAATAAACCCTAAAATTATTATTGATGGTGAGTTGACAGCTACTACTGAAGGGTCGGCTACTATTGAAGCTATTAATATTGTTGGTGATGATTTTGGTTACCGCGGCGCCGCGCCGCGCGCGGATGATGGAAAATTAAATGCTTATATTTTAAAATCTCAGGGCGGTTTTGTTACTAAAGAAATTTCACAATCATCATTTGTTTGTAAGCAATTGGAAATTGTTTCTGGTGTAACAAAAGTTTTATTAGACGGGGGAGTGGAACTTAGTTCTGTTAAAAGTTTAGAAATTTCTAGACGCGCCCTTACTGCCATTGTTGGTAAAGAGAGAACTTTTTAAAAATAAAAAAAGAGACTTCTGCCAAAAGCCTCTCGAGGTTATAAATTACTTTGTTGTTCTTAGTTGCTCCGGTAACTTACCTGGTATTAGTATTACTTTTTCTAATACCTCAGGTTTTGTTAGCGGACTTTCTGAGGGTATTAAAGAGTTGTCCACAAAAAATATGTGGCTACCATCTGGCAGAGATGATAACTGCTCTTTTAATTCATCAGAAATTTCCAACTGTTTACCCTCAACGTCGTTTTTGTTGTTGATCACTTTTGATACATGATGAACAGCATCAACACTGTCAAAGGCATGAACTTTGATTTTCCCCTCATCTCTTTTTTGACGTATGATGTCAATTAAGTGATCGGGGATTTTTGAAGGTACGTTTTCTTTGGGCACTTTTTCTCCTTTTAACACAGCTTAAATATTTTTATACAACCTTAGTATTATAGGCTTTTATCAAGGTTTTGTCAATAGTAATTGAAAAAAACATTAATATTTGCTAAGCTAGCATAGCTTAAACATCAATTAAACATATGCCTTTAATACCAACAGTTATTGAAAAAAGTGGACAAGTTGAAAGAGCCTATGATATTTATTCAAGGCTTTTAAAAGATAGAATTATTTTTTTGGGTGAACCGATTACCGACCATGTTGCTAATATTATAATTGCTCAATTTTTGTTCTTAGACGCCGAAAGTAAAGATAAAGATATTAAGTTCTATATTAATACTCCGGGCGGCTCTGTTACGGCTGGTTTAGCAATTTACGATACAATGCAATATGTTAAGGCTGATGTTTCTACTATTTGTGTTGGTTTAGCAGCTTCAATGGGTGCTACGCTTTTAGCGGCCGGTGCCGAGGGCAAGCGTTTTGCTTTGCCAAATTCAGAAATAATGATTCATCAAGTAATGGGCGGTTTTGAAGGGCAGGCCAGCGATATTAAGATAAGAAGTGAGCATATTTTAAGAATTAAAGACAAATTAAATAAAATTCTTTCAAAGCATACAGGGCAAAATGTTGCCGCGGTTGAAAAAGATACTGACCGAGATCACTTTATGACAGCAGAAGAAGCTCGCAAGTACGGTATTATTGATAAGATTATTGCAAAATAGGCGCTTGACAGAACAGTCTTTTTAATATAGAATTTTTTCATTGTTTATATATTTATTTTATGGTTAAAAGTAAAAAGAAAGCCGCAGCCCCTAAAGCCGGTGATAGCAAAAAATCTCTTGAGGAGATTAAGGCCGAATTAAAGTCCGGCATGACTATCCGTATTTATCAAAAAATTAAAGAATTAAATCCTAAGGGCGAAGAAAAAGAGCGTCTTCAATATTTTGACGGGATGATTATTGCAAGAAAGCACGGTAAAGAAAAAGGCTCTACAATTACTGTTCGTAAAATTTCTGATGGTGTTGGTGTTGAAAAGATTTATCCTTTGAGTATGCCGGCGATTGCTAAGATTGAGATTTTAAAACAAGCCGAGGTTAAAAGGGCAAAACTTTATTACTTAAGAGGTGCTTATACTAAGCGTCTTAAAGAAAAGAAATTAGCTTAGTTTTGACTAAGCTAATTTTTTGTCTACTGGTTGGCGGACCTGTCCGCCGGGGGAACTTAGGCGGATATGGTGAAATTGGTAGACACGCAAGCTTGAGGGGCTTGTGGGGGCAACCCTGTGGGAGTTCAAGTCTCCCTATCCGCACCATTAGGACGCATAGCTCAGTTGGTTAGAGCGCCTCGTTTACACCGAGGAGGTCTAAGGTCCGAATCCTTATGCGTCCACAAAAAAGAGCAGGTATTTACCTGCTCTTTGTTTATTTTTGTTTTACGTTTGTCCAACAAAGCTTAAAAATCATTTTTAACGTTGAAGATATGGGGTCTGATTCTATAATCACCCCTATTTTATCTTTTCCAGAAATCATAGCTACACGATTGCCATAAACATCCAATTCAATTTTAAAGGGGAATAATTCTTTTGGCACTATTTTTATTTCTCTTAGCTGTGCTATGTCTTTAGATTTAAAATCTCTAATTTCTTTTGTGTCAGTAGCAATGCACAAGGCCTTTGTTTTGGTTTTGACTCTTCTTTTTACATAATCAAACAACCAATCAGCTTCAATAGCCTCAAATATATCATTAGACGCCCATTGGTATATTGTAGAGTTTTTATGTTCTATTGTGTCATCGTAAACTTTTTTTAAACCATCTACACCTTCGTAGAACCAAACTTTCGGTTTTGTTAGGCCACTATTATTAAGTGCTCCTAATTGTGGCATAATTTGATCTAATAAGATCTCCCTTTTCTTAATAATGGTTTTAAGCTCTTCTGGCTCCGAAGCAATAAACCTTTTCTTTTTAGCTTTTGTTGTAACTTTTATTAACCCAGAGTTTATCATTTCATCTATAACGTCGTAAACGCTAGTTCTTTTGACCCCGGACTTCCTAGCTATTTCTTTAATTGATGTTTCCCCTAATTCTAAGCAGGCTAAATATATCTTAGCTTGTTTTTCTTCTAGGCCTATTTGTTTCAAGGTTGATATTATCATATTTTGTCGATATTTTCGACCACATTTTAAGTATAGGCTATTTTTATTAATTTGTCAATGTTTATAGGTATTTTATGCTATTTACTGAGGGTTTATTTTTCTATTAAGTCGAAATACTTGACATTATTATTATAAGATGATATAATACAATATTAAAATAAAAATTAAATAAAAAATAGTTTGTACATTAAAAGTTAAATAAAAAACATATGAAAAACACAGACGAAGCAACATTAGACAAGCTAATAATGCTTGTTAAGAACAATGGAATGCCTATTTCCTTTATTGAAAAAGCAATTGAAGAATTTGAGATTAATGAAATAATAGCCGGCAAAGAATTTGATTTAACCGTAGATTACAGTAGGTCCTTAGAAGAAATGTTTTTAGCTGGAAAGTTCTATAAAGTTTTTTGGAGTGGTAAGGACTGGTCGAGAATAAGAGATTATTCAACAAAAATCCCAGATCTTAAAGGCGGTAAAACAATAACCGTTAGAGCAAAGGTTTTTAATTTTTACGATTATGAGAATAAATATAATCTGCCAACTTATGATGAAGCAAAAGAAGCGGTTATTAAAGAAGGTTATGAGCTTGGCACAACAGAACAGCTTTTATCATTAGCTGAAGCTCATCCGGGTTTGCAAGAGAAGATTACGGTTGTTGCCTTTGGTTCCACTATTAAAGTAGTAGATGCTCATGATAAAAATCAAATAGACACGTGTTACCCATACATTTACTATTCATGGCAGTCTGGATTTAGGGGATCTTGGGTTGGTTCTTTTGATGGCAAAACTCATTTAGAAGGCCCTAATCAGCGCCATTGTGATTGTTTATTGGGCATTAAAGTAGTTAGCTAAAAATACTTTAGGGGAGTTAATTAAAATTAACCCCCCTTTTTTTATTTGCTTGCTTAAATTCTAATTTTAGTAGTATACTGTTTTTACAATTTAATATCATGTTCGGGGAAGCGAGGTGTAAATCCTCCACAGTGCCGCTACGGTTAAAGTCCGACTACCGATCATGATTAAATCCCGAGCAGGAGCTACTAAGCTTTTTATCGCTTTAGTCTAGATAGCCACTTCTTAGGGAAGTGGATTTTTTTATGAAAAAAAAGATTCGTTACATTGTTTTATTTATTTACTTAGTTACGGCTGGAACTTTGGTGTTTTTTGTTCTTGAAAATAATTTTAAGAAACCTAATTTAAATTTAGAAAAAAATAATAATCAAGAAAATAGAATTGTTACAAGCGAAGAAAAGCCAATAGTTAAAACTAATCAAGAAGTAAAAAAACCCCCAAAGCCAGAACTCAATAATAAATCAGTAACCATTGTTGTTGGTGATTTAGTTTTAAATTCTTCTTTTAAGGAGGGACAATCTTTATATGATGTTTTAATAAAAGAAAAAAATAATAATAGATTGAATTTTGTTAGTAGGGAATTTTCAGGAATGGGATTTTTTGTTTCAGAAATCGGAGGCTTAAAAGAAGGCGATGGTAAGTATTTAATTTATTTTGTTAATGGTAAATCTCCTAATATCGGTATCTCGTCTTATATCTTAAAAGATCGAGATATTATTAAATGGGAATTAAAATAATAAATTTTTATATGAATAATTTTAAAAAATATTTTATTTTATCTTTTTCTTTTGCTCTAGTTTTTATACTAAATATTAATTTAGCAAAAGCCGAAGAAGCGCCGATCATCGATACTACAGCGCCGGTCATCTCTTTACTAGGAGAAAATAATATTTCTATAAACGTTGGCGATCTTTATACTGATGCTGGCGCAACGGCCAGTGATGATATTGACGGAGATATTAGTTCTAATATTTCTATAACTAATTTAGTTAATACAGCAATCGCCGGATCTTATACTGTTACTTATAATGTTAGCGATGCTGCCGGCAATAGCGCCACACCGATTGTTCGTAACGTTGTCGTTGTTGAAGTCCCTAGTATTGTTAATGAAACTTTTATTATTCGTAATAACGATTCTTTAATTTGGCAAGGCACAATTAATTTACCAGAAGCCGGAACAATTTCTATTTCTGATAATACCGGCGCCAGTCATTCTATAAATTCCCGAAGTGTTTTAGGAGTTTTATATTTAGCTGATCAAACTAATGAAAATTTTTCAATTTCTAACTTAGAGTATTTTAGTTCTTTTGGATCTTTTTATTTAAAATGCATAGCACCAGTAGGTTCTTCCGAGTTATGTGATAATTGGCAATATTCTGTTGGTTCAACTACACCCAGTCAAAGCATTGATACAACAATTTTATCAGGCAATGAAACAATAGGAATATTTTTTGGTTCGCCACATCGGCTGGTTGTAGAAGCAAAATCAATAGAAGTAAATCAGCCTTTCTTAGTTAAGGCTCAAAAATATAATTATTCTGATAATAGTTGGCTAGCTTTGAGCGGCGTTTCTGTTGGTATAACCTTGCCAAATCCGGCTGACCCTTGGAATCCGATTGTAGTTTCTACTAAGCCAGTTGATGCTTTGGGCGAAGCAGATTTCATTTTAAGCGATGTTAATAATTATAGTTTAGGTATTGTTGAAGATTATTATTATCCGACTTATGAATTATCAACTTATTTAAGGGCAACCGGCGGAGTTGATCCGATTAAAGAAGAAAAATTAATTAAGAAAGTTTTTAATATTGAAGCGGCCATTTCTTTTTTAAATAACAATCAAAAAGCTAATGGTTCATTTTTGGATAGTGATCTATATACTGATTGGGCAGCTATTGCTTTAAGCGGAGCTAAGATTAATGATAATACAAAAAATTTACTCTTAGCTTATTTAAAGAATTCTAAGTTGGGTTCTAGTTTAACGGACAATGAGCGCCGGACAATGAGCCTTTTAGCTCTAGGACAGAATCCTTATAATTTTAATAATGAAAATTATATTGAATCTATTACTAAGGAATTTGACAAAGAACAATTTGGTGATAAGGATTTAATTAATGACGACGTCTTTGCAATTATTCCGCTTCTAAAAGCTGGTTATACTAGTGGTGACGAAATGATTGTAAGTTCCAGTAGCTATATTATTAGAAAGCAAGAAGATAATGGTTCATGGAATAATAGTCTTGATTTAACAGCCGCGACTATAGAAGCTTTGAGTTTAGTTAATTTACCCAAAGATAGTCAGGCAATAATGCGCGCTCGCAATTATATTTTAGAAAATCAAAAAGCTGACGGCGGCTTTGATTCGGTTTTTTCTACAAGCTGGGCAGAGCAGGCGCGTCTTAGTTTAAAAGAAGAATGGATAAAAAATAATAATACGCCGCTTGATTATTTAGCTTCTAAGCAAGAAGATGATGGAGCTTTATTATTAAAACAAGAAACTGAAGCTAATAGAATTTGGGCAACTAGTTATGCGCTTACGGCAGCTTTAGGAAAAACCTGGTTTGATATTTTAAGTTCAGTAGAAAAACCAGTAGTAGTTTTAGAAAATGTTCTAGAACCAACAAATGCTATAGAGCTAAATAATAATTTAGATATTAAAGAAGTTAAAGAAGAAAAGATTATTGAAGAAAAAAGTAAAGATAAAATAAAAGAAGAAAAATTAACTAAGAAAGTTTTTACAGAAGCCTTAAAACAAGAAATTACGCCTAGTCAAGAAATAAAAGAAGATTTACAAAACACTATTAATGAACCGATTAATAAAGAAGAAGATAATAAAGACAATAAAAAAGCTTTAATGATATTTACCGGACTCTTTATTATTGTTGGCGGGATTATTGTTGCTCGTTTTTGGATTTAATCATACACTAATGTTATGAAGATCCATTTTATCTGTTCCGGCAATACAAATCGCTCAAGAATGGCCGAAGCCTATCTTAGGTCAAAAAATATTAAGGGTCTAGAAGTTAGCTCTAGCGGGATTTATGCTACTCATAATTTAAACGGATCATTATCGAGTTATGCTCGTCTAGTTTTAGAAAAAGCCGGGATTCTTGAATTTGCTTCTAAAAATTGGCAACAAACAACAAAAGAGATTTTAGAAGACAAAGATTTAATAATCTTTATGGCGCAAAATCATTTTGATTTTTGCAAAAATAATTTTGGCTATAATCTTGGGAACTATTTAATCTGGAACATTAAAGACGTTGACTATAATCCTGAGGGCGACACTGAAGAAGAAAGACATTTTAAAGCTATGGAAGACGAAGAGATTTTTAAAAGTATTGTTACTAAAGTTGATGAGCTAATTTCTTCCTTAAACCAATATGAGAAAAATTAGTTTTACCGAAAAACAAACTTTTAAGATTGCTGAAGATTTTGCTAAAAGATTAAATAGCGGAGGCGTTATTGGACTTATTGGCGATTTAGGCGCTGGTAAAACCGTTTTTGTTAAGGGCTTAGCTAAGGGTTTAAAGATTAAGCAAACGATTAGTAGCCCAACTTTTGTTTTAATGAGAGTTTATAAAACAACTAATCCTAAGATTGAAAGACTGGTGCACGTTGATGCTTATAGAATTAAAAAAGCCCATTCTCTAAAAGGCATTGGGCTTGATGATTATTTAGATGATAACAAGACTTTAGTAGTTATTGAGTGGGCTAATTTAGTTAAAGAAATTCTTCCTAAAAATACAAAGTTTATTATTTTAGAACATAGCTTAAAAGGTAGGGTTATTTTTTTGCCGAGCTTAAGTACTCGTCATAAAAAAGTTTTAAAGCCCCGCCGACAATCATAAGATCAGCTACGTTAAAAACATTGATTGATGCAAGATTAAAATAATCAATAACATAGCCGTAAACTAATCGATCATAAAGATTAGAAACCGCGCCTAAGACAATAAATAATAAAACCGTTGAAAGGGTTTTATTTTTTTTATAATAAATAATTATCCAAAAAATTAAAATTAAGATTATTGGTAAAACTAACCACAAAGGATTAAAACCTAAAACCAAAGATAGAGCAAGATCAAAGTTTCTATTCAACTCAAAACTTAAAAAATTATTTAAAATTATTTTTTTAAAATTAAACAAAGCTAAGATTTTAGCTAAACGATCAGCGATCAAAAAACACACGGCCAGTATAATAGCAATGTGTTTTTTATTTGGCGTTAAAGTAGACGCCATAGATTTAGTTAGCGTTTTGTAGTTTGGTTTTGCAGGAAACACAGGAACTTGAGAACGGTCTAATTAATAATCTTTTTTCTTCAATGTCATTGCCGCAGTATTTACATTTTCCGTAAGTTCCGTCTTCAATACTTTTTAAAGCACCTTTAATATCATCAAGCGTTTTTTCTAGAACCTTATCAGCGGCTAAATCGGTTGTATATTGTTCAACTTCTTGCGCATTTTCATCACTTTCAGATCCATAATCAGGCATCTGCGCAACGCGATGATTTTCTCCTTGATCATCTTCTTCAGTAAAATCAGCCAACTCTTTTTCTAGCTGAGTTTGTCTTTCAAGAAGATCTTTCTTAATTTTTTCTAGTATTTCCTGGGTCATATTGATAGTTAAATAATACAGTAAAGGTTTTTAGCTGGCAATATTACTATTTCCAAGCTTTATTTTCCAAGCCTTGAGTAGCAGCGGCTACTTGAGCTTCTTGTTTTGATGAGCCGCGGCCTACAGCAACAAGCTCTTCTTCAAGATAAAGACCGACTTCAAAGTTTTTTTCATGATCAGGGCCTGATTCTGAAATAACCTTATAATGCGGCGTAATACCGACTGTTTCCTGAGCTTTTTCTTGAAAACGAGACTTAGGATCAAGATAAAGATGGTTTTCAAGAATATTTTCTAGATGGCAAATAATATATTTGTGAATGAAGTTTTTAGCCGCCTCTATTCCGCCATCTAAATAAGTTGCTCCGATAATTGCCTCCATAGCGTTAGCTAAAATATATTGACGAGCTTTTGAATTAGCGTCTTTTTCTTCGCCCTTTGATAAATAAAGGTTATCTTCAACCTCTAAATCTTTAGCAATAGTTGCTAAAATTTTTGCATTAACTAAACTGGCGCGCCAATCAGTTAATTCGCCTTCCGGATGATCGGGAAAATTATTAAACAAATGTTCAGTCACAATAATTTCTAAAACAGCATCTCCTAAAAACTCAAGACGCTCGTTATGACCGAGCGCTACTTCTGGATGTTCATTAAGATAGGAGCGATGTGTTAGGGCTTGTTTTAATAATTCTTGATTATTAAATTTGTGCCCGAGCTCTTGCTCTAATTTATTTAAATCTCTCATTGATTTGTTGCGGCGTTATTTTCTTCTTTAACCGCTTCTTTATTAATTTCTTTATCGACTTCTTTAGCCGGCAATTCTTTCATAATTGCTCCTAGGACTCCGTTGACAAATTTTCCGGAAGAATCTCCTCCAAAAGTTTTTGCCATTTCAATAGCTTCGTTAATTGCTACTTTAGCCGGAATGTTTGGATCAAAAACTAATTCATAAATTCCAATGCGCAAAATATTTCTATCTATAATAGTTATTTGATCAAGCGGCCATTCAGTCGCGTACTTTATGATATAGGCGTTAATATTTTCGAGATGAGACATCACTCCTTTAACTAAAGAAATTACAAAACCGTGATCATCAAAATTAGGAGCAAATTGATGAAAGTTTTCTTCAATAATTTTATCTATATCAACGTTTTGTCGATCGTTAAAGTCCCAGGCAAACAAAGTTTGCATTGCTAAAGTACGTGAAAGATGTCGATTAGCCATAGCTATTTTTTAGATTTGGTTTTTGTTTTAACCTTAACTGCTTGCATAAAGCGGTAGTTACCGCAGAATGAACAAGCGTGGTGAGGTTTTACGGCCTTGCCGCACTTACTGCACTTATTAAGGGTTTGACCTTTAAGAGCGTGATGAGAGCGGCGATTCTGAGTTGCGCTTTTGGTGCGCTTTTTCATTTGAACCATATATGTAAATTTCAAGTTTTAAATTCTAAATTTGGCTTTATTACATATTATTATTAACAAATTTATTGATTTTAGTCAAGATTTCAAGGGTTTATATTAGCTTGTTGGTATATGATATACTAAAGCTATATGAATGAAGCTAAAATTTTTCCAAAAGGGTTTTTATGGGGAGCTGCAACCTCCTCTTACCAAATAGAAGGCGGCTTAATTAATGATTGGAGCGAATGGGAAAAGTCAGAAAGAAGATTGGCTTTTCTTAAAAATAAAGGCCTTAATCCATCTGATTTTCAATCAGGTCAGGCGGCTGATTCCTGGAATAGATTAGAAGATGATATTAATTGCTTAAAACAGCTTACGGCTACGGCTTATAGATTTTCTATTGAGTGGTCTAGAATTGAGCCTGAAGAAGGGCGTTTTGATGAAGCGGCCTTAAATCGTTATGCAAGTTTTATTGCTAGATTAAGAGAAGAAGGCATTGAGCCCTTTGTTACTTTGTGGCATTGGCCTGTGCCGTTATGGTTAAGCGCTAAGGGTGGTTGGAAAAATTCTCAAATAATAAAATATTTTCAAAAATATACGGAACGCATTGTTGAAGCTTTTCCAACAGTTAAGTTTTGGATAACACTTAATGAGCCTGATGTTTTTTCTGGCCATAGTTATTTTATGGGCACTTGGCCTCCGCAAATGAAAAATCCTTTTACTTATTTAAAGGTTAATAGTAATTTAATTAAAGCGCATCGCGCAGCTTACGACATTATTAAAGAACATTTGCCAAATTCGCGTATTGGTATAGCTTCTCATAATGTTTATTTTGAGGCTCCCTCTGATTTTATTAATCAAGCGATTTGTTCAATTGCTAAGTGGTGGTGGAACTTTCGTTTTTTTGACAAAATAAAAGACAAGCAAGATTTTATTGGCCTAAATTTTTATCATCATAATTTATTAAATTTTGGTTTTATTAAAAATAAAAACGAGAAAATTAATGATGTGGGCTGGGAGCTTTACCCAGAAGGTATTTTGCCGGTTCTAAAAGATTTATACGCTCGTTATAATAAGCCTATCTATATTACTGAGAATGGAACCGCTGATGCCGACGATGATCATCGCGCATGGTATTTAGTTGAGGTTTTAAAAAATGTACATGAAGCTATTAGACAGGGCGTTGATCTTAGAGGATATTTGCATTGGTCTTTACTTGATAATTTTGAATGGGCGTCGGGCTTTGCTCCGAAGTTTGGATTATTTGAGGTTAATAGAAAAACTTTTGAAAGGATACCAAGACCTTCAGTAGAAATTTATTCTCAAATTATAAGGAATAATAAAATTAATGGATCCCCCGCCTGCGCGGAGGATGACAAATAATATATGTGGATTTTAGTCGCAACTATTTCTTATTTTCTTAATGCCGGAGTGCACGTTGCCGATAAGTTTTTGCTTTCTAAAAAAATCCACTCTTCAATAGTTTATGCTTTTTATGTTGGCATCTGGAGCATTGGAAATTTTATCTTATTATTTTTAGATCCTTGGGTGCCTGGACCTTATGAACTTACCTTAGATCTTTTAGCCGGTTTTTTGTTTTTGTTTACTTTGGTGTTTTGGTATAAAGCCTTACATCAAAGCGAAGCAACTCGCGTTGTGCCGATTGTCGGAGCCTTAACACCGATTTTCTCTTTTATCTTCTCTTATTTATTTTTAGGCGCGCACTTAAGCGTAGAGCAATTAGCTGCTTTTATAGTTTTAATTGCTGGCGGACTTTTAATTTCTATAAAAAGAACTCGCATTCATTTATTTAAAGAAGTTACCAGTAGAGTCAAAAATATTTTAGGCAATACTTTTGGAAAATTTTCTGTTGAATTAAGACCGACAAGGCGCTTAATTTTAAATTCAATTTTAGCCGCTGCTTGTTTTGCGGCTTATTATGTTTTTATAAAATATATTTATTCACATACTGGCCAGCCTTTTATTGGCGCTTTTGTTTGGTCTAGATTAGGCAGCTTCTTAGGCGTTTTATCTATTTTACTAGTACCTAATTGGCGAAAGCTTATCAAAGATTCAAAAACTACCGAGCATAAGAGCCCGAAGCAGTTAACTTTTTTCTTGGGAGTGCGTTTAGCGGCGGCGGCTGCCTTTATTATGCTTAATTGGGCAGTTAGCTTAAGCGATAATGTTTCCTTAATTAATGCTTTACAAGGTACGCAATACGCTTTTCTTTTACTCTTAATTCTTCTTCTTTCAGCAAAGTTTCCTAAAATTATTGATGAAGAAGTTGGTCGTGGAGTTATTTTCCAAAAAGCCATTGGCGTTGTTTTAGTTAGTTTAGGTCTCTACCTATTAGTAATTTAAATTTATGTTTATACTAGGGCTTATTTTTGTCGCCTGCTTGCCTTTGTATCTTATTCGTTTTTCAATTTTTGGTTTTCCAACAACAGTGTTGGAAATTTTGTTATTGGTTTGGCTAGCTTTTTGGCTTAAAGAAAATTATCAAGGAATTTTAACGCGCCTTAAACAAAATTTTAAAAAGGGACAAATCAAAAATCCCTATCCTTTTTCTTGGGAAATAATTTTACTTATTTTAATCTCTTTTTCCGCCGTAATAACAGCGCATTTTTCAATGAGCGCTTTAGGCTTATGGCGAGCTTATTTTATTGAACCGGTTATTGCCTTTATTCTCTTCTTTAATACTTTCAATTCTAAGGAAAAAATTTATAAAGCAATTTCAGTTTTAAGTTTTACGACAATTGTTTTAGGTTTAGTTGCTGCTTATCAGTATTTAACCGGACAATTTATTCCTAATGAATTTTGGGCGCAATTATCTGAGCGTCGCGCTACTTCAATCTTCCCTTATCCTAATGCTTTAGGTTTGTATATGGCGCCTTTGGCGTGTTTATTTGCGGGAAGCTTTGTTTCTAGTTTAAGGGAAAATCGTCGCCGGGCTATTCTTTACGGAGTTGGATTTTTTGTTGCTGTAATTTCTATAGCTCTAGCTCGCTCCGAAGGCGCTTTAATTGCAGTAGCGGCGGCTTTATTTATAATGCTTTTTTTAAGTAATTTAAAAGCTCGTTTAGTTGCTTTTGGTTTAGCGGTTGTTATAGCTTTAGCAACAATTTTTTCTTTACCTTTAAGAGCCTATAGTTTAGAAAAATTAAGCTTAAACGATTTTTCCGGGCAGATTAGGCGTTTTCAGTGGCGTGAGACATTGATAATGTTGAATGACAATAGAATCTTGACCGGCGCCGGCTTAGGTCAATATCAGAAAATAATTACGCCGTATCATCAAAAAGGTTTTTTCTTTAATAAAGAGAAAATGTCTAATGAAGAGTTTGTTAAAAAAATTAAAGACGATAAAGTTTTTAGAGATTCTCATTGGCAGCCTTTAGAAATTTATCTTTATCCTCATAATATTTTCTTAAACTTTTGGTCTGAACTCGGACTTTTAGGCGCCTTACTTTTTGTTTGGATAATTTTACGTTTTCTTTGGCAATCAATTAAAAATTATTTTGTTCTCTTAAAACAAAAAGATACCCTAGCTTTTATTTCTCTCGGGCTTTTCGGAGCAATACTAGCTATAGTTATTCAAGGATTAGTTGATGTGCCTTATTTAAAAAATGATTTAGCAATGATGTTTTGGCTCTTTATTTCTTTCTTAGGATTTATATGCGTGAAGTCTTACAAAAAGTTATAGCTCAGTCCGGCCTATGTTCTAGGCACGAAGCCCAAAAGCTTATTGCTTCGGGCTTAGTTAAGTTAAATAATAAAACCGCGCGTTTAGGCGATCGAGCAACGCAAGAAGATTTAATTACAGTACGCGGTAAAAAACTGACGTTTACAAAAGATCATGTTTATATTAAGCTCTATAAACCCGTTGGCGTTGTTTCAACGACCCGTTCTTTTGAAGGCGAAAAAAATGTTTTTGATATTGTTAAAACTAAAAGAGCTTTATCAATTGTCGGGCGCTTAGATAAAGATTCCGAAGGACTTTTACTTTTGACTGATGACGGAAACCTAGCTTATAAATTAACGCATCCGAAATTTAATATTGATAAAGTTTATAGAGTAATTTTGTCGCATGATCTAGGTCGCGATAAACAAGAAATAAAAAAGAAATTAGAAGAGATCTCTTTTAATTTTAGAAAGGGTATTAATATAGGACAGGGCGACGGAGTTGTTAAAGCCGAGCGGGTTAAATATTTACGCGGCAGAAGTTTTGAGATAATTTTAGAAGAAGGCAAAAAGCGTCAGATTAGGAGAATGTTTAGGGGCGTTGGGTGCCATGTTGAGCGTTTGATTCGCGTTCGCATAGGAACTTTAACTATTGGTGGTATAAGCCGAGGGCGATGGAAACATTTAGGTAAAGACGAAATCGCCAAACTTAAGACCCGCCTACGCTAAAGCTTCGGTAGGTAAAACAGAGTATAATTAGGAGAGGTGGCTGAGTGGTTGAAAGCGCTGCTCTCGAAAAGCAGTAAACCTTCACGGGTTTCCAGGGTTCAAATCCCTGCCTCTCCGCATAAAAATTTAAAAATAGCTATTTTTAGCTATTTTTTGTTTTAATAACATATGAAAACCTATGAGCATTTGACACTATATTTATAGCGTGCTAGCCTTTAATTAAACAATATGCGTAAAGATATACAAGAAAAACTCAAAGGGATGCCAGAGCTACTCTCTATCGGTCAGGTAGCAGAGATTTTTTCCATTCACCAAGACACTTTAAGAAACTGGGAAAAAGATGGAACCCTTGTTCCTCTTAGAATTGGCCCACGCAAAGATCGCAAATATCGTCCGCAAGACATTCAAGCGATTGTGGATAAAGTGGGTAGCAAATTAACGCTACCCCAACTCGAAGCTTTCCTTTGGAAGAGTGCGGATATTCTCAGGGGTAAGATAGACAGCTCGGATTATAAAAAATATATCTTCGGGCTTTTGTTTTATAAAAGAATGAGCGATGTGTGGGATGAAGAATATGATGCGGTAATAAAAGAATACAACGACAAGACAATCGCTGGCGCGGATTATAATCACCGTTTTCAAGTTCCAAAAGATTGCCGTTGGAATGTAATTACTGAACAGGCGGGAAGCATAGGGCAAAAATTAAATGATATTTTTGAAAAACTTGCTAACGCAAACAGTCCGAAATTAGACAAGATTTTTGACGATCTTGATTTCGCCAACAAAGATCGTTTTCCGAACGAAACTCTTCAAAGACTTATCAATCACTTTTCTCAATATAATTTTGGTAATACCTATATCAGCTCTGACCTTTTAGGTGATGCCTATGAGTATCTTATAAAACAATTCGCGGCAGATGCGGGAAAGAAAGGCGGAGAATTTTATACACCTCGTGAAGTTGAAAAAGTCATCATCGGAATTCTTAAGCCACATCAAAAGGATCATATATACGATCCAACTGCTGGCTCAGGTGGTTTCTTACTTGAAGCTTATGATTATCTAAAACAAAAATCTGGTGAAAAGATTGCTAAGACTCTCTATCTCTACGGGCAAGAGCTGAATATCAGTACTTTTGCCATCGCAAAAATTAATATGTTTTTGCACGGTTTAGATAGTGCCGATATTCGCCGAGGTGATACTATCGCCAATCCGCAATTCCTGACACAAAACGGGAATTTACAGACGTTCGATATTTGCGTAGCAAATCCGCCCTACTCAATCAAGGATTGGGAATCAGAAATTTTCAAGACAAATAAATATGGTCGCCTTGAGGGTTATGATATGCCACCGGAGAAAAACGCTGATTATGCTTTTGTTTTGCATATCATTAAATCAATGAATATAAACGGCCGAGCCGGAGTCGTCCTTCCTCATGGTGTTTTATTTCGCGGTGGTGCAGAGGCACGTATTCGCGAGCAAATTATTAAGAATGATTTAGTAGATGCGGTTATTGCTTTACCACCGAAACTTTTCTATGGCACGGGCATACCCGCCGCGATTTTGATTTTTAATCACAATAAGCCTGAGAGCCACAAAGGTAAGATTCTAGTTATTGATGCAGAAAAGAACTTTTCGGAGGGGAAAAATCAAAATACTCTCCGATATCAAGATATCCAGAAAATAGTTAAGGCCTACGACAATTATAAAGATGTTGAAAAATATGCCCGCGTTGTTGTCTTAAACGAGATTAAGGAGAACGAATTTAATCTAAACGTCCGCCGCTATATCGAAAATGACGATGTAGAGGAGCAAATTGATGTAAAAGCTGTCCGTAAGAAACTTGCCGATTTAGAAGAACAACGCGATGAGATCAATAAAAAAGTTGAACATTACTTAAATAAACTTAAATATTAAAAATATATGGCAACAAAAAGACAAGTTTTTTATAGTTTTCACTTCGATAATGATGTCATGCGAGTTCAACAAATTAGGAATATAGGCGCAATAGAGGATAATAAACCAGTCTCAATAAATGACTGGGAACAAGTTAGGCACGGTGGACCAACCGCAATCCAAAGATGGATTGATGAAAACATGAAATATAAAAATTGCGTTGTTGTTTTGGTTGGATCAGAAACGGCTAATAGAGAATGGGTTCAGTATGAAATAAAAAAGGCATGGAAGGATAGACGGGGTCTTGTTGGTATTTATATACACAATATTAAATGTCCACGAAATGGAGTTTGTAAGCAGGGTAAAAATCCTTTCGACCAATTTAATGTAAATGGTAGATCCTTATCTTCTATTGTTACTTGTTTTAATCCAAGCTCTTACGACGCTTATGGCGACATAAAAAATAATCTCGAGAGATTGGTCGAAGAAGCTATAAAAATAAGAAGTAATTATTAATAATATGAACGATGAATCAAACGAAAAAAGAATAGCTCATCTTGGTTTTATACAAAGCGTGATATCAAGAATGGGTGGTAACTTATTTTACTTACGTGGCTGGGTAATAACTCTGATTGCCGGCGTACTGATAATACTTACTAAGCTTGATGGTGGTAAGCTCCCTATTATTTTTTTGGCAATTATCACTATTTTATTTTGGGCCTACGACGGATATTTTCTTGCGCTCGAACGAATGTACCGAGATCTATATGACAAGGTGCGGAAGATGAGAGAAGAAGAAGTTGACTTCTCGATGAATATCCGAGAATTCAAAGGGAAGGTACAAAATACACAATTATTCTGTATGTTTTCTCCCACTCTTCGTTATTTTTACATCCCGATGCTACTAGCAATTATTTATGCAATTTTATTTCTAAAATAATATGGCAAAGATATTTATAAGTTATAAATACGGCGATAAATCAGTTCGGCAGAATAATACCTGCAACTGGGCACATTGGCAAGCCGGGATTGATGGCGGTAGTTATTTGACCGCCCGTGATTACGTGGATCATTTGATAGAAAAAATTTTGACCGACCATACCAATAAAGCTGAAAAAGACGACGAAGATCTTAGTAATCTCACTGAAGAGGTTATACAGCAAAAGCTATACGACAGAATATATGACAGCACGGTTACTATTGTATTAATTTCAAAGAATATGAAGGAAATAAAACCAGAAAGTCTTCAGTGGATACCAAGAGAGATGGCTTATTCTTTGAGAGATAAAACCAGAGAAGATCGTACAAGCTATACCAATGGAGTATTGGCCGTGATATTACCGGATGAAAATGGTAATTACGAGCATGGGATTAAGCACTATAACTGTGTTACCGAGATTCAGACGAATAACTTTTTTAGAATAATTTCCTCTAATATGTTTAATCGTATCCAGCATAAAAGAAATATCTGCTCTGTTTGTGGAGATTATCATCACTATGGCGATGACCATTCATACATTTACCCTATAAAGTGGGATGATTTTGTTCAGAACCACAATTATTATATCAATCACGCTCTTGGGCTAAAAGATCGCCTCAGCGAATTTAATTTTACGAAAACACTTAGTTAATTATGAATAAATCAGCAAATAGTATTGATATAAAAACACTGACACGCTTCAAGGAAAAAGCGAATGTGCTTTGGGCGGATAAATATTCTGTGCTGAATCGTCAAAAAGTATCAATTTTAATGAAAGCTGGCGAGGTAGGAACTGTTTCTACGGAGTTTCCGAACGAAGATATAGTAAAATCCTTTTTAATGGATGTAAGAATGTTTATTTTGAAAGATGGAAATAAGTTCAATTTTGAAAATATATGCCAGTTTTTTATTGATAATAGTTTTGAATTAAAGAAAATATCTGAGTGGCTGGATACCTACAAAAAACTTCTTGACCAAGACACTATGCGTATCAAGGTTGGGCAAAAAGAACTAACTACGAGAATGGTATTTCACACGATTCTTAATGAAGAGCATTTTCATCAAGAAATGGACCAAAAAGGCATGGCCATTATCAAGATTAGCCCATTAATCGAACCAATAGCTCGAATGAAATTCTTTGATATACTAATTAAATTACGTTTGATTATCTGCGCGTTTAATAAACAAGTTGTTGAAAAATATTTAGAAGAACATGCAAGCTAAATTAACCCAAAATAATATCCCTAAAGGATGGCAGATAAAACAGATCAAGGATCTGCTTGATTATGAGCGTCCAGATAAGTATATAGTCGAGAGTGATAGATATTTAAAGTCAGGAACTCCTGTTTTAACAGCTAATAAGTCTTTTATTTTAGGTTATACAGATGAAAAAAGTGGAATCTATAATAATTTACCTGCAATAATTTTTGACGATTTTACAACCGATAGTAAATTAGTAGATTTTCCATTTAAGGTTAAGTCGTCGGCTATAAAAATCCTAAGAGAAAAAAACAAGGAAATAGATCTTAGGTTTGTTTATGAAAAAATGAAGTCCATTAATTTCCCTACAGGAAATCACAAACGATATTATATTTCTCAGTATCAAAATATGGAGATCCTTATCCCTTCTTTCAATGAACAAACGATAATCTCAGAAATTTTAAACGCTGTTAATGACCAGATACAAAAAACTGATGAAATAATTTTTTTAACAGAAAAATTGAAGCGAAATTTAATGCAAAAATTATTTACGAAAGGTATTGGACACATAAAATTTAAAAAGACAAAAATAGGAGAGATTCCAGAAACGTGGCCGGTTTTAAGATTGGGGGATAATGTTGAATTCAAGAATGGTTTTGCATTCAACTCTAGAAGTTACTCAGAAACTGGAAAAATTTTAATTCGTATGAGCAATATTTCTACTACTGGAGAATTAAACATCAATGATTCAAATATTAAATTTATACCCGAATCTAAATATAATGAATTAAGTGAGTTTCAGCTAAGGAAGGGGGATTTAATTATGTCCATGACAGATGTTACTAAAGAGTTGGCAATTATTGGAAGGACGGCAATTATTGATAAGAATGATTCTTATATATTAAATCAACGTGTTGGTCGTTTAAGAACTTCAAAAAATTTAAATTCTATTTTCCTCCACTATTTAACGAACTCAGATTTTTATTTGAGTAAAATTCATGAAAAAGTAACGGGATCAGCTCAATTTAACCTTTCTACTCATGATATCAAAGAATCGTTAATTCCATTGCCGACGATCAATGAGCAAGAGAAAATCTCCGAGATATTGTTGTCCTTAGATATGAAGATCTCGATTAATAAAAACTTGAAAGAAAAACTTTTTGTTCTAAAAAAAGGCCTTGCCCAGGATTTATTGACTGGTAAAAAAAGAACGGTATGAAATTTAACGAACAATATACAATTGAAAATTACATTGTAAAATTTATACAAGAGAAATTGGGTTATGAATATATTGCGGCTGATAAATTTTCACAATTACGTCAATTTGAAAATGAATATATTATAACTGATCTGCTTTATGGAGCCATTAATAGAATAAACGGTGTTGAACATGATAGTGCTTTAATGTGGCTAATTGCTAAACAAGTTAAAAATATCGATACTAATGAAAAATTTTTAGATGTTTTACGAAATGGCATAAATGTTAAAGACCCTGAAACTGGCCAATTTAGAGACTTTAAAATTATTGATTTTGATAACATTGAAAATAATTTTTTCCTAGTTACTAACCAATTTTATTTTGAGGGCACCACAGAAAATATTCGTCCCGATATTATGATTTTTGTTAATGGTTTACCGCTTTGTGATATTGAAGCTAAAAGCCCAACAGCCTCCAGTAGTGTTAGTTTTGAAAACGCCATTGATCAATTAAAACGCTATGAGAGAGTAGCTCCCAAGCTTTTCTTGCCTAATTGCCTTAATATCGCCACCGACGGTCTAAAAACAGTCTACGGGGCCACTTATTCCCCTAAGCAATATTTCCTAACCTGGAGAGAAGATCCGCAAATTAAGGAGAAAAAATTTAATGAAGAGCTAGATTCCACCCTCTATTTTTTGTTAGATAAAAAACAGTTATTAGATGTTATTAAAAATTTTATAGTATTTGAAAAAAAGAAAGACGGAATAATTAAAAAAATGACTAGATACCAACAGTTTTATGCTACTAATAAAATTGTTGAAAGAGTAAAAGATGGTGAAAAGAAAAAAGGTTTAATTTGGCATACGCAAGGTTCAGGTAAAACCTTAACTATGTTTTTTACCGCCTGGAAATTACGCTATGATCCGCAATTAAAAAATCCTAAGGTATTTATTTTGATTGATCGTATTGATTTAGATGATCAGGTGTTTGATGAATTTGAAGCTTGGGGTGGGCAAAATCTTATTAGAGTAGATTCACGTAAGGATTTAGAGAAAAAAATTAAAGGCGCGGATCGCGGTATTTTTATTTCAACTATTCAAAAGTTTAGCGAGCTAGAAGATATAGAAAATATTGATGGTAATGTTATTGTTTTGTCTGATGAAGCTCATCGTGATAACGAAGGAATTTCGGCTATTAAAATGCGTAACGCTTTTAAAGATGCTTTCTTTTTTGGTTTTACTGGCACGCCAATTGATCGGCTAACACTAAATACTCATCGTAATTTTGGTGAAAATGGTGAGCGTTATTTAGACTATTATTCTATTCAACAAGCTATTGATGATGGCGCAACCTTGCCGGTTACTTACGAAGCTCGTCTATCTAAATTTTTTATTGACGAAGAAAAAATCGATCAACAATTTGATGAATTAACAGTTGGTTTAGAAGAAAAACAAAAAGAATTATTAACTAAAAAATACGGCAAAAAAGAAGCTTTAGTTAAGCTGGATAAAAGAATGGAAGCTATAGCACAGGATGTTATTGAGCATTATAAGCTTTATGTCTTGCCTAATGGTTTTAAAGCACAAGTTGTTTGTTATGACCGTGAAGCTACGGCAAAATACAAAGAACTTTTTGACAAGTTAATTCCAGCTGATTGGTCAGAGGTTGTTTATTCACCAGGCGATCCTAATAGTGATAGCGATGATTTAAAAAAATATAATACTAATAAACAAAAGCGAGAAAGAATTATTGATCAATTTAAAGACCCGGCCAACCCGCTGAAATTCTTATTAGTTTGCGACATGTTATTAACTGGTTTTGATGCTCCAGCAGAACAAGTTATGTATTTAGATAAACCATTGCGAGATCATAATTTGTTACAAGCCATTGCTCGTACTAATCGGGTTTATCCTAATAAAGGTTGTGGTAAAATTATTGATTATTACGGTGTGACCAAAAATTTATATGACGCTCTTAATTTTGATGAGAGTGTAGTTGATAGTGCCATGATTGATATTGATCGATTAAAAGATGAGTTTAAGAAAGTTATTAATGAAGTTATGGAGCTTTTTATTGGTGTTAGTATAGAAGATCCTTCTATCGATAACTTACGCCGTTGTTTAAAGATATTTATTGAAAACCAAACAAAGCAACAGTATTTTAAAGATAAATATGGTCGCTTAAAGATGCTATTTGAAATTCTGTCACCCGACCCATTTTTAATGGAATACTTACGCCGATTTGAATGGGTTACCTGTTTTTATTTAGCTTTTATCAAAGAATTTCAGATTGATGAAACCGAAGCTTTTTCTTTAGCTGACTATGGAGAAAAAATTAAAAGTTTGATTCAGCAAAAAATAGATTATGAAGGCATCACTAAGAATTTTAGAGAATTAAACGTTCATGATTTAGCAACTTTAAATAAATTAGATAAACTATCTGAAGATGAGAAAGCTCTTAATTTGGAAAAAATGTTAAAGCGAGAAATTTCCATTAATATTGATACTCACCCAGCCTTTAAGAAGTTTAGCGAAAGACTTATAGCTATTAGAGAGGAATTTGAAAAACACCAAATTGATTTAGCTGAAAGAATAAAGCGTTATTATGATTTGCTAAATGATATAAAGACCAAAACTGAAGAGGCTAAAGAATTGGGTTATACCTTAAGGGAATATGGGCTATATGTTATCTCTGAAGAATTTGTTGGAGAGTCAGATAAGGATATTGTTAAGAAGTTTATTAAAGAAATGGCTAAAAGACTTGAAGACATTCTTGATGAAGGTTGGCAGGATTCGTCTAAGCGAGAAGAGTTTTTGAAAGAAGCCAAACGAACATTGCAGGAACTAATTCTTAAGGATTATAAAGACAAAATAAAAGTTTCAGATTTTCATAAATACTTAAATAGATTGGTTGACGTAGTGGTCAAGCGATTCTAGCTATATGAAAAAGCAAATTGAGTTACACAAACAGAAAATTGAATATACCTTAAAGGTAAGCAAGCGAGCCCGAAGATTGAGGTTGGCTATTTATTGTGATGGTAATTTTGTAGTAACTGCTCCAAGAAGTATTAGCCAAAATATTGTAGAACAATTCATCATTAAAAAATCTCAATGGGTAAGAGATAAGTTGGATTTTTTTAAAAGTATTTCTGGGCAAGTTTTTGCGAAAGGCACTAAAAAGGATTATGAGGAATATAAAGATAAAGCCCTGTCCTTGGCAATAAGCAGGGTTGAATTTTTTAATAAAAATTACGGTTTTAAATTTAATAAGATTAATATTAAAAATCAAAAGACTCGTTGGGGTAGTTGTTCAAAAAAGGGAAATCTCAATTTTAACTACAAAATTGTTGTATTGCCAAAACAACTAGCGGATTATATTATTGTTCATGAATTATGTCATTTAAAAGAGTTCAACCATTCAAGAAAGTTTTGGAATTTGGTAGCTAAAATTATGCCAAATTATTTAGAAATAAAGAATGAGTTAAAAAATAGTGGAATTAGGTATATATAAGGTATTTAAAAATGATAACATACTATTCTTAATATAAAGTATTAAATATGGGAAAATGTAGTAAATGCGGAAGATTAACAAAAGGTGGTTTTTCCATGTGTTTTTCTTGTAATGAAAAGCTAAAAGATAAAAAGCTTGTTCAGTTTGGTAGAAGAAGATGTGCTGGTTGCGGAGCTTTTATTTCTGGCGATAAAAAATATTGTTATTCTTGCTATAAAAAGCATTAATATATTTAATTAAAATAAAACTATGAAAAAAACAATATTGATTTTAATTATCTTAATCGTGGTTGTTGGTGCTGGTTTGACATTTTATTTTCTGAATCAAAATAAAAACAGCAATTCTAAAGAAACGGTAAATTTACCAAAATTGGAAGAAATGACAAATACACCGGAAAGCACAACCGACCTTTATGTTGGAGATGATTTTACTATCATCAGACCAAAAGATTGGATTCAGACGCAGATACAGTCAACCTTAGTTTCTTTTCAAAATCCTAACGAGAAATATCAAGAAGGAAGCGCGGCTTCAAAGATAAATTTCAAAAGTTATATCGTGGTTTCGTTTGACAACACCCAGGGAAAAACCTTTGAAGAAATTGCCAAGTTGGTAAAACAACAAATTCAAGCCGTAGTGCCTTCGGTTTCTTTCGGTTCGGAAACCGACGAAATGATTGATGGCCAGCCAGCCAAAATCATAGAAGCCGATCTTTCTCAGCAAGATGTTGATTTTAAGGTTTTGATGGCAGTAATTATGAAAGATGATAAGTATTTTACAGTTTCAGCAAATACCACCGCTCAAAAATGGACGGAATACAATGAAATTTTTTACGATACATTCCGTTCTTTTAAGTTCAAAAAGTAAATAAGTATAAACGCCTCTTAAGGTTTAGAATAGAACCTCTAGCTTACCTCTCATTGAATCTGAAATAGAGAAAGTGAGATGTAATGTTGTGCCCACTTTCGAAACATACAACCGTCCGCCCTCTGATTCATCAACCTTGTATCCAAGCTCAACATATTTTTTTTGTACCGCTTCCACATCGGCGCGAGTTACTAAACGTGGAAAAATATATGTCAGCCACATACTAGTCATACTGTCATACATCTTCACTTGGTTGTTAAATACTTGATTAAGTATAGGTAGTAATTCCTCATGGATTCGTTTATTTTTTTCTCCTTCTATTGCGGTTTCTTTAGCGTTTTCGTAATTTATTTGCGCCCATGTTTTAGTTGCTGACGATGTAGGCGGTTGAGTAGTTTGCGAAGAAGTATTTTTATCTAAAGATAGGTAGGAACAAATTGGTGCTACTTTATTTTTTTGATAGGAAGCAATAGTGCGATCGGTGTTTTTAATTTTAGTAACTTTTTCTTTTACTTTTTTGTTTATATTTAATTTATAATTTTCCGTGCTGACTTTCATGTCCCGTGTTACTAAATATACGCTCAGGTCTTCTACTGTTGCTTGTGAATGGTCAGTAATTTTCTCATAATTGTTTGCTTTTCCATTCGCATCCACTTTTATCAATATAGCTTCTTTATAGGGATACCAGCTATTAATATACTTATACATTTTGTCAGTTTCAATTGTTCCTGATATGACTACACCCCTATCAGTAGTTGCTTGAATATTGTGTCCTTTCAAGTCTCTTTCTACATCAATCTTCTTAATCCATCTCGGATTAAAATCAACATCGGTTTTAATTAATTCTATATTTGTGGCCATGGCTTTATTCAGCGATTTTACAGCTGCATTTGCTAACTCGGCCAATGGTTTTACTCCCGGTAAGATCATCTCATCACCGGGCTTGCAGTGTAATTCTTCACATTTATCCAACATTGCTTTTTGTTTTTGAGCAGCATCTTGCGATAATGCTGCACGGTTAGCGCTGTCACGAATTACGCCTTGCATGATCACAAAATTATTGTCAACAGTTTTTGCTACTTTGATTTCGTTGGTAGTAAGACCCGGAGTTAAATTGCCAGTTAATTTTTTAGCCCATAAATATTTTCCGCTGGCATCAAACTTTACTGCAATAAGTGGTCGCGGGTCATAAGGCGTAATAGAGCCAATTGAACCATACATACCCTCGGTGGTTAAAATATTAGCAAAACCAAAAGCCATAAATCCGCCATCAGGAGTAAAATGGACAGAGTGAAAAGCTCCGCCCATTATACGAATTTTCATTTTTCCCATAGTAAAACCACCAGAAGAAATGCTTGTCGGGCTATTTATTTCTGAAGGAATCATTTCTATGCTTTTGGCCCATTCTATGTTTAATTTTTTATCCAATTTAATCATTGTCGGCAAATCACCCATCGCTATTTCCGACAAGAAAATATTTTCCGGTTGTTCTACTTTTGGCAGAGCAATATTAGCCAAAGCAATAAAACTGCCGTCTGATAAATATTGCATATCTATTGCTTCCCAGTTCATTTTTTTTGTCCACTGGACTTTTCCATTTTTATCTATTTTTATTACAACGCTATATTTGGGTACAGCTTCAATATCGGCAATGTCGTTTCCGTAACCGGTCTTCATAATCCGTGCGAGCAATATTACGCCGCCGTCAGATGATGGCCACATTTTTTGTACCCAATCAGTGCTATAATCCCCAAGCATAATAGACCAAAGTTGAGTGCCTTTGGCATTGAGTTTTGTGATTAAAATATCACCATAGACTTCTAATGATTTTTTGTATTTAGCATCAATAAAATCCGAAATGTTATTGGCCGTGATATAGTTCCCGTCGGTTGTTTCTACTGCTAGTCGCTTTAAGGCATAGCCGCTATCTGGCATGCTGTCACTACTGTATTGCCGGCTCCATAAAACATCACCCTTGTTATTAGTTTTGATTGCGAATGGGTTTGGATCTTCCATCTTTAAAGTCCAAATTGTGTCGCCAGTCAGAAAATATCCACCGTCCTTGGTTGGCACGACGCCAAAGGCATCTGTATCAGTGCGCAGATGGTATGTTTTTATTAAAGTTGAAGAGTTTATAGGTGTTGTTGAACAACTAGCGGGCGCAGCTTGTACCTCAGCTGGTTGATTATCGACAATATTCCAAACACAAAAACTAGCAACAAAAATTATTGTGCTAGCAAATAATAATTTATATTTTTTCATAGAGGTTCTTTATTCTAATTTATTTTATCATAAATTTAGCTAGATTGGTAATTTATGCACTGTTTATGTTATAAGGGTTTTTAGGTTTGCCTACTCTTGACAGCTATGTTAGAAATATATATCATATAGATATGTTAATTAATTCTAACTAATATGACTCTCAAAACCTTTAAGAGGCTGCAAATCGGAATAGCGATTATTATTGCTATTACTATCGGCCAATCAATTATCAGAAATAATTATATAATCCCTTTAGTGATTGTTATTTTAGGAACCTTAGTAATGCTTTTTGCTCGTCGTTACGTTAAAGAAATTATTGCTGATGAGAGAGATTATTTAAACGCTGGTCGCGCCGCAACTCTTAGCTTACAAATTTACGCCTGGGTCGCGGTTATTGTTATGTTTATTTTTTATAGTCAGCGCGCCTCTAATGTTGCATATGATGCTATTGGACAGACCCTAGCATACTCAACTTGTTTCTTAATGCTTCTATACTCTATTCTGTTTAGGTATTTTAATAAAAGAGACTTTAGAAAATAGATATGGAAAACAAGATTAGGCAGCTGCGGCAAAAATTAAATATGACTCAAGAGGAGCTAGCTAATAAAGTCGGGGTTAGGCGCGAAACAATTGTTTTTCTTGAACAAAATAAATATAACCCTTCTTTAGGGTTGGCGCATGATGTTGCGGTAGTTTTAAAAACAACGATTGATAAGCTGTTTATTTTTTAGATTTGATTTTTTATTAAATCTAGACAGCTTGTCTTAGGTTATTTAAAATGCTACACTGTCGTGGCATTTTATTTTTTTATGAAAATACAAAAAGAAAAGTTAATAATTATTTTAACGGTCTTAATAGACGTTATTGGGCTTGGTGTTGTTATACCGGTTATGCCGTTTTATGTGCAAAGTTTCGGAGTCTCTCCGTTATTTGTAACCTTACTATTTTCAGTCTTTGCTTTGTTTTCGTTTTTTTCTTCGCCCTTACTCGGCGCTTTATCAGATCGCGTAGGTCGTCGTCCCATTCTTTTACTCAGCATTTTAAGCACGGCAATTGGCTGGTTTATTTTTGCTGGAGCTAAGGCGGTTTGGGTTTTATTTTTAGCTCGCATTATTGACGGTTTGGCAGCGGGTAATTTTCCAATCGCGCAAAGTTATTTAGTTGATATAGCAAGAACCCCAAAAGAACGCGCTGCTAATATGGGTGTTATTGGCGCGACTTTTGGTATTGGTTTTATTATTGGCCCGGCCTTAGGCGGAGTTTTATCAGCGCATTCTCACTCTTTACCATTTTATTTTGTCGGCGCTTTAGCAACGCTTAATGTTATTGGTGCATTTTTCTTTTTGCCGGAAACTAAAAAGTTTAGCGAAGAGCCAAAACCAAAAATCAGTCTTAATCCTTTAAAGCCTTTAGTCGGCGCTTTAAAAGATCTTGACTTACGTTCTAGATATTTTACTTGGTTTTTATTTAATTTAGCAGCGGCTATGCAACAGTCGGTTTTTGCTTTATACCTTAATGACATTTTCGGATTTAAAGCAGCGGTTGTCGGTTATGTTATGACTTTTACCGGTATTACTATGGTTGTTAATCAGGGATTTTTACTTAAAAATTTTTGGCTTAAGAATTTTAAAGAATCAAGCCTTGAGATATGGATGTTTTTATTTTTTGCTTTAGGCTATGTGATGTTAGCAAGTCATAATTTAATTATTTTCTTTTTAGGGCTCTTGCCAATGATTTTAGGACAATCGGTTTTGCGGGTTGTTATGTCTAGCCGTTCGGCTGGTATTGCCGGACCTAAGCGTCGAGGAGAAGTTATGGGTGTGATGTCTTCGGTTCAGTCTTTAGCGGCAATTGTTGGCCCCTTAGGTGCTGGCGCAATCTATTTATATTCTAAGAGCTTACCCTTTTTATTAGCCGCAATAGTTTTAGTTATCGGTTTTCTTGTTGTAAAATATATTTGTAAAAGTTATGGCGACGTCCATGATGATGACGCCGGCATTGTTGAAGCGATTTCTTAAATTTTATGAAAGTAAAACTTGTCATTGTTAATGATAAGATGCAAAAAAATTATCGCTACGAGCTAGTTGAGCCGATCGGTAAAAATTTTTCTTCGGAATTTAAGCCTGAGCTTAGCCCTAAGCAAATGCTTGAATTAGGAATTTTTGGCGGAAAATATATGACTGATTGTCAGAAGGAATTTCCTGGCGCTTGGTTTAAAAAAGCTAAGCTCTCGCCACAAGGACATAATAAATATTTAAATTATTTTAAAGTAGCGGCAAGTCAGCCTTTAAAAGAATGGGAGAAAAAACATTGGATAAATAAAGCCCATGATCCTCGAGGTTGGTTTCAATGGTATTGTCGATATTATATGGGCCGGCGTTTAGGCGTTGAAGATGAAAGACAGATTCATCGTTGGCGTATGATTGCGCGGCATATAGCGCAAGTAAAGAAAAATTGCCGCAAAGGTGATTTAAGTTGCCGAAGACGGCAACGCCAGGCAATTCTTCATTGGGCCTATGATTCTAGAAAAATATGAAAAAAGATTCAAATTAAAATTTCTAATTTGAATCTTTTTGTTTAAAGATTTTTTTGGTTAAAAGAAAACTTATAACCGTAATTAATAATGTTGACCAGACTTGAGCTAGGATTTTATTAGTTTGAATAACTTCAATCCAAAAATAAAGAGAGTAAGAGTAGGTCAATAGAATTATTATTTTAGCAATAACAAAGAACGAGATTTGTTGACCGTACTTTCTCTCTTTATTTTTAAAGGCCCAGTGTTTTTGAATAAAAAAATTAACACCAGTCCCGACGATAAAGCCCGCAAAATTAGCTGCTTGATACCAAAGCCCAAGGGCATCAAGCCAGAAGAATATTATATAATTTAAAATTCCTCCGACTGCTCCACTAGCTAAGAATCTGCTAATTTGTTCAATTAATTTTTGTTTTTTCAATGTAAGCCCTCCGTTTTATGATAAAACCTTATTACTTATCTTGTTTTTTGTCAATTATATTAGGGGTTGATTTTTTTATTAAAATTGTTTAATATGCCAGCATAAAAAAATAAAAGGAGGTTATTTTGTTCATTAACACATATTTTATTACCCCGCTTAAGGGACTGCGCGCACAAGTAGCCTCTATTATTGAGAAAGAAGCAAGATACTTAAATAATAATGGCAAAAAAAGAGTTTCTCATTTTATAAAAGGCTTTAAAGTCTTGGACCTCTTTGATAAAGAGGGCTCAATGATATTAAAAAGTTTTTATTTTTGGGCGCGCTTTATTGATGATGTTATTGATAGGGATAGAAAGCATATTCTTAGTAATGACATTAAGGGCTTTATAGAAGAGAAAAAACACTTTCTTGCCGGAGTTGCGCAAAAGCATGCTTCATTCAGGGAGATTCATGATGAACAGGATCTTTTATTAATATATGCTTATCGTGCCGCCAAAGAAATTCTTAAGATAGACATTATGGATTCTGCCTTTAAGATTTTTGAAACAATGGAATATGATTTTCAAAGGTCAAAGGCAGCAGTTTTCCCCTTAACGTCTGAGCTTAATGATTATTTTGATAAACTTGATATTACAAGCATTTACGAAGCCTTGCGCATTATGAACGAGAGCGGTATTACTAAGGAAGATTTAGAAGGCTTAAACCAGGCAACACGTCTGCGTTATACAGTAAGAGATCTTGTTGAGGATATTTCCAACAATATTTACAATATTTCTCAAGAAGAGCTAATTGCTTATAATATTAAGCCTGAAGAGTTTTCTAATGCTAAAAGTTTTGAAGAACTTTGGCTTAATCCTAGAATCCATAGATGGATAGACAATAATACTACAAAAATATTTCTAGGTTTAAAGCGCAGTCGTCAGGCTTTGCGCGGCAAAAAAATAAAACTTAAAACAAGATTAGCTTTGTTTCTATGTTTTAAATTACCTTGCCGGCTAGCTCTTATAAAGTGGGGTTTAAAACTGTACATTTTAAGCGATTAAAACGCAGAGCCCGGATATTAAAAATACCCGGGTTTTTGCTATTTTAAGGCTAAAGTAAGCTATTTTTATAGCTATTGACTTATTTCTAAATTAATTGTATAATTATATATTACAGAATTTGAAAGAACTTTGAAAAAATTAATCTAATAAAAAATAAAAACATAGGAGAAATAAAATGAAAAAGCTATCGTTGATAGTTGTAATAGTTGCAGTGATTTTCAGTCTGCCCATTAATAATTTTGGGCAAGTAAAAGTACAGTCAGAAACACAGGTTCAGTTTAATGATGATTATTCCGGAGTAAATATTGAGCGTATTCAGTTAAGTTCTAATGTTGTTAATTTCAAATACGACAATAAAGTCAACATCAATGATAAAAAAGTGAATGATGTTGCTAGTCTGTTTTCTAACGGCTTAGTAAAGACAAAAGATTTTACTTTCGACGTCGGTTATATCGGAGTGCTGGATTATCAGCAATCTGATGAGCACTTTCTTGACATTTACGCTAAGAAACAATTCAAGAATATATCAGTATCTCTTGAACTTGGACGCGGAGTAGGAGAAAAACAAAAGCCCAGAGATTATTTCATCTCGCGTATTGCTCATAAATACTTCACAATAGAAGTAGGAGCTTTTAGCAAAAACGGATACAATAATCTGTCCGGCTTTCTCGAGAATAAGTACTACTGGGGAGCGTTGCATAATGATCACTATTTTGTTGCCTTAGGTAACGAAGTAACAAGAACCCATGCGATCGCGAGCACCAAAGGCTTCAAAGATTTCGGAAATTTCACGTTTGGCAATTATGATAGAGCAAACGGAGATTTTTGGATAAGAAGTCAAACTGGAATCATGAATGTTAATCAGGAATTCTTTTCACAGGAAAACTGCTTAACATCAGCAAACTATTTGATACTCACGGCCTTCCATTATATCTGGTTCTCGCCGATGAGCACTAAGGGTTCTTATACCTTTAGGGTCGACGCAAAAAAAACCGGAGGAATTGAAAAGAAAGATTTTATGTTCGGTAAGCAGCTTGGCCAAATTGGTCAGTTTGCTGTCGGGCTTCAAAATCAGATCGGCAATGGTAACGGAGTTGTTGCTGAATATTACAACTCAGTTTCTTTTGGAAAGTTTTCTACTCTTATTTCTCTAAGGTATGAATCCTTAGGAAATATAGGGACTGCTTTCATAAGAGGAGGATATACGTTCTAACTAAAGAGTTCTTTGTCAAATGCCCGTAATCAAAAGATTACGGGTTTTTTGCTATTTTGCTATAATAAAACTAGCTTATTATTTATTATTTTATATGTCTAGTAATAAAATTTATCCAGTCAATTTAGAGCTTAGCTACCCGGAAAAATCTTCGCGTTGGTTAGCTCTAGCAACTATTTTAATGTTTATTAAACCGCTTTTGTTAATCCCGCACTTTATTGTTATTTATGTTTATGGTGTTGTTGGAACGATTGCCTTTGTCGCGGCTCAATTCGCGATTTTATTTACTGGTAAATACCCTAAGTCTTTATTCTGTCTAGTTAAAAGCGTAACTATTTGGCAGTTAAGGGTTAATTCTTACTTTATGGCCCTAACTGATAAATATCCGCCTTTTGATATGGGCTTAAATGATGAGGAACAAGGCTTTGCTCGCAAAGGTCTAGCTTGGATTATTGGAATTATTCTTGGTTTAATTTTGTTGGCGATTGTTTTAGCAAATGTAAATAGTTAGTATAGACTCCATCTAATTAATTATTGAACTTTATCAATAAATATATGAAAAAAAGAGATCTTTATTTGTTGGTTATTTGTTTGGCTATTTCCGAATTGGCCGGATTTTTAGGCAGTTTCTTCAATGCTAGCTCGCTTAATATATGGTATAGGTTGCTCATTAAAAGTTCCTTAACTCCTCCGGGCTGGGTCTTTGCTCCTGTTTGGACAATACTCTTTTTATTGATTGGTGTTGCTCTATATCTTGCTATAAAAAACGGCCACCATAGATTTACTAGTAGTCCAAAAAAATATTTTTATTCAGCCATGACGATTTTTGTCGTACAGTGGCTTCTAAATATTTTCTGGTCATTCTTTTTCTTCTATTTAAGATCACCGTTGATCGCCCTTATTGACATTGGAATTTTAATCGTCAGTATTATTTTGATGATTTATTATTTTTATCGTTTAAAACCCCTGGCTGGATATATTCTTTTGCCTTATTTGGCTTGGGTTTGTTTTGCTACATACTTAAACGCTGTTGTTTTATTTTTGAATTAATTTCATGAAGATTTCATTTTTTGGAGCTGCTCAAAACGTTACAGGTTCTAAACATATTGTAGAAGCTAACGGACTAAGAGTTTTACTTGATTGTGGTCTTTATCAAGGGCGTCGCCAAGAAGCTTATGAACTTAATAAAGAGTTTTCTTTTGACCCTAAAACTATTGATGCGGTAATTTTGTCGCATGCGCATGCTGATCATTGTGGTTTATTGCCGCTTTTGGTTAAGAAGGGTTTTAATAAAAAAATATATGCTACTCCGGCGACGATCGACATTGCTAGGTTAATTATGCTTGATTCGGCTAAATTACAGTTGGAAGATTACCTTAGGCTACAGCAATATGCTCAACCAGGCAAAGAACCTTTGCCGCCGCTGTATGACGCTAATGATGTTGAAAGAGCCTGTGAGCTTTTTGAAGAAGTTGATTATTTTCATAACTCTCATCATTGGCAAGAGTTAACTAAAGGGCTTCGTTTTAAATTTTATGATGCCGGACATATTTTAGGTTCGGCAGTTACGGTTATTGAGGGCACAGAAAATAATAAGACTAAGCGTTTATTATTTACAGGCGATCTAGGTAACACTCATGTCCCAATAATGCCAGAGCCAGAAGAATCAGTTGAAGAAATTGATGCTATTGTTTCTGAGTGTACTTATGGAGATAGAAAACATAAAAGCGTTGATGAGGCTAATAAATTTTTAATAAAACTTATTAATGATGCTGTTAAAAATAAACGTCGCATTATTATGCCGGCCTTTGCTTTAGGTAGGACTCAGGAAGTAGTTTATATTTTACACAAGCTTTATAAAGAAAAGAAAATTCCGGCTATTCCAATAGCAATTGATAGCCCTTTGGGTAATAGTATTACTGATGTTTTTAAAAAGTATGAAAGATATTTTGACAAAGAAACAGAACTAGATTTTCCTCATCATGAATCCCCGTTTATCTTTAAGAACATGAAGCAGGTTGTTAGTGTTGATGATTCTAAGGCTTTAGAAAAAGCTAAAGGGCCGATAATTATTATTGCTTCTTCAGGTATGTGCGAGGGCGGCAGAGTTCTACATCATTTAGAAGATAGTTTAGAAGACGAAAGGGCAGTTATTGTTTTAGCCGGTTTCCAAGCCGAACATACTTTAGGTAGAAAATTACAAGACGGAGTTAGCCCAGTTAGAGTTTATGATAAAATGCATGAAGTTAAAGCTAAGGTTGTTAACCTTCATGAATTTAGCGCTCATGCTGATCAAGATGGTTTATATAATTATATTGCTTCGCTACATGGTCTTAAAGAAGCCTTTCTAGTACATTCAGAAGAATCTCCGGCAGCTTTTTTTAAGACTCTCTTGCTTAAAAATTTGCCAAACCTTAAAATTACTGTCCCTGCTCCGGGACAAAGCTGGGAAATATAAAATTAAATAAAAATTATGAAATTGTATATCCCAATAATTCTAGGAACCGCGCGCGAACTAAGAGAATCTCTAAAGGTTGCTAAAAAAGTTTTTGAGTTTGCTAAGACCCTAGATATAGAAACTGAGTTAATTGATGTTAAGGATTTTTTGCAAGGTTCTACTTTTGGGAAAAATGACAAAATAGAAGAGTGGCGAGCCGTTGCTAAAAAAGCCGATGGATTTGTTTTTGTTACGCCAGAATATAACCACGGCTATCCCGGAGAGCTAAAAATATTTTTTGATAATCTTGATAAAGAATATAATCATAAGCCCGTTGCTTATGTTGGAGTTTCTTCGGGTCCGATTGGCGGAGCTCGCGCCATTGAACAATTACGCCTTACAGCTATTACTTTAAAAATGATCCCGATTGCTTCGGTGGTTTATTTTAGCAATGTAAAAGATAATTTTGATGAGCAGGGTAATCTAAAAAATTCTGAAGATTGGTTGAAGCTTTTTGATAAATTGTTTAGTGAGCTTATTTGGTATGCTTTAAACTTACGTGAACCAAGGCTTAAATTAAATTCCTAAAAACCGCCTAAAATAGGCAGTTTTTTGTTACTTTCTTGACTAAAATCACTAAATATGATATAATTATATCATATAAAAATGATAATAAAATAATTATAAAAATAAAAAAATCAAAAGAAACGGAGTAAAAAATGGCACTTTTAAAAAGAATATCGGTTTTTATAATCCTTGCCTTGATTGTTACTTCTTCTATGAATTGCGGCGCCACTTTTGACCCTAAACCACACATGAGGGTTGAAAAGTGGGGAAAGACAGTATCCAAAAACGACCGCACCTTCAACAATCATGCTTTTATTAAGACCAAAGCGCCCGAAAAGTTTAACAAAAAGTATGATTATATCTATACAGGAGAAGGCAAGATAAACAGCGAAGATTATAAGAGCGAACATCAGGGAGACTTACTTGTTATGGAATATGTTCCGAGTGATGGAATATATTTGATAACAGTATTTTCTGACAACCCCATTCCTGATGATGAATATTTTCAGTAGGTTTTATGAAGCTTCAGGTTCATTTATTTAATGAACTTGAAGCTTTTTTCTTTTCTTGAGAGAATAAAGTTATGAATATTTTTTATTGGCTTCATAATTATACGCCTCAGGCCTTAGCCTTTAATCTAGGCGTTTTAAATATTTATTGGTACGGAATAATAATGGCTGTAGCTATTTTATTATCTGTTTTACTAGCTATTAGAATAGCTCGTTTTAGAAATGTTGAAGCGAAAAAAATTATTGACTTAGCAACAGGAGCAATTATCGGCGGGATTATCGGCGCTAGAATTTATGAGATATTTTTAGAATTTGATTATTATTCAAACTCTCCTTTAGAGATTTTAAAAATTTGGCATGGCGGTTTAGCAATTCACGGGGCAATTATCGGCGCAGTTTTAGTTTTAATTCCGGCAATTAGATATCTTAAATATAATTTAGAAGATATTTTAGCTATTTTTGCGCCGGCTCTAGCTTTAGGCCAAGCCATTGGCAGATTTGGTAATTGGTTTAATCAAGAGTTATACGGCGCGCCGACTAATTTAGCTTTTAGTATTCCGATTGATATTGTGCATAGAAGTTTTTATTATATTAACTATAATTATTTTCATCCAACTTTTCTTTACGAATCTTTAGGTTTATTTGTTTTAGCGGCTTTTCTTTATTACTTAGCTAAGCGTCAACAATGCGCCTGTCGCCTGATTATCGGAATTTACTTGATCGGCGCCGGCTTATTAAGATTTGTTCTAGAATTTATCAAAATAGATGAAACTATTATTATTTACGGAATTCGTTGGCCACAAATTTTTAGTTTATTAATGATCATTGGCGGTTTAATAATTATTTTTTATAAAAAAAGAAGGTTGTCTTATTAGGACAACCTTTTTAATTCGTTTATAAAATTTAGTGTTACTTAAGTTTTTCTTAAGCCGCTTTTTTAAATTCAAACTCAAAGGGAAAGAAATAATCTTTTTTAATTTTTTCTTTGCCTTTGTTGTCTGTTACGACCCTTGTTAAAATCCATGCCATTCGGGATTTTTTGCCTGCCTGCCCATAGGTAAATGACAGTATTTTCCCGATAATTTTTCTATTTTTAGCATGGGTTATTTTTACTAAAGCCGTTTTTGGCAAGTCGCTTTTGTCATACTTTATATCTTGCTCAAGAGTCCCGATATAATCAATGGAGTTTCTTTTGCCGTATAAATGTATAATAACCTTCTTGCCTTTTTTTAACTCAGAAAATCTTTTGGGTTTTTCTTTTGGTGCCTTTTCCTCTGTCTTCTTTTCTTCTGCTGAAATTGGCGGTTTTGGGACATCGACTTTTAATAGCGCTGTATTAGAAATCGTTGTCTTTATTGCCATTGCTTCTTCTGCTTTTGTTTTTTCTACGACAACAGTCTGAGTGTCGCCCTCGCTTTCGGCTACTAATTCCTTAGATGATTTTTTTTCATCATCAGTAAGGTATTTTTTGTTATAGCCGCGCATCATGTTTAGTGCAGAAAATCCCATAGTTTCTTTTCTCCTGTTTTATTTTGTTTGGAAAAAACCAATTAATGTAGCTTTCTGTAAATACACAGAGAGTCTACAAACAAGATTATTCCACTTTGTAATGAAAAAGTCAATCTTGACATAAAGCTTTAAGAAACTTAAAATATGGCTGATATTAAAAATAATTATATGAATTTAAAACCATTATCAGATCATATCATTGTTAAGCCAATGGCGGCTGAAACAACTACTAAATCCGGCATTGTTCTACCTGATACTATAGACAAAGAAAAGCCAGAGCAGGGCGAAGTTGTAGCTATTGGCCCAGGCAAATTATTAGAGTCTGGTAGTTTAGCTCCAGTCTCGGTTAAAGTAGGACAAAAAGTTATGTTTAGAAAGTATTCGCCTGATGAAATCAAAGTTGATGGAGTTGATTATTTAGTAATCCGTGAATCAGATATAATGTTAATTATTGAATAAACATATGGCAAAGCAAATTATTTTTGGAAAAGAAGCTCGTGAAGCTCTAAAGCATGGCGTTGATCAACTAGCTAATGCTGTTAAGGTTACGCTCGGGCCCAAAGGCAGAAATGTTGTTTTAGAAAAATCTTTTGGTGGACCAACAATAACCAAGGACGGAGTAACGGTTGCAAAAGAAATTAGCCTTGAAGATAAATTTGAGAATATCGGCGCCGAGATTATTAAGGAAGCTTCTTCTAAAACTGGTGATGCGGCTGGCGACGGAACAACTACGGCAACTGTTTTAGCGCAAGCTATGATTAATGAAGGTTTATCTTTAGTAGCTAATGGTGCTAGCCCAGTAGAGTTAAGACATGGCATTGAAAAAAAGGTGCAAGAAATTGTTAATAGTTTAAAAAATATTTCTAAGCAAATTTCCACTAAAGAAGAAATTGCTCAAGTTGCTTCAATTAGCGCTAATGATCCGGAAATCGGTGCTATTATTGCTGAAGCTATGGAAACCGTTGGCAAGGACGGAGTGATTACTGTTGAAGAAGGTATGTCGTTCGGAGTTGAGAAAGAAGTTGTTGAGGGTATGCAGTTTGATCGTGGTTATGTTTCGCCTTATATGATTACTAATACTGATGCGATGAAAGCCGAGTTTAGCGATCCTTATATATTAATTACTGATAAGAAAATTTCTTCTGTCCAAGAAGTTTTGCCGCTCTTAGAAAAAGTTGCGCAAAGCGGTAAAAAGGATATTGTAATTATTGCTGATGAAATAGAGGGCGAGGCTTTAGCAACTTTTATTTTGAATAAAATTCGCGGCACCTTTAATGTTTTAGGTATTAAGGCGCCGGGCTTTGGTGATCGTCGCAAAGCTAATTTACAGGACATTGCTGTTTTAACGGGCGCTAGAGTAATTTCTGAAGAGATTGGTTTGAAGCTTGAGACAGCTGAATTAAGCGACTTAGGTCAAGCTAGAAAAGTAATTTCTTCAAAAGATAATACGACAATTGTTGATGGCGCAGGTAATAAAGCAGCGATTAAAGAAAGAGTTGAGCAAATTAGAAAAGAAATTGAGTTAACTGAATCTAGTTTTGATAAGGAAAAGTTACAGGAGCGTTTAGCAAAACTAGTCGGCGGCGTTGCGGTTATTAAGGTTGGTGCGGCGACTGAAACCGAGATGAAAGAAAAAAAAGATAGAATTGATGATGCTTTAAGCGCTACTAAAGCGGCCGTAGAAGAGGGCGTTGTTCCGGGCGGCGGTGTAGCCCTACTGATTGCTTCAGGCATTATTGATGAGCAATTAGATAAAGAGGCTGGTTCAATAATTATTAATAAAGCCATTACCGAGCCATTTTCTTGGATTATGAAAAATGCGGGTTTAAATAGTGAAAAAGTTTTAAGGCAGGTTATTGAAAAAATTAAAGAAGGAAAAAAGTTTGCGGGTTTTAATGCTCTTACTAATACTTTAGAAGATAATATGTTTAGCGCTGGTATTATTGATCCAACTAAAGTTGTCCGCCTTGCTTTAGAAAATGCTGCTTCAGCCGCCATGATGTTTTTAACTACTGAGGCAGTTGTTGCTGATAAGCCAGGCGAGAAAAATGATGAACACGGACATAATCATGGTATGATGGGAATGTAATATTGCTTCACAAAAAAAAGAAACACCAGGCTTCCTATAATAAGGCACCTGGTGTTTTGTTTTTAATGTTATTTTACTTTAATTGTTTGTTCAGGAATAGATGTTTTTAGGATCAAGTATATCCCAGAGGCGAACAATGTTAAACAAAAAAATAATTGACATACTAAATATTAGTATTATTTTTTCGTCATCAAATGCAATAATGCTAAGAAGTATATTTAGACCCATAGACGCGATGGCCCATATAATTATTAGCCCCTCTTTACAATCTATTGGTGGGGGAAGTGGAGCCAGGTATAATGTTATAGTTAAGATGAACCTCGTTAATATCGATTCTTTCTTATCAGCAGTATGATCAAATTCTTTTCTTAAAGATATATACGATAGAAACAAGATTAATATATGGGAAAGAACAATTATTACTAAAATCGTTTGATGCTTTCCTTGATTAAAGATCTCGATTATTCTAGGGTTTAACATAACTATTGTTATGATGGGTATCAGAAAGCAACTATATAGGAAAAATGTTATTTTTTTCATTTTTTTACCTTTTGGTTTTAATTTTAGAGCCGTCCATTTGCTATGAACGGCCCCGGGTGTGGTTTTTTTATCGAATCTACTAATTATTGTCTAAATTTGAAGCTCCGATAAATACATTTTAGTACCGGAAACTAAGCTAATTTTTCCGCTAAATAACACTACATAGCATTTTTCGGGATTCAACTCGCCAACTGTCCAAGTATTTTGATCCATTTGATCCATGCAGATAGTGACAGTCTGGCCATCATTCAGGCAGCGGAAAGTCAATACCCGAGTTTCTTCTTTCTTTTCTTTTGCAATTAGCTTATACATATATCCGATCCGAAAACTATTTCTGAAGAAAAAATATGGACTTGATATGGCGCTTTGTACTATCAGTGCGGCTAATATAACTAGTACAACCACTGCGAAGAAAGCCGCAACAGATGAGTTACTATAACATTCTCCGGTTAGGAGTGTGTACGCAGCTGTCACAAAATAGGTAATCAAACCTACGAAATAGCAACTCCAAAATATTACTTTACTTGTTTTCATTTTTTACCTTTCTTTTTTATTTAATTTTTAATGAATTTTTTATTGGATAGATTATTATAATATATTGTTTGAATATAGTCAATATATTATTACTATAAAAATAATAAATATTATAAAAAATACAAATATATTGACATTTTTAGGCATTTTGTTATACTAATAAGTAGTCGGAATAATACTACCATTACATAAATATATGAAAAATTTAGAGGTTTTGCGATCAGTGGGTCTAACCGGAAAGCGCGCCGATATATATCTAGCTTGCTTAGAGCTAGGTAAAGCTACGGCCTACTTGATCTCTAGAAAAACTAATATTAAAAAGCCAACCGTTTACGATATAGTTAATGAATTAATGCTTGAAGGAGTTTTATATAAAAGCACGAAGGGGAGGGTTACATATTATCACCCTAATGACCCTTTGATTTTAATTGAAAAAACTGAAGACAAGATTAAAAAAATTAATTCTATTATGCCCTTTTTACAAGGTTTATATAACTCTTCTTCAGTCAAACCCTTTATTAGATATTTTGAGGGTAAAGAAGGGATAAAAGAAGTATATGAGGATGCCTTAAAAAATTTAAAAAAAGGAGATATTATTTATTCGTTTATGGGCGAAGGAATGATTGAGTTATTGCCCAAATATGCGAGAGAATACGTTAATAAAAGGGTTGCCAAAGGCATTGTTTCTAAGGGTATATATAGACAGAAAAAAGAGCTTGAGAATTATTTGAAGAGTGATCAGTTGGAATTGCGTATCTCAAAAATTTTACCAGCAGAAAAATTTCCTTTTTCACATGAAATAAATATTTACAAAAACAAAGTGGCTATTGCTACATACGGCAATGAAATATTTGGGACTTTAATTGAATCAAAGGAGCTATATAATGCCATGAAAACAATTTTTGATTTAGCTTGGGTCGGTGCTGATTATCCTCATCGTTTGCAGGTAGAAAATTTATAACAGAAGATATGTGTGATCACGGCGCGATGAATCCTGGTATGATGTAGATGTAAGTGCTATAATAAAAACAATAAAAAAATAACCCCTCCTGAATCCGGAGAGGTTATTTTTTTATTTTATTAAAGACCTCTCCCTAGCCCTCTCCTGTACGACCTCTCCCGGCCTTCGGTCACCCTCTCCAACTTTAAATATTCCCATCCCTTTGTGTTCTTTTCAGACCTCTCCTGGCCTTCGGCCACCCTCTCCAACTTTGTTGGAGAGGGAGTTAATTATTAAATTATTTTTATGAAGTATAAAGATAAAATGATTGCGGCAAAATATTTTAGGAAAAATCCAACCACGGGAGAAAAGATTTTATGGGAAGCTTTAAGAAGAAGGCAATTATTAAATTTAAAGTTTAGAAGGCAGCACGTGATCGATGGTTTTGTTTTAGATTTTTATTGCCCGGCATTAAAAATAGGTATTGAAGTGTTAGGAGAAGTTCATAATAATAATGAAAATAAAAAATATGATGAAGAAAGGGAGGTTGTTTTGAAAAGAAATGGCATTACTTTTATTCATATTGAAACCAAAGCTATTGAGATTGCCCTACCTGCGGTGTTGCATGCAATTGAGAGTGGTATTAAACACACCCTCTCCAGCAAAGCTGGAGAGGGTCGTTCACCGAAGGTGAACGGGGAGAGGTCGTAATAATATGAGCTCAAAAATTTTTTCCTCGGCAGTTGTCGGTCTTGATGCCGAAATTGTTGAAGTCGAAGCCGAAACCGGCGGCGGCGAATTAGGTTCTTTTACTGTTGTTGGCTTACCTGATTTAGCAGTCAGTGAGTCTCGAGAGCGCGTTAGATCAGCAATTAGAAATTCTGGCCTAGATTTTCCAAAATTAAAAGTGACAGTTAATCTAGCGCCGGCTGATTTAAGAAAACAAGGTCCTAGTTATGATTTACCAATTGCGATTAGCGTTTTATTAGCGGCTAATAAATTAAATCCTAAAATTGCTTTAAACAAAGCTTTATTTATAGGTGAGCTAGCTTTATCCGGCGTTGTTCGCCCGGTAGCTGGAGTCTTGTCTACAGCTTTGCGCGCCGAGAGAGCCGGTTTTAAAACTTTATTTGTGCCTGAGGCTAATGCCGCTGAAGCTAAATTAGTGCCTAATCTTGATATTAGACCAATTCATCGTCTAGACGAGTTGTTAGCTCATTTATCAGGCATCAAAGAAATTCCTTCTTATCCTAGTAAAGCAATTTCTTTTGACGACCCTGAAATTTTATTTGATTTTAAAAATGTTAAAGGCCAAGAATATGCTAAACGCGCTTTAGAAATTGCTGCGGCCGGCGGTCATAATGTTTTAATGTCAGGACCTCCGGGCTCAGGTAAAACTTTATTAGCTCGTTCTATGCCTTCAATTTTACCGCGCCTAACTTTAAGCGAAGCTTTAGAGATTACAAAAATTTATAGCGTTTCCGGACGTTTAAGTCCGGGAATGGGTTTGGTTAGAGAGCGTCCGTTTAGGGCACCGCATCATACAGCTTCAGGCGCGGCTTTAGTCGGCGGTGGAACCTGGCCGCGCCCAGGCGAAATTTCTTTAGCGCATCGCGGAGTTTTATTCTTAGATGAATTTGCTGAATTTCCTCGTCCGGTTTTAGAAAATTTGCGCCAGCCTCTAGAAGACGGAGTTGTTTCAATTTCTCGAGCTGCTGGACAATTATTATTTCCAGCACAATTTATGTTGATTGCTGCAATGAATCCTTGCCAATGCGGATACTTAGGAGACGGAGAAAAAAATTGCGTTTGTTCGCCGGCACAAATCATTTCCTATAGAAAAAGAATTTCCGGCCCGATTCTAGATCGTATTGATCTTCATGTTGAAGTACCTCGCTTATCCTTTGAGAAATTAGAGCAAGAGCCATTAGGAGAAAGTTCTTTAACAATAAAACAAAGAGTTGAAAAAGCTCGTTCTTTACAGGCTGAAAGATTTTCTAATTTGCCTTTTGTTTGTAATGGAGATATGAGCTCGGTTGCAGTTAGACAGCATTGCCGACTCAATAAAGAGTGTAAAACTCTTATGCAGGCGGCAGTTGCTCAGTTTGATCTTTCGGCTAGGGCCTATTTTAGGATTTTAAAATTAGGCAGAACAATTGCTGATTTGGCAGGCTCAAGGGAAATAGAGCAGACGCATTTAGCCGAAGCCTTGCAATATCGACCAAAGGTTGAATAATTGCTATAATAATGTTATATGAAACAAAAAATCATTATCTTAAGCCTTGTTTTAATGGTAGTTGCTACGACCGGTTTTGGCTGCAAAACCGTTTCTAAAGACGTGCAACAAAAAATGCAACCAATAACTTTAAATTATTGGAGAGTTTGGGACGGACCTGATGATTTTGATCCTTTGATTCAGGCTTACCAAGCGCTTCATCCTTATATAACAATAAATTATCGAAAACTAACCTTTGATGAATATGAGCAGGCCTTAGTTGACGCTTTGGCAGAAGATAGAGGTCCGGATATTTTTTCAATACAAAATACTTGGGTAAGAAAGTACCAAACAAAGATTTCCCCAATGCCAGAGACTATATCAATGGTTTATCCAATAGTTAAGGGAACTATAAAAAAAGAAACTATCCCTGAACTAAGGACCTCAAAGAGTATTACAGTTGCCGATGTTAAGAATAATTTTGTTGATACGGTTTATAATGATGTTGTTTTGTCTGATAATGGTCAAAATAAAATTTATGGTCTGCCTTTGTCTATAGACACTTTGGCAATGTATTATAATAAAGATTTATTTAATAATGCCGGTATTGCTGAAGTGCCGCTTTATTGGAATAAGGACTTTCAACAAGCAATTAAAAAATTAACTAAGCAAGACTTGAAAGGAGATTTAATACAGTCAGGTGTTGCCCTGGGCGGTTCATCTAATATTGAAAGGTCATCAGATATCTTAGCGGCTTTAATGATGCAAAACGGAGCCACGATGATGGAAGGATCTAGTGTTACTTTTAATACAATTCCGCCTATTTTTAAGGAAAGAGGCTATAATCCTGGCATGGAAGCAGTTCGTTTTTATTCGGACTTTGCTAATCCATCAAAAGAAGTTTATTCCTGGAATAATCAGCTAGATAATTCTTTGAAAAGATTTATTGACGGAAAGTTAGCTATTTTTTTTGGTTATTCTTATCATTTGCCAGTTATTCAAGCGCAGGCGCCAAAACTTAATTTTGCGGTTGCTAAATTTCCGCAAATTGAAGGCAATCCGATAGAAGCTAATGTTGCTAATTATTGGGTAGAAACCGTTTCTAGTAAAAGTAAATATAAAAATGAGGCCTGGGATTTTATTCAGTTTATGGCAACCAAACCTGATCAAGTGAAAAAATATTTAGAAAAGACTAAGCATCCAACCGCTCTTAGATCATTGATTAATGAGCAGCTTAATAATGACGACTTAAAGCCCTTTGCTGGTCAGCTGCTGATTGCAAAGAGTTGGTATAGGGGAAAAGATTTTTCTTCTGCTGAGAAGGCAGTTAATGAAATGATAGACTCTGCAGTTGCTAATCCTGATAGGCTTGAGGAAGCCGTGAACGTCGCCGCCAGCAGAGTTCAACAAACAGTCGGACAATAATATGAAAAAAAGATTTATAAATATTTTTATATTAGTAAGTGCTATTTTGCTTGTACCAATATTTTCTGTTTCAGCGGCAATTGTTGTGACTGATGATCCGGCTTTAGATCTAAATAGCTTTGTTGTTTTAGGGGTTCAGGTTGCACAATTTATCTTAGGAATTGTTGGGGCCTTAACTCTTTTAATGTTTGTTTACGGAGGTTTTACCTGGATTACTTCAGGAGGCTCAAGCGAACGGGTTAAAAAAGGTAAAGATATTTTAGTTGGAGCGGTTATTGGTTTATTGATTGTTTTTTCAAGCTACATGATAGTTAGCTATGTAACCAATGATATTTTTAGCGCTAAAAATAGTAAGGGTGGGCAGCTATTTACCGGAGGCGCTCCTGATAGCAATAAGATAACAACTCCTTGTAAAGATGCTGGAGGCGCCTGTGTTGGTCAGACTACTTGTAATGATAGTATTATATTAAAAGTAAGCAATGCGGAATGTCGTCAGTATCAAGTTTGCTGCGCTCCTAAAATAAAAACTTGTAAAAATACGGCCGGACAAAACTGTCGAGCAGACTGTCAGTCAGATGAAGAACAGGTTTTAGCAAATAATTTGTGTGCCACCCCAACCGATAAATGCTGTAAGCCCAGCTCTTCATCTCCATTGCCAGGTAATAATTAAAAAGGTTTGATGTTGTTTGAGAAAAGAAAAATTTTTGAAGGAGAAACAGTTGGTGATCAACTGGCAAGGGCTCGTGAGTCTAAGAAAATGTCTCTAGAGGCTTTAAGTAAAAAGCTTTTAATTAAGCGCGATTATCTTGAGGCTTTAGAGAGCGGACAATATCATCTTTTGCCAAAAGGAGTCTATGCTCGTAATTTTTTAAGAGAATACGGACGTTTTTTAGGGCTTGATTATAGAGAGCTTTTAAGGCAGTTTTCTGAAGAATCTTCTCCTAATAAAGAATCTAAGAAAGGTATTTTTGAAAGACAGGTAGTTACTAAAAAACAGTTGGTTTCAATGCCTGCATTAATAAGAAATAGTATAATTGGAGCTATTGTTTTAATATGTATTGCTTATTTGGTGATTTTGTTAAATAATATTTTTGAGCCGCCTAAGCTAGTTATTGAAACGCCGCCAGACAATATTACTGTTAGAGATAGGATTTTATTAGTTAAGGGCAAAACCGATCCGGAAACAGACGTTACTATTAATGGACAGAAGGTACAGGTTGGCTCTGATGGAGCTTTTAATAAAGAGTTGTTTCTAGAAAATGGTTTAAACACTATAACTATTAAAGCTAAAAAGAAATATAGCCAAGAAGCAGATTCGACGCGTTATATTTTATTTGAACAAAACGTTCCTTAATCCCTGCCGGACGGCAGTTAATTAATTAATTTTTCATTTATGCCAGAAGATAAAAAGAATAAAAATGCCTCCTCAGGTGATTCAAAGCATCAAGCCGCTGATGCCGCAGTTGAACAAATTCGTTCGATGTTTGGCGAAGGTTCAATTATGAAATTCGGCGATGTTAAGGCTACTGATGTTGATGCTGTTTCGACAGGGTCAATTTCCCTAGACTTAGCTTTAGGAGTTGGCGGAGTTCCGCGCGGCAGAGTTATAGAAATTTTTGGTCCGGAAGCTTCGGGTAAAACTACTTTAGCTCAGCATATTATTGCAGAAGTGCAAAAGCAGGGAGGTATTGCTGCGTTTATCGACGCCGAACACGCGCTTGATCCGGAGTATGCAAAAAAAATAGGTATTAATGTAAAAGACCTTTTAATCTCTCAGCCTGATACCGGAGAACAAGCTCTAGAAATTTTAGAAACTTTAGTTCGTTCCAACGCTATTGATGTAGTAGTTGTTGACTCAGTAGCGGCTTTAGTTCCGAAAAAAGAAATTGAGGGAGATATGGGCGATCAGCATATGGGCCTGCAGGCTCGCTTAATGAGTCAGGCTTTAAGAAAATTAACCGGCATTGTTTCTAAGACAAAAACTGTAGTAATTTTCATTAACCAAATTAGAATGAAGATCGGAGTATTTTTTGGAAACCCGGAAACTACAACCGGCGGTACAGCCTTAAAGTTTTATTCTTCAGTCCGTATTGAAATTCGTCGCGCCGCGCAGATTAAACAAGGAGAAAAAAATATTGGTAATCGCGTTAAGGTAAAGATTGTTAAGAACAAGGTTTCAGCGCCGTTTAAAACAGCTGAGTTTGATATTATGTATAACGAAGGCATTTCTTTGTCAGGTGATTTATTAGACGTTGGTATTGAATATGGCGTTGTTAATAAATCAGGCAATTCTTATTCTTATAGCGAAACTAAATTAGGCACTGGTAGAGAAACGGCTCGTCAGGCGCTGAGGGCAGATGCTAAGATGATGAAAGAAATAAGAAAGAAAATTATTGAAGCGGCTAAGGCTAAAGAGATAGACGGCTAAATTTAATAAAACGTAAAAAGGCATTGACTTGAGTCAATGCCTTTTTTAAGAACTTTTTGTTTAACCATCTGTGTCTATGCCGAGTTTTATGTTGTTTAATTTTTCGGCATAACTTACAAACCTTCCGCCCGCAGTAATTATCATAGAGTAGATTATTATAACGCTAGTTTCGTGAGAGTGCTCAGGTAAGAATAGCATAATAATGATCCAGGCAATTAATAATACGCAATCTATAAATTGCATAGTTTTTCCAGCCACAGTAACTACGACCTCTCCCTTTCTTTTATTAATATTTTTATTAAATAAAAGAAAGGTTCCTAGGGCGATTAAGGCAACGACTGTCGGCCCGATTTGAGATATTCCGTTAATATAAGCAAGAATAAAAATTACAGCCCTTAACATCATATCGCGCACCGGATCAATTAGCTTACCGTGATTGGAAACGCCGCGGCCAGTAAGTTTTTTTATAAGTTTATTTCTGGCGATAAATCCGTCGAGCGAGTCTGTTAAGGCTGCGATTATATAGAAAATCACACCAGTAAGTAAGTTGCCGACAAGTAGTTGATAATACGAAATAATAACCAGTATCATCCCAATGTAGGTAACGATATTTGCCGGTGTCCAGGTAAAGCCTGATTTGTTTTTCATCTTTAAAATTATTTTGATTGACAAATAACAATTGTTTATCATTTCAGCACTAGCTAGGTTTTTTGTCAATCAAAATTAAACCGGCATTTCTTTTCGGGAAAATGCCGGTCTTTTTGTACAGAAAATTTTTATTATGATTACTCAAGATTGTATTTGAAGTGATTGTTGGCTGTTAGTTTCCCGGAAGATTTTATTTTTATATTATCTCCGTTTTTTTCTTCTTTGAAGAAAAAAATCGAGCAGTCTTCTTGAGTTTGGAAAGCAGTGCTGTCCGAATCTATAATGATTAGTTCTTCGGGCAGAATGTTATCTTTTACAACGCCAGGGCCTTTGTCGATATAGATAATTCTCGAGCCTGTTGTGTTTTTAACAGAAAGCGTCATTACCGTGCCTTCGCATTTTGTAAGATTGATTACGTAGGGTCCGATGTTTTTTGTCTGCGGGGTGTTATAACTTTTGACAGACGGATTGATGCAGGATTTGTAGAGGACTCCTCCGATAAAAATAACAATGATAATTATTATCGCGATTTTTGCTAATTTTTTTAGTGTTTTCATTTTTGGGTTTTTATTTAAGGTAAATTGGTTATTTTTAATTCCTTAAAAAAGAAGTAAAAATAACCAATCAACCCAACCAATTTTTAAAGATCTGAATTCTAGATAATATCATTTTTTGTTTATTTTGTCAATAATAAGCAAAAACTCCCGTATTTCAGGGAGTTTTTGTGTTCTCGATCCCCGCTTTCGCGGGGATGACAACTAGGCTCTTTCTACGTATTCTTCGCTATCAGTGTTTATTCTAATAATATCGTCAGTATTTATAAACATTGGTACTGCAATAACAGCCCCGGTTTCTAATTCAGCGGTTTTAGTAACATTACCCGCTGAATTGCCCCTAACTCCCGGAGGTGTGCTTACAACTTTTAATTCTACTTTAATCGGCAATTCTACGGTCATTGGTTTACTTTCAAAATGTAAGATTGTAACCTCAATGCCGTCTTTCATAAAACGTTCTTTTCCGCCTAAGTCTTCAATTGGCAAAGAAAATTGTTCATAATTTTCAGTATCCATGAAGTAAGCAAAAGTTTCATCTTTATAAAGATAAGTTGCTTTGCGTTTTTCAACATCAGCTTCTTCAGCTTTGTCATTGCCTTGCCAAGTTTTTTCCATAACATTGGCGGTAACAAGATTGCGCAGCTTAGTTTTTAGAACAGCTCCGCCGCGACCCATCTTATGATGATCAGCTCTGATCACTAAGTAAGGTTCGCCATTAATAACAATGACTTTGCCTAATTTGATTTCGTTTAAACTCAACATAAGACAATTTATCTTCTTTGATTAGGAAAATAAAGTAGGGCCATAATACGAGCGCGCTTAACTGCTTCAGCTAATTTGCGTTGATATTTTGCAGAAACGCCAGTACGGCGGCTTGGCAAAATTTGGCCATAAGAATTCATAAACTTTTTTAAGAGTTCAACATCTTTGTAATCAATTTCTTTAATGTTATTGCTCTTAAAATAGCATTGCTTCTTTTCTTTGATGGTATTTTGTATCATAGAGGGTTTTTATAAACTTAAAAAGGAATATTTTCAACTTTAATTTCATCATCGCTAGGAGCTTCAAAACCTCCGGTGACATCGCTCGGTTCATCGTAGTTAATTACCGGCTCATTGTCATTAGATTTTTGAGCATATTGGTCATTAGAAAAACCTCCGTTTTGATTCTGAAAATTAGAGCGAGTCCCATTGCCAGAAGCTTTATCTAGCATAATCATATTCTCGGCAATAATTTCAGTAGTAAAACGTTTAACGCCGTCTTTGCCAACCCAATCACGAGTTTGCAAACGACCTTCAATATAAACTTTAGAACCTTTGCGCAAATATTGTCCGCAAATTTCTGCAAGTTTGCGCCAGGCAACTATGTTATGGAATTCAACCCTTTCTTGGCGTTGACCGGCCGGGTCGTTCCAGAAGAAATTCGTAGCTACAGAAAAGGTAGCGACATTGGCGCCGCTAGCAGTCTGGCGAATTTCCGGATCTCGGGTAACGTTCCCGATAATCATGGCTTTATTAAGATTCATATATTTATGCCGCTTAGAGGGCAAGGCGGCTTAATAATAGTTAATTATAGTAAATTAGCAGCGTCAATAATTTTATCTAACTCAGAATCAATACTTTCAATATCGGCGCGTTTATCTGATTTTTCTTCTTCAGCTTTTTTATCCTCGGCTTCTTCAGCTTTTTTTCTAGCAGCAATTTTAGCGGCAATACTAGCTTCTTCGGCTAATTCAGCGGCAGTCTTTTTATGCTTTTTAACAATTTGATGACGAACTATTTCATTAGAGAGACGCAAACGGTTGTTAAGCTCTTGTAATTTAGGACCATTAAGATCAAATTCTACAAGATAATAATAACCATGACGAAAACCGTTAATTGGATAAGCGAGCTTGCGCTTGCCCCAATTTTCTTCAAAAGTGATCGTGCCGCCCTGATCATTGATCAGTTTTGTTATATTGGCGCGAATCGGTTCAGTCTCGGTCTCTGTATATTTATTAGAGATGAGACAAAGAAGTTCATAATGCGGAACTTCGGATGATTTTACTCTAGCCATAAATTATTAATAAAAAATCCTCCGGCATTCTCATCCCGTGATAATCGGGATAACCTGGAGGGTTTTATCGAGAATACCTATAGTGAAGTCATTTAGCTTCACTGACCGGATAAACCGGACATGGAAGAGGTATGAATAAATTGTACAAGCACTATAACATAAGCCTATAAAAAGTCAAGTTTTGGACTAAGCCGGCTTCTCGTGTTATTGTTTATTTATGAACCACTTTTTTATACTAGGAAATCATCAAGAATTGTCAGCCGCTGAATTAAGCGCTTGTTTTAATTTTAAAAAGACCAAATTTTTAAACGAAGCTTTTTTAGCTGAGCTAGATGATTTTGATCCTAAATTAATGATTAAAAAATTAGGCGGCACTATTAAGATTGGTCGTTTATTAGGTAGGTTTTCTAAGCAAGAAATTTTAAAAAAAATGTCAGAAGAGCTTTTAAAGGCTCCAAAAACAAGTAAATTTAATTTTGGTATTTCTCTTTATGGAAAATCAGCGCTTAATTTTCATAAGATTGGCATAGATTTAAAAAAACAAATGAAAGAATCAGGCGTGAGTTGCCGTTTTGTTACTAGTAAAGAAAAAACTTTATCTAGCGTAGTTGTTGAGCAAAATAAATTAGTTAGCTCAGGTAGAGAATTAGTCGTTATTAGCGAGAATAATTTTTTGTGGCTCGGTGTTACTGAGGCGGTTCAACCCTTTAAAGAATTATCAGCTAGAGATTATGGAAGACCAGGGCGCGATGATTATTCAGGAATGTTGCCGCCTAAGTTGGCACAAATTATGATTAATTTAGCGCGCGCTAATAAAAACGAAATTATTTTAGATCCGTTTTGCGGCTCAGGTACAATTTTAACCGAAAGTTTGTTAATGGGCTATAAGAAATTAGCCGGTAGTGATATTTCAAAAAAAGCACTTGATGATTCAAAGAAAAATATTGAATGGATCTCTAAAAGATACGACTTAAAATACGAGCTTAGATTATCTTTAACTGACGCTAGGTTTTTGACAAAAGATTTTAAAGATAATTCTATTGGAGCGATTGTGGCCGAAACTTATTTAGGACCGCAACGCGGACAAGTTGATTATAAAAAAATATCTCTTGAATTAAGTAAACTGTACTCCGAGGTTTTAATAGAGTGTGCCAAAGTTTTAAAAAAAGGCTCTAGAGTTGTTTTAGCTTTGCCGATTTTTATGAATCGTTTAAAATTAAATTTAAAAATTCCTTCTTCTTTAGCAAAGCTTAACTCGTATGTTTATGGCCGAGAGAATCAGAGAGTTTGGAGAGAAATTATTATTTTTGTTAAAAAATAAATAGGTCTGCTAAACGCTTGCGCATTGTTGCAGACCTATTCCCTCGAAAGTGCCCTTGATTATTTTTACTTAATTAATTTTATATTAATACATTTTTTATATTCTGTCAATCCCTTATCTATTAATCAAAAAATTACAAACATCACCGTCTTTAATTTCATAGTCTTTACCCTCAGTTTTTATCCAGCCTTTATTTTTAGCTTCTACTTCAGATCCGGCTTCAACAAACTTTTCCCAATTAATTACTTCGGCTCTAACAAAGCCTTTTATAAAATCCGTGTGAATAACGCCGGCCGCTTCGGGTGCCAGTGAGCCTTTTTTAACGGTCCAAGCGCGAGTTTCATCTTTACCTGTTGTAAAAAAAGTAATTAAACCTAATAACTCATAACCGGCTCTAATTAATTTATCAAGACCGCTTTCTTTTAAGCCTAGTTCTTGAATATAAGATACTTGTTCTTCTTCTGGTAATGAGGCAATATCTGATTCTAGCTTTGCGTCAATTCCAATAACTGGCGCATCTTTCCAACTATGAGTAAGTTCAGTATCTTTGTCATTAATGTTTAAAACATACATTAAAGGTTTTGAAGTTAAAAGACAAAGCGACTTAACAAAAACTTTTTCTTCGTCATTAAATTCTAAATCGCGGGCGGCGCCGCCATCAGCTAAATGGTTTTTTAATTTTTCTAAAAGCTCTTTTGTTCTAATAGCGTCTTTATTTCCGGTTTTAGCTTCGCTATTCGCCTTAGCTAATCTTTTTTCTACAGTAGCTAGATCAGCAAGAGCTAATTCAAGATGAATTGTTTCGCGATCATCATCAGGATTTATTTTGTTGCTGACATGAATAATATTAGTGTCTTCAAATTGTCTAACTACTTCGCAAATTGCGTCGCACTCTCTTATATGTGACAAAAATTGGTTGCCCAAGCCTTCGCCCTTAGAAGCGCCTTTAACCAAGCCGGCAATATCAACAAATTCAATAACAGTCGGAATTATTTTTTCCGGTTGAGAAATTTTAGCTAAAGCTTCTAATCTATTATCAGGCACTTTAACTAAACCAACATTAGGTTCAATAGTGCAAAAAGGATAATTAGCTGCTTCGGCTTGTTTTTTAGTTAGGGCGGTAAAAAGAGTGGATTTACCGACGTTGGGTAAACCAACGATTCCGATTGATAATGGCATACTTTGTTACCCTATCAGAAAAGAGTATAATTGTTAATAGCTAATAATTTTTAAATATATGAAACATCCAGCAGCGCCGCTTTGGCGAACAGAATTGCCGTCTTTGATTTTAATCTTAGCGTCAATTGCTTTAGCTATTTATTTTCAACTTCATTTTCCTGACAGAGTGCCGACGCATTGGAATTTTTCCGGAGAAGTTGATGGTTATTCTAATAAATTTTTCGGAGCTTGGTTTGGTCCGGTTTTATTAATTTTAATGTACGGTTTATTTTTAGGCTTACCTTTTATTGATCCAAAGCATAGTCATTACGCAGGCTTTAGGGAAAGCTATCACGGCATTAAAAATTGGATCGTCGCTTTTGTTTTTGTTATTTGGGTTTTGGCGGGCGTCGCCGGATTGGGTTACGAGATTTCTATGGCCGCAGTAGTCCCGGTTTTAGTCGGAGCTCTTTTTGCGATTATTGGTTATTATATAAAATCAGTTAAGCAAAATTGGGCAATGGGAGTTAGAACACCTTGGACAATGGAGAATGAGGTTGTTTGGAAAAAGACTAATCATTTAATGTCCGGAGTTATGATGTTAGCCGGAGTTATGATTGCGATTTGCGCTTTTCCGTTTCCTAATATTATTAAAGCCTTTATTTTTATAGTAGCGATGGTTTTAATAATCTTTGTACCAATTATTTATTCTTATTTTGCGTATAAAGCGGAATTAAAGAAAAAGTAGAGTATTGACGTAGTTTAAGTATAATGATAGGATTTTTAAGTAATTTTTTACATTGACCTCACCCGACTTTATCCCGCTAGCGCGGGATTTTGTCACCCTCTCCATCAAAGATGGAGAGGGTTTGGGGAGAGGTCGTATTGGAGCGGCCCTCCTTCATTTGCCTTCGGCAAATTACAGAGGGTAAATAGTTCCCACCTGTGTCCTCCTTAGTCTTTGTCATCGGAGGACTTCGGCGGGCAGGCAGTTAGAAATGCTGCCCTGTCAATTTAAATTTAAAACTACCTGGAGCGGTAGTTCAGTTGGTTAGAATGCTGCCCTGTCACGGCAGAGGTCGCGGGTTCGAGTCCCGTCCGCTCCGCATTAAGCTCGGTTTTATCGGGCGACCCTAACACCCTAGATTTAGAGTGTAAAAAGATCGAGCTTTGCTCGATTTTTTTATTTAAATATTAAAATATGACTGATGATATTTTTCATGTAACTAGTAGCAATCAGCAAGGTGGTGTTACTGCCGGTAAAATCAATGATAATTCTCCAAAGAAGGATAGTTTTTTTTACAGCCTTGTTAAGCGTTTCATACTGCCATTAATTGTGACGGTTGCTGCTGGTTTAATAATTTATTATTTTACTAATTAAAAATATGGCTAACGATACCTTTCATGTAACAAGTAGTAATCAACAAGGCGGCATTACTGCTGGCGTTATTAATGTTTCTAGTCGATCTAAAATTCCATTCACTGATGAAAATAAAAAATTTATACTAGAGACTTTTTTAGATAAAAATATTACAGTGCATGTTTCGTTGCAGAATGGTGGTAGTAGTGAATTGATTCAACTCGCACAAGACATAAAATCATTTTTAATAGATGCTGGATATAAAAACGTCTTAGGCGTTCACACTGTTTTAGGGTTTACTCCATTTAAAGGAGTGTCTGTTGAAAAGAAATCAGAAACAGAGTCAGTTATATTTATAGGATCTTTGCTATAAGATAATGTAAAAGTTTTTTAACAAAAAAGAACTTTATAATAAAGTTCCTGATAATCTGGTGGGGATGCGAGAGGTTGTAAATTTATGCTATTTAGTCTCCTTTAATTCTCTCGGACAGTGGCATTTTTAAATGCTATTGTCCGCGGGAGATATTAAAGGTTGACTCCAGCATTTTATTAACCTTTAAAGCTTATTTTATGTCATTCTCAAAATTTGAGGTTTACATGGATCGCGCTGGTCAGTATCGTTGGCGACTCAAAGCTGGCAACGGCGAAATCGTTGCTGTCAGTGAGGGCTATACTACACAGTATAATGCAAAACGATCTGCTGAGCTAGTCAAGACAATTGCTCCAACTGCGGGCATTTATTTTATCTAGTTTAAAATCGTTTTCCCCATCAGGTTTTTTGGAATTTTTTTAGACTTAAACACCTTAAAACTACAAATTTATTTTCTTTTGATATAAACATATAATTAAATAATTATGAAAAATAAAATATCATTAAAAAAGAAAGTACTGATTTATCTCGGAGGACTTCTTTTCATTTTGTTATCAGCATGCGCTTATTACTATTTAGTAATAGTGGGCTTTAGAATTTTGGCAAACTCATTTAAATAAATAAGATCTTAACACCTTAAAACCATAAATTTATTACCTTTAAATAATTATGTTTAATCATCAAAACAAATTAGTTGCTAATACTCCCAATGAGTTCGCCGATAAATTGCTCAATTTGAAAAAAATAAGCAGGGGTGCAAAAGAGGGCAACAGAAAAAATATTTTAGCAAGACAAGTTTTAAACACAACAGAAAGGAAAGAAATATTGAGTAAGACTGATGGTCATTGCCATATTTGTGGCGGATTAATTACTGGTCAATGGGCAGCTGACCATGTTAAGCACCACAGTAGAGGAGGTATTCATAAAATAGATAATTATTTGCCAGCACATTCCGTGTGTAATAGTTGTCGCTGGGATTATTTTCCTGAAGAATTTCAAATTATAATGAAGTTAGGTGTTTGGAGTAGAAAACAAATAAGAGATAAAACAGAGTTAGGTTTAAAATTGGCTGAAGGATTTATAAAGCATGAAAAGATCAGATTAAAAAGAAGAAAGAATAATATTAAATAATTATATGATGAGCGAAGAAGAAGCAAAAAAATTTTTAAAAAAAGATGGTTGGTCTGATGCTACTTGGCAGGGTGGGGCAGAAAGATTAATAAAAAATTGGATATATTTCGTTTCAGAAATTGAGAGTGGTTCTTACGGTGGTAACATAGAAGAGTATTGGAATGATTTGGATACAAGGAAAGCTATCGATCGTATTGGTTATGGGGATAATAATGAGGTTAAAGAAGCGGATGATCGGTTTCGAAAATTATTAATACATACTAAAGTGAGAATTTGGGGAAGCTATGATGCCCCTAAAGATAATCATGATTGGTGGAACTTTGGATATCCAAAGTCAGTAGATAGTTATCTAAAGAAAGAGTTTGAAAAAGAGTATAGATATATGAGTGTAAAAAAATTAGAAGAGTTGAAAGAAAAAGATGGTTCAGAATCAAAAGAAGAGTTAAGTAAATTCTGCCCTGTTTGTGGTTTTGATTTTCTTAAGGATTTTGGTTGTAAGCCTTGGGACGGTGACGTTCCTTGTTATGAAATATGCCCTAGTTGTGGAATACAGTTTGGTTATGATGATGCTGCCGGAGGAAGCTTAGAAAATCGTATAAAATGTCACAATGCTTGGAGAAAAAGGTTCCTTCAAGAAGGCAAGGTTTTTAAATCAATGACTTTTGATGAAATGATGTTAAATGGCTGAATTTACAAATATCTTTATAGTGTCTCATTTGTCTCATTTTATGTAGACCCGAACGCCTTAGGATGGTGCTTATCATGTATTCTTAAAGCTCTTGTAAAGAGCTATAATAATGGTACCAGACTCGGTCACACCGCACTTAGCTCGGTTTTATCGAGCGACCCTAACACCCCAATTTGGTGTGCAAAAAGATCGAGCTTTGCTCGGTTTTTTTAATTATAATGATTATGAAATTTAATATAAAAAAAATAGAAAAGGCATTGGTGTACACAAAAAAAGATGTACATGATGATTTTTGGCCAGACATCTTTTCTTTTGATGATTTATTAAAAATTAATATCTTTGAAAAGATAGATTTTAATAATTATATTTGCGGAACGCCCGTAGTCATTGACATACCGAAACCAACTTTAATATTAAGGCCTGGCCATTATTTAGATTTACAGGATAGAATTTATTACCAAATGATAATAAATGAATTTGCAAAAAAAGTTGATAGCAAACTCCTTGATGAAACAATTATCTTTGGTAATCGTGTAAAAGATAATGATGGTTATTTTTTGAAAAATGGTATAAATGCCTGGAAAAAATTTCAAGAAAAAACAGAATTTGAGTTTAATGAATATCCGGGAGGCTTTTTGTTAAAAACAGACATAACCGCGTATTTCGAGCATATTAATGTTTCCAAATTGATTGACACTTTAAATAGTCTTGGAGCAAATAAAGATATCAGTGTTTTATTAAAAAACTTATTAAATAAATGGACTACGTCTGGTATTGGAATACCGCAGGGGTATGATGCTTCTTCATTTTTAGGCAATGTGTATTTAAACGAGGTTGATCAAGCAATGATTGCCGATGGATTTAATTATTATCGCTTTGCGGATGATATAAGAATTTTTGAACTAGAAGAAAAAAAGATTAGGCAAGCGATGAGTAAATTAACAGTTTTATTACGACCATTAAACCTTCATTTATCTGGTGGTAAGACGCAGATTATTCAAAAGGAGGAATATTATTCTAGTGGAATGAAATTTTCTGACGAAATAGAGTCGGTTAATTACGGGATTTTTTCAGGTTGGTTTATTATGGCTGAAAAAAAATTAAGGATATTATGGAATTCAGCTATGAAAAGTAAGAAGTTAGACAAAACCGTTATTAAATTTTGTTTAACTAAATTTACGCAATTCAAATCAATTTATCCACTAAAAACAATTTTAGCAAAAAATCTCTTTGACCCATCATTTGCTCGACATGTTTCTGCGTATTTAGATTTGCATATTAATAACAAGAAAGTTCAAAATGCATTAGTAAGTGCATTTAGAAATACTTCGTATGAATATCAGAGAATATTTATATTAAAATCTTTGATAAAAGCTGATGAAGCAAAGTTTGATATACTTCAAATCGATCAAGAGGAAATTTTTAAAAATGGGAATTTTTTGTTAATCGGTTATTATTTTATTCTAGTTTATAAATTTGGTAATGACGGATTAAGATCATTGATGAAGATTAGGTTTGATAAAAGTCATAGAACAGACCAAAAAATATGTCGATATTTTTTAATAGCTTTAAATTCATGCTCAAACACCAGAAAGGAAATCAAGGCGTTTTTCCGAGCTTCAGCCGTCATTAAAGTACACTTACTCCTATATAAAAAATAAAAAACGTACTAATTAGACTCGAACACCGCAACAACCGCCGAAAAATAACTCTAAATTTCCCTTTGAAAGCGCTTGGAAACTGGTACCCAACCCGAGCACACCGCAGTTAGTTTCCTGTTATCGGGAGACCTGAAGACCCCGTTTTCACAGGGTCTTTTTATATAGCCTAAATTGGATTACAATATATAGACTTATATGATGATGACAGACGATCAAAACATTATAAATAATCAAGAAGCTATAATTCCTCAAAAAAGCAATATGAGAAAGGGTATTATTGTCATAATTATATTCTTTGTTGTAGTGATGGCTATCTTTTATATGTTACACGATCCACTGGAAGAAAATTGTATGCTTTCTGAAGTATTGTCTACTGACCAGAACACAGGGAACTCATTGAGGTTTGTTGAATGCGAAAGAGGAATCAGGGCTTATGAGTTTAACAGCCGAAGCTATACTGTTGAATTTGCGTCCGGATATGTCGTGACAGACGCTACTGGAAAAAATATTTCTCTACTTAATAAAAGATCTTACTCTGGTACTGGTGATCGTCTATCTATTCATCCGATTATAATTTACCCTGGCTCCCAATATTTTATTCAAAGTGATTATTATTCATTAATGAAATTTGAAGACGGCAAAGTTGAAAAGATCAGAGAGTTAAAACATACTGGTGTGGGTGCTTTTTCTGAAGAGCATGCACCTAGTAAAGAAGTTGGTTACGAGCTTCGTTTAGAACCGGCTTCAAAATATGGCTTGAAGTATAATAGAAATTTTAAAATGAGTTTTTATTATTTCTTGCTTTTGTTAAAGCCAAATCAGAAAAGTGGGCTAGGTAAGTACTAAATAGCTAGACCCGAGCTTTTCAAAACCATAAATTTATTATCTTTCAAAACCCTTTATAAAGCCATCTAATTTTGGTACCAGACGCGGACAACTCCACGCCTTTATTTAGCTGGATATTCATCAAGTTTTTTGCTAAAATTATATATATTATTTCACATTATATGACAACAAATCTAAATGATAAGAGAATTATTGTTACAGGCTGCGGATTCAAGCCCATTAGACATATTTTTTATGATTTAGTTAATAAAAAACCAACTCACACTGAATTAATCATCAATGGCATTAAATGTAAGTTGAATGTTGGCTCAGCTATTGCTTATTCTCTTGTTCAAACCGGCGCGAAAATTCATATGGTCGCTCGTGATGAAAAAAATTTAAAACAATTGAAAGAAGCAATTGTAAAAAAATTGAAATGTAATCCTGGTTCAATTGAATATTCTGCTGTAGATCTTTTAGATGAAAAATCTGTTAGTAATTTCGTTAAAAAAATAAAAAAAGATAAAGATATTTATTGGGTTCAATCAGTCGGGTTAGGTGCGGGAAGCTATAAAATAAAAGATGATAATCCTTATTTGCCTCTAGAAAAAGTTGATATTGGCTTAATAGAAGCTGAAGCTCAGATTGTGTTAAAGGGAACCCATATTTTGATGCAAAAGCTTTTGCCAGTCATTAAAAAACAGAAAGAAGCTAAAATAGTTGTTATCACTTCTTTAAGCGCTACCAGGGGTTATGATTTAGGAGGAACGCATTGCGCCGCCAAGGGCGCTTTAGATCGTTATGTTAACTCAGCAATGCTCGGATTGAATAGATATAATGTTTTTGTTACGGCTATTAGGCCGGGAATTATTGATACTGGTTTGTATGATGCACCAGCAGTTATTGGTGCGGTAAAGCACGTTGGTAAAGAATTTGGCTGGAATTACAAGGGAAATAATATACCGCTAACACCGCCAACAACTGTTGGTGAAGTAGTTAAAGAAGTTTTATTATCTTCGGCGCATATAACATCAGTTAATATGGTGGCTAAAAAGCAATGGTCTAATGAAGCCTCTTAATGATTGTTATTGCTTATTAAAGTTTAGCTCCGGCAGAATCTCCTTTAGGGATTCTGTCGTTTTTATTATTCTATGGTTATTTTGTTAAATAACGGTCGTTATGTTAGTTTTTTTGACTTTTTATATTAAGAGTGATAGTTTGAAATAAATTTAAAGTACTTTCAAAAGGAGACAAGATGCTTCAACCCATTGTGGATAAAAAAATTTTTATTAAGAATTTCTTTAAAAAATTTAATTTGCTTAAAGAGATTAATCCGCAACTTGATGAATTTTTAAAGGCTTTATCGGCTAAAACAAAGATATATGTTATAGGCGGATTTCTTCGTTATGTTGGCGATAAGAATTACAAAACTAAAGACTTAGATATTATTATCGCAATATATTCTGATGAAGTTTTTAATAAAATTATTCAAAACAGTTTTACGAAATTACAGAAAAATAAGATGGGTGGTTTTAAAATTAAGCTAAAAAATATTACCCTAGATATTTGGAGCTTAAAAAACCATTATGGTTTTAAAAGAAACGTTGCTAAAACAGAGATTGAGGCTATTGCTAAGAGCAGTTTTTATAATTTTGATTCAATTGTTTTTGATGTTAAGAATAGAAAGCTTTGTTGCAAATATTATAATCTTTGTTTAAAAACCGGCATCTTAGATTTAGTGATTAATTAAACCCCTGGCTTATATGTAATATAGTTAGGGGTTTAAAATTTTCGCTATTTGGCGATTTTTTAAATAATATGAAAAACGGCAGAATCCTCTAACGAGAAATTCTGCCGTAACATAATTTTTCTGCTAATTTTCAATAACTTTTTTAACGGCCGCGACGATTTTTTCTTTGCACCCGCTTATAGAGTACCTTTCTTTGTATATTTCGGTTATTACATTAACCATGTTTTTAATTGCCGTTACGAAAGTTTCTTGGTCAGCAATTCCTAAATATACAAACTGCTCGTGCATGTGCTTAATGAATTTTATTAAGAGTTTGGCCCTGGCTGAACCGTCAAACTCCTGTCCGTCGTAAATGATGAAACTGATAGCCCTGATGTGGTCCGCGATGATGTCCAGCTTTTCCTTGTACAGGAAAATACTTACATCCTTTGTAAATAAATCGGAAAGAACTTGTTTTATCTCTTCAAGGTAATAAGTATCGCAGACATGATTTTTTTGCTGCAAAGCCATTAATAATCTTTCTAGACCAAATCCCTGAAGGATGGCTTGATTCCTCATCTTTTCCAGACCGCCGGTGAATTTAAATTTATAATTTACTTGAGAGCCGATTTCTATGTATTCTCCGTTGGTCATTTTATAGTATATTTCACAGCCAGTGCCGCCGGGGTTGCCGATGTTTCTTGAGTAAAATAAATTTCGGCGGCCGTTGGTTTTTAAAACCTTTTGTTCTCCGAGTAGCCTAGACCAGGTTTCGTAAAAGATTTGATCCTCGTCTTCGTTAATAACGCTGCCCTCAGCCGTAACCGAACCAAGAGTGGTTATTAAAATATTTTCTTTATTCAACTCTAAGACTTCTGTCATTAGGTTGAATAAAATTTCGGTTGCTTCATCTTTTGGCAATTCTTCTTTTGCTCCAGCATAGCCAAAGACAATAACCTCAAAGAAGCTGAGGTGCCGCGAGCTTATGCCGACGGTATCATAGTCATACATTCTGATGCTGCGATCAGTTGGAGCAACCTGAAATTTGAGAATTGGTAAGTGTGGCTCGGTTTTGCCAATGACGATTTCATCAATAACATGATGCCCGCCGCTTGGCGCAAAAACATAATTGAACTTGGGCTGTAATAAACCGGGCGACTTTTTTATAGTAAAGCCCTTGTCATTTAAATAGCACTGGATTTTTTCCAGTAAGTAGTTTATGTCCATTTTCCTATATCCTTCTTTTTATTTTTAATGTTCTGTTATCTATAATTAAACAAAATATTCTTTATTTTGTCAATATAGGGCAAGATTCCGCTTTTAAATAATAAAGCCGTCTCTTAATGGGGTGGCTTATTTTAGTTGTATTATATTTTGATTTTATTATATCCGTAGCTTTAACTCTAGTAGAATCTCCTTTAGGGATTCTGCCGTTTTTTAAAATCTGCTATACTCCTAGTATTGGAATATATACTTTTGTCCTACCCTTGGGACTCTACAAAAAGTCCAAACTACAAAGCAAGGGCCCCTCTATCCAACCACAAAGGTCGATTGGATGGCTTATTCACAATCAACATTTTTTATGAACCAAAACGAACATCGCGCCCTTACTCCCGAAGAAGAGTTTAAAAGAACTCACGGCGGAATGGATCCGGAAGCGGAGTATTGGGTAAATAGAAAAGGCCGCAGATGGCATTGGGATGAATGGGGCTCGCCGGTTGGATTGGCAGCCGGTTGGGCAATCTTCATTATCTCGACCGGACTTTTTCTATATTTGCTTCACGCAGCCGGGCTTCTTTAAATAGTCCCAATAAAAAAGACCAAGCTAAAAGCTCGGTCTTTTTTATTGTTTTATATCAAAATATATCTAGTGTCTTTTCAGCACTTTATTATATAGTTTGATAAATTTTTTTATCATTTGATCGGCTGTAAACTGTTGGGCTGTTTTATGCGCCTCTATAGACATTTTTTTACGTAAGGCAGTATTGCTTAACAATAATTTTGTATAAGTCATAACTTCCTTTTGGTTTTTTACTAGAAAGCCATTTTTACCATTAATAATAATTTCCGGAGCAACGCCGACCGGATAGGCAATTGGGACTAAGCCGCGCGACATTGCTTCAACTAAGCTTAAAGAAAAGCCTTCATAGCGCGAAGAAATAAAAACAATCGAACCGGTTAAGGAATCAAAAAGTTCTGGAATTTTAGCTTTGTCATAATTAGCTAAAACCCGGTGCTTAGGGATGCCCATAGTTAGGACGTCGGTTAATTCAACGTTTGTAGTAATAGCTATTGTCACTTTGTTTTCTAGGGGAAAATGTTTATACCAATCCCAAACTCGATCAAGCCCTTTTAATTTTAAATCAAAAACAGCGTTGCCTAATCGGCCAATAAAAACCAGTGATGGTTTTTTAGCAAAAGTAGCTAAGGGTTTAGTAAACCAAAAATCTTCAATGGCATTATGAATAACAGAAACGTTTTCCGGCTTAGTCCCTAATGAAATAATTTCTTGTCTAACATTTTCTGAAGTAGCGATAACCGCATCGGCTCTATTCGCCACAAGTTTTTCTATTTCCGCAACATCGCGCAATGGTCGTCTAGTTTTTAAACTTATTTCTTTAAGAGCTCCTTTTTGTTTAAGCATATGCCAAAAACTTTGTAAGCAAGGCTCGAGCTTACTAGTCTGCGGTGTCATATCTAGAAAACCTTTGGTAGTTGAGCCAAAATGACTAATAACCGGAATGTCATAAGCAAGAAAAGTCAGAGGCGTATAAGTTGTTCCTTGAATTAAGTCGTATTTAAGAATTTTTTTACGGTGTTCAAGCAAAGAGAAGAAAAATAAAATGTTACTTAAGCCTCTGAGTAAAATAGGCGCATCGGCTAAGTGGACATTTTTACCTAAAAGATTAGAGGTTGGATAAAAATTTTTTACTTCAACTCCGTTTTTTCGTAACTTTAAACTAATCAAATCATTGATGTAGCCGGTTCCTGTACCGATTTTCTTTTCATTATGAATAAAGGCAACTTTCATTGGACTCTAAGCATTGCATTAAGTTGCCGTTTGGTCAATTTTTCTTTATTCAGTAAATATGACATTTTTTAAATAATAAAGCCGTCTCTTAATGAGGCGGCTTATTTTAATTGTAGTGTGTTTTGTTTATTTTATCCGCATTTTATAGAAACTGCGGTATACGAAGATTAGAGCAATAAAAAAGAAGAACGTGCCGGTCACTGGAGCATAACCCTGAAAACTCGGCGCTAAAGAAATTTCCATCGCCAGTAATCCGAACAAGGTTGTAAACTTTATGATCGGATTTAACGAAACTGATGATGTATCTTTGTAAGGATCGCCAACAGTGTCAGCGATCACTACGGCAGCGTGTAAGTCAGTGCCTTTTGCTCCAAATTCTGTCTCCACTATTTTTTTGGCGTTATCCCAAGCCCCGCCCGAGTTAGCCATAAACATTGCTTGGAACAAACCGAATATCGCTATGCTTATTAGGTAACTAATGAACAAAGCCACCGGTGCTGTGTTTGTCTGGCTCGGGGCTGACCAGAAAGCAAAGGCCAGGGTAAGGGAGAAGACAGCAGCAAAGATATTAATCATGCCTTTTTGTGCAAACTTGGTACATATTTTTACCACCTCTTTTGAGTTTTTGATTGCTTCAGCGTCGCTAATTTTCTCGTCTATTTTAATATTCCGTTTAATATAAGCGACTGCTTGATAAGCACCGGAAACCACTGCTTGTATTGTCGCTCCGCTAAACCAAAAGATGACAGCTCCGCCCAGAATAAGTCCTAAGATAAAGAAAGGATTGAGCGGATTTAAGATAGATTCTGGCTCAACATGAAGTTTGTCTTTAATTAAGAGGATGATGGCAAAAATCATTGTTGTTGCTCCGACTACGGCGGTGCCGATTAAAACCGGCTTAGCCGTAGCTTTGAAAGTGTTGCCCGCGCCGTCATTTTTTTCTAAGTCAAGCTTTGCTTTCTCAAAGTTCGGTATAAAACCAAACTCGTTGCGCTGTTTTTCTCGTTCTGCCTCTTTAAATCTTTCTATGTTAGACAGTTCATAGATGCTCTGGGCGTTGTCAGTAACAGGTCCATAAGAATCTACGGCAATTGTTACCGGTCCCATTCCAAGAAAGCCAAAAGCCACGAGGCCAAAAGCAAAGACTGTTGGATAGATCATTAAATCACCTAAGCCAAAAGTACTAGCAGAGTGTGCTCCGGCCATCAGAAAGACAAAGACCAAGCCGTTCCAGAAGGCGCTGAAATTCCCAGCGACCAAGCCTGACAAAATTGTCAGGGACGCGCCGCCCTCTTTTGTAACTTTAACAATTTCTTGGATGTGCCCTGATTTTGTGGAGGTGAATATTTTTGTTACTTCAGGAATTAGCGCAGCACCTAAAGTGCCGAAACTAATAATTCCTGCTAGTACAATCCACAGATTGCTCGGTAGATTGTTAAGCAGCCAATAACTGGCTACGAAAGTTACGATGATTGATAAAATCGATGTAATCCAAATTAAATTGGTTAACGGTTTTTCGAAATCAAAATCCTCTTTGTTGTGGTAGATTTTTTTTGTTAGCCAGCCGTTTAAGAAATAAGAAGACAATGACGTTAAGATCATTAGTATTCTCATGACAAAAATCCACGTTATTAATTCAGCCGAATATTCCGGCATGACCGCTAAAACAATAAAACTTATTAGGGCAACGCCAGTTACGCCATAGGTCTCAAAGCCGTCGGCTGAAGGACCAACACTGTCGCCGGCATTATCCCCGGCACAATCAGCAATTGTGCCTGGATTTCTCGGATCGTCTTCTTTGATCTTAAAAAATATTTTCATTAGATCTGATCCGACATCCGCTATTTTGGTAAAGATCCCTCCGCAAATACGTAGGATGCTGGCGCCCAGCGATTCTCCAATGGCAAAACCTATAAAGCAAGCGCCAGCTAGTTCGTTCGGAACATAAAGCAAGATAATTAACATCAGCAATAGTTCAACTGATATTAAAGTAACGCCGATAGACATCCCCGAACTTAGCGGTATTTGTAATAATGTTAATGGCTCGTTTTCTAGTGACGCATAAGCCATACGGCTATTAGCGACAGTATTAATTCTAATTCCAAACCAGGCAACCAAATAGGAGCCTAAGATCCCCAAGGCTGACCAGAGAATTATTAAAACAACACCATTTCCGGCCCCTTGTAATAAGCCGAAATAAAAACTTATACAAATGCCGATTAATACAAAAAGTATTAATAGGAACTTACCTTGTTGTAGCAAATAGGTCTTACAGGTTTCGTAAATAATTTCCGAGACCTGCAACATCGATTGATGCACTTTTAATTTTTTTATTTTTGTATATACATAAAAACCATAAATTATTGCCAGGCCGCAAATGAGCAGACCGAACATTAATTTTAGTCTTTGGCTATCATTCAGTACCGGAGTTTTTAAGTCCAGTTCACTGGCGAACGACGCCGAGGCAGATACAACTGTCCAGCCTAATAGCAACAACAGCGTTTTTAACTTTAACATTTTTTACTCCTCTATTATTTTTTAAAAGAACGTTTTATAAATATTGAGTTGCACATTTTATTTGTGCGGCTCTATCCTAGCAGATGATAATATTATTTTCAAGCTAAAATTGAGTTTTGTTATAAGAAATTATGAATTTTCCTTATATTAGCTTCTATAGTTCTAAGGTGCTATAGTATATGAGCTATGCTAGGTTTAATTAATATTGAAATATATGGGAAATTTTAATCGAAGAGAAAAGTTTGGAGCCAAAAGGTCTTTTAATAAAGATCGTAGAGATTTTAGAGGAGCTAATCGTTCAAGTCGTCCGACAATGTTTATGGCTACTTGCGCAAGCTGCGATAAGCCTTGTGAAGTTCCTTTTAAGCCAACGGGTACTAAACCTGTATATTGTAGTAACTGTTTTGGGAAAAAAGATTCATCGCGTCAAAGCTTTAATGAGAAAAAAATGTTTGAAGCTGTCTGTGACAGTTGCGGCAAATCTTGCGAAGTTCCATTTAAACCAACTAGTGAAAAACCAATTTATTGTAATGAGTGCTTTAGTAAAACAGATAAACGCTCTTCCTCGGCTTCTTCTAATAATTATAGTGAACAATTTGAAGCTTTAAATACTAAGCTTGATTCTATTTTAGAAATTTTGTTATCTAAAAAGACTACTAAGGCTCAAGCTAAAAAACCGTTAGCCAAAAAAGCGGTTGTTAAGAAAGCTGTAACTAAGAAGAAAAAATAATTTTATAAAAGCATCAACTTATTGAAATGCTCGCGGCAATTTTGCGAGCATTTCTTTTATTTTATTAAATTTATAAAAATTGCTATATTTATTATGTAAATAAACTATGAGCATGAAGAATTATTTAGTTACTGGCGGAGCCGGTTTTATCGGCTCTCATTTAGTAGAGGCGCTTAAATCTCAAGGCGACAGAGTCGTCGTTTTTGATAATTTTAAAACAGGCAAAAAAGAAAATTTATCATCTGATATTGAAATAATTAAAGGCGATATTTGTCTTGATTTTACAAGTGAGTTACTAAAAGGCATTGATGGAATTTTTCATTTAGCGGCGATTCCCAGCGTCCAGTTCTCAATAGAAAATCCAGAAGAAACTTTTAAGATTAATGTTTTAGGAACCTTAAAAATTTTGCGTGCGGCCTCTTTAGCTAAGGTAGAAAAGGTAGTCTTTGTTTCTTCGGCGGCGGTTTACGGAAAAGCTAAAAATATTCCGACAAAAGAAAACGACGAAATTGATCCTCTAAGTCCTTATGGACTTGAAAAATATATTGGTGAAAAATATTGTCGTTTATTTAATAAAGTTTATAATTTAAAAACAGTTAGTCTTCGTTTTGCCAATGCTTACGGACCAAGAATGCCAGAGAGCGGCGCTTATAGAAATGTTATAAAGATTTTTAGCGACGCTAAGAAAAATAATGAGCCTTTAACAATTACTGGCAGCGGAGAGCAAAAAAGGGATTTTGTTTATGTTAAAGATTTAGCCAAAGCTTTAATTATGTCTATGGAAAGTTCTAGTATTTTTCAGGGCGAGATTATTAACATAGGTAGCGGCCAATCAATTAGCATTAATGAGTTAGCCGATTTTTTTAATCAAGAAAGAAAGTATATTGAAGCACGAATTGAGCCCCTAGAGTCTTTATTAGATATTTCCTTAGCAAAATCGTTATTAGACTGGCAACCAACAACAAGTCTTAAAGAAGGTTTGTCGGGGCTTTGATTATTAAGTATAATTAATATATAAAGCTAGCTATAGCTTAGAATAAATATATGGATCAATTAGAGAAGTTTTTTGAGGATCTTTTTGTAAAAAAGATATCCCTAACTCTTCCGGCCAAAGCGCGGGAAGTTATTGTGACTATTGCTCCCTGGGTTACTTTAATTATTTTAATTGTTTCTTTACCGGCTCTTTTGGGCCTATTTGGTTTTAGCTCTTTGATTGGAAGCTTTGGCTATTTAGGCGCTCATTTCGGAGCTCGCTATTATATTGGGCTTATAATTTTATTGATTCAGGTTATTATTATGGCCATTGCAATTTCCCCACTTCTAAAAAGAGAAATGAAAGGTTGGAAAATGGTTTATTATGCTAACTTGATTTCTTTTGTTTATTCTTTATTTAGCGCTTATACTTTAGGAGATATTATTTGGTCAATTATTAGTTTAGCGATTGGATTATATATTATTTTTCAGGTTAAGCCTCTTTATAAATAAATTGATTTTTAAAAACCGCCCCCCAGGGGGCGGTTTTTGTTTTTAAATTTTTTGTTGAGCCAGAGTTTTTTTAGTCACTAAATATTTTGCGAGTTCGTAAGCACTAAAAATTCCTACGGTATAACCAATGTCTCCTAATAATGTTCCCCTTAGAAAAGGTAGAGCATTGATATAACTTTGAATTATGCCTGACCAATTATGAGAATATTCCGGATAAAGAAAAGCAAAGTTAGTAACAAAGAAAAATATCATGGCTGATCCAAATCCGGAAAACACTATCTTTAACCAACGGTTAAGATTATTTTCTTTTTTGATCCAGCGTCCAAAAACAAAGCCGCTTAGATGCGATGCGTAAACCGCTATCATTAATGGCCAGCTAAAAAATCCAATAATTAAGTCAGATATAAATCTGGCTGCTAAAGGAATTACTAAAGCTTGTTTTTTTGGTAGATAGGCGGCGCTAAAAATTGCGAGAGCCGTTATAACACCTAAGTTTGGTAAATGAGGAATAAATCTTGAGATTATTGCTAAGAAAATTACTAAATACACCATAACAATTTTTGTTTCTTATTAAGTATCAAATATTATAGTATCTTAAAACCCTAAAAGCAAGTTAATAAAAACAGCTCCTGAGCATGGGGTTGCGGGAGCTGTTTTCTCAAAACAGAATTAAACAGTTGGTCCTGAAATCGGTTTACTAGGATTGCAGCAGCGTTCGCAATTACGGCAAGTAAAAATATCATAAAGCGCTGCTAAACCGACTAAGATATAAACGATTTTAGAAATCGTTTCGCCCAAAATATCTCCGACACCCCAATCAAAGATGCCGATTAATAGCCAATTAAGGCCACCAATAATAAGAAGTATATGGGCAATTTTATGTAGGACTTTCATAAAGGTTCTTAATGTATAAAGTATTAATTACATCGACCTTTACAAATCTTATTATAGCATATTTAAGGCTGAAGATAAAGAGCTTTACTTGACTTTATTTAAAATATATGGTTTATTAAAAATATAAAAATTGGAAAATTTTTTGTTATTTTAAAATATATTTCAAAATTAACTCACGGAGGTCCAAGTGGATCAAGCCATTATTTTATCGCAGAGTAATTCTTTTTATGATTGTTTATTAAAATTAGTAAAAAGAATTATCCAAAAAGTTTTAAGAAAAGAAAATAAAGCAGTCATTACTCCGGAAGCTACCATAGGCATTGACCTTGGGGCCGACTCTCTGGATAGTCAGGATATTATTATATCCATTGAAGACGTCTGGGGGTTTCCTTTAAAAGTGCAATGGGAGCCCGGCTTTGGCTTTTTAAAAATAAAAGTAAAAGAATTAACTCAGGAAGTAGTTAATTCTTTGAAAGAATTATTTAAAGTCAAAGACCTAAACAATCCGGCGACAGTTCTTAAAATTCACGTCAGACAGTCCGTTCTCTCGTTTCTTAAAAAAAGATGCGGCGAGAATGTAAAAAACGAATCCAGTTGCCGCTGCTTCATAAGCGACGACATGAAGATTGTCGGAAACTTATATATGAGCTCCGATGATATAGAAGACTTAGAGGAACGCATAAGAGAAAGATTCGGTGTTCCTAATAAATTTCATATCATGGAGTATCTTAATAAGTATGGTGACTTAAGGGTCGTTCAACTGTATCAAATCATTTACCGAGTTTTGGCACTGAAAACAAGGTTGCTGCCGAAAAAAAGAAAAGACCTGTAAGATTTTAAATTCGTTATTTGTTAAAGCCCTGAGCCTTTAGGTTCAGGTGCTTTTTTATTAGGCTTTAATATGGTATTATTTTTATATCCAGTATGCCTAGAAAAAAACAGAAAAGTCCCCTAGACTATATATCTTTACCTAATTTTAACCTCCATCCTGACGTCAAAAGAAGTATTGGCGTAGTTTTTATTTTTGTGATTTCTCTAATAATGTTTTTGAGTCTTTTGGATATGGCTGGAGCTGTTGGCCCTTATCTTTCTAAAACATTATCTTGGATTGCTGGTTGGGCTAAATGGATAATTCCATTTCTTTTAGCAACAATGGGAATTTTACTTTATGGAAAAGAAAAAAATTCTTTAGGCACTCTTCATTATATTGGTGCCGGATTATTTTTGTGGTCAGCTTCGGCACTACTTCATTTTTTTATTGATGTTAGTGATTGGGAATTAGCTTTAGAGCAAGGTAGAGGCGGCGGTTATCTAGGCTGGTCTTTAGCAATTATGGTTATGAAGCTAGTTGGTTTTTGGGCGGGAATCATCGTAATACTAGCTTTGATCTTTATTGGTTTAATGTTGATGTTTAACTCAACTTTATCTTCTATTTTTGAAAAAGGTACAGCGCCGGTAAGATTAGCTTTTCATCCTTTCTCGTTTTTATTTAGACGAGTTAAGGAAAATCGTTTAGCAAAACAATATGATGGAGAGCCTATAATTGATGAAGAAATTGCCGCGGTCGCTGATTCGGCTGAAGATCAATCTAGTGAAGACACTTTCTCGTCTAAGCCGTTAAAAGAAGAGCTTAAACCTCGTTCGAAAAAACCAGAAGCCGAGGAAAGTTCTTGGAAACCAACAAATATTAAAATTGATTTACCTTTAGATTTATTAAATAGTAAAAGTTCAAAACCATCAGCCGGTGACATTAAAGCTAATATTGAAATTATTCAAACTACTTTAGAAAAATTCGGCATCCCCGTAGAAATGGGGCAAGTCTCGGTCGGTCCGACGGTCACGCAATATACTTTAAAGCCTGAAGAAGGAATTAAGCTTTCACGCATCACTTCTTTAAATAATGATTTATCAATGGCTTTGGCGGCTCATCCGGTTCGTATTGAAGCGCCAATTCCTGGCAAATCTTTGGTTGGTATTGAGGTGCCTAATCGTAGCGTTGCAATTGTTACTTTGCGAGAAATCTTAGAAAGTGATGTCTTTAAAAAGAGAAAAGGCAATTTAATGACCGCTTTGGGTAAAGACGTTTCCGGCGACGTTTGGCTTGATAATATTGCTAAAATGCCGCACCTTTTAGTAGCTGGAGCAACTGGTTCAGGAAAATCAGTCATGCTTAACGCTATGATTATTAGTTTACTTTATCAAAACAATCCTGATGATTTGAAATTTATAATGGTTGATCCTAAAAGAGTTGAATTAACTATTTATAATGGCTTACCGCATTTGCTTACCCCAGTCATCACTGAAGTTTCAAAAACTATTAATGCATTAAAGTGGTGTTTAAATGAAATGGATCGACGTTTTGAAACTTTATCAAAAACGCATAAGCGTGATATTGCTAGCTACAATGAAAGCGTTAAAGAAAAAATGCCGTATATAGTTTTCATCATTGATGAGTTAGCTGATTTAATGGTGGTTGCGGCTAAAGATATGGAAGCCGGCATTGTTCGTTTAGCGCAGATGGCCCGCGCCGTTGGTATTCATTTAGTTCTAGCAACTCAAAGACCAAGCGTTAATGTTATTACTGGTACGATTAAAGCTAATATGCCGGCGCGTATCGCTTTCTCAGTTGCTTCAGGAATTGATTCTCGTACAATCTTAGATTCGCTGGGCGCTGAAAAATTATTAGGTAGAGGCGATATGTTATTTTCTAATGTCTCTCTATCAAAGCCAAGACGCATTCAAGGCGCTTTAGTTACGGATCAAGAAATAAAACGCATTGTAAATTACATTAAAGAAAAAAGTGGTGCGCCTAGTTATGTTGAAGAAATTGTGGAAAGACAAAAAGTGCGGGGCGTCGCCGGCGTTGGAATTGATGGCGCCTCCGATGACGACGATGAACTTTTAAGTGAAGCTAAAGAATTAATTATTAATTCCGGAAAAGCTTCAGCATCATTTTTACAACGTAGATTATCTATTGGTTATGCGCGCGCCGCAAGATTATTAGACCTCTTAGAAGAAATGGGAATTATTGGTCCGTCTAACGGCGCTAAACCGCGCGAGATTTTAGTTTCGCGAGAGCAATATGCAGCTTTAATTGATCAAGGAGTTAGTGGCGTTAGATTACATGATCAAGCAACTAGCCAGGCGCCGGATGAATATCTTGAAGCTGATGTGGACAATGAAGATGAAGAAGAACTAGCTATAGAAGAGCCTTTAGAGTCTAGCGAAAACGAAGAAGAGCCTTTAGAACCTGAAAATCAAGAAAATACTAAAGAAAACAAAGAAAAAGATGGCGAAGATGAGGATTTTGGGAGGTATTTTTCTCGCTAACTTTAGCTTTGTTTTAGGCTCTTGACAGTCTTTATTTATCCTGTATAATGAATATCACAATCTCTATGCAATATCTTTCTCTTTTATTAAGACGTATAAGTGGCTAAGGCTAACGAATATTTCGTGCGCTTCAGCCGCTACAAAGCGGCTTTTTTATTTGAGTGAAGATATTTTGCAAGAGAAGAACATTATCAACTAAATACCTAATGCAATAAAAAGATAATTAATAAGAAGTAATTTTGTAGAATCCATGTTTTGTGAAAACAAAAATGTGGGAAAATCTCGTAAGAGTGCATGGTGAATGCCTTGACTTAAAAAGACGATGAAGGACGTAGCAGCCTGCGATAAGCTTCGGTTAGGTGGCAAGCAACCTTTGACCCGAAGATTTCCGAATGGGGCAACCTGCTCTGTTGAAGACAGAGCGTCCGCTCGCTGAATACATAGGCGGGTGAGAAGATAACCCGGTGAACTGAAACATCTTAGTAGCCGGAGGAAAAGAGAACAATTTGATCTTTTATCATTGTTGATGATGCTTCATCAATTATGATAAGAGATCGCGATTCCCCTAGTAGTGGCGAGCGAACGGGGAGCAGCCTAAACCACCGTAAACCACGTACGTTTTTATTTCACTTCGGTGAGAGAAAGTGTACTGAAGGAATTAGGTCCATACGTTTATGTGGTGTTGTAAGATTGTCACGCTGACTACCTAATGCGGTCAGGTAAAGAAACACATTGTTAGCTGAAGTGAGTTGGAAAACTCAGCCAGAGACGGTGATAGCCCGGTAAGCGAAAATAATTTGTTATTTATGGTGACAACCCTTAAGTATCGCGGGACTCGTGAAATCCCGTGAGAATCCGGGTCGACTATGACCCAAGGCTAAATACTTTTTGAGATCGATAGTGAACCAGTACCGTGAGGGAAAGGTGAAAAGCATCCCGGTGAGGGAGATGAAATAGTATCTGAAACCATGTACTTACAAGCAGTCGGAGCCTGGATTTATCCGGGTGACGGCGTGCCTATTGAAGAATGAGCCAACGAGTTTGTTGTATGCGGCTTGATTAATCCGTCAAAGACGGAGCAGTCATAGTGAAAGCAAGGGTTAATCCCCGTTCTCTTACTTATTAGAAGGGCAATGATTTTTTGTTGTCTTTCTAATATGTAAGAATGTCGCATATACAAGACCCGAAGCCGTGTGATCTAACCATGGCCAGGTTGAACCTTGTAGAAATACAAGGGGAGGACCGAACCCGTAAGTCGTGCAACACTTTGGGATGAGCTGTGGTTAGCGGAGAAATTCCAATCGAACTCGGCAATAGCTGGTTCTCCTCGAAATAGCTTTAGGGCTAGCCTTGAGCGCTGAACATAGGGGGTAGAGCACTGAATAGAGTTGGGGCGCAAGCTACCAACTTTAACCAAACTCCGAATACCTATGCGTGAAGCTCAGGAGTCAGACTGTGGGGGCTAAGCTCCATTAGTCAAAAGGGAAACAGCCCAGATCGCTATCTAAGGTCCCTAAATATATGCTAAGTGTAAAAGGTGGTGTCGTGACTGCGACAACTAGGAGGTTGGCTTAGAAGCAGCCATCCTTTAAAGAAAGCGTAATAGCTCACTAGTCTAGTCGTCTCGCGCCGAAAATGTATCGGGGCTAAGCATATTACCGAAGATGCGGACACTGCACGCAAGTGCAGTAGTGGTAGAGGAGCATTCCAAACCCGCTGAAGTCGCAACGTGAGTTGCGGTGGAGGATTTGGAAGAGAGAATGTTGGCATAAGTAGCACAAAGGCAGGTGAAAACCCTGCCCACCGAAAGTCTCAGGTTTCCTGGGCAACGTAAATCGACCCAGGGTGAGTCGGTCCTAAGGTGAGGCCGCTGTAGTGGCGGCGTAGTCGATGGACAAGCTGGTTAATATTCCAGCACTACTTCAGTTTTCCGATGGGGGGACGAAGTTTCGTAGTTTGAGCGTTTCTATGGTATGAACGTTGCTAGCCGTAAGAATAGATCCAGGAAAATCCGGATCAATATTTCAAGCGGTCGGCTGAAGACAAAGCCTTCGGGCAGCGTCAACTCAAGCAAGGGAGCTTCCAAGAAAAACCTCTAGGGTTAAGGCTGAAGTATCCGTACCGTAAACCGACACAGGTAGACGAGGCGAGGAGCCTAAGGTGTACGAGAGAACCCTTGTTAAGGAACTCGGCAAAACAGCGGTCGTAAGTTAGCAATAAGACCTGCCCGGGGCAACTCGGGCCGCAGCGAAAGATTTCAAGTGACTGTTTATCAAAAACACAGCTCCCTGCTAACTCGCAAGAGGATGTATAGGGGGTGATGCCTGGCCAGTGTCCGAACGTTAAGAGGAGAGGTTAGTCCTTCGGGGCGAAGCTTTGAATTTAAGCGCGGATGAACGCCGGCCGTAACTATAACGGTCCTAAGGTAGCGAAATTCCTTGTCGGGTAAGTTCCGACCTGCACGAATGGCATAACAACTTGAAAACTGTCTCAACAAGGGACTCGGCGAAATTACAAGACCAGTAAAGATGCTGGTTAACCATAGTTGGACGAAAAGACCCCGTGAAGCTTTACTACAACTTGATATTGAGTTAGGGATATGCCTGTTCAGCATAGGTGGGAGACCTCGGTCACCAGTGAGATACCACCCTGGCATATTCTTAATTCTTACTTCGCTCCGTGAATCCGGAGAGAGGACAGTATCTGGTGGGTAGTTTGTCTGGGGCGGATGCCTCCTAAAAGGTAACGGAGGCGTTTACAAAGGTTGGCTATTCCGGGATGGAAATCCGGAAGATAGTGTAAAGGCACAAGCCAGCTTTACTGCAAGACCAACAAGTCGCGCAGTTGCGAAAGCAGAACTTAGTGATCCGACCGTACGAAATAGAACGGCGGAAGCTCATCGGATAAAAGCTACTCCGGGGATAACAGGCTAGTCACGCCCAAGCGTCCACAGCGACGGCGTGGTTCGGCACCTCGATGTCGGCTCGTCGCATCCTGGGGGTGGAGAAGCTCCCAAGGGTTAGGCTGTTCGCCTATTAAAGCGGCACGCGAGCTGGGTTCAGACCGTCGTAAGACAGGTCGGTCTCCTCTCCACTATGGTCGCGGAAATTTGAGAAGGCTCTTCCCTAGTACGAGAGGACCGGGAAGAATGAAGCTCTAGTGTGCCAGTTGTTCCACCAGGGGCATTGCTGGGTAGCTACCTTCAGTTTAGATAAACGCTGAAAGCATCTAAGCGTGAAGCTGTCTTCAAGATTAGATTTCATAGGTTGGTCAGAGACGATGACCTTGATAGGCCGCAGGTGTAAGTCCAGTAATGGATTGAGCCGAGCGGTACTAATAAACCATTAGATTTTTCCACTTTTTTGTTTTTACGATTGCTTCTTATTATTTTATTGTTTTAGAATTCGAAGATATTGTCTTGGTGCTCCAAGCAAAAGGGTCACACCTGTTCTCATCCCGAACACAGAAGTTAAGCCTTTTAGCGCCGATGATACTCTAGCCGTCCAAGCTTTGGGAAAGTAGGCCAGCGCCAGGACAATGTCTTCGAAAATAAAACTAGCCCAAGGGCTAGTTTTTTATTGACATTTTAGTTTTTATATGCTTAAATTTAGGCAAATTGTTTTGCCCTTTTCTAAACTAAATATAGGAGAAAAAAATGACTGAATCACCGGATTACCCAGATTGTAAAAAGGCTTTAATAAAAGCGAGGTCAACTGATTTGTATTGTGTTGAATGCAGGATCAGGATTGCGCAGGCTCAAGGCGACGCAATATTAGTTTTTAATAAAGAAAAACAAGAGTACGAAGCCCACTGCGCTTATCATTGCAAGATTTTTGGTAAAATAGGCATCAGTACCGGCGACCTAAAATACCTATCTAATAATATTATAGGTAGGTTAATTACTATAGAGGAGGCATGGAATTATGCTTACGCTCTTAGGATAGGTTATCCTAAAAAAAATAAAAAGATTTTAAAAACAATAGAAAAGACGTCTGAACGCTTTAAGATAGTGTTAGACAGAGCCGCGTGTTTTAATTGGTCTGATTATTTGCAATCAGCGAATAATCACTCAATTAATCCAAATAGGCATCAGGTGCCGCTCTTCCCTTCTTTCCCCGGAGTAAAAGCCAAAAAGCTCTTTGTTCTTTAATTTTTTAAGTCCTCTTCTTAACTTATGTTTAAGAAGGGGCTTATTTTTTTTGTAAAAAATATCCGGCGCCGCCCAAGATTAAAACAGTTCCCGCGATAATATAAATAAGCCAGCTTTTTTTCTTATCAATAATTTCGGGCTCTATTGTTTTAGTAATTGTTTCAGTTTCGTTAGTTTTTTCTTCTAGGGAAATATTAAAATCTTTATTTTTAATTTTTACAATATCGTTTTTATCTCTTGGCTGTAAGCGCGGCTTATTTTCATAGAGAATTAAAATTCCCGAGATTTTTATTTTATCTCCAATATTAAAATCTTTAGTACTAAGTTCTGTACCTTTAGAAATATAAATCTCAGCTTCGCCTAAAGAATCAGCAATATAAACTCTTGGCCATTTTTTAGAAACTATTTCTCCTTCAATAGAAGCTAATCTAGGTAAGGGCGGTTTAGTAAAACTTGTACTTAATGAACTTAAAGGTTCTTCTATTTCAGATTGGCCAATAATTTGTATATCTTTTTCTTCTTTAGTTTTTAATCTTGGGCCATCATCCTTTTCTTCATAAGTACCGGAAATAATTAGCTGATCGCCGACTTTTATTTTTGGAAAAAGTTTTTTAGAATTATAAATTTGATATAGCGGCTCGCCAAACTCTGGTAAAAAATAAAAATACTGTGAGCCGTGAGTTCCTGGCAAAGAAACAGCTATGCCTGATGTAGTAAAAGTTTTGTCATCTTTAGCGGCTACTTTTGTTAAGTTCGTTTGCACCTCTTCTTTTAGTTCTTCTACTTCATTGGTCTCGGCAATTTTAGGTATAGTTATTGTTTTAGAAATTTTATCAGAACCATACTCATTTTTTATAGTAAGACTAATCTTAAATTTTCCTGATGCGGTAAAACTATGTTCTGGGCTCATTAAGTTATTAGTTTGTCCATCGCCAAAATCCCAGGAATAACTTAAAGCTTTATCAGAACTAAAACTATCAGAAGCGTCAAAACGCAATGGTGTATTTATTTGCGGGTCATCAAGTATTTCAAAATAAGCTTTAGGCGACTGCGCTTGAATATTATCTGTACCCGGCGTCGGTCGGCTGCTCCACTGCCAGCTATTTGAAACATTGATAAAACTTTGGTCTTCTTTGGCCTGTTTATAATTTATGCTTTGATAACTACTAAGGCGGCCAGGTTGAAAAAGCTTTAAAGTTGCGCCCTCGTTAGGCAAAGACAATTTATTTTTAGTTATAAAAGCTAGATAAGATTTGCCGCTAATACTAGCATCATCGGCTAAAAGAAAGCTTGTATTATTTATTTCAAAACGCCAGCCTTTTAAAAAGACGGGCTTAGTTCCTTTATTATAAATTTCTATAAATTCTTGGCCTTGCGCATCAATGCCTAATGGGTTTGGAAAAATTTCTGAAATAATTATTTCCTTACTATAGTCATATCCGTCAGTAGTCGTATTATTTTCGCTAGTCTCGGCTTGCGGTTCTGTAATAATATTTGGCAAGCCTTTAGTTATAGTATTGGTGATTTTAAAATCAGCTTTATTATTTAAAGTAGATTCGCCATCAATAATGCGAGCTAAAGAGTAAGGCACTTCAGTAGCCGGCGCATTATCATCAATATTGCCGTCATCCCAATCTCCATAGCTAACTGAATCAATAATAGTATCGTTTTGTTTTAGAATGATTGTGTCGCCGCTATTATTAAGCGCGCCCTTTGGTTTATTAATAACTAAAAAGCGATTATTAAGATTTCCTAAAGCGCCAGTCAGCATAGTTGTTGTACCCGAGCCGTCTTCAATAGTCAAAGAATTAAGTAAAATTTCTGAATTTGTATTATTATAAATTTCAATCCATTCGTCGCCTTCTAAAGGGTCAGATACAAATTCATTAATAACAATGTCGCCGGGTTTTATAGAGCTGGTTTCTTCTTTAATAATTTCATCGTACGGATAAAGTTCAAAATCAAGAGCGTTATTATTAGTATCAAGATTATTTTTCCTAATTAAATATTTTCCATTAGCGGGATTTGTTGGAAAAGGAGAATTTTCTACAAAAATATTCGTTGCCTCGCCCCAGGCCACAGAATCTATAATCGTTCCGATGTTATCAGCGCCTTCTCGTAAAGCGACTCCATTGTCATCACTAATTGTTTGCGTAGAAGAACAGTCAGCTTGGATTATTTGGCTAAAATCATTTGAAGAATTAGCCCAAGTATAAACGGCGCCGGGATTAATTAGAGTTGGGCTAACCCAAGATTTTAAATTTGTGTCGCTAGTTCCGGTTTTTGTTCTTTTAACTAATCTTAAGCCGTTTAAATCTATAATGTTGGCGCTGGCATTATAAATAGTGACAAAGTCTTCACTAGTTTTTCCTTCGCCTCCGGTAATTTGGATTTTACTAATAAGTAAATCTCCCGGAGAAATTGCTTGAACATAAAAACCTCCTGTAAATAAACAGAAGGCTACGATGCTAGTAAGCATCGCGCGAGTAATAACTCGCACCCCTCCTTGATGCATATATTTATATAATTATAATTTTTTTTTAAACCAATTAACCCAGGGAATGCTCGAAGGATCAACGTGGTTTTTAATAGCTATATGATACGACAAATAAGATCCGAATTGCAAGAGCTCTAAGCTTTGTCCTAATAAATTTTTTGAAGATAGTTTATAACTATAAACTTTAATTTTTTGGCGTCTAAAGATTTCTTTGCTAAGATTAGCTCTTTTTTGTATCTTTGGATCATCTAAATCTGAATCTATAAAAAGTGCAGCTAAGCGTTTTTTATTACTTTTAGGATAGCTAAGACCCTCAAGCGCGTGATGATTCATGTCAGAAATACTTAGATAAAAAGAAGTATTTTTTGCGCTTTCATTAATTTGGTTTCGTAGGGTTTTAAGATTGCCGCTAAATAAAGCACTACTTATTAAAATAATTTCTTTATTTTTTAGGGCACTAGCTAATTTTAAGCTGTCATCCTTTTTCTTTTTATTAGCTTTTAATAAATCTTTAGTTAATGAATTTTTTAAAGCGTCTAGTTTAGTTAAAATAATTAAAAAAGAAGCTAGGCTAGCGCCTAAACCAAGTCGAGGCTGCCCCGAAGGATTAGCATTAATAGGAAATTCAAAAGTAGGAAAGCCGTCTTTTTTAGCAAGCTCTGATAATTTATTCTTTCCTAAAGAAGTAACGGCGATAACTAAAGCGTTGCGTGCCTTAGCTTTTTTATAAGCTTGAAGCGGTTCTTCGGTTGTTCCCGAATAAGACGAAACAATATAGGCGGTATCTTTTCCTACAAAGCCAGGTATTTCATAGCCAGGCTCAATTGATACCGGAATTTTTAATTCTTTTTTAAGAAGCGAGCAAATAATTTCTGCGGCTAAATTTGATCCGCCCATTCCGTTAATAACAATATTATTTACGCTTCTTAATTTTTTTTCATTAGTAAACTTTGCTTTTTTAAAGGTATTAGAAATTTGTCTAGTTATCATAGCTAGAGATTCCTTATAAAGATTTTTTTCCTTATTGGCTTTAAGAGATAAAAACATATAAATTTATTATAACACATCATTTAACTCACCCCTAGCCCCTCTCTTCCCCGCCAAGGCGGGTAGAGAGGGGAGCTTAAAAATAAAAAAATTCCCCTCTTTGTGCGATAGCACAGAGAGGGGTCAGGGGGTGAGTTACTAAAATAAAAAAGTAGAATACTTACAAAGAAAGTCAATATTCTACTTAGTAATTATATCCATTTAAGATGGATAAATAGACTGCAACTTTTTATCACGTTCTTCGCCGGTGTACCATATGCAATGTAGGAAGTACATCATTAACGACATTGTAAAACCTGATGCTCCAAAACTAAAACCCATAAGAGCCGTCCACGCTAGCCCTAATTCAGTGTAGGTTCCTTGTGGCATATTTATGAAGCAAAAGATCATAAAACAAGCGATTACAAGAGGCAAACCGTACTTAAGCCACACTGAGAACGGAACATCTTTTTTTTCTTTGAGCTCACGGTCCATAGTATTTAATGAAAGCTCTGATTCGCTAAAGTATAGTGAGTACACAAAGGAAAGCAAGAAAAAATAAATCGCAGTTATTTGAAAGATCATTTTTAGCTCCTTTAAAGTTATTATAAGTGTATCATTAACCTCTATGATTTTCAACGAGCGTAATAATAACTAATTATTTTCTATTTTGGGAATGATTTTCTGTTGATTGTTTCTTACTTAGGCAAAATTTAACTCACCCCTAGTCCCTCTCTTCCCCGCCAAGGCGGGTAGAGAGGGGGCAGGGGTGAGTTTGTAAAAAATCAGAATAGATTTTTATCTTTTAATATATTCTTCCCGCTCCATTATTTTTTTAGTATCAATAAATTTATCAATGCAGAGTATGCCGTTAAGATGATCGATTTCATGCTGTATGATCTTGGCTAATAAGCCGTCGGCTTTGAGAAGAAATTTTTTGCCGTTGATATCATAGGCGCTCACTGTAACTTTTTGCGGACGACGCACTGGACCAAAAAGAGCAGAGTTAGCAACGCTACCACATCCTTCATAAAGTATGGTTTGTTTTTTTGATTTAGCAACTATTTTAGGATTAATAAAAACGCGGACTTGGTCACTTGATTTTTCCGAACGAGTTGGAGTTTTGCGAATTTCTGAAACAAAAATTCTTAAGTTCAGGCCAATTTGCGGAGCGGCCATACCGACTAAATTACAAGCCCGCATAGAATCAATAAGGTCGCCGGCAATTTTTGCGGCCTTTTTATAATCCTTAATTTCCAGGCTTTTATTTCTAACAATAGGATTGCCGATTTGTACTGCTTTTTTAATCATATGGTTATATTATAGCGCACTAATGTCATCCCCGCGAAAGCGGGGCCCAGGATTAGATAGTACGGCCTTTAGTAATCTGCGGGGACAAAATAAAGCTTCAGTCTTTTTCCCCGGGGTTCCTGCTTGCGCAGGAATGACAGTAAAAAACAGCAGAATATCCCAAGATAATTCTGCTGTAATAACATTTTTAACTTTTACTTTTTTAAGTCACTACGAAGTTTTATATTTTTTGTAGTGGGAATAAATAAGCATTATAAAAATCGATGTCATGGCTACCACCGCTCCATACAACGCACCACTTAGAATGTAAGCAACGGATATTTTACCAATCTGACCCTCTAATAGAAAAAGTTTTATTGCCGTGAAGTTGGCTAATACCACGAAAATTCCAATTAGTGTGCCGACTATTGCAAGGATCATATATAACCATCGTGGTATTTGACAATTTTTATTTATTGGTATTTTATTATATATTTTTATGAACCACGCCAAAAACAATAATAATACCAGAAAATAAGAGACAATTATTTTTATTGTAAGGAACATTATTTACCTCCGTTTATTTTTTATTATAGTATATTTAATTTTGGTTGTTGTCAATTTTAGAACAATGTTTTTTGTCGATTCCGTTTTTCTTCGGGTGAAAATATTTTAACTATTCCGTATTGACCATCAAAACCCGGAACAACATACATCTTACCTTCACGCATTCTTTTTATACCTTCAACAATTTCTAAGGGCGCTTTGGCCTTTATTTTTTCTAAAGGCATTTCTAAAAGTATTTCTAATTCTGACCCTAGGTTTTTAATCATTTCCTCATAAGTTGCTAAAACTTCTTTTGAATTGCGACTTTTAATATTAAAAGCTTCGCAGATTATCTTGTCTAATTCTACAGCCTGTTTATAAGGAATAACTGAATCTGGTTTAAAGCCTTCTTTTCGATCAGCTAGTTCATTAACGCGATTAAGTACACCAATAACTAATTCTTTGCCGCAGACCGGACAAATATTTTTTAATTTTTTAGATTCGTCCGGCGAGCAAGAAAAGCCGCAAGCGCGATGTCCGTCAATATGATACATACCTTCTTCAGGCCAAAACTCTATTGTGTAAAGGATTTTAGATTTGTCATGATTTTTTATAATATTATAAATTTCTTCATAGCTCGGTTTTTCTGATAAATCAAAAACGTTAGCCTCGCGCGCTAAATTAGGTAAAGAATGAGCATCAGAAGAAGAGAGCAGGGTTAAATTATCTAATTCTTTAACTCGCCAATTCATTGGCGGATCGCTAGAAAGCCCAGTTTCATAAGCGTAAATATTTTCAGCCTCGTCATGAAAACATTCTTCAATAGTATTAAAACCGGACTTAGAACCAAACATTGAAAACCACGGCGTCCAAATATGAGCAGGATAAATTAAAAATTTAGGATGAATACTCAAACACATTTTTACTAAATCAGGGCAGCTCATTCCTAAAATTGGGCGACCGTCAGAGCGTATATTAAAATCTTTATCTAGTCGTTTATTTAATTCTTCGACCGCTTTAATATTAGGCGCGGTAATCATTATATGAACGCGGCGCGCTTTATTATTATCTTTATAAATTAACGAAACCTCGGTTGATAAAATAAACTTTACTTTATCATCGGGCGCTGATTTTAATTTATATAACCCTGTATTATCAATTTCCTCAAGCTCTTCTTTAATAGATTTAAACCAGGCTGGATAAGTAAAGTCACCGGTTGCGACAATGCCAATGCCTTTAGCGCGGCAGGTTTTTTTAATATTAGATAAAGTTAAAGCCGGCGAGCAAGCCCGGGAATATTTGGAGTGAATATGTAAATCTAGGACAGTCTTCATTTTGGTATATAAAAATATTTTTTAAATAATTTTTTGTATTTTTCAATTTTTTGATTATTTTTAGATATTATTATTTTGTGTCTAGCTTTCTTGATAATTATTTGATTTAATTGATTTTTAGCTAATTCGTTATATTCATTATTTTCTTTATAAAATATCTCAAGTTCTCTAGCTATTTTTTGATCTATCAATATTTCCAGCAAAAATTCGCCAATTATAGCAAAATAATATTTATTAAATAATTTGCTACCTTCTATAATATGAGCCTGAATATTACCTTTATTATATTCTTTTTTGACGGCCTGGTCTAAGGGGCTATTGTTGCCAAGTAAAAGTAACAGCGATTGATTTTTACCTAGGCTATAAGCCAAGAACTCATCATTTTCTTTGCGACCATAATAAAACCACTGATGAAAATTGAATACATAGATTGGTTCATTTGTTGATATTACTTGACTAAGTAAATAAAAAGTATGAGCAGAGAAAATATCTACTTCTTCCAGATTATTAAAAATAAAAACCCTTTTTTGCTCCTTCGTTAGAGACATAAAGGTCGGAGCACTAATTGGTTGTTGATAGTTATATTGGGCTAAAGCGAAAAAGTCACTCATTTTTTTAAGCCAAATGCTAGACAAAGACGCTTCTTTTTTAGAAATAGTAATTACCTCATCTTTTTTTAATTGTTTAATTATTTTATAAACCGCCTGTTTAGTATAAGATTTTTTCTTAGTAAAATAATCAACTAAAGCAGTAGTTTTGGTTGGACCATTTTTTAAATAGCTTATAATTTGTTCTTCAAGGGAGTTTGGTTTTAGAAGCATAAAAGTAGGATCACTAGATCACTTTAAAAGTAAACTAATAGTTTACTTTTGTCAAGAATCATCTTATAAAATTGCTAATTTTAAAGGGTTGTTTTATAACATGAATAAAACAGTACTTTTATTAATCAAATATTAGAAGGGAATTAAATTATGCCACCCGGACCAGGAATGGTAAGACGACTTGATAGAGAGTGTCTAAAAAATGTTATTGATAGTCTTTCATTAGAACAAAAAAAATTTGCTGAAACAATTAAGCAGCAAGCCATTGATTATCTAGAGGCGAAAAATCAAACTATACCAGGCGGAATTTCAATATTATTTATGCTTGGTTTTCTGTTCGGTCAGGCCTATCATAGTTTATTAATTTTTTTCCTAGTTACCGTAATCGGATCTATTACACTCTTTCCTATTAGAAAGCACTTAATGAAGAGTTTAAAAAATGAAATGCTTAGTAAGTGTAATAATGATCCGAAAAAGATTAATACAGTAGAAAAGCTATGTGATGCTTTTTAGATTGTAGTATTTTAAGGGTTTTTGTTTGTGGGGTCTTTTTTAAAGACCCCTTTTTATTCCATTGAAAAATTAACTATATAGGGTTATACTAAGCCCGTATGTTTTTCTTTCTTTATGGCCCTGATACTTTTAGGGCTAAACAAAAAATCAAACAATTAAAGGATAAATTTATTGCGGAAGTTGACCCGCAAGGGACTAGCATTCTTGAATTTGATGGAACAAAATTAAAGCTTGAAGAATTGTTTGATGCCTATCGGCCGCAATCGCTTTTTGTTAAAAGGCGCTGTATTATTATTTCTGATTTACTATCTTCAAAAAATAAAGAGATTGCTATTGAGTTTTTAGAGTTTTTAAAAAAAGAAAAGAAGAATGAAAATATTTTAATTATTTACGAATCATCTCTTTTAGAAAAAGGCACTGGCGCTAAAAAAACGATTGGGCGAATTGGTAAAGACGATAAGATTTTTGCTTTATTAAAAGATGAAAAAAAATTATTTGATTATCTTTCTAAGAATGGTTATGCGCAGTCTTTTATGAAGTTGGCTCCGGCGCAAGTTGTAAAAACTATAGTTAGCATGGCTAAGGCGGGCGGCGCTAGTATTGAAGTTAAGACAGCACAATTATTAGCTAATTTGTCAGGCGCTGATTTATGGAAAATTTATAATGAAGTCGGTAAGATTGCGGCTTTTAAGTGCGCTAGTGAAGAAGCCAACCCAATAATTACTGAAAAAGACGTAAAACTAATGACTGAAGAGTCTTTAGTTGAAACAATTTTTGCTTTAACCGACGCCTTAGCTTCTAGACGTACTAGTCAAGCAATTTTACTTTTACAAAAACAATTTGAATCCGGCGCCGGTGCTCCTTATATTTTATCAATGCTGTTGTGGCAATATAAAACTCTAGCCTCAATCAGACAGGCTCTAGATGCGGGCACTAGTCAAAAAGATCTAGCTAGCTTAACTGGTCTTCATCCGTATGTTTTAGAAAAAAATATTAACCAAGTTAGACACTTTAGTTTTGAATATCTTCAAAAGATAATTAATCGTTTAGTAGAAATAGATTATCGTAGCAAATCAGGACGCGGCGATGCTGAAGAATTATTGCCGGCTTTATTAGCGCAAGTCTGATCTCACCCGGCCGCCTGCGGCGTCCACCCTCTCCAACTTTGTTGGAGAGGGTTTTTGATATTTAAATAAAACAAAACCCTCCCCATCAAAGATGGGGAGGGTAGGGCGGGGTCGAACTTTGTTTATTTCTTGGCAATCTTATTGACCGCTTTATGGAGACGAGATTTCTTACGGTCACGGGTATTTTTCTTCATAGCACCTTTTTGAGCCGCCTTATCTAAAGCTTTTAAGGCGCCCTTTAGAGCTTCGCGAGCGGCATCAACAGCGCCGTCAGCAATCGCTTTTTTAACTTTTTTCAAAGTCAAAGATAATTCATCCTTAACTTCATCGCTGCGCTGTTGGCGGCGGGCCGCTTTGCGCAATTCTTTCTTAGCTGATTTTATATTAGGCATAAGATTTATAAGTATTAATGACTTGAAATTATCATAAATTATTTAATTTGTAAACCTGTCCGCCGGGATAGGCGGAGATTGACAGTCTCTTTAAAAGAGATAAGATAAAGATATATGGAACCCATTGTTCAAGAAATTTTTGAGTTAGTAAAGGTTAAAATGCGTGAGCAGGCGGCTTATAGCCGTGATGCTTATCGTGAAGTTGTTGAAGAGACTATAGAATATTATAAAGAAAAAGGCTACTTAACCGATGATGATAATGATGAGTTTATTGAAGAGCAATTATTAGATCAATGGGAATGGTTACAGGAAAAAGTTTATAGCGAAGAATAAACAATAAAAAACGTAGGGCTGGGTTTTAAACCCAGCCCTACGTTTTTTATTTAATTCCTAATTCTTTTTTCCGCTGCACCATTTTATCTAAAATAACTTTGCGCAATCTAATATTAAGGGGGGTTACTTCTACTAATTCGTCATCGGAAATATATTCTAGGCTTTCTTCTAAGTCCATTGTTTTTGGCGCTTTGAAATGCTCGGAAACCCCATCACCTTTAGAACGCATATTAGATAATTGTTTGGTTTTACAAACATTAACTTCTAAATCTTCGCTTCTAGCGTTTTGTCCAACAATTTGTCCTTTATAAACCGGAATACCAGGGCCAAAAAATAATGTGCCTCGATCTTGAACATTTAATAATCCGTAAAGATTAGTCGTGCCGCTTTCAAAAGCAACTAAAGAACCTCTATCTCTTTCTGGCCAAGCGGCATTGTCTTCTTTGTAATCTAAAAAGCTTGAATTCATCAAACCTAAACCTCTAGTGTCAGTTAAGAACTCTGTGCGATAGCCAAATAATCCGCGGGTTGGCATTATAAAATCAAGATAAGTTATATTGCCGTCTTTTCTCATGTCTTTCATCTCAGCGTGACGGGCGCCGAGTTTTTGAATAACTACTCCGGAATATTCTTCAGGAACTTCTATAAACACTTCTTCAAAAGGTACCATTTCTTTACCTTTAATAATTCTAGTAATAACCTGCGGACGAGAAACTTGTAACTCATAGCCCTCACGTCTTAGTCTCTCTATTAGAATAGCTAGGTGAAGTTCGCCTCTTCCTGAAACAACCCAACCACCCTCGGAAGCATCTTCAACTTTTAGAGCCATGTCGTTTTCCAACTCTTTGTTTAAACGCTCTTTTATTTGTCTTGAAGTTGTAAATTTTCCTTCTCGTCCAGCAAATGGCGAATCATTAATCATAAATACCATCTTTACAGTCGGTTCTTCAATATTTAAAATCGGTAAAGCCTTTGGTTCATTAACGTCAGCAATAGTTTCTCCAATATTAATATCATCAATTCCTGAAATTGCAACAATATCTCCGACTAAAGCTTCTTTAACATCAATTCTTTCTAGCCCTTGATAAGTCATTAAAGAAACTAAGCGATGAGTGCTGATCTGACCTTTATGATTAATTCGAGCAACCTGTTGTCCGCTTTTTATTTTCCCATTGTAGATTCTTCCTGTAGCAATGCGTCCTTTAAAAGAATCTCCGACAATTGTAGTAATTAAAATTTGTAAAGGCTTTTGAGCTTCACCTGAAGGCTTAGGAACATGTTTTAAAATAGTTTCAAAAATTGGAGTAATGTTTTTCATTTTTTCCAAAGAATCTTCTTCGCCAGCTAAGCCGTTTTTAGCGCTGGCATATATAATAGGGAAATCAATCAAATCATCATTTGCTCCAAGTTCAACAAACAAATCAAAAGTTTTATTCAAAGCATAATCAACGCGAGCGCCGGGTTTATCAATCTTATTTACAACAACAATAATTCTAAGCCCTAATTCTAGGGCTTTTTTTAAAACAAATCTGGTTTGCGGCATCGGTCCTTCTTTAGCATCAATTAATAAAAGGCAGCCGTCAGCCATTTTTAAGACGCGCTCTACCTCGCCGCCAAAATCAGCGTGTCCCGGAGTGTCTATAATATTGATTTTAGTATTTTTATAAACTACTGAAGCATTTTTTGAAAAAATAGTAATTCCGCGTTCACGTTCTAGTTCGTTTGAATCCATTATTAAATCCGTACCGGCAACTTCTTTATTAAGATGAGTTTCGGTTTGTTTAAGCAAAGCGTCGACCAGGGTGGTTTTTCCGTGGTCGACGTGCGCGATAATAGCAATGTTTCTAATATCATTCATAATCGATACCTAACTATAGCAAAAATATCAGAATAATCAAGCCTATAATTATCCTATACCAACCAAAGCCAGAAAAGCTATGTTTTTGAATATAATTAATAAACCATTTAATAGCTAATAAAGCAGTGATAAAGGCCGCAATAAAACCAGTAGCAATTAACATCCATTCTTGATTAGAAAACTTAAAACCAGTTTCTAATAAATCTAGTCCAGAGGCAGCCAGCATTGTTGGTATAGCTAAGAAAAAAGAAAATTCAACAATCGTTTCTCTCTTTATGCCTAAAAGCATTCCGCCTATAATAGTCGCGGCCGATCGTGAAACTCCGGGAATAGCTGCTAGCATTTGTGCTACGCCAACCCAAAAAGATTTGTAAGTGCTTAATTCTTTGTTTTCTTTATTATGATAAAATTTTTCAAAAACAATTAAGCCAATACCCCCGATAACTAATGCTATAGCAACAACAAATAAATTTGTTAATAATACTTTTTTAACAAAAGGATAAATTAAAAAGCCAATAATAGCCGTTGGTATAAAGGCGGAAACAACGAATAAAATATTATGCCATTTAGTTAAAAGTTTTTTAATATATAAAACAACAACCGCTAGAATTGCCCCTAATTGAATATAGATATTAAAACTAGTAACAAAGGTATTTAGGTCGATTTTTAATAAATGGCTAAAAATCATTAAATGCCCGGTTGAAGAAATTGGCAAAAATTCGCTTAAACCTTCAACGATTCCTAAAATAATAGCTTGTAGATATGTCATATATGTTATAATTTAGTATATCATTATTTATTAATTATGAGCGAACGATTAAAAAAATTTCCTAAAGCTTTGCCTCTAAAAAAGATTATCGGACCAAGCTTTATTATTTTGGCTTTTGGGTTAGGTTCTGGCGAACTTATTTTGTGGCCTTATTTAACTGCTAATTATGGTTTGGGATTAATTTGGGCGGCTCTACTGGGTATTAGTTTTCAGTATTTTATTAATATGGAAATAGAGCGTTACGCCTTAGTAAAAGGCGAAAGCGTTTTTGTTGGTTTAGCTAAATATTTGCGTTGGGCGCCTTATTGGTTTATCGTTTCAACTTTTATCGGTTTTGGTTTGCCGGGAATCGGCGCTGCTGGGATACAGGCTTTAAATAATGGCCTTGGTATAGCTTATAGTAAATGGATTGCTATAGGCATCTTTATATTATTAGGAATTATTTTGAGCGTTGGTAAATCAGTTTATTCTTTAATGGAGCATCTTACTAAAACTGTTATTTTAGTCGGAGTGCCCTTTGTATTTATTCTGGCTTTATTAGTTATTGATATTGATACGATTAAAGCTTTGGGTAATGGACTAATTGGCATAGGACATGGATTTAATTTTATTCCTGAAGGAATTTCCTTAGCTGTTTTCTTGGGAGCTTTTGCTTATTCAGGGGCCGGCGGTAATCTTAATTTAACTCAATCAATCTACATAAAAGAAAAAGGCTATGGCATGGGCGTTTATTCTCAAAAAATTGCCGGACTTTTTAAAGCTGATGATTTAGACAAACCTTTAAAATTAAGCGGAGAGAAGTTCGCAATTAATAAAGAGAATATTTTAAATTTTAAAGCTTGGTGGAAAAAAATAAATACAGAGCATATTATAATTTTTTGGTTTTTGGGATTTTTAACAATGGCGCTGTTGATGATTTTGTCCTACGAGACGACTTTTGGACATACTGATAATTCTCAAGGCATTAAGTTTATTGCCCATCAGAGCGTGCGCATAGGTGCGGAAATAGCCCCTTGGGCCGGCGTGGCTTTGTTAATAATTATTGGTTTGATGCTTTTGCAAACGCAATTAGGCATTTTAGATTCTACATCAAGAATTATGGCGGAGAATCTTGCTCTGAAAAAAATGGTAAAAGATAATTCCCGAAAAATTAAACTTTCAAAAATTTATTATTTTTTTGTTTGGGCACAGATTACTTTTGGTTCGGTTTTGTTTTGGCTTGATTATTATGAGCCAAAAAGCTTAATCGTCGCCGGAGCCGTAGTTAATGCTTGGGCAATGATAATACATATTGCTTTGGTTTATTATCTTAATCAAAAGAATTTGCCAAGAGAGTTTAGGCCAGTCTGGTGGAGAAAATTAATTATCGGAATTATTTTTATTTTCTTTTTAGGATTCGGATTTATTACTTTATGGAGCAACCTTTTTAGTAAAATATAGGATATTGTAAAATTTTAAGTTATTTGTTAATTTAAGTTCGTATGTCAGGACACTCTAAATGGGCAACAACTAAAAGAGCTAAAGCAGTCGTTGACGCTAAACGCGGCGCCGTTTTTACTAAACTCGCTAATCTTATTTCAATTGCTGCCCGAAAAGGCGGTGATCCGGCAATGAACTTTGCTTTAGCACAAGCTGTTGAACGCGCCCGCAGTGTTAATATGCCTAAAGACAATATTGAGCGAGCAATTAAGCGCGGTACTGGCGAAGACGGTGGGCAGGCTATTGAAGAGTTGGTTTACGAAGGGTTTGGGCCAGCGCAAAGTCAGTTTGTTATTAGGGTAGTAACTGATAGTCGTAATCGCGCCGCGGCCAATATTCGTCATATTTTTACTAAACATGGCGGAGCCTTGGGCGCAGTGCTTTGGAACTTTGAACAAAAGGGCGTTATTCTTATTGCTGAAGAAACCTGGCAGGGGGCAAAACTGCCTTTTGATGATTTTGCTTTAGAGTCGATCGACGCCGGAGTTGATGATATTAAGCATGAAGACGAAGGAATTATTATTTATACTAAGCCCGAAGACTTAGCTAAAACCAAAACTTGGCTAGAAACTAAAAAACTAGCAACCGAATCAGCGGATATAGAATATGTTGCTAAGGAAAAATTAAATTTAAGCGAAGAAGATAGAGCTCGTGTAGAAAATTTTATTGAAGCCTTAGAAGCCGATGAAGATGTTAATGATTATTTTTTTAACGTTGAATAATAACTATGACAAAAAGAATAATTGTCGGTTTTGATCCGGGCTTAGCTGATACTGGCTGGGGAGTTATTGAAGATCAGGGAGGAAAATTAATTTGTTTAGCTTATGGGTCAATTAAAACTCCAGCTAAAACAGAAACCTCAGAAAGATTAGAAACGATTTATAAGAAGACCGAAGAAATTTTAAAAAAATATAATCCCGAGCTAGTAGCGATTGAAAAACTTTTTTTCTCTCGCAATGTTACCAGCGCTTTATTAGTTGGACAGGCGCGCGGCGTTGTTCTCCTGGCGATTGAGCAAGCGCATTTACCATTGATTGAATTTACTCCTAATCAAGTTAAGCAGGCAGTTTCTTGCTATGGAGCTGCTGGAAAAGCGCAAATACAAAAAATGGTAAAGATGATTTTAAAGTTAAAAGAAATTCCTAAGCCCGATGATGCGGCTGACGGTTTAGCGATTGCGATTTGCGCGAGCGGAAAAAAATAAAACGACGACTTGAAATAAGCCGTCGTTTTTTAGAAGATCTTTCTAAAACTGCGATTGTATTGATTTGTTTAATTCTTTAGTAAATATTTTAGGCTTAGCCAAACAACCAACATTTATTCTGGATTCCTCATTATAGTTTATTGTTTTAGACCATGCCCAAACAACCCCTTTTTCTAATAATTCTTCTGGTTTTATTGAGTCCTGCCATTCATTATGGTCTGCCCCGGGGCAACGCATCAATTGTCCGGTTTCTCTTATTAGTAGACCATTACATAGCTGGAAACAATGGTTCATTCCGGCATAAGGTGATGGGCCATATTTTTTTATATATTCTTTAGATATGACACCCCTGCTTAATGAATATTTTATTGTCTCTATATAGTACTGCTCGAATTTTTTTAAGAAATCACTGTTAAGGTTGTTATATATTTTCCCTCCACATCCGCTTTGCATTGATGTTGTAGATATAACAGGTACGCCTCTATCGAGAAAATATTTGAATATTTCCAGAGCTTCCCCTATAGTCTCTGATGTTATTGGCGTATTAACTATTATAAGCCTTGACGCCTTGCCTTTCTTTATTTCTTTTTCACAGAAATAATTGTACAAAAGTTTTAGTGCGCGATTCTGTACTGACTTGTAATTTTTTTGATAGTCTGATTTACCGTTATAGCCACCTCTGACCAAGTCATTGGTTGTGTCTTCATCAAAAGATCTGAAGTTAAATAGCATTCTTAGATTTTCGTAAGAAGATAATTTTTCTATTAATTCCTCTGAGGTGTTGATATTTTTATCTCCAAACAACTTTTTTACTTCTTCATCATCCCCAAACATAGGGTCTTTGACAAAGATATTTATGACCACTCCAATTTTTTGAAGTTTATCTAGATAATCAAAAACATCTTTATCTCTGAAAAACTCCGAAGGGCCAAGGTACTTAACTGTTTTCGTGCCGAGCTCATTAACAGCCTCTTCTATAATTTTTAATACATCTTCAGGGCTAATTAAATTATTGCTTTTAAAAAGATTATCCTGCTTTACATAGCAGCCCTTGCAATTTAATTTGCAGTTTCCGTAGACTTTCTCTACCAAAGTTTTCTTTCTTTCGTATTCTGTTTTTCTACTGTTGTACTCCTCAACAACATTTTTAGGAAGCCAATTAAATTCAAGTGATAATAATTTCTTTTTACTGCTCCGGCAGGGCTCATTGAGGATATCTTCTGTTACATTAATGCCTTCTAGACTAGGATTAATTTTTACCCCAATACCCCGAAAGGTTTCTTCTGGGTTTTGAAAGAGACTCTCAGTCCCTTCTAATGGATATGATTTTTTCATGTTTTTTGTTTTTTTGTTTAGTTATTATGTTTCCGGCCGGAGAACATAATAACTATATCCATGAAATTATTGTTAAATAACTATTATAAATATATTATATTTGACAAATTATGTCTATATATGTATAATTATTATTGTTATGTATTGTAATTTTTTAGCTAATATTATATAATAAAAATGTCGAAATATATTCCACAACATTATGTTAAACGACTTATTAAAACAAATTAATTTTTCTGATAAAGAATCGCTTGTTTATTCTGCTCTTCTAGAGAGCGGATCTGCTAAGGTTATTGATATAGCCAAGAAATCTTCATTAAATAGGACGACCGTATATGATATTTGTGAGACTCTTATGAAAAGAGGGCTTATCAGTAAGTATAAAAAAGGATCCGCAACATATTTTAATTCTTTGGACCCTAAACACTTACTCAATTATCTTGATAGAGAAAAAGAAGAAAGGATAAAGGAAATAGAAAGACAAAAGAACAAGGTGACAGAAATGATGCCTCAGCTTATTTCTTTTCAGGGGATTTATAATAAGACAAGGCCTAAAGTCCAGTTTTTTGAAGGAGATAAGGGAATGAGAGAGGCCTACGAAGATACATTGAAATCTAAGGAAATAATATTAGCTTATGCTAATGTTCAGACAATGCATGGTGGTTTGCCTAACTTTTTTCCAGAATATTATAAGAGAAGAACGGCTAATAAGATTTTTATTAAAGCAATTATTCCGCAAAATAAACTTTCTATAGAAAGATCAAAAGTTAATCAAGAAGAAATGCGTGATACAAGATTTTTACCTAGTAAAGAAATGTCTTTTTCTCCTGAGGTTAATATTTATGATGATAAAATTTTAGTTGCATCATGGAAAGAAAAAATGGCGATAATTATTGAATCTAAAGAGTTGGCCGATTTACAAAAATTAATTTTTAATTTGCTTTGGCAAACCTTGTCGAAGGCTTAATATTCTGTACACAAATTGTATACAAAACCATTGACTTTAATGGTTTTTTATGATATTATGATAATATCTGATAAATAGATAAACAAAATCAAAAATATTTATCAGCAAAAAACAAAAACAAAAAAGCAATGTTTAAAAAACATGTTTTTAAAATAGAACGTATTGGCTTAATAAAGTCATATGCGGTTTTAAGAAAGAAAGCAATGGAGCAGGAGCCGAGTTTAACTGGGCTCGTACTTAGTCTGTCCATTGCTTTTTTTATTATCGGCGCAACCGCCTCATTTTTAAACATTGCTTGTAAGTCTCTAGAGCAATCAAACTTTAATCAAAAATTAATTGACGACAATCGACTAGTAGAGAGGAGTAGCCTTGCAAAAATTTTTATTAAAGAAGCTTCTGCCGCGGCGCCTGATATTAAAGCTCAACCAACAAAAGATACTATTTATGTTTCATTAAATGCGGGTCAGCAAACAACGCAAAAAGTTTCTTTTAAAAATATTGGTAAAGACACCTGGAAACCATCTCAAGTTAGTTTTCAAACAGGCGTTTCTTTAAAAAGAATTTCAAGACTTTATAAAAGTTCTTGGTTAAAATTTTATGAACCAGCCCCATTGCCAAAAGAAGTAAAAGCCGGTCAGAGCGTTGATATTAGTTTTCCTATAAGCGTGCCTTCTGATATAGAAGGCACAATTCAAGAGGATTTTCAGCTGGTTTATAATGAAAAGCCTATTAAAGGATCTTTAGTTAGGATCTTCATAACAATCAGTAAGGCAAACTCTAATACCCCGAGCCCTAGTTCTAATAATAGTCAGACACAATCAACTCCAACAGTTGTTCAAAACACAACCCCTCAAAGTAGCAATTCTTCATCAGTCACTAGCTTAATTACTAGTCTTAATGAGCCGCTTATTAGAGTTGGGTTGTTTTCTTCAACACTGGCACAGAGAATAACTTTTAATACTGTCTTTGATGTTTATTCTGGTAATGATGTTTTAATTTCTGGCATAGCACCGACTGGAGTTGTAGTAGCTTCCTTTGATTTGTCTTCTAAAAAATATTTTGTTAATTATGGCTCTGTTGCTAAAACGGTTTTAGCGCCTTTACGCTTTATTCCTAGAGACAAAAGTGGCGTCGCTACATTAATAGATTATAGAAACGGACCAGCCTGGAATACTGCTGCATCTGATAATCGTTTTAGAAACGTTATTGAGATGCGCTATACTGAGCCCGCAAAAAAAGTTTGGTTTATTAATGAGCTGCCTTTAGAAACTTATTTAAAAGGTTTAGCTGAAACAACTAATGCTTCTTCTGTAGAGTTTCAAAAAGTTATGATTACGGCAGCGCGTTCTTATGCAATGTATCATTATAATCGCGGCTTGCAGTTTGGTTTAGCTGATGCCTCTACTAAACATGCTGATGATCATTTTCATATTGATGCTTATTATGATCAAGTTTATAGAGGCTATAATTCAGAATTGCGTATGCCTCGTTTATCAGCTGCCGTAGAAGCAACTCGTGGAGTTACTGTGACCTATGAAAATAAAACCGTAGTTACTCCTTATTTTTCAAATTCTGATGGACGCACTAGAAATTATACAGAGGTTTGGGGAGGTTCTTCTATGCCTTGGTTGATTAGTGTCGCGGTTCCTCAAGATTTGGGAAAAACTCTTTTTGGTCATGGAGTAGGAATGTCGGCACGCGGAGCTCTATTAATGATAAATGAAGGTAAGGGTTGGGAAGATGTTTTAAAATACTTCTATACAGGCATAACGCTTGCTAAGGCTTATTAGGGCTTGACATAAATATAAACAAAGGACTATTATACTTTTTAGGGTATAGTTCTTTTTATTACCTGAACTAAGCGGCATAAGCAATCTAAATCTTTAGCTTAAGGAAAAAAGTCTTTTTCATGGTTATAATGTTGAATCAGATTAGTATTCAAAAAGCAAATATTAATTACGGATTGTCTAAATCTTATGCACGTAAGGTTTCGTTCTTTAAATAAGCTTTGTCTTATTTGCTTTAGTTAAGATAGGCCAAGTTCTTATATAAGGTAAGATATCAACCTTTATATTGAGCTAAGTTGGGCACTCTGGTTCTTAAATAAAGCAATTGAATGCCATATATATGGCAACGTAGCTTGCCGTCTTAAGATGGTTCGCACAATTGTAGCTCCTGTCCCCGCAAGGTATAGGAGCTCGTTTTTTAAAACCGTTTTTATTTTAATAAAATTTTAATTTATCGTAGGTCATCTGGGAGCTTGCGGTAAATTTGTCCTTTACATATATAACTGATTATTTAGTTGATTTATTAAATATTCCAGTTAATAACAACTAGATATGTTTTTCGGTTATAAAATACCTTAAGTAGAATTAAAGCAATCTTTTTTAGTAACTTTTATAAGTTAAAAAATATAATGAAGGCTGATTCATCATCTTTTTCTTAGATGACCCTAAGGCAGGAGAGACTTAGGTAACTAAAGATTAGATTTTGTGGGCAGTATAAAATTGCTATTATTTTCTATTTAAGGTAAGCACCCCCTCTGACTTCATCGGGTAGGAGTTATGGGGTGTTTTTTATTAGAAAATTACGATATAATTGACTTAGCACTATTGGTGCCTATTTTTTATAAAATACTAGGATATGTATTTGGAAAAGCTTGAAATTCAAGGATTTAAATCATTTGCTAATAAAAATATTTTAATATTTCCCGGGCTTATAGACAATGACCGCCGCGGCTTAACGGCTGTGGTTGGTCCTAATGGATCAGGTAAATCTAATGTTGCCGATTCTATTCGTTGGGCTTTAGGTGAGCAGAGTATGAAAACTCTGCGCGGTAAAAAAAGCGAAGATGTAATTTTTTCCGGCTCTGATAAAAAGGGCAAGCTCGGCATGGCCGAGGTTTCACTTTATTTTAATAATGAAGATCGTTTAGCGCCGATTGATTTTTCTCATTTTGTTTTAACGCGCCGTCTTTATCGCGATGGTGAAAGCGAATATTTAATAAATAATTCCCGCGTTAGATTATTAGACGTTCAATTAATGTTAGCTAAAGCTAATGTCGGCCAAAAAACTTATAGCGTTATCGGCCAAGGCACCGTTGAAGGATTTCTAAATACTTCTTTGTCAGAAAGAAAAGAGTTTTTTGATGAAGCTACTGGAGTAAAACAATTTCAAATTAAAAGAGATGAAGCTCTTAATAAATTACGCTTGAGTTTAGAGCACTTAGGCCAAGCCGAGATGCTGTTAGCTGAAATTGAACCGCGCTTAAGTAATTTAACAAGACAAGTTAATCGTTTGCATCGTCGCGGAGAAATTGAAGCAGAATTAAGAGTTTTACAATTAGCTTATTTTAGAACTGTTTGGCACGAAATTAATGATAAGTTTAAAGTTGCTAATGATGCTTTATTAGAAGCCGAGAAAGATAAACAAATAAAAGACAAAAAATTAACAACCCTTAATACTGAGTTATTGTCTTTACAAAAACAAGCTGGAGCTAGTCAGGAGTTTGATCGTTTGCAAAACGAGTTAAGCTCCCTACAATCTAAACGCGAGAAACTGCAGATGGAATTAATTAAGATTGAAGCTCGTCGGGAATTAAAAATGGAAACCGAGCAGGCCTATTTTACCAAAGAGACCGCAATTGAACTGCAAAAACGTTTAAAACGATCTTTAGAGCTTTTAGAAAAGGCAGAAAAATTAAATGATACTGATTTGATTAAGAAAGCCTTTGTTGAGATAAAAAGAGAGTTAAGCGAGTTACATGATTTAGCTTTAGCTAACACTAAAAATCAGATTAAAGAAAAAAATAGTGTAGATGATTCTCTTAAATCTAATCTTGATAAAGAAATAAATAGTCTAGACAGTGAAATAAAATCTATTAAAGAAAAATTATCTCGTTTTACTGATGCGCAAGAGGCTGAGAGGCAAAAACTTTTTACAATTCAAAATAGCTTACAAACCTTGCAAAGAGAATTAAATGAACTGTCTAATAAATTAAACGAATCTAGAGTTGAAGCAGCTAGGCAAGAAACAAAGTTAGAAGATTTAGAAAATGCTATTCGTCAAGATTTAGGCGGGTTAAAAGAGGTTCGCGATGAAAGACATAATGAAGCAATAGATAGATTTGCTATTTTAGACAAGATAAATCAGTTAAAAAGACAGATGGAATTAATCGGCGGCATTGATCCGGAAATTGAGACCGAATATATTTCTACTAAAGAAAGACATGACTTTTTAGCTAATCAGGTAACTGATTTATTAAATACTGGTCAGTCTCTAGAAAAAATCATTGAAGAATTAGACGAGACGATTAAAGGGCGTTTTGATAAAGAATTTAAAATTATATCTGAAAAATTTGAAGAATATTTTAAGATTCTATTTAACGGCGGTAATGCGAAGATTATTAAAGTTATGGCCGAGGATTTAAATAATAATGATGAATCTAGCGTTCAAACTAAAGAAGAAGATGAGGCCTTAACAATGTCGGCTTCAGCTATTAAATTAAAGCGCATTAAATATTTACAAAAATATAATGCGACTGGTTTAGCTGGCATTGAAATACAAGCAACGCCTCCAGGCAAAAAGATTAAATCTATTGCTATGTTATCAGGCGGCGAACGAGCTTTAACAGCAATTGCTTTGATTTGCGCAATTATCAGTGCTAATCCTTCACCATTTGTTGTTTTAGATGAGGTTGACGCGGCCTTAGATGAAGCCAATTCTGAGCGACTCGCTAAAATTTTAGATGATCTTTCTCATAAAACTCAGTTTATAGTTATTACTCATAATAGGGCGTCAATGATGCGAGCGGCAGTCTTATACGGAATTACAATGCAAGAAGACGGAGTTTCTAAACTCCTTAGCCTGAAGTTAGAAGATGCAAAATATAATCGTTAATTATGAAAGCAGAAATCCGTAAAGACTATATTATTAATCGCTATGTAATTATTGCGCCAGGTCGCAAAAAACGACCTCATCAGTATAAAGAAAATATTTCTTTAAATAATGTAGCTAGTCCGTTTACTCGAGAAAAGTTAAAAGAAACAAAAACTAAAATTTTTGATTCTTTATCTTCGGGTAAAAGAAAAATCATAGCTATACCAAACCTTTATCCGGCAATTACTCCTAATAATAAAAGAGCCTACGGCTTTCAGGAGGTTATAGTTGAGACGCCTGATCCTAAGAAGAGATTAGCTGATTTAAATGCTATAGATATTAAAAATCTTTTAAAAATGTATCAGCTCCGTACAAAGGCTTTGCTTAGCAAAAAGAAGATTAATTATGTTTTGTGTTTTAAGAATGAAGGATTAGAGGCCGGCGCTTCGATTTTTCATGCTCATTCTCAAATTTTTGCAACTGAAATAGTTCCGCCAAGAGTTGTTGAAACTAGGGAGCGTTTAAGCGAATATAAAATTGAACATGGCAAATCTTTATATAAAGACGTTTTTACAAAAGAAATGAAGACCTCAAGAAGAGTTTTTGAAGATAAAAGTATTGCGGTTTTTTGCCCTTATGCTAGCGCCTATGAAAATGAAGTTTGGATTGTTACAAAAAAAGAGCACACTGATTTAACTAAGCTTAAAGACGAAGAGCTGTCTTCAATGGCTAAGGCTTTATGGAAAATTCTGCAGCCTTTAAAGAAAATGAAGGCGCCTTATAATTATTTTATTCATTCATTAAAGGGGATTGGCGCCGAACACCTTTGCTTAAGAATTGAACCGAGAGCCCATATTTGGTCGGGAGTGGAGCTTGATTCTTCAATGACTGTTAATTGGGTAGCGCCTGAAGAAGCTGCTAAAATGTATAGGAAAGCCTTTAAAATTAAGGTCTCTTGACATATTTTTAAGGATAGCTTAAAATAACGACACTAATATACGCTAATGTTTTTGCTTATTGGCTAAATCAAAAACAAGCGAGACAATTTGAAAACACGTAAAAGAAAAAACAGTGACGAAAACCATAGAGTTTGTGTCCCTGTTTTTTCTTTCGCGTTTTGAAGGAAAAAGAACCTTAAAAAAATAATATACATATTCCGGACAAAGTCCGGAATGCAACACAACCAAAATAAGTTCGAATATAAAATTTTTTGTGCTAATAGGCGTCACTTCAGGACAACATTCAATTATAAAACCAGAAACAAACTGGTCTATCAAATATTTTTGAGAGTTTGATCCTGGCTCAGGATGAACGCTGGCGATGTGTCTAAGGCATGCAAGTCGAAAGCCAATAGCAATATTGGCTTGGCAAACGGGAGAGTAACACATTGGTAACTTACCTCGAAGACGGGAATAACCCACCGAAAGGTGGAATAATACCCGATGGTCGTGGGGGGACAAAAGTCATTCCCACGTAAAGGCTCCGACGCTTCGAGAGAGACCTATGTTCTATCAGCTTGTTGGTGAGGTAATAGCTCACCAAGGCTACGACGGATAGCGGGTGTGAGAGCATGACCCGTCTCACTGGGACTGAGATACTGCCCAGACTCCTACGGGAGGCTGCAGTCAAGAATATTCCTCAATGGCCGAAAGGCTGAAGGAGCGACATCGCGTGCAGGAAGAAGCTTTTCGAAGTGTAAACTGCTTTTATTTGGGAAGAACTATGACGGTACCAAATGAATAAGGGGTTGCTAAACTCGTGCCAGCAGCAGCGGTAATACGAGTACCCCAAGCGTTATCCGGATTTATTGGGCGTAAAGCGTACGTAGGCGGTTTGTAACATCTCTTGTTAAATCCCAAGGCTCAACCTTGGGGCTGCAGGAGATATGGATAAACTAGAGACTGGAAGAGGTAAGCGGAATTGCTGGTGTAGGGGTTAAATCCGTTAATATCAGCAGGAACACCAAAAGCGAAAGCAGCTTACTGGGACAGTTCTGACGCTCAGGTACGAAAGCGTGGGTAGCGAATGGGATTAGATACCCCAGTAGTCCACGCCGTAAACGATGGATGCTGAGCATCGGGAGTTTCGACCCTCTCGGTGCTGCCTACCTAAGTTAACACCTTAAGCATCCCGCCTGGGGAGTACGGCCGCAAGGCTAAAACTCAAAGGAATAGACGGGGACCCGCACAAGCGGTGGAGCATGTGGTTTAATTCGACGATAAGCGAGGAACCTCACCAAGGTTTGACATATAGCTGCAGACTCCTGGAAACAGGAGAGCCTTCGAGGGTGCTATACAGATGCTGCATGGTTGTCGTCAGCTCGTGTCGTGAGATGTACCGTTAAGTCGGGTAACGAGCGCAACCCCTACCCTATGTTTTACGTGTCATAGGGAACTGTCTGCTTTAAGCAGGAGGAAGGTGGGGATGACGTCAAATCAGCATGGTTCTTACACCTTGGGCGACACACGTGCTACAATGGGGAGCACAAAGGGACGCCAAACCGTAAGGTGGAGCAAATCCCAAAAAACTCCTCTCAGTTCGGATTGAGGTCTGCAACTCGACCTCATGAAGCTGGAATCGCTAGTAAACGTGGATCAGCCACGCCACGTTGAATACGTTCTCGGGTCTTGTACTCACCGCCCGTCACACCAAGAGAGTCGGAGACACCCGAACCTGGCAGCGCGCCGGGGAAGGTGAAGCCGATGATAAGGGTGAAGTCGTAACAAGGCATCCGTAGCGGAAGCTGTGGATGGATCACCTCCTTTCTAGGGAGATAGTCCTTAAATGGACAAGTCGACATTTTTCGCAAGAAAAATGAACCTGAAGCGCCGCCTATTAGCATTGAAAATTGAACTTAGATAGTTATGGGCTATCTGGATTTACAAAAAAGATTAGCCTATAATAATAGCTAGTCTTTTTTGTTTGGGCATATAGCTCAGTTGGTTAGAGCGCCACACTGATAATGTGGAGGTCCATGGTTCGAATCCATGTATGCCCACCCTTCTTACGCTCCTTACGGAGCTACAGAAGGCAAGCTAGTATGCTTGCCAAAATGTTTGACTTTATGAAGCTTGCGATACGAAGCTTCACGAAGTGAAGCATAGTATCGCGGGGTAGAGCAGTTGGCAGCTCGTCAGGCCCATAACCTGAAGGTCGTCGGTTCGAATCCGACCCCCGCAACACTCCTTCGCCCCTTTGGGGCTACGGAGTGCAAGCTACTTAGCTTGCATTCTTTCATAAAGTCCCCCTCAGTAAAATAATTATATGTACTATGTATATATTTTATTGTGCTCTGATGGGAAACATTATGCAGGTTTAACAAAAAATATAAACGCAAGATATCAGAACCACATAGCTGGGTTAAGTTTTTCTACTAAATATCGTCTGCCGGTTACATTAGTTTGGGTAGGAATATTTGCTAATAAAGATAAAGCCGCTGCCTTTGAACAATATTTAAAGAGTGGGTCTGGTAATGCATTTTTTAAAAAGCGATTAGTTTAATACTGTTCGTTTACTCAATACTACTTCTGCTTGCTCACCGAAGCTCGCAGAGCGTAGGTGAGCCTCGGTAGCTCAGTGGTAGAGCGCAGCCCTGAAGAGGCTGGCGTCGTCAGTTCGATTCTGACCCGAGGCACAAAAATAATTTTAAATTATAAATTATAAATTTTTAAACAATTCTTAGATTTTTAATTTTGTTTTAAAATTTGAAATTTAGATTTTTAAATTTACCTCGGGGTGTCGTATACCGGTAGTACGCATGCTTTGGGAGCATGTTGACTGGGTTCAATTCCCAGCACCCCGACAGGTTTATGTAATTTTATGATTACTGAGGAGCAGCAAAAATGGCTAGATCATCTTAATGATGCCAATCAGGTAGCTATTATTCCTTGGGATAATAGCTCAGAAGAAAAATATCAAATCGTAAAAAAACAAATCCAAAATTTATTAGGGCAAGAATGTCGGGTTGAACATAGAGGATCAAGTAGCCTAAAAATATCTGGGCAAGATGAAATCGATGTCTATGTGCCGGTGAAAGAAGCTTTGTTTGATAAAACAGTTAATCAGGTTATTAAGTTATATGGAAGTCCGAGAAGTAATTATCACCTAAAGAGAGCTAGATTTATAACATCAGTACAAAGTAAACATATTGATGTTTTTGTGATAAATGAAGAGGATAGAGGATGGAAGGATAGCGAAATTTTCCATAATTTTCTCTTATCACACCCTGATAAATTAATAGAGTATCGTGATCTTAAAGAGAAGTTGTCCGGCAGGAGTACGAAGACCTATTATACGGCTAAAACAGAGTTTATTAATGAAATAATATTGGTTTCAAAAAGTGATAAATGAAGATTGCTTTCGCGGGTATAGTATAATGGCTTTTATGTCAGCCTTCCAAGCTGAAGATACGGGTTCGATTCCCGTTACCCGCTCCGGGATTAAAATAAAATTTAAAGTAGTTAATTTGAGATAATCGCTAGATTTATTTATATGAATAAGTAAGCCTGGCAGTTAATTCAAATTATTTCTTGAACTTTAAAAACGATAGTACATCATGAAAAGAATTAAAAAATTTCTTTTAGATTCCATCCAGTCTTTTGATGGCAGCAAAAGGATGGAAGAAATGGAAGGCTGGAAAGAGTTAGCTGATGGCATAATCTATTTCATGTTGCTTGAAATAGTTACTATTTTCTTTTCAGTTGCTGTTTACGATTTTTCTTTCTTCTGCATATTTACAATGATAAACTTCTTTACAAATATGGTGATGACTATTATAGGAGCGATTATAATATTCATGAAAAAAAGAAGAAGTCATTTCAACAATACAGAGCCTGAAGATTCAGATTACGGAGCAAAAAGATTCGAGGCTTGGTGTTGTGAGCATCCGCCTTGGATGTAGCAGTTCTTAAATTTATCTATTATAAAACGGGTCATTAAAAACCCGTTTTTTATTTTAAAATTCCCATTGATTTAAATATTCTTTACGCCAGTAGTAGCTGGGGCTATCATGATTGGTTATCCTTAATGACCAGCTAGTTTTCTTAATAAAGAAACCATTTTTTAACTGAAAATTTTTATCGAATATTTCTTCTATTGAATATTCTATCTTACTCATTTCCTTGCTTGTCACATTCCTGCATTCTATTTGATAATAGCTATCAAGTAAATCGCTTATTTTTCCATTATTTTTATCGATTATAGAAACTATAGCATCTTTAAATACTTCTCTTAAAGATTTTCTCAAGGGAAGACTATTAATTCTATAAAAATCAAATAGATCCTGAGTTTTTAATTCCTTTCTCTCTAGATAGACGTATAGTTTTAGGGTAACAAGAGATTCTTTTGTGCCGTCCATAAACACAGTCTCAACACAAAAGTAATCTAGAGCGCTCCCCTTACTATACATTGTGTCTAGATCAAACTCTTTGAATTTTAATATCTTCTCTTCCCCGTCTTTTAATAATTGATAACCAGTATCAACAATCTCTCCGTTTTTATTTATTTTTATCAATATAATATCTGAGCCATAATCCTTAGCTGAATAGATGCTTCGTTTATTTATAAAGAACATGATTGTCAGCATGATTATGATTGTTAAGATAACTATTAACGGGGTGAGTGTTTTTAAGATGGCAGAGAACATCAAAGAGGGAAAGACAAGAAACAATAAAATATAAATTGTATATTTATATATTTTATTTTGTTTTATTTTGTTTTTCATTTTTTACTCCTTTAATTTTCAAAGAACATTTTAATTTTTAATTGTATCATAGTGTTTTATTTTTGTCAATATGTATTGTCAAAAATTATGTAAAAAATTCCAATCAAAATAGGCTTATTTTTGATATTCTTTTATTTTGTTATAAAAAGTTGACACAAAATTAATTTAGGTATATACTAATTAGACAATAATCTAATCAATTTATATGAAAGATCAATTAATAAAAATAGAGAAATTGTTAAAACAAGCTGGCTTTCTAGATAAGGAAATAGCTGTATTTTTGGCACTATTAGAATTAGGTAGGGGTGTGGTTTCGGAAATTTCTAGAAAAGCCGGGGTCAATAGAACCACCGGCTATGTTATTCTAGATAGTTTGGTAAAAAAAGGTTTGGCTAGCATATCAGGTAAAGAACCAAAACAAGAGTATATGGCAGAGCCTCCGGAGAATCTTTTAAAATATTTTAATGAAGAATCTAAAAAACAGAGATTTATTGTAGATGAAATAACCAGGGCATTGCCAGAGTTAGCCTCTTTTTATAATGCTGGCGATAGGCCAAGGGTTCGTTTTTATGAAGGTCTTGATGGATTAAAACAGGTTTACGAAGATACCCTTACGGCAAAGAATGGTATTGTTGCCTATGCTACTTTTGATGACATGCATAAAACTTTACCCGGATATTTCCCTGGTTATTATAAACGTCGAGCAGCCAAAGGTATTCATGCTCGAGGTATAGCCCCGGCTACTCCTTTGGCTAAGGAGCGTTTAAAAATGGGTAATGAAGAAGCTCGTGATTTAGCTTTAGTGCCAGTTGATAAATATAATTTTTCTCCTGAGATAGATATTTATGATAACAAAATAATGATTGCTTCTTGGAAAGAAAAACTAGGTATTATTATTGAATCAAATGAAATTGCTGACGCTATGAGAAAAATTTTTGAATTAGCTTGGGCTAAGGCTAAAAGCCTTGATAATTAATTTGTAGAAGAAATCAAAATAACGAAATAATCAACGCCGCTCCAAAAATACCCATTACTACAAAAGATATCCAAAGTAAGGTTTTTGATAAGGCCTTACTTTTATGTTCGCCCATCACATCTTCTCTAGAAGAAACCCTAGTAATTAAGTAAATCAAAGGTACGGCAGCGATTCCGTTAAAAACCGCGGTAAAGACTAGGGCTTTAATTGGATCAAAACCAACAAAATTAAATATTAAACCTATTAGAGTACCTAGAATAATTACTAAATAAAAATTTCTAGACTGCTTAAACTTACGATAAAGACCTTCTTTCCAATTAAAAGTTTCAGCAACCGCATAAGCCGAAGATCCGGCTAAAACCGGAATAGCCTGTAAGCCAATTCCGATTACTCCAACAGCAAAAATTAACTTTGCCCAAAAACCAGCATTAGGAAAAGTGTTAACTAATGGTTCTAAAGCACGCGCGGCATCTGCTGCAGTATTAATATTAAAAATACCTGCATGGTTTAAAACAACCGCGCCGACAATAATAATAAACCAAGCCGAGATATTAGAAAAAAACATTCCAATAATTGTGTCGATACGCAATTTTTTTAAATAATTTTTTGTAAGATTAGGTACGCCCTTTTTTAATGAAAGGCGATGATCAGCGATTTCATCTTCAACAACATTAGAAGTTTGCCAGAAAAATAAATATGGAGAAATGGTTGTTCCAAAAATGCCAACAATGATATACAAAAAAGTACTGTTAAATTCAATTTTTGGAATTAAGCTAGCTTTTAAGACATTAAGCCACGGCACATTAACCAAGAAGGCTGTAATAAAATAAGCAAACAATGCCATAGCTAGCCATTTGAGTATTCTAATGTAGACTCGATAAGGAATTAAAACTTCGGCGACGATTATAATTAGAGCAATTAAGATAGCTAAGAAAGCAAATGGCAATTTCGGAAAAATAAGTTCAGTACTAGCTGCCATAGCACCAATATCAGAACCGATATTTAGGGTATTGGCGACAACGACTAAAAGCACAACTGGGTAAAGTATTTTTTTAGAATAATGATCTTTAACAACAGCCGCTAAGCCCTTACCTGTAACCGCTCCAATACGCATACAAGCTTCTTGTACGGCAGTCATCAGGGGAAAAGTAAATATCATTGTCCACGGTAGCTTAAATCCAAACTGTGCTCCGGCCTGAGAGTAGGTAGCAATTCCCGAAGGATCATCATCAGCTGCTCCAGTAACAATGCCTGGACCTAGAATACGCAAAAATCTTCCAATTTTAATGCGCTTTTTATGATTGGTAGCTTTATGAACCTCACTAGATCTTTCTTCTGTTTCCTTTATTATTTCGTCAGGAAATTTAACCATATTTTTATTATTAGTGTTTTCATTATATCATCTATCTTTAGTTTTTTTAACTTTTTATATATACTGAAGTAAGTTAAAACAATTTATGAAGATAGGAGTTTTTGATTCTGGAGTCGGCGGTTTAATTATTTTACGCGCCATTAGAAAAGAATTACCAAAATATGATTATTTATATTTAGGCGATACTAAGCGCGTGCCTTATGGTAACCGAACGCAAAAAGAAATTTATCAATTTACAAAACAGGGCGTTGAGTATCTTTTTAAAAATAACTGCGCTTTAATTATTGTCGCCTGTAATTCAGCCTCTAGTAGGGCTTTAAGGCGTTTGCAAAGAGAATGGCTAGGTTCTCATTATCCGGATAGGAGAATCCTAGGAGTAATTATTCCGACGGCTGAAGCAGCTTTAGAAAATAAGCATAAAAGAGTCGGGGTTTTAGCAACGCGAGCAACCGTAGCTTCAAAATCTTTTTTAAAGGAATGTAAAAAAATAGATAAGCAGGTGAAAATTTTTCATCGCTCAGCCCCGGAACTGGTTGATTTAATAGAAGATGGCAAAATTAAAGAATCTTATAGAATTTTAGAAAAATATTTAGAATATTTTAGTAGCAAAAATTTAGAATCTATAATTTTAGGCTGTACTCATTATCCGATTGTTAAAGATTTAGTGAGAAAAATAGTATCTAAAAAAATAACAATAGTTTCTCAGGATGAAATTATACCTAAAAAACTAAAAGCCTATCTTCGTCGGCATAAAGAATTAGATAAGAAGCTATCGCGCAATTCAAAGTTAGTTATTGACCTTACTAAGATAACTCCTCATATTAAGAATTTAGCAAGCCGTTGGTTTAGGAAAAATCTTTTATTAAAGAAGATTAAGCTTAATTGACATAATCGTCTTTTTAGTCTATACTTTATTCATCGTCACATGCTCTGTGATTATTTATTTTGATAAATTATGTTAACAATTCGCTTTTCACGCGTCGGCAAAAAGGGTTATCCGACTTATCGTTTGATAATCTCAGAAAAGGCTCGCGATCCTTATGGCAAAGCTCTAGAAATTTTAGGTTCTTATAATCCTCATTCTAAGCAATTGCAAGTTAAGGCTGATCGCATTAAATTTTGGATTAGCAAGGGTTCGGGCATTTCTCCAACAGTTGCCAACCTCTTAATTGATAAAAAAATTATTGAAGGAAAGAAAGTCGGCAAAACTGATAAAAAGGCCACTAAGAAAAAGGACGCTAAAAAATCTTAATAAAAAATAAGGGACGGGTTTTAAACCCGCCCCTTATTTTTTATTTTTCTTTTAATTCTTCTAGATCTTTTTTAGTAAGAATTTTTTTAATATCTTTAATCAGCTTTTTATCTATAAGAAATTTAATATGTTTAATTATAGCGCTCTTTTCTAAGTCTCTAATTTTAGAAATTTCTTCTATTGATTTTCCTTTTAGCAAAAGCTCAAAAGTTTCTAGTTGCGTTAATTTAGTATTTAGCTTTGCTTCACCTTTTTTAATCGTTAATTCAGAGATTTCTTCGAGCCGGCTGCCAGCTAAACAACGATCGCATTTATTACAAGCCTTAAGTTCATCGTCGCCGAAATAATCTAATAAATATTTTTGTCGGCATTCGCTAGTAAAAACATATTCTTCCATCAAATCTAGTTTTGCATAAGCGCGAGTCGCTTTGTTTTTTATGGCCTTAGTATCAAGTTCAAGATCAAATTGGTCAACGCGTTTAATAATTTCTATTTCAGTGCCTTTAAAAGGCGGGCGATACTCGATTAAGTTTACGCTAGCTAATTTTTTCAACATTCTTAAAAGACTATCTTTGCTAGAGGTCAATATCTCGGCTGTTTCTTCCATATTAGCTTCCCAACCGTTAATAATTTCTTGTCCGAATTTTGTTAAAAGACACTCAAATATTTCTTTTTGCTTATTAGCTCTCTTAGAAAAAGTTTTTAAACAATCTTCTGCTGAACCAATCATTTTTATAAAGGCTAAGCCGTTTTTTTCTCTTTCTCGTCTTAAATAACCGGCTTGTTCTAAAATCTTTATACTTGTGCCAATCGCCATTTCCGGATATTCATCGCTAGTAGCTTCTTTAATTTCTGCATAAGTTACTAAAACACGGTCTTGATTAAATTTTAATAAATAGCCGTAAACATCACGGATTAATTCCGGACTCGGATTGTCTCCTCTAATAAAAAATTCTCTTAAATATCTATCGCGCGGATGATAGAGCAATAAACAAACGCTAGGCAACCCGTCGCGTCCGGCTCTGCCAGCTTCTTGGTAATAAGCTTCAATTGTTCCGGGTAAATCATAATGAATAACAAAACGAATATCTTTTTTATCAATGCCCATGCCAAAAGCGTTAGTCGCGACAATTACCTGGGCTTTGCTTTTCATAAAATTATCTTGTACCCATTGTCTATCTTCGTTTTGCATTCCGGCGTGATAGCCGACTGCTTCAATGCCTTCTTCTAATAAAGTACTTAAGAGGTCATCGGCTTTAGCCCTAGTGCCAACATAAACAATGCCTGAGCCGCCTTCTAAGCTTTGAATAACATCTAAAACTATTCTAGCTTTTTGATTGTCAGAAGTTTCTACAACGCCGAACTGTAAATTAGGACGAGCAAAGCCAGTAATAATAGTAGCCGGAGTTTTTAAGTTAAGTTGTTTAGCAATATCTTCTCTTACTTCCGGAGTAGCGGTTGCGGTTAAAGCAATAACCGGAGGTCTTTTAAGAACTTCTATAGCAGAACCTAATTTTCTATAGCTAGGACGAAAGTCGTGTCCCCATTGGCTTATACAATGAGCTTCATCAACCGCAAATAAAGAAACTTTTAATTTATCTAAACTAGCTATAAAATCGCTATTATAAAATCTTTCAGGAGCAATATAAATTAATTTATAAATTCCGGCCTTAGCTTCTTCAAGAATTTCTTTGGCAGCTTCTTGAGAAATTGAACTATTAATACTAGCGGCTTTAATATTGATTGAATTTAGGACATCAACTTGATCTTTCATTAAAGCAATAAGCGGAGAGATTACTAAAGTTAAGCCATCTAAAACTAAAGAGGGAAGTTGATAACATAAAGATTTTCCGCCGCCGGTTGGCATAATTACTAGAACGTCTCTTTTTTGTAAAATATTATCAATAGCCTCTTCCTGCCCAGAGCGGAAAGAGGTAAAGCCGTAATGTTTTTCTAAAAGTTTTAGCAGTTCTTCTTTGTGAGACATAACCATTAACCAAGCTTAGCTTAAGTTTGGGTGATAAGCAAGGTTTAAAAAAATAAAGCCGAAACTAAAAGTTCCGGCTTAATATTTTCGTTTAAATTTTAAGACAAGATTTTTATCATTGCCTCTGTCGGTATGTCTATGACAAGCATGAAGAGAAAGAATGCTTTACCGTTGGGCGGAAGATAGTAATACAGTTTGAATATCATCTCTTTTATGGGTTCATTTCTGAACTCGCACTCTATCAATGAAAAGTTGCTTGTCCTTACTTTGGTGTCTTTGCACCCGAAGAAATCTATCTCATTGATGAGCTCGGGGTATTGTTTCCTGAATAAGTCCAGCTCTTTAACCGAGGCCGGTCTGAAACCATCGTAGCTCATTCCGTAGAAAAGCCCTCCTTTATCAACATCCATTTTAACCTTGGAGATTGAACAAAATTTATTAAATATTTCTTCCACTTATACCTCCACCGAAATTTTTTTTCGGGATTTTTTAATTTATTATTAAGTAATTTGTTTAATCTCTAAAAAACTTAGAAATTTAACAAATTACTTAATATTTTTAAAAGATCTTAATAACTATATAATAGCATATTTATAATAATTTGTCAAATATATACAAAAAAGGCCTATTTTAGGCCTATTTATTCAACTCACCCCTAGCCCCTCTCTACCCCTAAAGGGGTAAAGAGGGGGTGGGCTATTTTACATTATGTAATTTCTTATACGCTAATAAAGTATTCCAAAACGCCATAGCAATAGTCATTGGTCCAACTCCTCCAGGAACCGGTGACATATAGCCTGTTTTTTCTTTCATAGATAAAGGGTCAAGGTCGCCGCAAATTTTTCCTTCTTCATCATGACTAATACCTATATCAATTATTACAACGTCATCTTTAACCATTGAAGAGTTAATTATTTTAGCTTTGCCTTGCGCCGTAATAACAATATCAGCTTTCCTCATATCATCAATTATTTTAGCGCCTTGTCGTTTTAAAATTTCTATTAAATTATCTTCAAAAATATCAGAGTTAACTGCTAAATAAATTAATTTATTATTAAGATCGCAATTAATACTAGAAAGCATTGAAAGAATAACCGCGTAAACCGGAGGCATAAAGCCGGCTTCGCCTTTTTCCGAAACAAGTCGGCGCATATTTTCTTTAGTAAATCCATCAATGTCTTTATCTGGAGCAATTGAGTTAACTATTAAGTCAGTATCTAAATGTTTTGGTAAAGGAAGCTGTACTAAAATAGCATCAACTTCAGGATCATTATTTAAAAATTGAATAGTTTTTAATAAATCATCTTGCTGTATATCTTCTTCAATTTTATAAACATGCGCATCAATGCCGACTGTGCCGGCTTGTTTTTCTTTTAGGCTAACATAAAGTTTTGAATCTTTTTTTTCGCCAACTAAAATAATAGCTAAACCCGGGTGATTACCGTTAAAAGCCTGAATATCTAAAGCAATTTTATCTTTAATTTTTTCAGCTAAAATTTTGCCGTCAATTAAATTCATTTTAGTAAGCTAATGGATATTTTTCGCACAAATCTTTTACCTCTTTTTTAATTTTAGATAATGTTTCTTCCGAGTCTCTATTCTTTATTGTTTCATCAATTATCTTAATAAGCTCAATACAATCTTTTTCTATTAAGCCGCGGGTCGTAATTGCCGGAGTACCTATTCTAATACCCGAAGGATTAAACGGAGGATTTGGGTCATTAGGTACAGTTGAGCGAGAAATACTAATGCCGATTTTTTCAAGAGCTTTTTCCGCTTCTTTGCCGACTAAGCCTTTATTTTGTAAATCAACAACAAACATATGATTATCAGTGCCGCCAGAAACAATAGTATAGCCTAGCTTAATTAATTCCCTTGCCATTGTTTGCGCATTTTTTATAACTTGTTCGGCATAAGTTTTAAATTCGGGTTTCAGTGCTTCACCAAAAGCTACAGCTTTTGCCGCCGTCATATTATCATGTGGTCCGCCTTGCATTCCCGGAAAAACCGCCTTATCTATTTGTTTAGCAAATTGTTCTTTACACATTATTATAGCGCCGCGCGGTCCGCGTAAAGTTTTATGAGTCGTTGTCATTACTACATCAAAAATTGGTACAGGATTATTTAAAACCCCAGCGGCAATTAAGCCGGCCGGATGAGAAATATCAGCAAAAGTTATAGCGCCAATTTCATCGGCAATTTCTTTAAATTTTTTCCAATCAATTTCTCTTGAGTAAGCACTAAAACCGGCGACGATCATCTTTGGTTTCTCTTTCAAAGCAACCTCTCTTACTTCCTTCATATCAATATAACCATCAGCGCCAACTCCGTATTGTACAAAATTATAAAGCATGCCGGAAAAATTTACTGGATGACCGTGAGATAAATGTCCTCCGTGATCTAGCTTTAAGCCTAAAATTTTATCGCCCGGTTTAACTAAGGCAAAATAAATAGCAGCATTAGCCGGCGAACCTGATAAAGGTTGAACATTAACATGCTCGGCCCCAAACAATTTTTTTGCTCGTTCTTGAGCTAAAATTTCAACTTCATCAATAATCTGATTGCCGCCGTAATAACGCTTGCCCGGATAGCCTTCAGAGTATTTATTAGCCAAAGGCGAGGCGAGCGCTTCTAAAACTGCATTTGAAGCATAGTTTTCAGAAGCAATAAGCTCAAGCTCATTAGCCTGCCTTAAGCCTTCTTTTTTAAGAATTTGGGCAACTTCGGGGTCTTTTTTTGTAAGTTCTTCAAATGACAGCATAATGGCAAATTTTAGTTAATTTTAGTATAATTAGAATATAATTATTTAATCATACTTGTATGACAAAGACAAGAATAGCGATTTTCGCTATCTTAGCTTTAGCAGTGATTATGCCATTTTCTGCTAAGGCAATAATGTTTAGAAGTGATGATGCAACTTACATTGCTAAAGATGAGGTTGTTTCAAGTTCTTTATTTGCCGTGGGTTCATCAGTGACTATTGACGGTAAAGTTCAGGGCGATGTTTTTTGCGCCGGACAAAGTATTACTATCAACGGAACGGTTGATGGTGATGTGATCTGCGCCGGACAAAGTATTACTATTAACGGCGCTGTTGGCGGCAGCGTTCGTGTTGCCGGAAACAATATTGTTATCGGCGGAAAAGTCTCAAGAAATTTGATGGTAGCTGGAGCTAATTTAAATATTAATCCAGAAGCACAAATTGGTTGGGACGCAACATTTGCTGTAGCTACGGCTGATATTCGCGGCAAAGTAAATCGCGATATTGACGGAACAGGAGCTAGCACTACTTTAGCCGGAATTGTTGGTAGAAATGTTTATTTATCTTTAGATGACAATAGGCAAGATAAAAATAATAATAAGCCGAATTTGAATGTTCTAAAGGGCGCTACTATTAACGGAACCTTAACTTATAGAGCGCAAAATGAAGCTAAAATTGAAGACGCTAATATTAAAGGCGAAGTTAAAAAACTTGATTATAAGTCTTATAAAGAAACTCAAGAACAAAGAAAAGGTAATGACGGAGCTTGGTGGAAATTAACTTCTCTATTCTCAAGCATTTTAATTGGTTTGATTTTAGTCAGTTGGCTTAAAAAACCAATTAAAGAAATGACTGATAATTTACTTACTAAACCATGGTCAGGTATTGGTTGGGGATTATTGCTTTTAATTGTTACTCCGATTGCTGCTTTAATACTTCTTTTCACAATGATTGGAATTCCTTTGTCAATTATATTAGTAGGCGCTTGGTTGTTAGCTTTGTATCTTGGAAAAATTATAGTGGCTATTGCTTTTGGAAGATTTGCTAGTAAAAAATTGTGGCCTAATAAAACAGAAGCTCAGGTAATTATTTGGCCAATGATTATTGGTTTAGTAGTCTTCTATTTATTATTCATGATTCCGGTAGTTGGCGGATTGTTATGTTTTGTAGCAACGCTTTGGGGAATGGGTGCGATTTGGCAATACGCAAGATTAAAATCATAGAATAAATTTTTTTGTTAAAATTAACCCCCTCTTTCCGCCAAAGGCGGAAAGAGGGGGTTTTTATAATTTTTAGGTTTATTTTAGACTATATTGACAAATTTAACTATATATGTTAATTTATATTATTCTTTTACAATTTAAATAAAAACCCAAGGAGATAACATGAAGGTATTATCATATCTTTTTTGTCTGGTGTACGCGGGACTTATTATGACAGAGCATTCTCACCCCGAACTATCTGACGTCATCGCTATGATGACAGTCATTTTTCTTTTTGTTACGTCCGTACTTTTTCTGCACCGAATTTTTATGAGCAAAGAACGCGCTGATTTCCGCAAGACACTTCGGGATCTTGAAAAAACCCTCTATCCGATTACCAACAGCGTGGGGGCGATTGATTTGCTTAAATTTATTACTTCGCTGGTTCAAAAGCGAATTAGAGCAAATGATCAAAAGACGGCAGAGGAGTTTAACGACAAAATCGAGGGACCGCAATGGCCAAATTAATGATTTGTTTGGGGCTGGTTAATTTTTCAGTCCCTCTTACTAGAATATAAAATTATTATAAAATAATAAAATTTAAAGTCTTATAAAATTTAAACATTCCCCGGCGTTTTACGTCGGGCGGAGAAAATTTTGACCAAAAACGAAGTAAATCAATTAAGGAAGGAAGCTTTTTTTCTTAAAAAAAGAAATAAAGTATTACACGCCTTTGAGGAATTTATTGCATGGTCGGTTATTACTGCGGCCTTATTGATACTCCTGTTGACATTCCTGCCTGCAGACTCTCTAAAGCCCGTATCAAATGAAGTGATTATCGGTGCCAGTGTTTTTATGGGGTTGTTGGCGGTTCTTATAAGCACTAAGTATCCTGTTGTAATAATAATCTGGAGATTTTTTCCTACGGATTATAAGGGCATTAGGCAGATCATAGAAAAGAGAGTAACCCTTGCTATACAACAGCAGCAATCATGTATGACTACCCTAAATAACAAAGAGGAGCTATTCGATGCGGCGAAAAAGCAAGTAGAAAAGCAACTCCAGGGAACACAGAAAGCACTTGAGATATTAACTGAAGAAATAAAACAGTATGATCAATATCTGCTAAGCATCAAGGATAAGTAAACAAGTTTCTGTTTCAAAAAATTTTGCAAAAACATTAAAAATTTATCCGGAAAACCGGAAGGAGTAGAAATGAAATATTTAGCTACGTTAGGTCTGGCTTGCTACATAACAGCTCTTTGTGCTCTCATATACAAACTAAAATTTGTGAAGAGCAAGTCGCAGGTGATTATCACCATAGTTTTTATCGGGGTATTTATATTTGTTTTAGTCATGGCTATTATGAGCTATGGTCCACTGTTGTTCGGGCCGAGGATTATAAATATCTATGAATAAAGAGTACGTTGAAAAAAGAGGCAGAGTTCTGAAAAATCAGAATTTCTGCCTTTTTTGTTTGGTTAAACCTTGATTATCTGCTAGATTTAGAGTAGAATACTTTGACGATTCATATATGGAAAAGATTAGAAATTTTTGTATTATCGCGCATATTGACCACGGCAAATCGACCCTCGCAGATCGAATGCTTGAGCTTACTCATACGGTTGAGCAAAGAAAAATGAAAGCTCAATTATTAGATCGTATGGATATAGAAAGAGAACGCGGTATTACTATAAAATTAACTCCGGTCGCTATGGAATATAAAGGCTATAAATTGAACTTGATTGATACTCCGGGTCACGTTGATTTTACTTATGAAGTTTCCCGTTCTTTGGCGGCTGTTGAAGGCGCAGTTTTATTAGTTGATGCGACTCAAGGAATTCAAGCGCAAACTTTGGCTAATTTATATTTAGCAATTGAACAAGATTTAACAATTATTCCGGTAATTAATAAGATTGATTTGCCGGCAGCTGATGTTGAAAGAATTTCTCAAGAGTTAATTAAACTCTTAGGTTGTTCTCGCGAAGAAATTATTTTAGCTTCAGGAAAAACTGGCGTTGGCGTTGATCAAATTTTAGACGCAGTTATTAAGAAAGTTCCAGCTCCGCAGGGCAACGCCGCAAAAAGCGCACGCGCTTTAATTTTTGATTCTAATTTTGATGAATATAAAGGAGTGGTTGCTTATCTTAGAGTTGTTGATGGCGAATTTAAAAAAGGTGACTCTATTAGATTATTGGCGACCGGCGCCGAATCAGAAATTTTAGACATTGGAATTTTTAAACCCGATTATTTTCCAACTAAAAAACTAGAAACTGGCGCTATCGGTTATATTGTTACCGGTTTTAAATCAGTGGCCGAATGTCGCGTTGGCGATACTGTTGCGCCTTTAAAGTCTCAAGTTGAATCTTTACAAGGCTATCACGAAGTTAAGCCAATGGTTTTTGCTGGAATTTTTCCTCGCGAAGGCAATGAGTTTGCAAGATTACGAGAGGCGATTGATAAATTAAAGTTGAACGACGCCGCTTTGATTTATGAGCCTGAACAATCTCAGGCTTTAGGCTTTGGTTTTAGATGTGGATTTTTGGGCTTACTTCATTTAGAAATTTTTCAAGAAAGATTAAGACGAGAATATAATCTTGATTTGATGGTAACTGTACCTAGCGTTGCTTATCAGGTTTTTACAAAAGGTGGAGAGTCGCTAGTTGTGCGCAGTCCGTATATGCTGCCTGATGCTTCAAGAATTGAGCATATTGAAGAGCCTTGGGTTAAATTAGATATTGTTACGCCAAAAGATTATATTGGCGCAATTATGAATTTAGTACAGGAAAGAAAAGCCGTTTATCTTAATACTGAATATTTAGATCCGGAAAGATTGGTTTTACATTATGAAATTCCAATGGCCGCAATTTTAACTAATTTTTACGATAGAATTAAAAGTGTTTCTTCGGGCTATGCTTCTATTAATTATGAATACTTAACTTATAGAGCGGCCGATGTTGTTAAAATGGATATTTTAGTTGCCGAAGAAGCGGTCGAGGCTTTATCTTTGATTGTTTATCGTGATGAAGCTTATAGACGCGGCAAAGAAATTGTTGAAGTTTTAAAAGATAGTATCCCTAAACAAATGTTTGTTATTAAATTGCAAGCCGCGATTGGCGGAGCAATTATTGCATCTGAGAGAATTTCGGCTTTAAGAAAAGATGTTACGGCAAAACTCTACGGCGGAGACGTTACTCGTAAAAGAAAACTTTTAGAAAAGCAAAAAAAAGGTAAGAAAAAAATGATGGCGGCAGGTAAAGGTAGCGTTGATATTCCTTCAGACGCTTTTGTAAAAATACTTAAACAATAAATATGAAAAGAAAAAAGCTTTTAAGAATTCTTTGGGCAATCGTTAGTTTGTTCGTGGTTTTATCTATGATTGCCTGGGGTTTTGCCACTGGATTTTAATTTATGTTGAGACAATGGCAAATAAGGTCGCAAGCACCTGCTTTAAAAGAACCGGATTTAAATCCGGTTGTTTGGCAAATTCTTTATAATCGTGGTTTAAGAACTAAAGAGCAGATTGAGCAATTTCTTTATCCAGAATTAGCTTTAACAAATTATGATCCAAACGATTTTAGGGAAATGTCTAGAGTCGTTGAGCTCATTGTTTCTCATATTAAAGTGCAAAATAAAATTGTTGTGTGCGGAGATTATGATGCCGACGGAGTTAGCGCTTCGGCAATTATGACTGAAGCTTTAAATGTTTTAAAAGCAAAAGTTGATGTTTGGATTCCTAGCCGTTTTGGACAAGGTTACGGATTAAATAAAGGAATTATCAAAGAACTTAAAGATAATAATGTTTCTTTAATTATTACAGTTGATAATGGAATTAGGGCTAAAGAAGAGATCGCTTATGCCAAAGAACTCGGTATTGATGTTATAGTTACGGATCATCATGAAGGTCCAATAGATAATAATGATTTACCAAATTGTTTAATAATTAATCCTATCTTAAAAGATGAAACTTATCCTTTTAAATATTTGTGCGGCGCCGGTGTCGCTTTGAAGCTAGCCCAAGCTTTAATCAATCGTTCAACTTTAGCTAAAGAAGATAAACAAAAATTATACGAACGCTTAGTTGCTTTAGCAGCGCTCGGCACCGTTGCTGATTGCGTTTCTTTACTAGGAGAAAATAGATTATTAGTACAGCAGGGTTTAGAAATTCTAAATAGAAGACCACGTCTAGGTTTAAGGGCTTTAATGGAAATTATTGGAATAAATCCAGGAGAATTAAGCGAGTGGAATATTAGTTGGCAAATTACTCCGCGCTTGAACGTCGCCGGAAGATTAGAACACGCCAACACTGCTTATAAGCTATTGATTACTAATGATTTAGAGGAAGCGAGAAAAATTGCCGCTGATTTACAAACTAAAAATATTGAGCGTCAAGCTATGACTAATTTAATAGTAGAGGCGGCGATTTTAGAAATTGAGAAAAATCAAAAAGAAGAAAAATTGTTAGTTGTAATTTCGCCTAATGTTTTTGATGATAAGTTAACGGCTTGGAACGAAGGAGTTATTGGTTTAGCGGCCGGAAGGTTAGCTGAAAAGTTTAATAAACCTTGTTTAGTGATTACTAAAAGTGAAGGTGCTATTAAAGGCTCGGGCAGAAGCATTGAACAATGTGATTTAGCCTTAGCTTTAGAAACCGGCGCAGAATATTTAGAACGTTATGGCGGTCATAAAATGGCTTGCGGATTTACTATTAAAGATTTTGATGTTTTAGATAAATTTATTAAATCAATTAAATCAGCAGTTGAAAAACAACTTAACAATCTTGATCTAAGCCCAATTTTAGAAATTGATTCAGCTATGCAGCTTAGTGAAGTGACTGATGATTTTATAGAAATGATTGAAAAATGTGCGCCTTTTGGGCAAGATAATCCTGAGCCGATTTTTATGTCACATTCAGTAATTGAAGAGATTATGGTTATGGGTAAAGAAAAAAATCATATAAAGTTTCGTTTAGGCGGTTTATGGGCCTTAGCTTTTAACAGATCTAAGGAATTTTCAAATTTAGAAATTGGACAAGCAATTGACGTTGCTTATACCGTATGTTTCAATATCTTTAATGGCCGCAGAGAGGCTCAGATAAAAATTATTGAATTAAAAACGGTTTAAAATTTATGAAAAAATATATTATTCATTCTGATGGAGGCGCGCGCGGCAATCCGGGACCAGCAGCGATTGGTGCAGTTATTAAAGATGAGCAAGGTCTTGAAATTCAATATATTTCGCAAAAGATCGGAGAAACAACAAACAATCAAGCAGAATATAAGGCAATTATTGCCGCCTTAGAAAAAGCCTTGGAAATGGGTGTTGAATATGCTGAATGTTTTTTAGACAGTGAGTTGGTTGTTCAGCAATTAAATCATAAATATAAAGTTAAAAATAAAGAATTAGCTCCGTTATTTTTAAAGGTTCATAATTTATCTTTACAATTTAAAAAGATTTCTTTTCATCATGTTATGAGAGAAAAAAATAAAGAAGCTGATAGGCTAGTAAATGAAGCTTTGGACGGTTAGCTCAGCTGGTAGAGCATTGCATTCACATTGCAGGGGTCACAGGTTCAAGTCCTGTACCGTCCACATATCAGGAGGGATATGTCAAAAAAATTGCATCATAACGGTTCAATTCGTTTAAAACATTATGATTATAGTCGTAATGGGTTTTATTTTATTACGATTTGCGCAAAAAATCGCGAGAATTATTTTTGTGAAATTAATAAAGGTAAAATAAAATATACAGAATTAGGGAAAACGGCAATCAAATGTTGGGCCGAAATTCCAAAACATTTTCCGTTTGTTGCGTCGGATGAATTTGTTATAATGCCGGATCATGTTCATGGAATTATTTTTATTAATAAAACAGATGGTGTAGGTGTGCGTAATGATGATTTTGTAGGTGTGCGTAATGATGGTTTTGTAGGTCCGCGTAATGATGGTTTTGTAGGCGCATGCCATGGCATGCGCCTACAGGGGAATGTTTTTTCAAAACCAAAACATGGTTCATTATGGACCATTATTAATCATTTCAAAGGATCCGTAACGCGATACGCAAATCAAAATAAAATATCATTTGCCTGGCAACCACGATATTATGAACACATTGTTCGTAATGAAAATGAATTAAATAGAATTCGTAGGTATATTCGCAATAATCCAATTGTGTGGCATCGTTAAAAAAATTTAGAGCCGTTTATTCTAAGATAAACGGCTCCGTTTCATTTTATAATCCAGTTTGCCGGAATTATAAAATAGCTTAATCCGGCAACGATCATAGTTATAATCATCGCATAAAGCCCAGCGACGACATCATCCATGACAATTGTTATTGAAGATTGTTTATTCATATTATCTTCAACCCACTTGACAATGCCCAGTTTATAATAATCAAATATCCTGAAAGCAGTTAATGATGTTAGCTGCAGAAATACAAAATAACCAAAATCAATTTTTATACCAAAGATACTTTCAATAGTATATATTGGTATTGCGGCAATTAAAACTCCCGCCGCTTCATCAATCGTTGTTTCGTTGAGATTGTATTTTTTTTCTCCTATATACCCCTTTTTCGCTCCCCATCTAATCCTCATAAAAATTTCGGCGTTTTCAATTGTTAACAGGCCTAAGACAGATGTTATTATTACTGCCATTATAATTGTGAAGAGGGAAATGTGCGAATAAAGGGCTATCAGGAGTAAGGTTGTAAAAACACTGGTAACCGTACTGGCTCTGCTATTTCTTTTTCTAAAAATCCAGAGAAACATCCCCGAATATAAAAAAGTTGAAATAGGCAGTAATAGCCAGTAGACCATGAATTTATTATTAAAGGACTTAAGAGACTTAATCATTATTCCTCCGTTTTTTTGTTTTTTATTTTATATCTTATATAACAACATTAAACTTGATTTGTCAAGAGCTTTGTGATAATATTTGTTTATGACTTTAAATCAATCCATCTTTAAAGCTTATGATATTCGCGGTATTTATGGTCGCGATCTTGATGATGAATTTGCCTATAAATTAGGTTTAGCTTACTGCCACCTAAGAAGGGAAGAATCTAATAGAGATAATTTTACATTTGTAGTTGGCCGAGATATGAGATTATCTTCCTTGTCTTTACATAAAAATTTGGTTAAGGGACTAATCGAGGGCGGCGCCGATGTTATTGATGTCGGTTTAGTCGCAACACCAACTTTTTATTTTAGTGTAGCTCATTATAAATATGACGGAGGAATAATGATTAGCGCCTCTCATAATCCGGCTGATTATAATGGCTTTAAATTAGTTCGGCAGATGGCTTCGCCAATTAGTGAAAATAGCGGCTTAAAAGATTTACAAAAAATAATTAATGAAAATTCATTATTACCTTATTCTAAGATTGGTAAAATTATTGTAAAAGAAAATGTTATAAAAGATCATGTTAATTATGATTTAGCAATGGTTGATACTTCTAAGATAAAGCCTTTTAAAATAGTTTTTGATAGCGCTAATGCTATGGGCAGTCTTTATTTTGAAGAGTTATTTAAAAGCTTGCCGCAGATTAGTTTAGAAAAAATGAATTGGGATTTAGACGGAACTTTTCCTAATCACGAAGCTGATCCTTTTAAGGCGGAAAATGTAAAAGAATTATCAGAAAAAGTTGTGTCGATGAATTATGACTTAGGTATTTCAACTGATGGAGATTCAGACAGAGTATTTTTTATAGATGAAGAAGGCGCGGCTATTGAAGCCGGAGTAATGAGAGCGATTTTATGCAAATTATTTTTGCGCGATAAGCCTGGCGCAACAATTTGTTATGATATTCGTCCGGGTAAAATTACTTATGATACTATTATAGAAAATAAAGGCACACCTTTAGTAACTCGCGTCGGCCATTCTTTAATTAAAGAAGCGATGATTGATTCTGGCGCTTATTTTGCCGGAGAATCCAGCGGGCATTTTATTTTAAATATGGTAGAAGAGGGCTGCTACGAAGTTCCGGGAATTGTTGTTTTGAAATTATTGATTGATTTATCTAAAGAAAATATAAAATTATCAGATTATATAAAGCCTTATAAAAAGTATTATCATAGCGGAGAAATTAGTTTCAAGGTTGACGCAATAGATGAAAAAATTAATTTGCTTCGCGAAAAATTTAATGATCAACAGCCTAATGAGCTAGACGGATTATCTTATACTTATCCCGAAGTTTGGTTTAATATAAGAAAATCAAACACTGAACCGCTATCGCGTATTTCTATAGAGGGAATAGCTAAAGAGCCAGTAGAAAAAATTAAAAATGAAATTATAAAAATTATCAGTTGACAGACTGATAATTTTTTTATAAAGTTTAGCAAATCGTTATTTCCCAACTTAATTAGAAGATAAATGGATGACCACAAAAAAATCATCTGGACCATTCCTAATGCTTTAACTGCCTTGCGTTTTGTTTTTATAGGTATAGCTTACTTTTTAGGCAAAGAAGGAGATTGGTTCACGGCCTTAGTGCTAATTGCGCTAGCGGCGATCACTGATTTTTTTGATGGTGATCTCGCTCGCAAAATGAAGTGCAAATCGGTTTACGGAGCAGCCCTAGATCCGATCGCTGACAAAACTTTTGTTGTTGTGATAATTCTAATGCTTAATCCTTATCTTGCTTTGGCAATATTAATTATTGAGGGGATTGGCATGGTATTTTCCAATATCATAAGAAAATCAGCGGGCGGACATTATATTGCTCATGGCAGTAAAGGCATAACATTTATCCAGATGACAGTTTTAGTTCTTGTAATAATTACTAAAATTGATTTATGGATAATTTGTTTAAGTTTATTTTTTACTAAGGCACAGGAACTCTTCGGATTAGTTATTTTAATACAAAATAACGAAGTTGGTTTTTTGTGGTTATTAGTAGGCCTTAGTTTTGCCAGGATGCTAATATATGCATCTTTGTACACCAATAAAGGCGCAAATTAAAAGGAGTAAACTTTTTGAAAAGTTTACTCCTTTTTCCGTTTTAGCTTCTTTATTTTTTAAACAATTCAATCATTTCCCTAATATCTTTTAAATCATTTTCTGTTAACTTGAGCTTTAGTCTGTTGTCAAAAAGCTTATGCATTTCTTGTTGTATAACATAACCGGAAATTCCTCGTCCTTCTCTTATTGCTTCAATGTGTTTATAAATTAAATCAAAAACTATTTTTCTATTTTCCTGACTTAAATTAGAGTATTGCGGATGCTCTCTAATAAATTCAGAAAATTTGATTTTAAACCTTTCACTGGTTTGTTCTTTGGCAATATCAAAAAGTTCTTGAATATCCATATTTTTGTCATCCTCGCGGAAGCGGGGATCTTTTTTGTTCAGCTTCTAAAACTCTTGCTACAGCTAAGACATAAGCCGCGGTTCTAAGATCTAAATTATACTTCTGACTATAATCCCAAAGAGACGTAAAGCCGGCTACAATTTTTTCCTTTAATTTTTTATTTACTTCTTCTAGCTCCCACGATTCATTTTTTATATTTTGATCCCATTCAAAATAAGAAACAATAACCCCGCCAGAATTAGTTAAAACATCAGGAATAATTACAATGCCTTTTTTATAAAGTTTTTCGCTTTCAGGTAGGCTAATTGGTCCATTAGCAATTTCTAAAATAGTTTTAGCTTTTACATTTTCCCAGTTTTTTTCGGTAATAACACTATTTAAAGCAGCTGGGACTAAAATATCAACTTCTAGAGCTAACAAATCTTCGTTGGAAATATTTTTAGAACCCGGAAAATCGACCACTGATAGCACTGATTCTTTATGTTTAATTAACTCTTGAATATTAAGACCAGTAGGATTATAAATCGCTCCTTTTGAATCAGACACTGCTACAACTTTACAATTTTTAGGAGCTAACTCGGCAAAATGTAAGCCAGCGTTGCCAAAGCCTTGGACTGCTATGGTTAACTCTTTGTCTAATTGATTGGTTTTTTCTAGATAAGTTTCTAGAGTATAAACCGCACCTAGACCAGTAGCTTTATCGCGTCCTTTAGAACCGCCGTCTTCTAGGGGTTTTCCAGTAATAACTGCCGGAGTTTCTTTGCCAACGACGCGTGAATACTCATCTTTAAACCAACTCATCATTTCAGGCGTTGTATAAACATCTGGCGCCGGTACATCAGTAAGCGGACCAACCACCGGAGCTAGAGCTCGAGCAAAAGCGCGAGTTAATTTTTCTAATTCTTTTTTAGATAATTCTTTAGGATTAACAATAATGCCGCCCTTGCCTCCGCCCATAGGAATATCAGCTACAGCGCATTTTATTGTCATCCAAAAAGCTAAAGAAGTTACTTCGTCTTCATCAACTTCCCAATGATAGCGTAGGCCGCCTTTAAAAGGGCCGCGTGCGTCATTGTATTGTACGCGATAGCCTTCAAAAATTTTTATAACTCCTGAATCCATTTCTATAGGTAGATAAACGCGTACTAATCTTTTAGGATGTTTTAGAATTTCTATTTCATTTTTCTTTTCATCAATGCTAATGAGTTTATTATTCTTAATAATTTTATAGGCATCATCAAGCTGTTTAAGGTTATCTTTCATCATAAAGTTTGTTTAAGTTTCTATATGGTTATATCAGTGTAAAGGAAAAAGTAATATTTTTCAACAAAATCATTTAAAATAGCTTATATTCCGATATATTGACAATTAAATAGATATATGTTATGATATATTATCGAACTTTTACAAGTATTTGTAGTTGAATCAGATAAGCTTGTTGTGGCTTCTTTGATTTAACTACAAATTATATTTTCGTAAAATTAAAACCAGAGGTTAAAATGAAAAAATCAATATTTTTAATATTGGTTATGCTCTTTGCAAGTCAGCTATCCTTTTCCCAAGAAGATGAAGTATTTGGGGTATTTGGGAAATTGGAGCTTTCCAGACCACCGATAAAAATACAATTTACTGAAATCAAAATCGGGCAGGAAACCAAAGAAGGTCTCAGTGTAAAAGAAGACCTTAATTTTACCGGCAACAAGATTCTCTACCTCGACAATACGGCGCTCTTCGGTTGCACTGCGGAAGAAAAAGTTTTTTACGCAATCAATCAAGGCAAGTACCGTATAGAGAGTTATAATATCGAAAGCGGTAAGACTGTAGGTCACACAGTCAGCTCCTATCACATAATCGTATATTCGGACAATCACCAGGTTCTATTCATCGAAGATTGTTCGGGCAGTATTCTAAGGTCTCAGGCTTTAGGAGAAGGCACGACACTAAAATCAATAGAATACAATCCAGGATATGAGTATAACTATTGGGAGCAGACTAAGTCCTATAGCATCTCGGCCGAGAATGACCTTTGCTTCAGACAAAGGGGAAATTACTCAAAAAGGATAAGATAAACAAATTCCAAAAAGGCTACGCAGCTTATATAGTGCGTAGCCTTGAATTTTAATTAATAGATTTAATTAACCCCTAAATTCTTTTTAACAGTTAGTAAAGTTTTGTGAGCAATCTTTTTAGCTTCTTTTGCGCCGTTGTCCAGAATTTTTCTAATGTCTTTATCACTATATTTTTTGTAGCGAGCTTGAAAATCCTCTAAAAAGTTAGCGACAATATTAGCTAGATCTTCTTTAAATTCACCATAACTTTTATTTTCATAAATAAGCTCTATTTCTTTTACTGACTTTTTAGCTAGCACCGAATAAATAGTCAGTAAGTTAGAAATTGCCGGTTTTTTATCAGGATCATATTTTATTTCTTTGCCAGAATCAGTAACTGCGCGTTTTATTTTTTTATGAGCGACGATCGGGTCATCAAGTAAGGCAATATAACTGTTTGGACTATGAGAGCTCTTACTCATTTTTTTAGTTGGATCATCTAGACTCATAATTCTGGCACCTTCTTTTCTAACAATAGTTTCGGGAACTTTAAAAGTTTGACCAAACTCATTATTAAAGCGGCGAGCTAAAACGCGAGTTAATTCTAAGTGCTGAGTTTGATCTTCGCCAACCGGCACAACATCAGTGTTGTAAAGTAAAATATCAGCAGCCATTAAAGAAGGGTAAACAAGTAATCCAGCGCCCGGGCCTTCCTTAGTTTGGCTGGTTGTTTTATCTTTGTATTGAGTCATTTTTTCTAACTCAGCAACTTTAGTAATAGTGCTTAAAATCCAGCCTAACTCAGTATGCTCTTTAATATCAGATTGTTTAAAAATTATTGATTTTTTAGGATTAATTCCGGCGGTTAAATAAAAGCGCGCAATATCTAAAATTCTTTTTTTTAAGACTTTTGGATCTTGCTTTACTGTAATAGCGTGATAATCAACTACGCACAAAATGCAATAATAATCTTTTTGTAATTCTGCCCATTGCGAAATAGCGCCAATATAGTTGCCGATGTGTAAATTGCCTGAGGGCTGAACCCCTGAAAATAGTGTTTTCATATGTTCTTAGTGTATAAAAAAAACGACTTTTTGTCACCTTTCTACCCAACTCACCCCCTAGCCCCCTCTCTATCCCTAAAGGGACAGAGAGGGGTTAGGGGTGAGTTCAGCTATAATTCTAAATTCGGGTCAAATTAATCTTTTCTATAAGTAACACCCCTGCCTGTGCTATATAATTTTTTTCGAGAAATAGTCGGTGCTATTGTTTCAATAAAAATATGGCTAGAGCTTAAATTATTTATTTCGGTGTCTAGTCCATAAACGCATATATTGTCTTTACACCTGTTGGGAATAAAAGATATTTGATAGTTTTTCTTTTTATTAAAATATCTTTTGTCTTCTAAAAATTCAATATATTCTTTTGCGCATATATTTTTAATTGGTTTTTTTGAGGCACGAAGTATTTTTTCCGAGAAGTAAATACAATCATTACGATGACTTTTGTTATGATCTTGTCTAATAATGTTTTTTTCAGAAAACCCACTTTTATTTAAAATATCTTTATATTTTTGAATTAATTTAGCCTCTGGTCCGGAACTTTTTTTATAAAAAGCCTGCCTTTTTAATCTAGCCTGAGAATTTGTAAGGCCGCTCTCTTTTTCATATATATGATCATCAACAAAAAAAACAAATTTTATTTTTTTATGATATTTTTTAAAGGCAAACTCAGCTATTTCACAGGCAAGCTCTAATGAATATAATGAAAATTCTCCCCATTTTTTTATTCCTGCATTAGCACCATCCTTCTTATATATTAAAGGAAAGTGTCCAGCTAAGAAAACTACTGTTTTTTTGTCAGTGTTTTTAATATCATCTTTAAGTATACTTAATAGTTCCTTTTCATTTTTTAATCGTTTTTCCATATATGTTATAGCTCTAAATTCGGGTCAACTTGTAATTTTTGCCAAGCAATAGTTTTTTTAGCTTTAAATTTAAAGTAGCCGGCCGAGGCGATCATTGCCGCATTGTCTGTTGTATATTTCATTTCCGGCATAGAAAATTCTAAACCAATTGCTTTAGTGGCTTCAGATAATTTTTCTCGCAATCTTTTATTAGCGGCGACGCCCCCGGCTAGCATTATAGTCTTAACTTTAAATTGCTTTCCGGCTCGAATGGTTTTTTCAATTAAAACTTCAACAACCGCATCTTCAAATGCGGCACAATATTCATTAATCCTTTTTTTATAATTTTTATCTTTTTGTAAAGTATAAAGTAAGGCGGTTTTTAATCCGGAAAAAGAAAATTCATAATTAAGCGAATCAATCATTGGCCGCGGTAAACTAATATTAGTTTTTTTATTAGTTAATCTAAAAAGTTCAGCACGTTTAGAAATTTCCGGTCCGCCCGGATAGCCTAAACCTAAGAGTTGCGCAGCTTTATCAAAGGCTTCTCCGGCTGCGTCATCTCTTGTTTCTCCAACAGTTTTATATTGAAGATGATTTTTCATTAAAACTAATTGCGTATGTCCTCCGGAAACAGTTAAGACTAAACAAGGAAAATTAGTTTTTTCGCGATTAATAAAATTACTATAAAGATGCCCTTCAATGTGATTAACCGAAACGATTGGCAATTTCCAAGCATAAGCTAAAGTCTTAGCAGTTTCTAGGCCAACCATCAAAGAAGTTATTAAGCCGGGACCAACCGTGACAGCGATAGCATCTAATTTTTTACCCGCCGAAGCCTTGGCGTAGGCGGGTTTGATCTTAGCTATTTTTAAAGCTTTATCAATAACCGGTATTATATTGATAATATGTTCACGAGCCGCCACTTCAGGAACGACGCCGCCGTATTTTTTATGAATATTTATTTGCGATGAGACAACGTTGGCAATAATTGATAATTTTCCATTATCGCCTTGGGCAATCGACGCCGCAGTCTCATCACAACTTGTTTCTATTGCCAAAACTATCATAATATAGTAAATATACATTACTATAGCATAAGCTTAGCGGACTTGTCCGGCAGAGCAAAAAATATAAGCGGACGTGGTGAAACTGGTAGACACGCCAGCCTTAGGAGCTGGTGCCGCAAGGCATGAGAGTTCAAGTCTCTCCGTCCGCACAATTCAGTACATTATAAAAAATAAAGTAAAGGAGATAAAATGCCTACTTCCAAAAATTATTTAACTGATTTTAGGTTTTTCTTAGACAGAACTGATGAAAAAGTTATTTTGGAGAAAGCTATAATTGGACAGCTTCCTCCTGATAAATTTCAATCAGTTATTGATATCGGTGCGGGCGAAGGCTCAATAAGTATTCCTCTGTCAAAAAGATTTTCAAGATATTTGGCTATTGAGCAAAACAATCTTCACGCCGATATATTGCGTAAAAACAATATAGAGGTTTTGGAAAAGCCATTTCCTTGTAAGATTTCAGAGCGTTTTGACGCGGTAATTTCCTGCCACTCAATTTCACATAAGCCTGAAGTTTATAAACCCTTTATAAACTCAGCGGTAGAAATATTAAGGCCCGGAGGCAGTTTTCTGCTAGTTGATTTTCGCGGTCGCAACGATAGTTGGTCTTCATTAATGCAGAAAATTGACAAGCCGTCAGTTGCCGAGGATGAATTCCACGTTAATCAAATTTACAGCATTCTGCTTTCTCGGGGTGAGACTCAATGGTCTATTGTAAAAAGTAAACTTCTTACTAAAGATTTGGAAGATATGGTTAAGTCTCTGTCGTTTGTATATTCTGGTGGCGACAGAAAAAGAAGAGAATATTTTTTATCAAAAAGGGAGATCGTTGTAAATGTTTTAAAAAAGCGTCACTGGTGCGATTATGGTTATATGTTCATTTTTGAACATAAGATCATAAATCTTAAATTGAAATAATTTCTTAATACGAAATAACGGTGCCGCCTTTTATAAGGAGCACCGTTTTTCTTTTTTAGTCTTAATCTATGACTTAATTATAAAAAAATCAAGATTTATTTTGTGAATACTTGATAAGGATTTTATGCTATACTTAAAAGACTTAAAATAAACAAAAAATAAGTAAAAATTTCTAAAATAAACTTATGATTTTTATAAAATTCTTTAAAGACCTTGGTATTAAAGATGTTCCGTCTGTCGGAGGTAAAAACGCTTCTTTAGGAGAAATGTATAGAACACTTAGCGCCAAAGGCATTCGCGTGCCTAATGGTTTTGCTACTACTTCTGAAGCTTATCGTTTCTTTTTTAAAGAAACTGGCTTAGAAGCGCAAATTAGAAAAATTCTTAAAGGTCTTAATACTCATAATGTAACTGATTTGGCTCGTCGTGGACAAAAGGTTAGAGAGGCGATTGTTAAAGCTGAATTTCCTGAACAACTGAAGAAAGATATTATTAAAGCCTACGACAAGTTGTCTAAGATGCATAAGACTAAAAATTTACATGTTGCCGTTCGCTCTTCGGCCACTGCTGAAGATTTGCCGGACGCCTCTTTTGCTGGTCAACAAGAAACTTACTTAAATATTAGTGGTCATGAAGTTTTATTAAAAGCCGTTAAAGAATGTATTGCTTCTTTGTTCACTAACCGCGCTATTTCTTATCGCGTTGATAAAAAATTTGATCACTTTAAAATAGCTTTGTCAGTCGGTGTACAAAAAATGGTTCGCTCTGATATTTCTTCTTCGGGAATTATGTTTTCTATTGATACTGAATCTGGTTTTAAGAATGTTGTTTTAATTAATTCGATTTATGGTTTGGGTGAAAATATCGTTCAAGGAAAAGTTAGCCCTGATGAATTCTTAGTTTTTAAACCAACTCGTCAAATCATTTCCCGTCATTATGGTCGTAAGCGCATTAAGATGGTTTATGATAAAAAACCCGGTGTTCATCCGGTTAAAGATGTTGCCGTAGCTTTGGCTGATCAACTAAAGCCATCAATTACTGATGCTCAAGTTAAAGAATTAGCTAATGCGGCTATGGCTATTGAAGAACATTATGGCAGGCCAATGGATATGGAATGGGCGATTGATGGTGTTGATAAAAAAGTTTATATTGTTCAGGCTCGTCCAGAAACAATTCATAGCGTTCGCGATTATAATATTATTGAAGAATATAAATTGTCGGCTCATGCTAAGCCGATTGTTGTTGGTAAGAGCGTTGGTTCAAAAATTGGCTCTGGTATAGCCAATCGTATAATGGATATTAAAGAAATTGCTAAGTTTAAAAAGGGACAGGTTCTAGTAACTGATATGACCGACCCTGATTGGGAGCCGATTATGAAAATTGCTTCAGCAATTGTGACTGATAAAGGCGGAAGAACTTGTCATGCTGCTATTGTTTCAAGAGAATTAGGAATCCCTTGTGTTGTTGGTACTGAAGAAGGCAGTAAAATTATTAAGCCTGGCGATAAGATCACGGTTGATTGTTCAGGAGGGGATGACGGTTATGTTTATCCGGGAATTATTCCTTTCAAAGTTAGTAAAACTAATGTTAAAAAATTAGGCAGACCAAAAACTAAAATGATGATGAATATTGGTTCTCCGGAAATGGCTTTTGCAGCATCATTTATTCCTAATGACGGAGTTGGTTTAGCTAGAGAAGAATTTATCGTTAATACTTATATAAAAGTTCATCCTTTAGCTTTACTAAATTATCCGAATTTGAAAGATAAAAAAGCTAAAAGAGAAATTGAGAAATTAACTGAAGGCTGGGCACATAAGCCTGATTTCTTCGTTGATAAATTAGCTCAAGGTGTTGCTATTATTGCAGCAGCTTTTTATCCAAAGCCAGTGATCGTTCGTTTGTCTGATTTTAAGACTAATGAGTATGCGAATTTAATTGGCGGTAAAGAATTTGAACCAATTGAGGCTAATCCAATGATTGGTTGGCGCGGCGCTTCTCGTTATTATGATCCAAGTTATGAAGCGGCTTTTGCTCTAGAGTGCAAAGCTCTAAAAAGAGTAAGAGATGATATGGGCTTAAACAATTTAAAGATTATGATTCCGATGTGTCGCACTGTTGAAGAAGGTAAAAAGGTTTTGGGTATTATGGAGAAAAATGGCTTAAAGAGAGGCAAAAACGGTTTAGAAGTTTATGCTATGGCAGAAATTCCTACCAACATTATTTTAGCTGACAAGTTTGCTGATATATTTGACGGCTTTTCAATCGGTTCAAACGACTTAACTCAGTTTACTTTAGGTATTGATCGTGATGCCGGTTATTTAAAGATTGCTGGTCTTGCTAATGAACAGAATGAGTCAGTTAAGACTTTGATAAAATATCTTATTGAGGTTTGTAAGACAAGAAAGAAGAAGGTTGGAATTTGCGGCCAGGGGCCTAGCGACTTCCCTGAATTAGCTAGATTTTTAGTACGTTGCGGCATTGACAGTATTTCTTTAAACCCTGATACTGTTATAAAGACTACGGTTGATGTCTTAAAAACCGAAAAAACCCTAAAAAATAAGTAATTTATGAAGAAATTTTTTGCCTTTATCTTGGATGTGGCCAAAATGGTCGTAATTTCCTTGGTAATTATAATTCCAGTTCGTTATTTTCTAATTCAACCTTTTTATGTAAAAGGCGCTTCAATGGAGCCTAATTTTCATGAACATGAATATTTGATGGTTGATGAAATTAGTTATCGTTTTAATTCTCCTAAAAGAGGCGAGGTAGTTGTTTTCCGCTATCCTAAGGATCCTCAGGAATATTATATTAAGAGATTAGTCGGCTTACCTGGAGAAACTGTTTCTATTAAAGATGGATATGTTTATATTACTGATACGCAAAGTAAGACTTTTAAGATAATGGAAAATTATTTACCTTCTTATGTAGCAACGGTCGCTATTTCTGAAGAGCCGGTTAAATTAGGCGATGATGAATATTACGTTATGGGAGATAATCGTAATGGCTCAAAAGATTCACGAAGTTTTGGCCCGGTTAAAAAGAGCTTTATTGTTGGACGTGTATTTTTCCGGGGTTGGCCGGTTGAGAATATAGGTTTGATTAATGCCGGAGCTTATGAATTGACTAACTAATTTTATATGTCAACAAAAAATATTCCAGTAAAAAAGAAAAGCCCTGCTTCACCGCGAGCTTCAAGAAAAAACGAACCGCCGGCACGCTTAAAGGCAATGAAGGATGTTGTGCCTGAAGAATGGCGCTACTGGCGTTTAGCTGTAGATAAAGCAACTCAGTTAGCGCGCATGTATGATTTTGAAAAATTAGAAACGCCATTACTTGAATCATTATCATTATTTGAAAAAGCCTTTGGTAAACAAAGCGATTTAGTAACTAGACAACTTTATTCTTTTATTGATAGAGACGGAGATAAGGTTGCTTTAAGACCGCAACTTAGGCCATCTTTAGCTAGGGCTGTTATTGACCATACCCTAATTGATGAAACTAAGTTTATAAAATTAAGTAGTTTTGGCCCGGTTTTTAGATATGAAAGAGTACAGACTGGACAACTAAGACAGCATACGCAATGGAGTTTAGATGTCGTAAATAACCCATCACCAATTGCTGATGCTCTTATAATAATGATTGGCTATAATTTCTTTAAAGAATTGCAAATAGATATTAGAGTTGATATTAATAGTTTGGGTGATGCTGAATGTCGTGCAAATTACTTTTCAAAATTAACAGAATTCTATAAAGAAAAATCTAAAAAAATTAAATTGCCGGCTGAATTAAAAAAGCTTATTTCTAAGAAACCCCTGGAGCTACTATTATCTGATGATGAAAAATTAAAGGAGATTAATGAGGACGCTCCGGCGATTGTTGACTTCCTTTCCGAAGATGCAAAAAATCATTTTTTTGCAATTATAGAGCACCTAGATGCTTTTGGCGTTCCTTATAATTTAAATTCAAGATTGTTTGGTAGTACAGATTATTATAATAGAACGGTTTTTGAATTTGTTTCACCGGAAGAAGAGGGAAGAAAAGAAACAATCCTAGGTTCAGGCGGACGCTATGACAATTTATTTGAGAGGTTGTTCGGCAAGCCAACTAGCGCCGTTGGTTTTTCTATAGGTTTAGAAAAAACAGTCAGTCGCGTGCGTAGTCTTGATTTACCAATGGAAGAAAGTTCGAGCGATATTTATTTAGCGCAATTAGGCGATCAACCCCGACAAAAAGCTTTGGCTATTTTTGAAGAATTGAGAAAGGCTGGCTTTAAAGTTAGCCAAGGATTTCTTCATAGTGCTTTAAAACATCAATTAGAAGAAGCTACTAAAATGAATGTTCGCTATACTCTGATATTGGGTCAGAAAGAGTTAATGGATGGGACAATTATTATTAGAGATATGGAATCAGGCGCTCAGGAAGTGGTTGACGCTAAAAAGATCCTTCATGAGCTAGAAAGAAGATTAGGGGTTAAGTAAGCTAGTTTGACAAGCTTATAAAAATAAGATATATTCCTAACACTTAGTATTAATTTTCTAGAAAGGCAGGTGTGCAGCATGGTTGAATTTAAGAGAAAAAAGGGTGAAACTTTTGAGGCTTTTTTGCGACGCTTTAATAAGCGTTTACAGCAAAGCGGCCGTCTTTATGATGCTCGTAAGAAGCGCTATCACCAACGCTCTAAGAATGAAACTTCTAAGCGTAAGAGTGCTTTGATTGGTTTAGAACTAAGGAATAAAAAAGAATACATGCGCCGAACCGGCAAGATTAAAGATGAATTAACTGCCCGTTGGTAAAAAAATATTAAACAACCCAGTCATTTGACTGGGTTGTTTAATATTTAATTTGTTGTATAATATAAGCATTATGTTTAATATGTTCATAAAGAGAGGATTAGCATTAGTTTTTATATTATTAATATTAGTTCTGGGTTTTACTACTATTAAGCCGATTCTAGCTAATAGTGTTTTTATTTTTACTAAAAATTTAACTTTAGGTAGTATAAACAATGATGTTAAAGAACTACAAAAGTATTTAAATGCTAATGGTTTTATTGTCGCTAAAACTGGCCCAGGATCTAAAGGTAAAGAAACTACTATGTTTGGTAGGGCCACTAAAGCTAGTTTAATTAAATTTCAGAAAGCTAATAACATTAAACCTAGTGTTGGTTATTTTGGTCCTTTGACTAGAGACTATATTAATAAAAAGAATAAATTAGCTAATAATACAAACAACAACCAAAACAAAAATAACCAATCTAATAATACTAATAATAATGTAGGCGGCTACACCATTGGCGGGACTATAACTGGTTTAGGCGGTCCGGTAACTATACAGAATAATAATAATCAAGAAACTATTACTATTAATCCTGGTGCTAATAGTGAATTTACATTTCCAACTAAACTAAATACCAATACTAGCTATACTGTTACTATTAAACAAAACTATTTAGGTCAATCATGTTATATAAAAGATAATACTGGTACAATAACTAGTTTTAATATTACTAATATAAAAATAGCTTGTGGTATAACCTTATTCTTTAGTCCTTTCTCTCGCGTCTCTAGCGGTACCCTAGCTCAATTTAGTGTTAGTTATGCAGCTGGCGCTAATGGATCTATAACAGGTGAAACTTCTCAATCTGTTACTTTAAATAATAATGCCTCTTCTGTTACAGCTACCCCAAATACTGGCTATCACTTTACTACTTGGAGCGACGGAGTATTAACCGCTTCAAGAACTGATAATAATATCATAGCTAATAAATCCGTTACTGCTAGTTTTGCTATAGATACTTTTACTCTAACTTCAACTGCCGGAGCTAATGGGACTATTACCGCTACTGCCACTGTTAATTATGGCTCAGATAAAACCTTTACTATAACCCCAGACGAAGGTTATCTTATTTCAGATGTCTTAGTTGATGATGTTTCTGTTGGTACTGACTCTACGTATACTTTTTCTAACGTAACTTCTAACCATACAATTGCAGCCACTTTTATAGTTGAAAGTTCTTATACTCTATCTGTTTCTGCTGGAGCCAATGGTACTATAAGCCCATCAAGCTCAATTGTGAGTTATGGCTCAAATGAAACGTTTACTATTACCCCAAACGGTGAACTCGGTGATTTTTATATATATGACATTTTAGTAGACGGTGTTTCGGTTGGCACTGAATCTACTTATACTTTTACTAATGTTACTTCTAATCACGCTATTTTAGCCCTTTTTAAACCTGGTACTTGTGGGGATGAAAGTTTACAAGATGGCGAAGAATGTGATGAGGGTGACAATAACGGCGGAGAAACCTGCACGTATGATTGTAAATTGCCGTCTAATTGTGGAGAGTATGTTTTTTATGATTGGAAGTATTATTCAACTGTTAAAGTTGGCGAGCAGTGTTGGTTTGGAGAAAACCTAAGTGTTGGAACAATGGTAAATAGTGGTAGTACTGAGCCTAATTGTCATGATGTATCGGGCAATGATTCTGGTTTTTGGTCCTGCCAAATAAATAATAGTTCTATAGAAAAATATTGTTACAATAATAGTGATGCTAATTGTATAACCGATGGTGGATTATATGAATGGGCCGAAGCGCTTCAACTACCATATGATTGTAATAATGCTGTAAGTACGAATAATGGTAACAGCACTTATACTCTAGCTTGTCCTACTAGCGGTTCTCATACTATTTCTGAAGCTCAGCAAGGAATTTGTCCTACTGGTTGGCATATTCCAACTTTTAATGAATATCAAACTCTAGCTCAGGTTTCTGATCTTGGCTGTGATTTAGATTGTGATAGTGGTGAATGTTCTTGCTCCACTGCCGGAGATAAATTAAAAGTTACTGTAGAGCATACTCCAATAGCCTGGGACGGATCTGATATTTATAATTATTCTGCTCTTCCTTCGGGTGGCCGCTACAACGATGGTTCGTTCAGCGATCGTGGCGGTAACGCTTACTTTTGGTCATCCGTTCCTTACTCAGATGGTTCGTTGTACGCATGGTACGTCGGTCTCGGCACTGGTGATCCGACTGCCAACAGTTACGGCAGTACCCGGGCTTACGGTTTCTCGGTGCGTTGTATTAAAGATGCTGCTCCGCAATAAAGATAAATATATTTTAAATAACCCGGTCAAATGGCCGGGTTATTTTAATCCTGGAATAAAACGTTTAATTGTTTCTAGTCTAGAGCGTCTGGCGTATTGTTTTATTTTATCTCTAGCTCGTCTAGTTTTTACAAACCCTAGCCAGTCGTAGTTTGGTCCAGCTCTATTTTGATCAGTCACTATTTCTACCATATCACCGTTTTTAAGCGGTGTTTCTAAGGCAGCTAAACGGCCATTTATTCTTGCTGAAACGCATTTATTTCCAACATCAGTGTGAATTGAATAAGCGAAATCTACTGGACTGGCGTTTCCGGGTAGATCATGAACATCTCCCTTTGGAGTAAAGACAAAAATACGGTCTCTAAAAATATCTAACTTTACTTCCTTTAAGAATTGTTGGCTTGAGGTAGCTTCTCTTTGAATTTCCAAAATTTCCTGAACCCAGCGTGGAGTTTTTTCAGAATCTCCGCCTCTTTTTTGTTTGTAATGCCAGTGCGCAGAAATTCCATACAAAGCTTCTTCGTGCATTTGTTTTGTTCTAATCTGAAATTCAGTTGGTTTGCCCTCCGGACCAAAAACTGTTGTATGAATGCTTCTATAACCATTTGGTTTTGGTACGGCTATATAATCTTTAAAGCGAGTATAATTTGGCTTCCATATAGAATGAATTATGCCAAGCGCTTTATAGCAATCAGGTAGGGTATTAACTATAACGCGGAGAGCAAAAACATCATGAATTTCGTCAAACTTTCTGTGTTTTTGTTGCATCTTTTGCCAGATGCTATAGAGATGTTTAAAACGTCCATCAATGTGATGAGGAATTTGTTCCTCAGTTAATTTTTCGCTGACTATGTGACGTAATTTTTCAATATATTTTTTCAATTCAACTTTTTTTTCAATCTCGTATTTATATTCAAGCTGTTTATATTCTTCTGGATAAAGATATTTAAAACAGATGTCTTCCATCTGCCAACGCAAGCTCCAGATTCCCAATAGTCCGGCAATCGGCGCATAAATTTCTAAAGTTTCTTGCGCTATGCGTTTTTGTTTTTCTTTTGGCAAAACATCTAGAGTTCTTAAGTTGTGAAGTCTGTCGGCAAATTTGATTAAAATAACTCTTAAGTCTTCAGCCATTGCTAAAAACATTTTTCTCAAACTTTCTCTATATCTTTGGATGCCGCGATAACGAATTTTACTTAATTTAGTTATTCCCTCAACTAAGTGAGCGACTTCTTCTCCAAAAGTTTCTCTAATATCATCAAGAGTTGTGCTTGTATCTTCAGGAACATCATGTAGGAGACCGGCTAGAATAGTTGGTAGATCTGATTTTATTTGTGCAAGAATAAAAGCTGTGTGAAGAGGATGTTGAATATATAATTCACCACTTTTTCTAGTTTGTTCTCCGTGCGCAGAGGACGCAAAATCATAAGCCTTTTTAATTAAGGCTATGTTATCTTTATCTTGATATTCTGATGCTTGTTCTATGACTTGTTCTATGGTCATATTTCTTGCCTAGGTACCCTATAATATGGTATTATATTATAAAAGTGCGTTTTTAGTTAGTCAAAATTTTTACATGAAACGCTTCATTTTTCGTTTAGTTGTAATTTCAGCCTTTATTCTCGTAATTGGCTATTTTGTTGTACCTGCGGTTCATGCTCAAGTTAATACTGGAATAGAGTTTGCTTCGCAAACCGGACTTTCCGGACAGGACATAAGAGTAACAATTGCTAAAATCATAAGAATCATTCTTGGCTTCTTAGGAATTATTGCTATTGGTTTAATAATGTATGCCGGATTTTTATGGATGACATCAGGTGGTAATGAAGAAAAAATTGCCCAAGCTAAATTAATTATGCGCAATGGCGCAATCGGTTTAGTAATTATTCTAGCCTCTTTTGGAATAGTTACTTTTATTTTAAATAAATTAATCGGTGCGACCGGAGGCAGCGGAGGAAATAATAATGGTCAAGGTAATGTTAATGGTCAGGGGATTGGAGCTCTAGGAAATGGAATTATAAAAAGCGTTTATCCAGAACCCTTTGCTAAAGATGTTCCTCGTAATACTAGTATAGTAGTGACTTTTAGAGAACCAATGTTAGCTTCGAGTTTGTGCGATGTTGTCACTAATGAAAATCCTGCTAAATGTTCGCCGGGAGCTAAGATCAAACCTTTAAGCGTAAAGATTTTTAAAACTTCAGTTGGTGATAATCCTGCTTCTAACGTGACCGACGCCGGAATATCTTCTTTAGATAACAAAACCTTTGTTATAAAACCTGCCGGACCAAATTATTTAGGATCTCCGGTTGAGAATATAAATTACACAGTTAATTTAACTAATGATATTAAGAAATCAGACGGTAATGATGCTTTTAATTTAAATGATTTTAAATGGACTTTTGAAGTTAGTAATTTATTAGATTTAGTTTCTCCAAAGATTAAGAGTATCAATGAGTCGGGTATCTTCCCCTTGCCGGATAATGAAGTTGATATTGTGAGCGGCGTGTCTCAAGCTAAGGCTGCTACTGGTTCTATTGCTATTAATTTAGCCCCTAATGCTTATAGGCAAGCTAGCGCAAATATACAAAGACTAACGCCCCCCCAATCTCCTGTAAACGCTACAGTCTCAGGTAGTAATCGTTGTGCTGACGGGACAATTACATTATTAATTATTCAGAATGGTTCAAATTTATTAGCTAGACTAGGCTATAGTCAGCCGGGATTAATCAATAGTGATGCAGCTATTGTAAATAATAAAATTGATATAGCCCCTTGCGGTTTATCGGTTTCTTTAGAGTCTGGATTTATTGCCGGTCATAGTTGGAGAATTAATGTTCAATCTGAAAAGCAAGCCGATACTTTAACTGTTGGCTCTAAGATTTATACTTTTGTTAGCGGCTCAGCTCAAGCTAATCAAATTAGTGTTGGCGCAAGTAATAACGCAACTGCGCAAAATATAGCTTCGGCGATTAATTCAATTCACCCAGAAGTAACAGCGCCGTCAGTCCAAGGGTCAACCGTTAATATTAAAGCTAAAGTTGCCGGAACTTCAGGCAATAGTATAGAGTTATCATCTTCTAACTCTGTGGCAATTGCTGTTTCTAAAATGCAGGGTGGCAGTGATCAATCTACTACTTATTCTATTAAAGGTAAGCCTGACCAACCAAAAAATTCAGTAATACAAATTAATTTTAATGAAGCCGTTAACCCATTAACTATTGCCGGTACAAGTCAGGAAGTCGCAGATAAATTAAGGGTTGTTAATGCTGAAGCAGCGGCTAAGGCAACTGGTCAAATTTGCACCAAAGATAGTGATTGTCGATCTTTTAGATGTAGCAATGGTACTTGCGACGGAGATCAATTAGCTGGAACCTTTGTTGTTTCTAACCAATATCGTACAGTTGAATTTGTTTCTGATATAAAATGCGGAGTTAATGGTTGTGGAGAAAATATTTATTGCTTGCCGGGAAATAGTAATCTAAAAGTTGAAGTTGGAGCCGCCGCTCTTCAAAGCTGTACTAATAATAGTGATTGTAATTTTACTCCTTACACAACTTGTACTAATGGAGTCTGTCAGGACTCAGGTAGCGGAAAAAATTATCCAACAGCGCCATCACTCAATGGTATAGTAGATTTGGCTGATAATTCTTTAGACGGAAACCGTAATGATAATGCTCAAGGCAAAGCTGACACTTATAATGAAAATCGTACCCCGCAAGATAATAACGGTAAGGGAGATAATTATTTATGGTCTTTTTGGATTAGCGATCGTCTTGATTTAACGCCTCCTAAAATTACCGGCACTAGCGTTAGTAATAATCAAGGAAATATAACGCCTACTGGAGCTATTGAAATTATTTTTTCTAAATTAATGATGTCTTCTAGCCTAACAACAGGTAATCTAGTGGTCAAAAACGGAACTGAAGAAATTATTCATAAATTAATTAATTTATGGAGTCTAGCTAATGATCCAATAGGTTATTGGGTTCGTAAAGAAGATAGAGATGTTGATCCTTTGGACGGAAGACCAGATCGTACTAGCGCGTTTTTAGGTCACGGAGACTTTAGTGGTACTACTGTTTATCAAGCTCAAGTAGGTTCAGGCGTAAAAGACATTTATCAGAATTGCTATAAGCCTTCTTCTGGTCCTGGCTGTAACGCTAACGCTCTTCAGCCGTCATGTTGTCGTGATGCGGCTACTGGAAATCTTATTCCAACGACCAATTTAACACCTGATGGAAATTGTCCGTAATATGAAAATTCTGCGCAATAAAAAATATCTATTTATATCCATAATCTCAATTGCTTTTACTGTTGGAGCATTGTGGTTTTTTGCGCATGGAGTTTTTGCTCAAAATATTGATCCAGGACTTAATGTTGTTGCTGAGACCGGTTTGTCTAACCAAGATCCTCGTATAATCATTGCTAGAATAATTAGAATTATTTTAGGATTTTTGGGTGTTGTTGCTGTAGGTCTGATAATTTACGCAGGCTTTATTTGGATGACTGCTAAGGGGGAAGAAGAGAAAATTAATCAGGCAAAGAAAATAATGCTCGGCGCCGTTATCGGTTTGGTGATTGTTCTTGGTTCTTTTGGCTTAGCAACTTTTATTCTAAATCGTTTATCAAGCTCAACCGGAGGTTCTAGTAATGGCGGCGGCGGAGGCGGCGGCGGTTTTGGAGGAGGCGCTGATACCTTTTTAATTAGCGGAACAACTCCGGCTAAAGATTCGGTTAATGTTCCTCGAAATGCTATTATACGTTTTCGTTTTAATAAAAACATTCGCCCTAATTCAGTAAACGACAGTACTTTTTCCGTTAGTGTTAATGGACAAAGAAATGTTAATGGATCTTATGTAGAGTTTGTACCTGAGGCCAACTGCGAAGAACCAAATCAAGAATTAAAGTGTTTTCCAAAAAATACTGAAGTTACTGTTTCTGCTCAAAATGGCAGCGGTGGAATTATTAGTGTTGACGGAAAAGAGCTGGCTTGTGCTAATGGTTTATGCTCAATTAAGTTTACTGTTGGAGAAACCGTTGACACTAAAGCTCCTAAAGTAAACATTGTTACTCAGCAAGTCTGTGCTGATGCTAATTTTACTTTGCGCGCTAGCAGTATTGATGATTACGGAGTTTCAAGAATAGATTTTTTTGCTGCTAATAATCAAATAGGTTCATCTAGCAATAACTCAAATCCTTTTGTCGGCAGTCCTTTTAATGCAGAAATGAATTGGGATACGAGTGCTTTAACTATTGGTGAAAACGTTGGATTAAAAGCTACGGCCTATGACCTTGATAGTAATAATGCTTCGGCTGAAAAAAGCGTTAAGGTTGTTCCAGCGCATTGCTGCAATAATATTAAAGACGAAGATGAAACTGGTATTGACTGCGGTGGTAGCTGTTTGTCATGCGAGGCAATGGCTCGTCCAATTATTTCTAATATCACTCCGGCTGGAGGTTTTTGTTCTAATAATCCTAATAAGTTTTGTAGAAAGTCTACAGAGTTTGCGGACTGCGGAGCAAACGCTAATTGTGATTTAGGTACGCCTAATGGTTCTAATGGTAATTTTATAACTATTATAGGTTCTGGCTTTGGCAAGAGTCGCGGTAAAGTATTTTTCAATAATAACGGTACAAGAGTAGAGGCGCCTTTGGCTGATGATCCTAGTTTAGGAAATCCTTCTTGTACTAATGAAGTCTGGAAAGAAAATCAAGTTATCGCCATTGTTCCGACAAGTGCCTTGGATGGAAGTATTTCTATTACAACCGGAAACGATGCAAGTGATTCAAGTGATGATGAATTTGGGCCTTTGCTAAATGATTTTAAGAAAAATAATATAGCTCGCCCTGGAATCTGTGCCTTAAGTCCTGCTCAAGGAAAAATAAATGATGTTATTCAATACGAAGGACTTAAATTAACTGCTGCCGAAGCTTATTATGGTAGTCTATCAAGTAATATTAAAGCTTCGGTTTCATCTTTTAATAATGAGAAACAAGGCAGCGCTACAGTTCCGAATTTGGTTAGCGGCTTAACAACAACCTTTGTATTAAAAGATAATATTGATAGTAACTACATTCCTTTTACTAAAGAGAGCGAACCTTATGACGGTCCAGTAATCAGCTCGATTGAGCCTTTGAGCGGACCAGTCGGTCAATATGTAACTATTCGTGGTTCTGGTTTTGGTGGAACTCGCGGCACAAGTAAAGTTTTCTTTGGTTCTGAAACAGGCAAAGAAGCTGATTATCAATTTCCGGAAATTTGTTCTGATAGTATTTGGAGTGATAAACAAATTGTTGTTAAAGTTCCGGAAAATATTGCTTCAGGCAATAGTTATAAAATTACAATATTAAGAGCCGGCTTTAATCCGGCTGATTCTGGTTCTCAGTTATTTAATGTTAGTACTGGATCGCCTGATCCAGGTATTTGTAAAGCCGAGCCATCTTTGGGTCAAACTAATTCAGTAGTCGCTTTTTGGGGAGAATATTTCCGCGGCAAGGATGCTAGCAGCACTATTCGTTTTTATAATAATAAAGATCAAAAAGGCACAGCAATAACTTATTGGGATATTGATCAAGAAGCCAAGGGAATTAAACCATGGAAAGCTATAACAACAGTTCCGCAAACAGCGGCTACTGGTCCGGTTAAAATTATTATTGGTTCACCAGCACAATCAAGCAATGCTTTAAATTTTACTGTTGGACAATGTACTAAAGATAGCGATTGCGGAAGTGGTACTTCTACTTGTTGTTCTGCTGGCTTACCTGAGGCTGGAAAATGCAAAGCTACACCAGCCGAATGTTATGGCTCAGTGGCTACTAGCGTTTATGAATGGAGATTTTCAACTAGCAATACTACATCATGTGCGCCTGATCAAGAGCAGTGCGGTACAGTCTGTTGTTCTATTGGCGATTGTGAAAATCCAGCTCAAAATAAATGTAGAAAGTGTTTGTCAGGCCAAAATCAATGTGCTAATGGAGACTGCTGTAATTTAGCTTGTGAAACTCCGCCTGGAGGAGGTAATAGCTATTGTCCTGATCCAACTTCATGCTCAGGTTATTCTTATAATCAATGTTTAGAAGGATTTTATTGTCCTAATTCACCGGGTCTTTGTTCGCCTTATCCAGGAACAGGAAATCCGGTCGTAACCGGACAATGCGGCAATGCTGCCTGTAATGATAAGCCAGGTTGTGCCAATGGTGCTTGTTCTTATGATGCGCAAATGAATCGTTGCGTAAAAAATAATACTAATGATTGTCGCAGATTAGAAATGCGTGATAGCAATAATAATGTTGTTAAGCTAAACAATCAGACCGTCGCCGGACAATGCGAAATATATAATAATAATCCGCGCTGGCATATTAGTAACTTCATTAGTTCATGTCCGGTTGGTTGGACTCGTTTAGCAAATAATAAATGCGTTGACGCTAGTGGTATTAATGGAGATTGTTCTAAGTGTTCAAGTCCATTTGCTTGTCAGATGAAAGATAATAATGGTAAATGTGCAATCAATGTAGCAATTTGCCCTAATGGATCAAATTGTGACACCAGTGATAATCAATGTAAAAAAGCTGATCAAGGTAGATGTGATTGTTGCTGTGATAAGAATAATCAGAACAGAGATTGTTGTGCTGGGCTAACTTGTGAAGGTTCTTGCGGCTCAGGACAAAGTAATCTTGGTTTATGCTCAGGTTGCGCTCCTGGAGGAGTCCCTAATGATGATTTGTGTAATTGTGTTGGTACTAATGGAAAATTCTGTATGGTCAATCAAGAATTCCCGAGTGGAGCTTGTGTTGATTGTTCTATGATTACCGATCCTCAGGAGTGCTCAAATCATTCGCAATGTTGTATTGATGGTAAAAATAATAATCGTTGTACTAGTGTTACTCAGGGCGGTTCGCGTTTTGAAAATAATGGCCTTCAATATTGCGCTTATTATAATTGCAAGAATGGTTATCCAAATAGCTGTGATATAAATCCCGTTATTAACGGAGTATACAATAAGCTAAATACTTGTGAACAAAATTGTACAACCGCGCCTATCTCTTGTGCTAATCAGTATGGTATTTGTGACAAAGACAGCAAATGTCCTAATGACATGCGTTGTGATCTTTTGACTTGTGAATGTAAATCTAATAATCCCGGCGCCGGTCAACCTTGCCATGACCCCCTAACAAATGCTTGTACTGGAAACTGTACGGCAGGTTATCAGTGTTTATTGCCTGGCTATGGTGGACCAGCTAACAATACTGATTGTCGTTGTTGTTGTAAGCCGCCTAAGAACGGAGAGCCTGATACTTGTAAACAAATAAATAAAAATCTTGATTGTATAGCTAACCAAGGCCTATGTACTAGTCCGTTAAATGAGCGAGGTTTATGCTGCGGCTGTACTAGCGATGCTATGTGTGGAGATGTTGCGACTACGGGTTGCGGCTTAACTGATGCGCGCTGTTGTCAGACAAGACCAAGTGTCGCTTCTAAAGTTCCATCAGTAAATTCTACGGACGTTTGTAGAAATACTGCTATAGAAGCTACTTTTAATCAGAGAATGGACTCAACTAGCTTTAGTAATAATGTAAGGTTAATAGGAGATTATGGTCAAAAACCTTGCCCAGTTGGCTATTCTTTAGTTGCTGAAGCTGAGAGGCCTAATAAATTTTTTGCTGGATTGATTTTTGATGTAAAGAAGACCATAGCTAAAGTTTTCCCATCATTATTATCAAGACCTGCCTTTGCTGATTTTAGTAATTACTGCTATGTGCCGGGGACTGCTATTGTTTCTGACATAAGTCCAACTCAGTCAAAGGTTTCTTATCGAATCAGTAAGCCATTAGAAGCTACGATCCGTTATTATATGGTTATGATGGGAGATCCTGATTTAGTTGATGCAACTCAAACTGATCAAAAAGATTATTATAATGCTAATATAGTTAGTATTTCTAAAATTGGTATGATTGGCTTTGCTAATGGTAGAGTTCCAACAACTTTTAACACTACTGATTTTAAGAATGCTGAAATTTGGTCATTTACTACTGGTAAAGATGTTTGTCTATTAGAAAGAGTTGATGTGCAGCCTAGCTTCCAACTCTTCCAAAAGCCTGGCCAAACAGGGGATTTAGAAGCTTCGGCAATGGATAAAAACAATAGATTAATACAATCAATTCCTGATCTTTATTCTTGGAGCTGGTCATGGTCCTCTGACAATAGTGAGGTTGCTAGAGTTGATCAAAAGCCAGAAGCTTATCAGGCAACTGCAACATCTGGAAATAAACAAGATTCTCAAACTTTAGCTCGTGCTAAAGCTACTGTAGTGGCCGATAAAATAAATACGCCTTCTACAGTGGGTAGAAATAGCGAAGGGGTTGCTCAGTTAAGAACTTTCTTCTGTGAAAATCCTTGGCCAGTTTATTATGCTTACCCGCCTTTCCCACCAGATTATAATTGGCCATGGCAAGATAGCTCAACTGGCTTAGAATTTTATTATTGTCGTGATAAGAGCGGAGTCGGCACATTAGATGACTTGCCTGCTTTAGTTGACTCTCCAATAATCAAACAGGGTGCTAGAAAAATTTGTATGTTTGGAGCTAATGCCGGCAAGGTCTGCTCTTCTGATACTAATTGTAATAATTTGTCAGGCAGCTGTTTGCCAGAAGTTTTGAAAGAGTTTTTCTTCTTTAGGGAAACAGAACCTGGAATACCGGCTATTACCGGCAATGCTGATAATGCGGGCAAAAAGGTTACTTTACATTGGCAGCCGGTTGCTAATGCTGCGAAATATAAAGTTTATTATGGTATGAATCAGGGGCAGTACGTCTTTACTACTGAAGTGCCTGGATCGTCACAGGAAATTACTAAGACAATTGATGGATTAGTTAATGGTTTAAACTATTATTTTGCAGTCACGGCTATTTCTAATAAGAATCAAGAAAGCATTTATTCAAATGAATTAAAGATTAAGCCACAAGACACTATGCCGCCAGCTGTTCCTAATTTAAGAGTTAGCTCAGGCGACGGAAAGGTTTCTTTGTTCTGGGATAGTGTTCCTGATGCTATAAATTATATAGCTTATTTAGGAGTGCAGCCGAGAAATGGAGGAGAATATCCAATCTCAAATTTGGTAACGGTTACTCCGCCTGCAAACACGCCAAATGTTATATTTTCTAGTATTAATGGAGCTGGTCTCAATAATGATACGATTTATTATGTTGCCGTTCGTTCTGTTGATCAATATGGCAATGTCTCTAATTATTCTACTGAGATATCAAAAAAACCTAACGAACCTTATATAACTGAGTTAGTCCCTGCTTCTGGTGAGGTAACTGTTAATTGGTTGCCCTTCATAGCTGCAACCGGCTATACTATTTACTATGGAACTTCAGCTTCTCCGACCGGTAATGAAACTAAAGTTTCTTCTAATACTTATACAAAGAAAATTACTAATTTGAATAACGGAACATTATACTATTTTAGAATAAAAGCATCTAAACAAAACGGTCAAAGTGCTTTTTCTAATGAAAGATCTATTAAGCCAAATAGTTCTGATACAGAGTAATTATTAATCTAAAAATATGTCTAACTTAAACCCAGGAGAAGAACAAAATTTTAGACTCGGCATTTCTTTAATAGTGGTGTTGTTAGTGATTTTATTGGTAATTTTTGGGGTTTATGCTTTTAGATCAAAACAACCCTCAAATAATTTAACTGAACAAAGCTCGGAAAAGGGCGGAATATTTAGTCGTTTATTTAAAGGTAATTCTAACGAAGAAACCTCAGCTAAAGATTCTGACAAAGATGGTTTAATTGATCAAGAAGAGGATAAAATAGGAACTGATAGTTTTAAGGCTGACACTGATAATGATGGTCTTAATGATAGAGAGGAAAAATTAGTATATAATACTGATCCGAAAGTTAATGATACTGACGGAGATGGTATAATAGACGGAGACGAGATAAGGGATCGTCATGATCCTAAGAGCGCTGATCCTAAATCTGTGTGGCCTCCTCGTCCAGCCCAATTTACAACAGCTAGTAATTAATTTTTTATATGTTTAATCAACAGCAGATCCATCAAGTTGAGAATACTGCGCAGAATGATCTTGACCAAACGATGAAGGCTGCGCCACTGAGCGAAGAGCCGACTAATAATAAATCAGTTATGGAAAATACAGACATTTATTATATGCCGGAAAATTTTCAGAAAAACAATGATGTTGCCGGGAGAAATATTAATGTTTCTGGTATTGTCATTTTAGTTTTGGGAATTCTCTTTCTTGTTTTATTAGGTGGGGGACTTTATATTTACCTAGTTAACCCAGGATTGATTAGTGATATATTTAGTCGTAATCAGCAAAATACTAACCAAATAAGCACTCCGGTTGTACAAACGCCAACTAGTACAGAAACTCTCTCTGTATCACAGACAAAGCCGGCTGGAGCCCCTAAGGATACTTATTTGGCCTTTAGAAGTGAAATGGAGCTTGCTAATACTATTGAGAGTTATATGGCGGTTTTTGCTAGATATGGTTCTAAGGCTAAGCAACAACAGCTTGCTAGTCAGCGAGCCAGCCTTGAATCAGTTGGAGGTCAGGGAGATATTCTATCAGCTTTAAAGGGTAAAGATACTCCTCCTTTAGATGGTACAGAAAATATAACAGAAGATATTTCCGATCAAAGAGCTGTTCTAACTGTCTCTAAAACTAGCGGACGGATGATAGGAACAGTAATTTTTGTCGCAGAGGATGAACAATGGAAAATTTCAGAAGAGACGTGGTCTGAACAAGCCGCAACCGAAGGAGAAAATAATTCAATAAGCGCTGCAGCTGATGATGATAAAGATGGATTATCTAATAGTGAAGAAGCTTTATTAGGAACTAATGCAAAAGCCAGTGATTCTGATGGAGATGGCTATAATGATTTAGAGGAAATAAATAATGGTTATAATCCTGCTGGAATAGGGAAGCTATCATCCAATGCTTCTTTGGGCACTTATCTTAATACAACTTTTAATTTTAGCTTGCTTTATCCGGTTGATTGGGATAGAACCATTGCCTCTTCTGATGATTCGATTATTTTTACTGCTGGTAATAAACAATTTATACAAATTTTAGTTCAACCAAATTCCAACCAATCAGATATAGTAGATTGGTATCGTTCAACTTTTAACACTCAAACTATCCCGAATAATCAGCTTGTTGTTAATGATACTTGGAGCGGAGTAAAGTCTCCGGATGGATTGACTGTTTATTTGACAAATAAGGAAAAGACTTATATTTTTGTCATGACTTACAATTTAGGAGCTTCTAAAGTAACCGAGTTTAAATATATTTTTGATATGGCTGTAAGAAATTTGAAGCTTGGAGTTTAGATTATGGCGGTTGAAATAATAAATCGCACTAAAAACCGCGTCAATCTAAAACTTATTAGAGTTTCAGTTGAAGCGGTTTTAAATTTCAAAAAGCAGAAAGGTGATGTTTCTGTTGTTGTTATTGGTGATAAAGCTATGAGTCGTTTGAATAAAGAATTTAGAGGTTATGACAAGCCAACCGATATTTTATCATTTGCTGAAAAAGATAGTGAAGCGCCAACCAAGGATTTTATCGGTGAATTATTTATAGATATAAATCAGATTAAGAGGCAGACAAAAGAGTTCAAGACTAGCCTTAATTGGGAGCTTTCTTTTATTACTATTCATGGCACCCTTCATCTACTTGGTTATGAAGATGATACTGAAATAGGTAGCTTAACTATGGAAAAATTAGGCAACAAAATTATAAAAAGAATTTTATGAAAAAAATTGTTCGTTTTTTTACTAGTGTTGGTTTTGGAACCAGGGGGCTTTTTAGAGCCTGGAAAAATGAGATGAATTTGCGCTTGGAAATAATAGCCGCTTTAGTAGCTGTGATTGCTAGTATTTTATTAAAAATTTCTTTAATTGGCGTAGCAATTATTATTTTAACTTCAACTTTAGTTATTTCTCTAGAATTACTTAATACAATGATTGAGTTGGTTAGCGATGTATTAAAGCCAAGGCTGAACCATTATGTTGCTCAGATTAAGGATATGACAGCCGCTGCTGTAATTGTTGCCGCCCTTGGCTCTTTAGGGGTTGCCGCTTGTCTCTTAGTGCCTCCAATTGTTCATTTACTATGGCGTTAGGAGCAAATATTTGTTATACTAGAGTGGTCTTATGAGAGAAAATCTTATTGCCGGTCTTGATATCGGATCATCAGAAACTAGATTAGTTGTCGGACAAAGAGTCCCGACTGAAGCTGGTACCAAAGTTCAAATTATTGGTGCTGTTTCGGTTGCTTCAGAAGGCGTTAGTAAGGGAATAATTAATAGTATTGAAGATACTACTACTTGTGTTTCTTCTGTTTTAGAAAAAGCTGAAAGGTTACTGGGCTCTCCAATAACTAATGTTTGGGTTGGAATTAACGGACCAAATTTAAAGTGTCAAAGTAGCCGAGGTGTTGTTGCTGTTAGTCGTAGCGACAGTGAAATAAATCAAGAAGATGTAGATCGCGTTATAGAAGCGGCGCAGGCGTTGGCTGTTCCGCCTAATTATGAAATTCTTCATGTAATACCTTCTAAATTTATAGTTGATAGTCAGGAAGATATTAAAAATCCTGTTGGAATGACCGGAATAAGACTTGAGGTTATTGCTCTTATTATTCAGAATTTATCTAATCAGATAAAAAATTTAACAAAATCTATTTATCATACCGGTTTAAATATCGATGATTTAGTATTTTCTCCTTTGGCTGCCTCAAGTGTTGTTGTTAGTTCTAAGCAGAAAGAGCTGGGCGTTGCGGTTGTTAATATAGGAGCTAATACTACAAGTTTAGCGGTTTTTGAAGAAGGTGAATTATTGCACGCCGCTGTTTTGCCTATTGGTTCGGCTCACATTACTTCAGACATTGCTATTGGATTACGATGCCCTATTAATTTAGCTGAGAAAATAAAAGTAAAATATGGTAGTGCAAAATCAGATCAGTTTTCTAAGAAAGATGAAATCGACATTTCTGATATTGTTCAAGAAGAAAATTTGACTGATGAGATAACGGTTATTTCTCGTCGCTATGTTTCCGAAATAATAGAAGCTCGAGTTGAAGAAATTTTTGAAAAAGTTGATGCTGAGTTAAAGAAGATTGATCGTTCGGGAATGTTACCGGCTGGAGTTTGCTTAATTGGCGGCGGATCAAAGCTTGGTGATATTATTGATATTGCTAAGAAGAGATTGCGTTTGCCAGCTTGTTTAGGCGGCAATCGTCTAGTAGCTACTGTCGTTGACAAGGTTAATGATCTTGAGTATTTGACGGCTTTGGGTCTTGTAGCCTGGGGAGATCAGCTGACAAAATATTCAGATAACAGTAATATTCTATCTAAACTACCACTGCAAAAAACAATGGATAAAATAAGAAATATTTTTTCAGCTCTTAAGCCTTAAACTTAGCTGTACACAAAAGTTGTTCAATATTCTTGATAATTATTCATAGCCGCTTTATAATATTAGTAAGCGGTTTTTTATTTTTAAAATTTTGCCGCCCCTCAAATGTATGGCAGAAGTAAAACCATCAGTAGAAAGTTTTGCAAAAATAAAAGTTATTGGTGTTGGCGGTTCTGGCGGAAGCGCTTTGAATCGTATGATAGATTCTGGTATTAAGGGTGTTGAATTTATCGCCGTTAATACCGATGTGCAGGCTTTGCACTATAATAAAGCCTCTAGGAAAATTCATATTGGAAAAAATATTACGAGAGGTTTAGGCGCTGGCATGAATCCTGAATTAGGTAGACAAGCGGCCGAAGAAGCACAAAACGAAATTCGTGATGCGCTTAAGGATGCTAATATGGTTTTCGTTACCTGTGGATTAGGCGGAGGAACCGGGACTGGCGCTTCACCAATTGTTGCTGAGTTAGCTCGCGATATAGGAGCTTTGACTGTTGCGGTAGTTACTAAGCCGTTTGCTTTTGAAGGAGCACAAAGAAAACAAGTAGCAGAAAGAGGCCTGTCTGAATTAACTGATAAGGTGGATACAATCATAACTATTCCTAATGATAAAATTCTTCAGGTAATAGAAAAGAAGACCTCTATTCTTGACGCCTTCATGGTTGTTGATGAAGTCTTAAGACAAGGTGTTCAAGGAATCTCTGAGCTAATTACTATTCCTGGTCTTATTAACGTTGACTTTAACGATGTTAAAGCAGTTATGTCTGGCGCTGGTTCAGCTTTGATGGGTATTGGCCAAGCTAGTGGCGAAAATAAGGCCATTGAAGCTGCTAAGCTAGCTATTAACTCGCCTTTGTTAGAAATGTCTATTGAAGGAGCTCGTGGTATTCTATTTACGATTGTTGGCGGTAGCGCCTTGACTATGCATGAAGTTAATGAAGCCGCTAAGATAATAACTTCTTCGGCTGACGAAGATGCGAAAATTATTTTTGGAGCAGTTATTGATCCTAAATTTAAAGACGAGATTAAAATTACTGTTGTAGCTACTGGTTTTAATGGTACTAAGCGTCCAGTAGGCACGGCTACTATATCACCAGATCGTAGTTATAGTCCGGCGCCGTTTATAGAAGAAGGCAATGAAGATCATCGTCAGGCTGTCAGTAAGTCAAAAGCCTCGGCTTTAAAGATCGCTCAAGCCGAACCAGCCGTTAAAAAGTCATCAGTGGAGGAAGAAGAGGATGATGAATTATCTATACCGACATTTATTAGGAAGAAAATGATGTAGGATCTTATTTAAGCTTTTAATTATAAATAATATATTTTATTAAGCTCACCACCCTTTTAAAGGGGGTGAGCTTTTGTTTTACTAATCAATTTGTAGTACTATTAAATAGTGTTGATTTTTTATTAAATTATTCAACGTTTTATGAAAAATAAACTATCATCAGCATCTATAATTATAGTGTTGGCATTGTTGTTATTTTTTGGAGTAAATAATATTGCCAAAGCTGATTTATCTAGTACTCCTAATGCAATTTTTCCAATTGCCGATGGTAATATAAATACCTCTACCTTGTCAGAAGATGGAAATACTTTATATATTGGTGGAGACTTTACTTACGTTGGTCCTAATACTGGATCTGGCGGAGAGGTAAATATTAGTAGTGGCAACGTCACTACTAATTTTCCTTTAGTCAATAATTATATTTATGCCTCTGTGCCAGATGGTTCAGGCGGTTGGTATATAGGAGGTAACTTTAATAAAGTTGGTTCTTATACTCGTAACAATATAGCCCATATTTTAAGTGACGGTTCGGTTGATGAAACATGGAATCCTAATGCTAGTTCGGTGGTTTATACTTTGGCGGTTAGCGGTTCTGTTGTTTATGCTGGTGGAGACTTTACTAATATTGGTGGACAATCGCGCAATCGCGCAGCGGCTTTAGATACTACCACTGGTTTAGCTACTGCTTGGAATCCTAATGTAGGTGGGACGGTTTATGCCATTGCTGTAAGCGACCCTACGGTTTATCTTGGTGGAAGTTTTACTAGTATAAATAGTGGGACTGGTCGTAGCTATATTGCAGCTGTAAATAATACTGATGGTACAAGAACTACATGGAATCCGGGAGCTGGCTATCAGGTTAGAGCCTTGAGTGTTGTCGGAACTACGGTTTACGTAGGCGGTTGGTTTAATACACTTGGTGGATCTACCCGTAATTATATTGGTGCTTTAAATACTACTGATAACCTGGCTACATCATGGAATCCTGATGCCAGTGGTATTGTTAATAGTCTAATAGTTGATGGTTCTATAGTTTATGCTGGTGGAGAATTTACTACTATTGGTGGACAAACTCGCAATCGTATTGCCGCTTTAAATACTACTGATAATTTAGCAACAACTTGGAACCCTAATGCTAGCTCAACGGTTTATTCTTTGGCTTTAAGTGGAACTAATCTTTATGCTGGTGGAGGGTTTACTACTATTGGCGGACAAACTCGCAATCGTATTGCCGCCTTAGACACTACAACGGGCCTAGCTAGTTCTTGGGACCCTAATGCTAATGATGTTGTTAGAAGTATATCAATCAATGGATCAGATGTTTATGTTGGCGGTCAATTTACTTCTATTGGCGGCAAGGCTCGTAACCGTATTGCCTCTATAGATACCACTACAGGCTTAGTTACTACCTGGGACCCTAATGCTAATAGTTCGGTTTATTCTTTAGCTTTAAGTGGTTCAACGATTTATGTTGGTGGAGGCTTTACTACTATTGGCGGACAAACTCGTAATCGTATTGCTTCCTTAGACACTACAACGGGCCTAGCTAGTTCCTGGGATCCTAATGCTAGTAGTACTGTAAGAGCTTTAGTAATTAATGGCTCTACTATTTATGCTGGCGGAGATTTTGCTACTATTGGTGGACAAACTCGCAATCGTATTGCCGCCTTAGACACTACAACGGGTTTAGCTAGCTCCTGGAACCCTAATGCCATTAGTACTGTAAGAACTTTAGCAATTAATGGTTCTACTATTTATGCTGGTGGAGATTTTACCGCTATTGGCGGGGCATCTCGTAGCTATATTGCAGCTTTAAATAATACTACTGGCTCAGCACTAGCCTTTGACCCTATTGCTAATGGTACGGTATATTCTTTAATAATAAATGGTTCCACTGTTTATGCTGGTGGAGCTTTTTCTTCTTTTGGTGGACAAGATCGCAACTACATTGGTTCTGTGAATATTGATACAGGCTTAGCTACTAGCTGGAATCCGAATGCCAATAGTAATGTTAGAGTCTTGTCTACGGCTGGTTCTATAATTTATGCCGGAGGTGATTTTTCTACTATTGGTGGACAATCACGCAATCGCGCTGCGGCTCTAGATATTTCAACAGGCTTAGCTACTACTTGGAACCCTAATGCCAGTAGTTCAGTTTATTCTTTTAATGTTAGTGGCTCCAAAGTTTATATGGCAGGTGCTTTTTCTACAATAGGCGGATCATCTATGAATAAACTAGCCGTATTTGACTTAAGTGCACCAACTGCCCCATCTGATATTGCTGTTGATACTATTTCTAATAATTCAATTACTATATCTTGGACCGATAATTCTATTGATGAATCATCTTTTGTTGTAGAAAAATCTACTGATGGTGTTTCTTATACTAGCGCTGCGACAATTTCTGGAAATTCTACTTCAGCTACTATTTCTAGTTTGAGCTCTAATGATGAATATTGGTTTAGAGTAGCAGCAGCTAATAGCGCTGGAAATTCTGCCTATTCAACAACCGGATCAGGAACTTATACATATGCCACAAATCCAACAGTAACGTCCTCGGCTAATGGCACTTCGTCCATAATAATATCATGGAGTGGAGGAGTGGCAAGTAGTTATTATGTTAGTTATTCTGGCGGAAATTCAGGTTGGACAACAGCCTCATCACATCAGTTTAATAACTTAGCTTGCGGTACCTCCTATACTTTTAGTGTTAATGCCAAAAATATTAATGATGTAGAAACAAGTATTATCACTATTACTCAATCAACTAATTCTTGTCCTGGTGGAGGCGGTGGCGGTGGATCTTATGGCGGAGCAACTGGTTATGCTACTCCACCACCAGCAACAGTAATAACCCCAGCACCTATAACTGATACAGCCCAGGTTTCTGAATTATGTAAAGATATAGTTTGTTTAATTGAACAAGAGAAAGCATTAATACTAAGTCAAACAAATCCAGTAAATTATTTTATTAATAATGGCACGGGAACAACCTTAAAATTAGGTTCTGGTGAGAGAGCTGCGGCTATTAGCTCGTTTAAAGAAGCTTATGGCAAGGTTCCTGTGACAGGGGCTGATTGGATAGATGTTTTGAATATAGCTAATGGTCGTTGGCCAATTACAGTGGTAAAATCAGTTGAAGCTAGGGCGTATATTAATTTTAAATTAGTTTATGGCCGTAATGCTGACATGAAGAACAGTACTGATGTGAATGCTCTTAAAATGATGGGTTATGGAGTAAGATATAATCAGCCTCGTGATTTAAACACAGAAAAAGCTACCATTATTAGATTCAAATTAACTTTTGGCTTTAACCCGACAACAGCAAGACACTGGAATATTGTTAGAGCTATTAGCTATTCAGGGGTAACTAAATAATTTATTGACTTTTATTGTATATCTGGTAGGATACAGGCATTAGATTTTACCTACTACTGTGATAATAAAATATTTTCTAAAACAAAACATCCTTACTCAAGCTTAATGGTTTGCTGGGGGATGTTTTTGCTATTATTATTTTATGAAGTGTCCTGTTTGTTATCATGCTGATACTAAAGTTGTTGATTCTAGGGCAGCGGCTGATGGTTTATCTATTAGGCGTCGTCGAGAGTGCTTAAAATGTGGTTTTCGTTTTTCAACTTATGAAGAAGTTGAAATATTAGAATTGACTGTTGTTAAAAGAGACGGTCGCAAAGAAGGCTATTCTCGAGATAAGCTTGTTAAAGGTCTTAAAAGGGCTTTTGAAAAACGCCCTATTACCGAAGAAAAATTTAAGAAAATAATTAATTTGATTGAGCGAGATATTCAGGCTCTTAGAAAGTCAGAAATTTTATCAGAACAGATTGGTTTAATAGTTATGAAACAGCTTAAAAAATTTGATCAAGTAGCTTATATAAGGTTTGCATCGGTTTATCAGTCTTTTAAAGATGCTCAAAGTTTTAAAAGAGAATTAAATAAGCTCCTGAAAGGCAGAAAAGGTTGATACTGCGACGAGCTCCTAATTTTACCCCTTGCTTGTCTAGCCTTTTATTATTAACGGCTAGCATGTAAAAACCGCTTCTTTACGGAGCGGTTTTTATGTAGTAAACTAAAAGCATAAAATTTTACTAATATTACGAATTTTATGGAAGAAGATATAAAAAAATTATTGGAAGAAAATCTAAAAGTTTTAGAAGAGACAAGGACTGTTGTTCAAAAAACTGCAACTTATTTAAAATGGGTTAGGTTCTTAGATTTATTGAAATTATTTATTATAATAATCCCGATAATAGCGGCCTGGCTTTATCTCCCCAAATTTATGGATTCTTTGTTAGCGGGATATGGGGCTATTATTCCTGGTTTAGAAAAGTAGGATGCTTAGTTTTAATAAAGCTGTTTGGGAGGCAACGAGAAAAATACCCAAAGGTAAGGTTTCAACTTATAAAAAGATAGCTGAAATTATAGTTAGGCCAAGGGCTTATAGAGCGGTTGGAAATGCTTTAAATAAAAATCCTTATGCCCCAAAGGTTCCTTGTCATAGAGTGGTTTGTTCTGATGGTAGTCTTGGCGGCTTTGCCTTAGGAATAAATAAAAAAATCAAGCTCTTGCGCTCTGAAGGAGTAACTGTTATACATAACAAAGTTAAACCCCTGGATAAGTTTTTGTATGATAAAAAATAGTTTAAAAATTCCTGATTTTATTACAGAGATTTTAGGTCGTTTAGAGGAAAACGGTTTTGAGGCTTACATTGTTGGTGGCAGTGTAAGAGATTTTTTATTAGCTAAGACGCCAAAAGATTGGGATATTACAACTAAAGCTAGGCCCCAAGAGATTTTGAAAATATTTGCTGGTGCTAAATATGAGAATAATTTTGGAACAGTTATCTTGCCATTAAAAGATGAAAATGGTCATACGCAAGACGTTGTAGAAATTACTACTTACAGAAGCGAACAAGGCTATAGTGATAATCGCCATCCTGACAAAGTAGTTTTTGAGGATAATCTAGAGGCTGATTTAGGCAGGCGAGATTTTACTGTTAATGCCTTAGCAATGAATAACCAAGCTCAGGTAGTTGATTTGTTTGGCGGTGAAAAAGATATTAAAAAGAAAATTGTTAGAACGGTCGGTGAGCCATCTGATCGTTTTAAAGAAGATGCTTTAAGAATGTTACGTGCAGTTAGATTTTATTCTCAATTAGGTTTTACAATAGAACCTAAAACTGAAAGAGCCATAGCTAAACTAGCGGGCAGTATAAAATTTATTGCCAATGAAAGAATTAGGGATGAGCTGATAAAAATTTTATCCTCAGATAGACCATCTGAGGGCATTGCTAAATTAAGTGAACTTAAATTATTACAATATATAATTCCCGAACTTGAAGAAGGCGCTGGTATGAAGCAGAATCATCATCATGTACATCCGGTTTTAGAACATAATCTTTTATCTTTAAAATATTGTCCTAATAAGTCTTGGCAAGTTCGTTTAGCAGCTCTATGTCATGACATAGCTAAGCCACGAACTAAAAAAATTATTGATGGCCAAGCGACTTTTTATAACCATGAAATTGTTGGCGCGAAAATGATGGATAAGATAATGAGACGTTTAAAATTTTCAACTAGTGATTCGGAAAGAGTTGTTAATTTAGTCCTTAATCACATGTTCTATTATAATGTTGATGAAGTTACAGCTGCTTCTGTTAGGCGTTTAATTAAAAAGGTTGGAGAGGAAAATTTATCAGATTTAATTGATTTGAGAATTGCTGATCGCCTTGGCTCGGGCGTTGCTAAAGCCATGCCTTATAAATTGAGACATTTGCAGTATATGATGGAAAAAGTTAGGCATGATCCAGTCTCTGTTAAGATGTTAGCTTTAGGGGGCGATGAGTTGATGCAGGAATTGAAGATTCAGCCAGGACCTAAAATTGGGGCGATTTTTGATATTTTGTTGTCTGAGGTCATTGAAAATCCGAAATTAAATAATAAAGAATATTTACTACAAAAAAGCCGTGAATTATATAATGAATCATTAGACGAGCTGAGACAGAAAGCTAAGGAGGTAATTTCTGAAAAACAAGCAGCTGATGACAAAAAAATGAAGAAAGATTTTTATGTTTCTTAAATAATATGCAAAAAATATTTATCCCTTTACTTTTTATAATATTTTTGGCAGGATGTAGCAGTAATCAAAAGGTTTATACTTATTCTGAACCAAAAAATAATTCAAACAATATGACAACACCAAACCAAATAAATCAAAATTTAGTTAATGAATATTCCGGGGCGATTTTGGTAACTAATTTTGGAAATATAGAAATTGAGTTTTATAAAGAATCGCCGATTACTGTTAGTAATTTTTTGACTTTAGCGCAAAGTGGTTTTTATAATGGGACTTTGTTTCATCGGGTTATTAAAGATTTTATGATTCAAGGCGGTGATCCTAACTCAAAAGATCCTGATAAAAGTATTCATGGAACTGGTGGACCAGACTATAAATTTGCTGATGAATTTAATGATCATAAATTAGTTAAGGGTTCCTTAGCTATGGCTAATGCCGGAGCTGATACTAATGGTTCTCAATTTTTTATAGTCACAGCTGATTCAACGCCTTGGCTAGATGGTAAGCATACTAATTTTGGAAAGGTTATTAAGGGCATGGATGTAGTTAAAAAAATTGAGAATGTAAAAGTTGATGCTAGCGATCATCCTATAGAAGATATTAAAATTGAATCAATTGAATTGATAAAATAATTTGTTTTCAGGGCCTGTAGCTCATCTGGTAGAGCGCGGCATTCGCATTGCCGAGGTAAGGGGTTCGAGTCCCCTCAGGTCCACATTATTAATTGGTACTAACCAATAATTATATGAAAAAAAATTTATTAGTTCGCGGTTTTATTAATGCTCTAGGAACAGCGGCTTATATTGCCGGTATTTCTTGGCTTTTATTTAATGGTGAGCATTGGTTTGGCAAAGAGGATAACGTTTTTATGCCAATGTTAATGCTTTTACTTTTAGTAATCTCGGCGACGATCACGAGTGGATTAGTTTTAGGTAAACCGATTTTAATGTACTTAGATGGAGAAAAGAAAAATGCAGTAAAATTAACTTTTATAACTTTAGTTTGGTTAGTGATTTTAGCAGCCATTATTTTTGCTGTTTTAGCCACTAGATAGGTTTTATGCAAACCGAGATAGAAGCAAAATTTTTAGATATTGATAAAGAAGCTTTGCGCGCGGTTCTCAAAAAGAACGGCGCTAAGCTTATTCATGAGGAACGTTTAATGAAGCGTAATAATTTTGATTATCCGGACGGTCGTTTAGAGAAGATTGGCGGCTGGATAAGAGTCAGAGACGAAGGAGATATTGTCACTCTAGCCTATAAACAATTGGTTGATAGGACCCTTGAGGGAACTAAAGAGATCTCTTTAGTTGTTGAGGATTTTAAAAAAACTTGTGATTTCTTATTGGCCATTAATTTAGTAAACAAATCTTATCAAGAAACTAAACGTGAGCGTTGGGAATTAGACGATGTTGAAATTACGATAGACACTTGGCCATGGATTCCTTCTTTTGTTGAAGTTGAAGGCAAGGATGAAGATTCTCTAAAAAATGCTGCTTTGAAACTTGGTCTAGATTGGAATAAGGTGCTACATGGTAGCGTTGAAAGTGCTTATCAGGCATATTATAATATTAGTGAAGAAGAAATAGACTCTTGGGATAATATAACTTTTATTCCTACGCCTGATTGGCTTTTAATTCACAAAAAATAATTTATGCAAGAAGTTATAAATAAATTAAACTCTCACACCAAATCATTTTGGCAGGAGCTATTACAATTTTTAAAACAATATTCAGTGATTGGTTTGGCGATTGGTGTTATTACAGCCCAGGCTTCAAAGGATTTAGTCGACGCCATTGTTAAGGGAATCTTTTCTCCTTTAATAAAATTAATAGCCCCAGAAGGATTTTCCGATCTTAATTTTAAATTAGGATCTGTTGTTTTTGAATTTGGAATAGTTATAAATGCTGCTTTGACATTTATTATTGTAATGTCTTTTCTATATATAGTTGTTAAGAAAATTATCAAGAACGACGAGTTGCTTGAAAAAAAATAATAATTAAGTTACTCTCTATGAATCTACTTATTAGATGGTTAATCGCTACAATTGCGATTATTTTAACTAGCTACCTTTTGCCGGGAGTTGTTCTAGCCGGTTTTTGGACAGCTGTTTTAGTAGCCTTAGTCCTAGGTATTATTAATTTAATAATAAAACCTTTGTTGGTAATATTAACTTTGCCAATAAATATTTTAACATTGGGTTTATTTACTTTAGTAATAAACGCCTTATTGATTATGATAGCCTCGGCAGTTGTTGACGGTTTTTCAGTGGCTAGTTTTTGGACGGCTTTATTATTTAGTATTATTTTGTCAGTCTTTAGCTTTATTCTTAATAAGTTAGCGCCGACAAAAAATTGAAGATCCGCTTTAAGCGGATTTTCGGGATGTAGTATACCGGTAGTACACACGCTTCGGGTGCGTGTAGACCGGGTTCAATTCCCGGCATCCCGACAAAATCGGTTTAAGATTAAATTTAGGTTCTCCGCCAAAGGCGGACCCACCTCTGGTGGGAATTCCCGGCATCCCGACATTTATGAATTCTTTTGTTATTTGGTTAATAGGAATCATCGAACATTTAGGCCCTTGGGCTTACTTTTTGTTAGGAATTATTACGGTTCTAGAATCTTTACCAATAGTTGGATTGTTGATTCCGGGAGGCATAATATTAATTGTTGCTGGTGTTGCTACGGCTTGGCATGTTTTTAATTTTTATGAAATTTGGATTATATGTTCAATTGCCGGCTTAATAGGTGATCTAGTATCTTTCTATATTGGTCGTCGCTTAAAATTATCTAATCAAGTAAAAAGAACATTTTTAAAGCCCGAGTATCTTGATCGCGCAGAAACTTTTGAAAAACGTTGGGGATCTTTAGGAGTTGTTAGCGGAAGATTTTTTGGAGTCATGCGCTCAGTAGTTAGTGTTGTTGCTGGTACAACAAAAATGTCATGGTTGCGTTTTATAATTTTATCTTGTTTAGGTAGTGTTTTATTTTCTCTCGTTCATGTTGGCTTTGGATATTTAGCGGCTAATGCTTGGCAGACAATTTCTTCATGGTCAAGTCGTTTAGGGTTAGTTCTATTATTATTTGCTATCTCTGTTATTATTCTTTGGTGGTTTAAGGGCTTTTTGGTTCGTCAAGGAAGAGAATTAAAATTATTAGTTGCCACTCTTGCAAAAAGATCATTTGAAAGAATAGTTACTTCATTATTTTGGCATTGGCTAAGAAAGAAACTTCGTTTTTTTACTGATATTTTTGAGAGAAGATTTTCTCCAAACCGTTTTAAGGGTTTGCCGCTGCTTAGTTTATTGATTTGTATTATTGCTTGTATATCTTTGACTTGGTGGATAGGTGTCGCTGGTCTTAATCCTGATAGTTTTTGGTTTGGTCTTGATGAGAGGTTGCGTTCAATTGTTATTTTATTCTCCGACTATCGTTTAGCCGTGGCAGCTTTCTTAATAACAGTTTTTGGCTCAACTGAATTTATTATCGTAGCTAGTTTGTTCTTAAGTTTTTGGCTCATTTTAGAGCATCGTAAATCTCAGATTATAGGTTTATGGATTGCTGTTGGAGGAAGTATTCTATCAGGTGTATTAATAAAATTAGTTTTTGCAAAACCGCGTCCAGATCCAACTTTTTATTTTGAAAATTTTTATGCCTTTCCTTCTTTGCACGCAACTCTGTCAACAGCTCTTTTAATGTATTTTGCTTATTATGCAATCAAGGCCTATCCAAGATGGTCAAGAAACATCAGTCTTGTTTTAGCTATGTCTTTTATGGCTATTACCATTGGTTTTAGTAGAATCTATTTAGGAGTTCATTATCCTAGTGACGTTGTTGGTGGTTGGCTTTTAGGCTTAGCTTGGTTTATTGTTGGAATAATTTTTCAAAGGTTATTAGCTTATAAAGAGAAACCCCGTCGTTTGAGCAGGCGTTTTAAAATTTGGACGATTTCTTCTATTGTTTTGCTTTTATTCTCTTTTTATATAAATCAGACTTTTAGCAGAGGAGTTCTTAAAAATTTTTATTATTCTTTGCCGGCTTTAATAGCGCAACGTAGTGATATTAATCTAGATAAGGTTGATAGTTGGCCGCCGTTTACTGAGAATTGGCGTGGCGGTAGATTAAGACCAATTAGCGCTCTTATCTTTAGTAATGAGAAAAATATAAGAGATGGCTTTATAAATACTGGTTGGGAAGAAAGAAGTAAGCCTGATTTGCCAAATCTACTAAACGCCGGAACTGATATTTTATTAAAAAGAGATAGTGCTAATGGACCAGTTAGGCCGCGGTTTTGGCATAATAATTCTAATGATTTTGCTTTTGTTAAGAGAATTTCAGATAATGGTACTGTTTATGAGTATTCAGCTCGTCTTTGGAAAGTTAAAACTACTAATAATCAAGAAGCTTATGTTGTAGAGCTTTTGATGACGAAAAACTTTATTCTTGATTTAAAATCTGTTAGTAGCGAAAGAATAAATGAAGCTCAAAAAATTCTTCTAAAAGATCTATCTGAATTTAGTAGTTTTAAAGAATTGAGTAAAATTAATTATCATTTTAAAACCGAGGAACAAATCGAGGAAAGAAATAATGGTTTTGAAATTACTCTATATGTTATTTCGTTATAGTTTATTTATTATCTTGCTTTTCCTATTATTATGCTTGCCGGTTAAGGCAGCTTCTTTGGCTAGTACTTTGTCCGGCAGGATTTTATTAAGTGTAGAGCAAAGCGGAGAAGCTTGGTATGTTAATCCTAGCAATTTAAAAAGATATTTTTTGGGTCGTCCGCAAGATGCTTTTAAGGTGATGCGCGAACTTGGTTTAGGTATTAACGAGGTTGATTTTCATAAACTTGATGTTAAACGCTTAGCAGGTAGAATAGTTATTAGAGTGGAGAAAAACGGAGAAGCTTGGTATATTGACCCCGTAAAATTAGAAGCACATTATTTAGGTAGACCTGATGATGCTTTTAAAATAATGAGAAACCTGGGCTTAGGAATAAAATTGCGCGACTTAGCTCGTATTAGAAGATTCTCTACACCAACTAATTTAAATCAATATAATTCTTATAAAAGGGAAATTATAGCTAGTTCATTGGGCAATTTTAAAATTGATCTTATAACAATAGACACTACTAATCCGAAATTGAAAATTAAAACTTTAGCGGCTATGACAGAACCTTGCCAAAGAAATTGTCCAGCTAAATCGTTAGCTGAATTTTATGAAATTGGTAAAGGATTTGCGGCAATTAATGGGACTTATTTTGACACTAGTTTAGAAAAAAAGAATTATTATTTTTTTCCGGTGTTTGATTCTTTAAGTAGAAAATTGGTTAATGAGGATCAGCTAAAATATTGGTCAACTGGTCCGGTTATCGCCTTTGATTCTAATAATGGGTTTCATTATTTTAAGGATAGTCGTGAGTTTAAAAGCCAGGCTGATTTTGAAAATAATTTTGGTACGCTATCTGCTTTGTTGGGGAATAAGCCGCGTTTAATTGAAAATTACAACAATCTCTTAATTGATTGGGAACTTGACGATAAACAAAAGACTTTTAAAACCTTAAGAAACGCTATCGCCTATAAAGATAAAAAAATTTATTTAGTTATAGCCTATTCTGCAACCGTAGCTGATTTAGCAGAAATTATGAGAAGTCTAGGGGTTGAATATGCTGTTAATTTAGACGGCGGAGGCTCTTCGGCTTTATTATATGACGGTGAATATTTAGTTGGCCCAGGAAGAGATATACCAAACGCCATAGTTTTTTCAGAAGAATAATATGTTAGATGGTTTAAAAGAGATTTTAGCTAAGGAAAAAAAATTAACTTTGAAAATTAAGGTTCATGCTCTAGCTAAACAAAATAAAGTTAAGTCAGTTTTAGTTGACGGAACTATTAAAGTAGATATAAGAAAAGCTCCTGAGCTAGGAAAAGCCAATGAGGAGCTTATTGATTTATTGTCTAAAGAGTTTTCCGTAAAGCCGTCTCAGATAAACATTTTTTTAGGAAAATTTTCATCTGATAAAATCGTAAAAATCATAAAATAAATCTTTGTGTTACAATAAAGTCATGATAAGAAGATTGATTATCTACAAAAAAAATAAGGGTTTCACTCTAATAGAATTATTGGTGGTCATAGCAATAATAGGTATATTATCTACTCTATCTATTATTGCCCTATCTAATGCCAGAGCTAAATCAAGGGATGCTAAGAGAGTGGCAGATATTAAACAAATATCTACTGCCCTAGACTTATATTATGCAGATTATGGCTATTATCCCACTATTATTACTCCTGGT